>Ga0209848_1000095_pt1 | contig 46807 bp, 36 predicted proteins | sample OrgsoiDNA_201062_FD_185810 | JGI IMG/M metagenome (GOLD analysis project Ga0209848, IMG submission 185810) | Permafrost soil microbial communities from the Arctic, to analyse light accelerated degradation of dissolved organic matter (DOM) -... | ecosystem: Environmental > Terrestrial > Soil >...
TGCTTTTGAGTACCTTCCAGTAAAAAACGTGGGTCGATAGTCAGATCCGGCACGCTACTTGCAGAGTCAAAGCGTGGAGACGGCACCCAGGCGGCAAAAAGCCCGCCGGCAAAGCCTGCTTCACGACAGCGCGGCAAATCCATCTGCCCGCTGGCAGGACCATTAAGGAAAGTCCGTGCCGGATCTTCGCGATGTGCATTCCAAAGTTGCAATAAAACATCGTTATGTCCGTCAAATACCGGCATTAAGGCTTCAGTTCCGTGCGCTACGTTATTCATAAAAAAGGTCTACCCTTGGTTAAGCATGACAAAAACCGCTGACATTTTGCTCGTCCACGGTGCATTTAACGCCCGTTACTGCACTACCGATGACCAGGCGTTCGCATTTTCAGATTAGTTTTTCTGAGATGTAAGAACAGCGTGTTAAACGCGTGGCTGATTTTCAATTAAAACCACCAGCATGCTTTCAAGTCAAGGGTTCACCAGAGTCATTTTCTATTTTTGATTTAACTATCAACATCATGGGAGTTATTATGGTTACCAGGCGTCAATTTGTTACCGGTTTTGCTGCTGTTCCTGTTTTGTCCTATTTGAGCTTTGAACCCGTCTTTGCGGCCACCCCAACCTCTATTCTGGTGATGGCGATCAAACTCGACATTATTACCAGCCTTGACCCGCACGAAGGCTTTGAATCGGTCGGCAGTGAAATCACCGGCAATATGTACCAGCAACTGGTGAAACCAAAACTGGCTTCCCCCGATGAAATTGAAGGTGACCTGGCCCTGTCCTGGACCGCCTCTCCTGACATGAAAACCTTCACCTTTAAACTGGACCCGAAAGCCAAATGGGCTGACGGCCAGCCTGTCACCGCCGAAGATGCCGCGTTCTCTTTGCAGCGCTCGGTGAAACTGGACAAAAGCCCGGCCTATATCATCAACCAGTTCGGCTACACCAAAGACAACGTGGCGGGCTTTATCAGCGCACCGGACGCCGAAACGCTGGTGATCAAAACCGCCGAACCGGCCTCTGAATCCTTCCTGCTGTACTGCCTGAGTGCCAACGTCGGCAGCATCGTGCAGAAATCGGCCTGTATGGCGAATCAGGTCGGTGATGATTTGGGTAACGCCTGGCTGAAGAAAAACAGCGCCGGTTCCGGTGCGTTCAAACTGCGTGACTGGAAAGTCAGTGAGTCGGTCATTCTGGAAACCAATAAAAACAACCCACACGCCGGTAAGATTCAGCGCATTATCCTGCGCCACATCGTCGATCCTTCTGCGCAACTGCTGATGCTGAAAAAAGGCGATATCGATATTGCCCGTGACCTGAACACCGAGCAGTTGCGTCCGCTGGTTGACGATAAAAACTTCACGCTGGTGCGCAAAGGCATCGCCGCTACCATGATGCTTTCCGCCAACACCGCGCACCCAAACCTGTCTAAACCGCAGGTGTGGCAAGCCATCAAATGGGCCATCGATTACGACAATATTCAGCAGCATATTGTGCCGCTGACCCACAAAGTGCATCAGAGTTTCCTGCCCGAAGGCTTCCCGGCGGCGGTCAACACCATCATGTACAAGCGGGATGTGGCAAAGGCCAAAGCGCTGATGGCCGAAGCCGGTTTCCCGAACGGTTTTGAAATCACCCTCGATCACTACTCCTCTTCGCCGCAGGCTGACATCGTGCAGGCATTGCAGGCCAATCTGGCGGAAATCGGCATCAGGGTGACCCTACTGGCCGCCGAAAGCCGCCAGGTTTTGACCAAAATGCGCGCCCGTCAGCAACAACTGGCCTTCACCCAATGGGGCGCGGACTATTTTGACCCGAACTCCAACGCCGAAGCGTTCTGTAGCAACCCGGATAACACCGACAAAACCAAAAGCCGTACCCTGGCATGGCGTTGCAGCTGGCAGGATCAGTCGATTGCCGATCTCAGCCAGAAAGCGCTGCACGAACCGGACCCGGCCACCCGCATCAAGCTGTACGAAGAGTTGCAGACCAAACATATGGAGAACAGCCCGTTTGCCATCATGATGCAACCGACGCTGACCGCAGCCTGCCGTCATGAGATTTCCGGTATGGTATTAACCGTGATGAGCACCAGCCCTTATGAGAAGGTTGTGAAAGCGTGAGCAAGAGACTCAAGGGTTTTCTGAGTACCTGCATCAGCGTTTGTCTTACCTTGTTCGGGCTGTCGGTGGTGACCTTTTTTATTGGCAGGGTCATGCCGACCGATCCGGTCCTGGCTGCGGTGGGCGACAACGCACCGCAGGCGGTAGTCGAACGCGTTCGCCATGAAATGGGGCTGGATCAGCCCCTCTGGATGCAGTTCCTCCACTATCTCAATCAGGTGTTTCACGGTGATTTAGGCCGTTCAGCCGTGACCACTAACCCCGTCATTACGGACATTGCGCGCTTCTTTCCCGCCACGCTGGAACTGGCTACCGCCGCGATCATTATCGCGGCGTTGATCGGCATTCCTCTTGGCGTCTGGGCGGCAACGCGTCAGGGCAGCTGGATCGATCAGACCATCCGCGTGGTGTGTCTGGCCGGTCATTCGCTGCCGGTGTTCGTGCTGGCCCTACTCAGCTTGCTGATTTTCTACTCGGTGCTCGGTATCGCACCGGGACCGGGCCGTCAGGACATCATCTATCAGGACATGATCCCGCAGGTCACCGGGCTGCTGACGGTGGACACCCTGCTGGCCGGTGATATGGGGGCATTTCGTGACGCACTGGCCCACATGGTGCAGCCGGTGCTGATCCTCGCTTATTTCAGCATGGCGTATATCACCCGTATGACCCGCACCTTCATGCTCAACGCGCTCGGCGGTGAATTTGTGATCACCGCCCGCGCCAAAGGCCTGTCGGCGCAGACGGTGATCTGGAAGCACGCCTTCCCGACCGTCGGTGTGCAACTGATCACCGTGCTGGCGCTGACCTATGCGGGTCTGCTGGAAGGTGCGGTGGTGACGGAAAATGTCTTCTCCTGGCCGGGCCTCGGGCAGTACCTCACCGTGTCACTGATGAACGCCGATATGAACCCGGTGATTGGCTCCACGCTGCTGATTGGCGCGATTTACGTCATGCTCAATCTGTTCGCCGACCTCCTCTACCGACTTCTGGACCCACGCGTAAAATGACCACTCTCCCTGCTTTACCGCACCCCCGCGCAGGTACTCGCGCCTGGTTGCTGGCCGATACGCCGCTGACACGAACGCAGGCCGTCTGGGGACGCCGTTACCGCCTGTGGCTGGGCCTGCGCGCCAATCCGCTGGCAGTGATTGGCCTGTTTACCGTGCTGCTGGTGTTAATCATTTCCCTCTGTGCGCCGCTGCTGACCCCTTACGAGCCTGGCACTCAGGATCTGGCTAACCGTCTGGCAAAACCTTCCTCGCTGCACTGGCTGGGAACCGATGAGCTGGGCCGCGATACCTTCAGCCGAATACTTTACGGCGGGCGGATCACGCTCGGCATGGTGATCACCGTGGTGGCGATTGTCGCACCGCTCGGCTTGCTGATTGGTTGCGTGGCCGGGTATACCGGTGGCCTGCTGGACCGCATCCTGATGCGCATCACCGATATTTTCCTCGCGTTCCCACGTCTGATTCTGGCTCTGGCGTTTGTCGCCGCGCTGAAACCGGGCATTGAGAGCGCCATCCTGGCCATCGCCCTCACCGCCTGGCCGCCTTATGCGCGTCTGGCCCGCGCCGAAACCATGCAGGTACGCGGTACGGATTACATCGCGGCCTGTCGTCTGACGGGTGCCACTTCAGCCCGTATCATCTGGCGGCACATCATGCCGCTGTGCGTACCGAGTCTGGTGGTACGTATCACGCTCGACATGAGTTCGATCATTATTACCGCTGCCAGCCTGGGCTTTCTGGGTATGGGCGCGCAGCCGCCTTCGCCGGAATGGGGGGCGATGATCGCCACCGCCCGCCGTTTCCTGTTCGAAGAGTGGTGGGTGCCGCTGATCCCGGCCCTGGCGATATTCATGACGTCTCTGGCGTTTAACTTTATCGGCGACGGCCTGCGTGACGTCCTCGATCCTAAGGAGCGCTGATGCTGGTCGATATCAAAAATTTGCACATTACCTTTGAGAGCCGCAGCGGCAATTTCGACGCCGTGCGCGGTGTGTCACTTTCCCTCGGTAAAGAGAAGTTCGGCATCGTGGGCGAAAGTGGCTCGGGGAAATCCCTGACCGCACGTTGTCTGATGAATCTGCTGCCCGCCAGCGCCAAATGCCGCGCCGACACCCTCTCATTCGACGGTATCGATCTGCGTAATGCCAGCGAAAAGCAGATGCGGCAGATCCGTGGCAAACGGGTGGGTTTCATTTTGCAGGACCCGAAATATTCGCTCAATCCGGTGATGCCGATAGGTAAACAGATAGCCGAAGCCTGGCATACCCACAAAGGCGGCAGTAAAAAACAGGCGATGGCAGCTGCCATCGATTTGCTGGATCAGGTACGCATCCGCGAGCCGCATAAAGTGGCCCAGCGCTATGCCCATGAAGTGTCCGGCGGCATGGGCCAGCGGGTGATGATTGCCATGATGCTGGCACCGGACCCGGAGCTGATGATCGCCGATGAACCCACCAGCGCGCTGGACGCCACGGTGCAGGCGGAAATTCTGCGCCTGCTTGACGATCTGGTTTCCAGCCGGGGCATGGGGCTGATTTTGATCAGCCACGACTTGCCGCTGGTGTCAAAATTCTGTGACCGTGTGGCGGTCATGTACGCCGGTCGCATTGTCGAAACCCTACAGGCCGGTGACCTGCTCAATGCGCAGCATCCTTATACCCGAGGGCTGCTGGAGTGCCTGCCGTCGCTGAAACACCCGCGTGCGCGGCTGCCGGTGCTGGTACGTGACGAGGCGTGGAAAACATCATGAGTGACAGCATCGAGAAATCTAACGCCAAGATAATCTTAGATAATTTACGCATTTCCTTTGGCGATACCGAGGTGGTAAAAGGGGTCAGTTTCGCGGTCGCGCCCGGCGAGTGTTTTGGCATCGTCGGCGAAAGCGGTTCGGGGAAATCGACTATTCTGCGCGCTTTGGTGGGGCTGAATCAGGCGTGGTCCGGCGGCATGACGATTGGCGGAGAGGCGCAACAGCCGGTGCGGCAAAAACGCTTTTACCGCCGCGTACAGATGGTGTTTCAGGACCCGTATGGTTCGTTGCATCCGCGACAAACCATTGACCGTATCCTGAGCGAACCGCTGATCGTGCACGGTTTTCTTAACATCGAGAAACGCATTAGCGATGCGCTGAGTGAGGTTGGATTACCGCAATCGGTGCGTTTTCGCTTTCCGCATCAGCTTTCTGGTGGGCAACGACAGCGTGTAGCCATTGCCCGGGCGCTGATTTCCGAACCGGAAATCCTGCTGCTGGATGAGCCGACCTCAGCACTGGATGTTTCAGTACAAGCGGAGATCCTCAACCTGCTGACTGACCTGCGAGAACGCCGCAAGCTGACTTATATTCTGGTTAGCCACAATTTAGCGGTCGTTACGCACCTTTGCACCAGAATCGGAGTGATGATCGGTGGTGAAATGGTCGAGCTTCTGAGCGCAGACGATTTACGGGCAGGACGCGTCACCCACCCGCACACGGCAGAGTTGCGATCGTTAAGTCTCAGTCTTGAGGAACCGGGTTAAGCCACCGTGAGCACGGTTTCAACGGGCAGCTGCAGCTGCCTTTCAATCACAGATTAACGTTACCAAGGGGAAAAGGAATGACATCCACCCTATCAGCATCACAGAAGTCGTTGCAGTGGCAGGCGGCACTGACTGCTGCCAAACACATTACCGACCAATGGAACCAGCCCGGGGAACCCGGTGGCGCTATCGCCGTGTTTGACAGCCTCGCCCTTCGCGGCCATGCCGAAGGCGGCCTGGCAAATCTCACTACCGGTGAACGTTTCACTATTGATAACGTGGTGCGCTACGCCTCGGTGACCAAGCATATTTTCGCGGCGCTGGCGCTATATTGCAGTGATGCGGGATTATCCCTCAATGATACTCTCGGCCAGTATCTGCCCCAGCTGAAAGCCCCGATGTCAGAAGTCACCCTCGGTCAGGCGCTGGATATGACCGGTGGCTTGCCCGACGTGCGCGAAACCCTCTCACTGCTTGGCGTGTCGGTCTATACCGCCAGTGAACCGGCCGCTATTCTTGAATTTCTCTCCCAGGAAGGCTCGCTGAACTTCCCGGCGGGCACTGAAATATCCTACTCCAATACCGGCTACCGTCTGGTTGAAGCGATTCTAAACAGCAAAGGAATTTTGTTTGAAGACCTGCTGCAACAGCACATTGCCCGACCGCTGGACATCGCACTGCACGCCCCGGAAACCTGGTTTGATGTGGTTCCTGGCCTGATCCCCGGCTACTGGAAAGACACTTCCGGCTGGAAAACGGCCAGCGCCGGGTTGCATCTGTCGGCCTCAGGCAGCCTGACCGGCAGCCTGCGCTCGCTCACGCTATGGCTGCAAAGCCTGTTAGCGAACAGCGGTCCAGGTGCCGGTGTGCTGGAAAAACTCTCCGCACCGCGTCACCTGCACGGGGGAATTCCTTCTGCTTATGGGCTGGGCATTACCTCCACGACGATCGGCGGCTATCAGGTCTACGGCCACGGCGGTTCGCACGCCGGTTATAAAACCTACTTCCTGCTGCATCCTGAGCTGGATGCCGGTGTGGCGCTGGTCTCCAACCGCGAAGATACCACTGCCTCCAGCGCGGCACTTGAAGTAATGGCGGCCCTGCTCGGAAGCCCACTCCCCGCGTGCAGCACGGCCATTCCTGATGGACTCTATGCCAGCGTCGCCGAGCCTTACTGGCTGAAAGTCAGTCAGGGCGTCGCCAGCTATTTGGGGTCCGGTGACAATTTGTATCAGGGCACGGATAAACACGAGGCCATTTCGCTGTCCGCCCATATGCCCATGCGTCTGCGCTGGGACGGGCACACCATACAAGGGGAAATAGGGCACGCACCACGCCACTTTGTGCCGGTCGAAACCAATAACTGTCTGGAAATGGTGCAGGGCCGCTGGTTGCACCCTGAATCAAAAGCCGCGTTCGATATCGAAGGGGATCAGTTCGTGATGGGCGTAGGTCCTCAGCGCAGCCATGGCACGCTGACGTCGCTCGGTCAGGGGCGTTTGCTGGTAGAAATGCCTGACGGTCCGTGGCAAAAATCGTTCTGCCTCTATTTCCAGGGCTATAGCGTGAAGTTGATCTCCAACCGCAGCCGGGTGCTGAGTTTCCGTCGTGATGAATGCCGTATCAACTGGAAACCCACGGCATAGGTCTCTGCGACGAATAGATGCAAAAAAGCCTTCCGATGGAAGGCTTTTTGGTGGCTCAACCCTGGCCGGGAAAGCGTTATTCAATAAATGCCGCACTGTGAAAATCAATCTCCCACTGTAATACCTGCCCATACAATACCGACAGGCGCTGCCTCTCGGCGGCGGTGAGTTGGGCGGCGCAGCGGTCGAGTTCTGCTTTCAACCAGCTGGCCTGATCAATAAAGGTTTTCTCAGCATGCATCGCCACCCAGGCTTTCACGTCGGGGTCCGCAATGTCTGAGCGACTGACCCGTTCACACCAGTGGTAGTACATCCATTCGGCACCGAACATTAGCGTCAGAATCTCGGCATAGCTGCCGGTTTCAGCGGTGCTTAACATGCCCTGACTGAAACGGTAGACCTCAGGCGCACTGTGATGATAGTGCGCCTGATCGATATTGCGCTCGTTCATCACCCGTTCGAAATAGGCAATTTGCTCATTGGCGAGTGCATCCAGCACGCCTATCAGCCAGCGCTGATGGCGAATATCCGGTGCTTTTATCACCGCATGGGAAAAGATGCCGATAGCGGTCGCGACGAAATCCCCTTCGAACACTAAATATTGATTAAACACCCGTGCCGGCAACGTGCCATTTTCAATGCCTGTGACAAAGGGGTGAGTTTGCATCGCCTGCCAGCTTTCGTGATGCTCGGCCAGCAGCTGTTCGGTAAAAACCTGTCCTGTCACAGTGCTACTCCTCGAGCCCGGCCTGGGCTACCGACATGAAATGTTTAACGCGTTCCAGCTCAACCTGATTCCACCATACACCGCCAAACTTCAACGTGCTGGCCACAATGACGCCCTGCGTGCGCTGCAAAATGGCACAGATATTGTCTGGCGTGACGCCGGAACCCACCAGCAGTGGCAGTTCAGTGGCAGAACGGATTTCGTCAATCTCTTCCATGGTGGCGCTGTCGCCGGTGCGCTGACCGGTAGCAATCACCCCATCGGCCAGGAAAAAATCGACGTCGCGGGTCAGTTCGGGAATCGAGCGGTCCGCCACGATGGCGTGACTGCCGTGTTTGACGTGGCTGTCGGCGAAGACTTTAATGTGCCCGGCACGCAGTTGTGAACGGTAGCGCAGCGCCGTCGCTGCCGCCCCTTCGATAAAACCTTCGTTGGCAATGTAGGCATTGGCCCACTGGTTGACGCGGATAAAGTCCGCCCCACCCGCCAGCGCCGTGGCAAACGCCGGAATGGCCGCGTTGGCCAGTACGTTGATGCCGAGCGGACAGCCGAACTCCTGTTTAATTCTGTCGGTGATCACCGACATAAATGCCGCGGTTTCATGACCAATATGTTCAGGTTTAGAAAAAGGAATGTCGCCATGATTTTCAATAATCAGCCCATGAAGCCCCCCGGTTAAATAAGCCTCAGCATCACTCAAGGCCACATCAATTATTTTATTAATTGATTTTCCCTGATAATTCGGCGAACCGGGAAAAGCTTCACAATGCACTACGCCAATTATTGCTTTAGAACGGGAAAATATCTCTTGAATCGCGCTGGGTTTTCCTGCTGATATAGACGCCATCTTCATTCACCTTTCAGGGGATTAACTATGCGTGTTTTCGTCGTGGGTAATATAAGCGTTGACGAAACGTATGTAATAAATGAAATACCAGAAAAAGGCGCATCCGTTCACGGCCAGAAAATAAATCAGGATCTGGGCGGAAAAGGCGCCAATCAGGCAGTCATACTTTCTCGCTGTGCGGTCAGCACAGTGCTTATTGCCGCCACTGGCAATGATAATCAGGGCCAGTGGTGCCGTCAAAAACTAGCTCAGGAATCATTAACGCTTCTTCCTGATGAATCTTTATATTGCCGCACCGACACCTCACTGATTTTAAATACGTCTGACGGTGATAATTCTATTATTACTACCACCACCGCCGCCGACGCATTATCACTGGCCGACATTAAGCAGGCGCTGTCCACGGCACAATCCGGTGACGTGCTGTTGCAGCAGGGGAATTTCTCACTGGAGAAAACCGCTGCCATTTTCACCCACGCCCGTGAACGCGGGTTACTCACCGTGTTCAACCCCTCGCCGGTCAAACAGGCATTCAGCCAGCTCTGGCCGCTGATTGACCTGCTGGTGGTCAACCGTGGCGAAGCTGAGTACTTCAGCGCGACATCGGCTGACCCTGCACAAGCGGCACATCATTTACTGGCCGCCGGGGTATCGAGCGTCGTCATAACTCTCGGTGCCGAAGGCGTTTATCTTGCCACACAGGCGCAACACCTTCAGGTCGATACACCGCGCTGCCATGTGGTAGATACCACCGGCGCCGGAGATACCTTCCTGGCGGTGATGCTGGCCGCCATGCTGCAACGCAATGCCAGTGAGCCTGAGAAACTCGATTTGCAACGTGCCGCTCAGGCCGCGGCAATCACCATTGGCCGCTCGGGTACCTTCAGTGCCTTTCCTTCCGCGACCGAGCTGGAGACGCTGCTAAAAAATTAAATATCGGGGCCTGAAAGCGGGTTATGATTTCATAACCCGCTAATAGAAAACGATTATATTGTTATTGTTTGAACAAAGGACGGAAAGTATCGACGTTAGCTTTGGTCACGATCGTGGCCGGAACCTGGATACTTTTATCCACCGTTTTGCCCTCTACCACAATTTTATTCAGCGCCTTGACGGCCTCAACACCCATGTTTTTCGGGTCCTGTTGCAGCACGGCCGCCACGTAGCCCTGATCAATGCCGCTGACGGCTTTTGAGGTCAGATCCCAGCCAAAGACTTTGATGTCTTTCTGACGCCCCTGATTCTCAACCGCCGCAATAGCACCCAGCAGCGCGGGTTCACCGGTGGCGTAAATCGCCGTCATATCCGGGTTACCGGTGATCAGGTTTTCAGCCGCCGTTAGCGCGTCATCTTGAATGTTACGGCCATCGACCACGCCCACGATTTTGATGCCAGGGTGCCCCTGCAACGTATCTTCAAACCCTTTTTGACGCTGGTTTTGAATCGCCGAATTCAGCGCACCGACAATGCCTAACCTGGCTTTATCGCCCATATTTTTCTTTACGTAACTGGTGAAGTAATTACCGAGCAGCGCCCCACCTTTGAGGTTATCGACCCCAACCTGGGCTTTTTGTGGCCCGGCGGGCAATACGGCATCGATAGCAATCACCGGTATATGTGCCGCTTCGGCTTCTTTAATGGCAGGCAAAATTCCATTGACGTCAATCGCATCAACCATAATGCCTTTCACACCCTGTTGAATATAGGTTTCGATGGCATCATTTTGGGAAACAGGATTATCATTGGCATTGAAAATAACCAATTTCGCACCCGATTTCGCGGCTTCTTCCTCTGCCCCTTTATTCATCAAGTTAAAGAACAAGGCCTGCTGGTTAATTTGCACTAACGCATAGGTCGGTGCTTCGGCGGCAAAGGCGGAATAACTAAAAATGCAAAGCCCCAATGATGCAATGATTGCGCAAGCGGATTTTTTTAAATTCAACGCATTATATGCTGGAACGGATTTATTGTTGCTGGTGTTGATAAACATAATGACATCCTCAATATTTGGTGATGGCAATGCAATGCGCCGAACTGAATAAAACGCAGAGGATTTATTCTTCAGCAGAACCTCTGGCACAGTTAAATGACCTGACCATGAGGGAACGTTGGCGGGAGACACACATCAGAATGTCATGTTAAACGAAAAATACCGTTCCAAACGGAGAGTTTTCGGTAAAACGGGTGGTGCGGGTAAACTGCCAATTACAATTAAACGCGGCCCAAAAATTGTCAAGTATAAATTTTATCTGATCCGTGGCATGGTGAGCACCGAGCCAAGAGCCGCCATAATTTGAAGGATAAAGAGTAATGGCCAATTTATCAGACGTCGCTAAACGCGCGGGCCTGTCAAAAGCCACCGTCTCGCGCTATCTCAACAAAAGCATCGTCCTGCCCCAGCCTACCGTGGCGCGTATCGAAGACGCAATTAAGGCGCTGAATTATCGGGCCAATAGCCTGGCCCGCAGGCTGAGTATGGGTGGCAGTGAAACCATTGGTCTGGTCTTACCGGACATCGCCAACCCGTTCTTCGCTGAACTGGCGGACGCCGCGGAAGAGGCGGCCTCAGAGCACAAATACAGCCTGGTGTTATGCGTGACGCGCAACAATCTTGAGAAAGAGTCTCAGTTCATCCGCTGGCTGGATACCCGCCAGGTCGATGGTCTGTTATTCACCACCAACCGGCCGGACAACGGCCAGCTATGCGAGCAGTTGAAAGGCCAGCGCCACGTGGTGTTACTCGATGAAGACGTGCCGGGCAGCACGGTGCCTAAGGTCTTTTCCGACAACGTGCACGGCGGCGCACTGGCGGCCGAACACTTGATCGCGGCGGGGCATCAGCGCATCGCGTTTGTCGGCGGCCCGGACGAACTGATGAGCGTACGCGAACGTCATCAGGGTTTCCGTCAGGCTTTGCTGAACGCCGGCCTGCCTTACGATCCTGACCGGGTGCTGTACGGCGAGTATAGCCGCAACTTTGGTCGTTTAGCCCTGGATACACTGCTGAAACTACCGCAACCACCGACCGCCATCTTCGCCGCCAGTGACTATTTGGCACTTGGCCTGCTCGATGGCCTGCGTCAACGCGGCCTCTCCTCCCCGCAGGCGCTCTCTCTGGTGGGGTTTGATGACGCGATTTATTCCGATTTGATCACTCCACGTCTGTCGACCATTCGTCAGTCAGCCCGTGAACTGGGCCGCGCGGCAGTAGAAACGTTGATCAAATTGTTTAACAACCAGCCAGATATCCCGCCGGTAACACGCATTCCGGTGGAGTGGATCGCCCGTGACTCCGTCGCGCCTCCGGCCAAACACCCATGATCGGCGGGTCGTGGTGCACAAAAAAGGCGCAATTGCGCCTTTTTTGTGCAACGCACTGCGCTGAAAAATGCTGCCGCAGAACAATGTGCCCGGGGTGAAAGCGTGACAACCGCCACAAAAAATTAAATTTTAGCTTTTTGTTCACCTAATTATCACATTGATACATAGCGCATTTAACATACTCGTTGCTTAATATTTGAACCACGTCACTTTCCACCCTGCGATTAACTGGCATACATTCTGCTACATTCACATCGGCGACACAGAGTTCCACATTCAGAATTTTTTGACCATTCCGGGTGCGGGAAAAAACATCGCCGTTATTTTTGCCTTTCGGGTAAACCGGTTTACAAGGAAAGAAAAACCGGGAAAGGCCAGAAAAACGGCGCTGTCAGCAGCGGCAATCGCAGGTTTTCTCGGGTCATTCCGGCGAAAACCTTTGCTCTGCACCCGCCAGCCCCTCACCAGTTGGAGAGCAGTTATGTCCCAAGAGATGTCCAGAAATCTGTCTGGTTCACCCCGGGTGGAAATGGTAAATATCACCAAAACCTACGGCTCGATCCGCTCACTGCGCGGTGTCAATCTGAGCCTGGCACCTGGCGAAGTGCTGGGGCTGGTCGGTGATAACGGTGCAGGGAAATCTACCCTGACCAAAATTCTGGCAGGCGCGGTGGTGCCGACCGGTGGGATCTTGCGCATCGACGGCGAAGAGGTGAACTTTGCCAACCCGTCTGACGCCCGCCGTTGCCATATCGAAATGGTCTATCAGGATCTCTCCCTGTGCGACACGGTCAACGTGGCGGGAAATCTGTTTATGGGCCGCGAGCCGCAAACCCGCGTGCTGGGCATCCCTTTTCTTGATGAGAAAAAGATGCATGAACAGGCCCGCGACATGTTGCAAGGGCTCGGTATTTCCATTCCTGATACCCGACTGCTGGTGCGCAATCTCTCGGGCGGCCAGCGCCAGGCGATTGCCATTGCCCGCGCCGCTGCCTTCGAGCCGAAGGTGTTGATCATGGATGAACCGACGGCCGCACTGGCCGTGGCCGAGGTGGAAGCGGTGTTGGAACTGATTCGACGCGTCAGCGCTCGTGGTGTCAGCGTGATCCTGATAACCCACCGTCTGCAGGATCTGTTCCTGGTGTGTGACCGCATCATGGTGATGTACGAAGGCACTAACGTGGCAGACCGCCAGATCGCCGATACCAGCCTATCTGACATCGTGAACCTGATCGTTGGCGAGAAATTCGAGACGCACTCTGCGCGCGGAACGGTACATCACTAGACCCACGCAGCGCTGCGTTTCTGTCTGGCAACGGGCAGTGGCCGGTTGATGCACATCCCGACTGATAAGGCTTAGCTCATGAGTATCATAAATATGTCCAGTCCCCGACTTATTAAGCAATCGGTTACGCGGCGCATGCTGCACAACCACTCCGGCGTGGTGAGCATCGCGGTATTCTTTATTTTCTGCTGCGCGGTGTTCTCCTTTGCTACCGACAACTTCCTCAGCGGCGCCAACTGGCTGAATATTCTGCGCCAAAGCGCACCATTACTGATTGTCGCCGCGGCCATGACGCTGGTGATCACCACCGGCGGCATTGATTTATCAGTGGGTTCGACATTGGCACTGGTCGGTGCGCTGTCGGCGATTGCGCTGAATAACTGGGGTTTGCCGTGGCCGGTGGTGTTGCTCGGTGGGTTGTTACTGGGCGGGCTGATTGGGGCCATTAACGGTTATTTCATCGCCTATGAGGGTATTCCGGCCTTTATCGTTACGCTGGCAACGCTGGCGGTTATTCGCGGTATCGCCCTGCTCATTACCCAGGGTTACTCCATCCCTATTCCGGCGGACAGCCCGTTCAGCCTGCTTGGCCGCGCCTGGGTACTCGGCTTGCCGTTACCTGCCATTATCGGCGTGCTGGCCCTGTTCTTCGGTCATGTATTGCTTAATCACATGCGCTTTGGCCGCTATGTCACCGCCATCGGGGCCAACGCCGAAGGGGTACGCCGGGCCGGGGTGAACACCAAAAGTATCACGCTGCGCGTGTACGTCATTTGCGGCATGTGTGCAGCATTGGCCGGAATGATCATCACCGCACGTCTGGGCAGTGGTTCTTCCAATCAGGGTGAAGGTTTTGAATTACAGGTGATTGCCGCCGTGGTGCTCGGCAGTACCAGCCTGTTTGGTGGCTTCGGCACTATCATTGGTACTCTGCTTGGCGCGCTGTCGATTGCGGTGATCCAAAACGGGTTGATCCTGTCGCACATGTCGCCGTTTTATACCCAAATCGCCACCGGGTTGATCATTTTGCTGGCCATCTGGCTTAACACCCGCATCTTTAACCCGGTTCGAAGTACAAAAGGATAGCGCCATGTCATCAGACTCTGCATTTTCAGGTTCCCTGTTCCGGCATGCCGATCCTTTTCCGCTCGGCACACAAAGCGGCTTTGCGATGACCGTTCTCGGGCCACTGGCGGTAGAGAAACTCGGCGTGACCCTGATGCACGAGCATATTCTGCTCGACGCCTCGGGCAAATGGGTGCCGCCGTGTTGTTGCAGTGAAAGGCATATGGCTGAAATGCCAGTAAAAATCGAGAACCTCGGTGAATTACAGCACAACCCTTTAATGAGCCGCGATAACTGCCAGTTATTTGATGCTGATTTAGCAATAGAAGAGTTGATGAAATACCGCGCACTGGGCGGCGAAACGGTGGTGGACCCGACCAATATTGGTATCGGTCGCGATCCTAAAGCCTTGCAGCGCATTTCGCGTCTGACCGGCCTGAACATCATTATGGGCACCGGTTTTTACCTCGAACCGTCCCACCCTGACTACGTCAAAACGCATTCGCTGGAAACGCTGACCGATCAGATTATTTATGACGTCGGTGGTTTCAGCGACAAACCCGAGGTGGTGGCGGGTCTGATTGGCGAAATCGGTGTGTCAGCGGCGTTTACGCCAAATGAAGAGAAATCACTGCGGGCCGCCGGGCGGGCCAGTGCCAGAACCGGCGTACCGATGCAAATCCACCTGCCCGGCTGGGAGCGTTACGGTCATAAGGTGCTGGATATTCTGGCGGAAGAAGGCACCTTGTTGCGCAATGTGGTGCTGTGTCATATGAACCCAAGCTTTGCGGACAAAAATTACCAGCGCACGCTGGCCGGGCGAGGTGCGTATCTGGAGTACGACATGATTGGGATGTCTTACTTTTACGCCGATGAAAACGCCCAGTCGCCGTCTGACGAAGATAACGCCCGCGCTATTCGCGAGCTGATCGATGACGGTTTTATCCAACAGGTATTGCTGTCGCAGGACGTTTTTCTGAAAACCATGCTGACCAAATTTGGCGGTCAGGGTTATGGCTATATCCTCAAACATTTTGTGCCGCGCCTGCGCCGCCACGGTGTGACCGGTGAACAACTGGAAACGCTGCTGATTGGCAACCCAAAACGCGTTTTTTCCATAAAATCGTGACCGTTTAGCCAGGGACTGAGCATGAATGAAGACGTCATTACCCTGACCCGCGCCCTGCTGGGTTTCGATACCCTTAATCCGCCGGGTAACGAAGCGCAATGCCTGCGCTGGCTGGCGGACTTTCTTACTGAAAATAGTTTTGATGTTCAGCTGCATCACTTCGGTGAAAACCGTTACAACCTGCTGGCTTCGCTGCCGGGGTCAACCGCCGGTAAACCGCTGGCCTTCACGGGTCATCTCGACACCGTGCCGCTCGGCAATGCGCCGTGGCAGTGGGATCCGTTCGCTGGTGAAATCGATAACGGCCGGATTTATGGACGTGGCAGCAGCGATATGAAAGCGGCCATTGCCGCCTTTATTGTCGCCTGTATGAACAGTGCGGAAGCTATTGCTGCGGGGAACGGCGTAGTGCTGATTCTCACCGGAGGTGAGGAGACCGGCTGCGACGGTGCGCGGGCAATGATTAACGATCCTTCCATCACATTACCGCAACCCGGTGCGCTGATCGTCGGTGAACCGACGGCCAATTACCCGATAATCGGGCATAAAGGCGCACTCTGGTTGCGCTGCGAAACGCAGGGTAAAACCGCGCACGGCGCGATGCCGGAACTGGGCATTAATGCCATTTATCTGGCGGCAGACGCCATCGGTAAAATCCGCCATTTCGATCCCGGCCCGCCGCATCCGCTGATGAAAAAACCCACCCTGAACGTCGGCACTATCCGCGGCGGTCTGAATATCAACTCGGTGCCGGATCGCGCCAGTTTTGACGTCGACATACGCACCGACCCGACGCTGGTTCATACCCGGCTCAGAGAGAGATTACAGCATCACCTGAGTGACAGTGTCACCATATCTCCATTGGTTGACCTGCCTGCTGTGCTCACCGGGCGCCAACATCCGTGGATCCAAAGTGTCTTCGCACTCTGCGAACCGCTTCACGCCGCCCCTCTCGAAGCCCGGATTGTGCCCTATTTTACCGACGCCGCCCTGCTGATTAATGCGCTCGGCGCACCGCCCTGCATCATCCTCGGGCCGGGAGAACCGTCGATGGCGCATCAGACCGATGAATATTGCGTGGTGGCACGCTTATATGAGGGAGTGGAGCTCTATCAGCAGTTGATACAGGACTATGGGGTAGCGACCCAAAGCTGCCTTTAAATTCAAATTCAAGATCGTGGGCGTCGGCCCACACCTAAGACCTTGGGCTGCCGCCCAAACCCGCCCAAAAGGAGGCGTAAACGCGCCTCCTCTTGGAACTCCTGCGTTTTTTTATGCGGCTTCAGCAGCTGCGCTGGTCACAATGGCCGTGTTTCAGGTATTTCTGTTATAGCCGCAAAATGTCATCGCTCCGCGATTCCCGGCTGCGGGTTTGAGCCAACGATAAAAACGTTGTCTCGCCACCGACTTGCCGGTGACATTTTTGAACGCGGCCTCGACATTTTTAAGGACAAACACAGCACAGGTTTTGAAGTTAAAGTCGAAATTGAAGACAAAACAGCTTGTGCCGTATTAACTGCTTCAGCTTCAGCGCAGCCTGCGATGACGGCTGATCTTTACGGCTGAGTAAAATCACCTCAAACGGCAGAGCTTCCACCACGGGCAGAATTTTAAGTTGGTTGATGTAACGCCGCGCAGTAAAAGTATCGACGACGCCAACGCCACCACCGGCCAGCACCAGATCGGCGATCACCGAGTAGGTTTTAATGTGCAGTTGTGAACGTGGCGTGAGGCCGTTTTCGCGTAATACACGGCTGAGCACCTGACCGAGCGGGTCTTGCTGTTGCAACATCAGTAAATCGTTGTCGCACAGCCAGCTCAGCGAAACCGGCCCTTCCTGCGGGCTGTCAGGAGGTAACAGCGCCACCATATCAGCGTGGTAGATAGACTCGGAGATCAACTCGGACGAAACCTGCTCGCCGAAAGCCAGCGCGAAATCCATCTTATAATGCAGCAGATCCTGACTCAGCGTGTTGAAGTGACCAGTCACCAGTTCGACACTGCCACCGGGGATCTGACGGCGAAAATCCACCAGCACCGGTGCCATCACGCTGTGGCCCAGTGCATGCGCCGAACCGATACGCACATGCTGCCCTTCGCCCTGGCGCAGCTGTTCTGCCAGCACGCCGATGGCCTGAATGTGGCTGAACAGCGCCTCAACTTCCGGCATCAGCCGACGCCCTTCTGGCGTGACGATCAATCCCTGCGGGCTGCGCTCAAACAGCGTAAAGCCCAGCTGTTGCTCGGCATGATTGAGCACCCGGCTGACGTTCGGCTGCGACACGTTGAGCAAGCGCGCCGCGCCGCTGACGCTGCCCGCCTGTAAGACCGCCTGAAACACTTCGATATGACGTAAACGCATACGCTTAATGACCTTCACAAAATCCGATGTCTGAAAGTAGCAAAAAGCTCAGTCGTTCGCTGATCTATTATTTCTGTGTTGATGCCAGATAAGAGAAGGCACTCAGTAAGCTGATGACCGGTGCAACGCTGGCACTGGTGTAACTGACGGTGACAGCGTCAAGGCGCTCGACGCAGGGGATCAACATGAAGATATCCGCCAGCACCGGTTTAGTCACCATCAGTTCGAGGGTATACGGCGAGGCGAAACGGTTAGTGATCCCCGGTACGGCTTTGGTGACGGCAAGGGTGGCCTGTTTGCGGATCTGAGCGCGGGCAATCGCCGGGCTGTCAGATTCGGCGGCGTTGGCGGAAATCGCGCGTTTCACACAGACAAACTGTGCATACGGATAGTGCTGGTTGATCCACCTTTCCAGTTGGTCATCACCGGTCACCAGCCATAATGGCACGTTGAGTTCGGCAGCCGCCGCGGCGTAAAGATCACTTTCACCCACCACCTGCCCGTTCAGTTTTACCCGGTAAAACGCCCGTCCATTAATGGTATGCGCCAACACCCCGGATTCACCGGCAGCGGTATGGAAACCCACCAGCATCAGGCCGTCATATTGCTGTTGCGCAATACCTTCAATCATCGATAAAGCCCGGGGTTTGCCCTGGACCAGGCGCGCACGGGGATCGATATTTTCAGCCCGCAGATTTTGCATCGTCGCGTGGCTGTCTGCCACCGTGACGGTGGTTGCGCCACCGGCAAATGCGCCGTCAATCGCGGCATTCACTTCTTGCTCCATTAATGCACGGGCAGCCTCATAGTCCGCATTGCCAGGGCTGCACTGCTCAGGGCGCATCACGCCCGCCACACCTTCGATATCGGCAGAGATAAAGATTTTCATGATGATTTCTCGTTGTAGTGATCCAAAATATCCCGCAAGGAAACGCGGTGATTACCGCGAAATCCGGTAACAGATTCAGCACTGAGCATGGCGTCCTGCACGGCCTGTTCGGTAGCGTCTGCGGCCATCGCCAGCAGCGGCTCAAGAGCCAGATCGGCGGGCAGAATACCGGCGCGTTGGGTAGAAAACGCCAGCGAAATATCCCCGGAACCGTGGCCCCAGTAGCTTCCCAGACGGCCTAACCCGGCACCGGCCCGTTTAGCGATACGCGTAAGCTGACGGCTGTCGAGATACCGGTCACAGGCCATAATAATAATCACCGATCCCGCATCAACCTGCGGTGCCAGCTGCGGCAAGATGTTCTGTACCGCCGCACCGACCCGCACACCATCAAGGGTCAGTTCAGACAGCGTACCAAAATTGGCCAGCACCAGAACGCCAAGCGTGGCATTGAGGCTCTCGCACCAGCGCGACGCGGTGCCAATTCCGCCTTTCAGCCCGAAACAGCTCATTCCGCGCCCTGCCCCCACACTGCCACGGGCGAAGTCGCAACGGGCGGTATCCAGCGCGGCCAGCACGTGGTTTTCAGTGACCGCCATCGCCTGAATATCATTGAGATAGAAGTCATTGCATTCGAGGATCAGCGGATTGATGGTCGGATCAGGGCGTCCGATGTGCGGAAATTGCTGGCAGCTGCGCTTCACCAGTGCGTTGAAGAGAGTACCGGTGGCGAAGGTGTTGCTGAGCAAAATGGGCGTTTGCAGTTCGCCCAATTCCATTAGCTGAATGAGCCCCATGGGTTTAGCAAAACCGTTAAGTACCGAGACGCCACAGGGCAAAGGCTGGGCATAAAGATTGTCGCCGGGAGGCACAATCGCGGTGACACCCGTCTGCACATCGCCCGCCGCCAGTGTGCTGTGGCCGACGGTGATACCGGCCACATCGCTCAGGCTGTTGCCCGGTCCGCAGGGAAAACGTGGATGGAAAATCTGCCGCTTATCAGCCCAACGTTGGCGCAGCGTCTGCAGGCCAGGTGAGGAAAAATCATCAGTTTCTGTTGTCATTTCTTCAGTTTAGGATCCAGCGTGTCGCGCAGGGCGTCACCCAGCAAGTTAAAAGCCAATACCGTGAGGAAGATCGCAAGACCGGGGAACACGCTGACATGCCACTTACCGGCCATCATCATGTTGCGGCTCATCGCCAGAATGTTGCCCCACTCCGGCACGTCCGGCTCAGGGCCGAGGCCGATAAAACTGAGACTGGCCGCCGTCAGGATACTGGTACCGATGCGCATGGTGAAATAGACGATCACGTTCGACAGTGTGCCGGGCAAAATATGACGCAGCAGCACCACGCGGTCAGGCGCACCAACGCAGCGAACCGCTTCAACATAGGGACTTTGTTTGATAGATAACGTGGCGGCACGCACGATGCGCGCAAACACCGGCACACTGAACACCGCCACCGCGATAATCACGTTGTTGAGGCCAGGGCCGAGGATCGCCACCACAGCAATCGCCAGCAGCATACCGGGGAAAGCAAACAGCACGTCCGAACCCCGCATGATCAGCATATCCAGCCATTTGCCGTAATAGCCCGCCAACAGCCCGAGAAACACACCCACCACCATACCGAGCGTGACCGAGAAGACACCGACGTACAGCGAAATGCGCGAACCATAAATGATACGGCTCAGCACGTCGCGGCCCAGATCATCGGTTCCAAACCAGTGCGTGGCCGAAGGGCCAGCGCCGAGCGCCATCCAATCGGGTGTCATCGGGTCATACGGGGCCAGCCACGGGGCAAAGATGGCGATCAGCACCAACAGCAGGATAAATCCGCCCGCCACCACGGCCATCGGATGGCGGATAAATGCATGAAAAAAATCGTACCAGGGGGAACGGATGTCGTCGTTCTGCGGTGCAAGCGTGACAATTACAGGCTCAGTCATAAGGCCTCCTTAACGCAGACGGATAGCCGGGTTAACCACCGCATAGAGCAGGTCCACCAGCAGGTTAATCAGAATAAATTCGAACACAAACAGCATCACCAGCGCCTGAATCACCGGCTGATCCTGCGTTTTGATCGACTCAATCAGCAGCCAGCCCAGACCCGGCCAACTGAATACGCTCTCAACAATGATCGAGCCGCCGAGCAGGAACCCGAATTGCAGGCCGAGCATGGTAATAATCGGGATCAGCGCATTGCGCATGATGTGTTTCCAGGTCACCCGCTGCGCGCGCAACCCTTTGGCGTTGGCGGTGCGGACATAATCCTCTTGCGCCACGTCGAGAAACGCCGAGCGGGTAAAACGCGCCATCACTGCCGCCACCGATGACCCCAGCGTGATCGCCGGTAAGATAATGTCACTGGGATGGTTAAATCCGCTGACCGAAAACAGCCCGAACGGCATGGCGACGAACTGGATCAACAGTAACCCCAGCCAAAACGGCGGCATGGAAATCCCTCCCACCGCCATACTCATCAGCGTCCAGTCCTGCCATTTCCCGCGCTTTAGCGCCGACACCACGCCGATCACCAATCCCAATACCACTGACCAGGCAAAACCGGCCAGCGCCAGCAATAACGTCGGCATAAAGCCACTTTCAATGACGCTGCTGACCGGCTGACGGGTGCGGTAGGTGGTACCTAAATCGCCATGTACCATGCCGTCGAGCCAGCGCCAGTACTGCGCAGGCAGCGGATCGTTGAGGCCAAGCAGTTGCCGTGCTGACTCCACCGCTTCGATCGGTGCATCCTGTCCGGCGTAAATACGTGCAGGGTCACCCGGCAGTAGCTTGATGAAACCAAAAACCAGCAATGACACCACCAAGAGCACCGGGATCATTTCCAGTAACCGGCGGATAAAATAGGTCAGCATAAATGTGTTTCCCGTACCTTCATGACAGGTGGTGCTGGCTCCCCCCGCGTCTCACGGGAGGAGCCGAACAACCAGAAAATTACTTAAACTCTGCCTGATTGAAGATCAGCGAACCGTCCGCCAACATATACACGCCGGAGAGATCTTTGCTCTTGCCGACCAGATTGTCCGGTACGCCGAGGTAAGCCATCGGCGCATCAGCCCACAGCAGCTTTTGCGCGTCGGCGTAAGCCGCTTTACGTTTGGCAGGGTCAGCCGTTTGCAGGCCCGCCGTAATGGCCTCATCCACCTGCTTGTTACTGTAGTAGGAGACGTTATAGCCGGTTGGGATCCAGGATTCGGTGGCAAACAGCGGACGCAGCGCCCAGTCGGCATCACCGGTTGACGCCGACCACGCGCCATAATACATCTCGACTTTGGCATCCGCCGGTTTCGGCGTACTCCACAGACGCTGGTTCAGCGAACCGGAGTCCATCGGCACCAGTTTCACCCGTACGCCAATCAGCGACAGTTGTTGTTTGAGGAACTGGCCGCTGCGGATGCGGTCAGTTTTGTTGGAGCTCCAGAGTTCAACATCAAAGCCGTTCTCGTAACCGGCATCTTTCATCAGCGCTTTCGCTTTAGCGATGTTGTAGCTGTAATCCGGTGAAGTCTGCTTTTCATAGAACTGGACGTTTTTTGGCAGCGGTGACGTGGACGGCGAACCCAGACCCGCGAAACCGACTTTCAGCCACAGGTTACGGTCGATGGCGTAGTTAATCGCCTGTCGCACACGCACGTCTGAGAACTCTTTTTTCTGCGTATTGAACGCGATGTAATAAAGGTAGATGCCGGGGTTTTGCGAGATATCCAGTTTCGGATCGCTTTTCACGGTATCGACCAGATCCGATGGCAGCGGATACACGGCATCCACGCCGCCTGATTTGAGTTTTGCCACCTGGGTGGAGTCTTCCGGCGTCGGGTAAAGCGTCACGGAGTCCACTTTTGGCCAGCCTTTTTGCCAGTAGTTATCGTACTTCACCAGCCTGACGTCTTTGCCCTGCTGCCATTCGACAAACTTAAACGGCCCGGTCCCCACCGGGTGCACGCTCAGATCCTGCTCATTCGGATACTGTTTCAGCACCGCCGGGCTGTGCATCACCGCCGAGGGGTGCGCCAGCGTGTTGATCATCGCGCCAAAAGGTTTGTTCAGGGTGATTTTCACCTGATACGGCGTCACCACGTCGACCGATTTGATCATACTGAACAGCGCGTTGCGCTTCAGGTGATTGGCCGGGTTAGCGAGCCGGTCGAGGTTGATTTTCACGGCATCGGCGTTGAACGGCGTGCCGTCCTGGAAGGTCACGTCATGGCGCAGATTGATGGTGAATTCGGTGGCGTCACTGTTACTGGTGTAATCGGTGGCCAGTACCGGCACCACCGCCATTTTGCTGTCGAACTGGAACAGACGTTCGAAAATAGCGCTCTGCACGGAGTAACTCAGGGTGTCCGTGGTGTCGTGTGGGTCAAATCCCGTCATGTCGGCGTACATAGAGATGCGCAGGTCTTTGGCCTGGGCCGTGGCCGAAAAACTGAGCACCAGTGCGGCAGCTACCAGGGTTTTATGTAAAAAAGTCGATTGCATGTACTTCTCCTGTGTGTCCCAAAAATAAGCGTAAATTAGGTCTCTGATACCCAGTGGTGCGGGCTTACCCGCCGATATTTGATTTTATCTATCTGCATTCCCGCCGGATGAACCGGCGATTTCACTTCCACATCATCAAAATTGCGCGTCGTCCGCCGTGACGGATCCGCCACCGGTACAGAGCTGAGCAAACGACGGGTATAAGGGTGCTGAGGCGAGCTGAAAATCGCCTCGCGTGGACCGATCTCCACAATCTGTCCGAGGTACATCACCGCCACGCGATTAGCGATGCGTTCCACTACCGCCATGTCGTGGGAGATAAATAACCAGGCCACGCCGGTGTCGCGCTGTAGATCCATCATCAGATTCACCACCTGCGCCTGAATCGACACATCCAGCGCGGACACCGCTTCATCGGCAATGATCACTTGCGGCTGCAAGGCCATCGCGCGGGCAATGGCAATGCGCTGGCGCTGGCCACCGGAGAACTCATGCGGGTAACGCCGCGCATGTGATGGCTCCAGCCCGACACTTTCAAGCAGTTTGTTAACCGTCGGCGTAGCATGGGCCAGCGACTTCGCCAGCCCGTGCAGCAGCAACGGTTCAGCAATGGAAAAACCCACGGTTAAACGCGGATTTAATGACGCGTAGGGATCCTGAAATACCATTTGGATTTGACGGCGTACCGCCTGAAACGGCGGGTCCCGCAACAGGGTTATTTCTTTACCTTCGAGATGAATACTTTCAGATTGGCTGTCGGCAAGGCGCAAAATGGCCCGGCCGGTGGTGGATTTTCCGCAACCGCTCTCCCCCACCAGCGCCAGCGTTTCCCCCGGCCAGATGGAGAAGTCGATCTGCTCCACCGCATGCACTTCTTTCGTCACCCGCGACAGCACGCCGGAGCGGATCGGGTAACAGACGCGCAACCCGCGCACATCGAGCAGGGGTGGCACGTCGTAATTGGCGGTGATCTGATCACCGTGATGGGCTAAAACGTGAGCATCATCACCTGCAATCGATTGCTTTTCTGGCGCAGAAAAAACGTTCAACAACGGGAAACGGCGTGGCCATTTCAGGCCCCGCATATCGCCAAGTTTTGGCACCGCCGCCAGTAAAGCGCGGGTATAAGGATGTTGCGCGTTGGCGAAGATCTCGGTCACATGGCCCTGCTCCACCACGCGGCCCTGATACATCACCACCACGCGATCGGCAATTTCAGCCACCACGCCCATATCGTGGGTAATGAACATGACCGACATATCGGTGCCCTGCTGCAAGTCACGCAGAATTTGCAAAATGCGGGCCTGCACGGTGACGTCAAGTGCGGTGGTCGGCTCGTCGGCAATCAGCAGCGCGGGGTCACACGACAGCGCCTGAGCAATCATCACCCGCTGACGCATGCCGCCGGACAGTTCGTGCGGATAACACTGTAAAATACGTTCGACATCAGGAATACGCACCTGCCGCAACAGTTCACGGGCCTTGTCGAGCGCGGCTTTTTTACCGCAAATATGGTGATCGAGCAGCGCTTCGGTAAGCTGATCGCCCACCCGCAGCACCGGGTTGAGGGAGGTCATCGGCTCCTGAAAAATCATCGCCATCTCTTGCCCGCGCAGTTTGCGTCGTGCCTCGGCAGAGGCTGCCACCAGCGGGTGACGCTCGCCGTCGCGGGTAAAGAAGTCGATGTTACCGCCGTTAATCCGGGCAGCATCAGGCAACAGGCCCATGACGCTCAGTGAAGTAACCGATTTCCCGGAGCCGCTTTCACCGACCACCGCCACCACTTCACCTTTATTAATAGAAAAGGAAATGCCTTTCAGTGCCTGCGTCTGGCCCTGACGGCCAGAAAAACTGACCGACAGGTTATTCACCTGCAGAATGGGCCGGTGAGGCTTGTCCGTTGACGCGGTTTGCGCATCGCTGGGGTTGTCTTGAGTGGCCGGTTCTGTCTTCAAAAAGCGTCTCCTTAAGGGTACGTCAGGGGAAATTACAACCAGATTTCACCCTGGTGATAGCGCAATGCCGGTTCGGCGTCCTGAGCCAGCCAGATCGGCCCGTCGAGATCGACCCGTTCTGCCTGCACGGCGACGGGCAGCGCGGCCTCCATGGCAATCGACGAACCCAGCATGCAGCCGACCATCACCCGCAGACCCAGCGCTTTGGCCTCAGTGCTCATGGCCAGCGCTTCGGTCAGGCCACCGCATTTATCCAGCTTGATGTTGATCATCTCGTAACGATCACGCAATTTGGCGATGTCAGAACGCTGATGGCAGCTTTCATCAGCACACACCGGAATGGGGTGCAAACAACGGACCAGATCGTGATCATTACCGGCTGGCAGGGGTTGTTCGATCATCGCGACAGTGAAATCATGTAAGGCATGGAACAGACTTTCCAGATCCAGCCCGGCCCAGGATTCATTGGCATCAACCACCAGCGTGGCGTGCGGTGCCGCGTTGCGGATTGCCGCGACCTTCTCAATGATCTGCTCACGGTTCAGTTTAATCTTCAGCAGCTTAGCGCCACCGGCAACCGCTTGTGTGGCGGCAGCCACCATATTCTCCAGCGTGTCCAGACTCAGCGTTTCAGCGGTGACAACCGTCGCGGGAGGAGTGACGCCAAGAAGTTGCCAGACGGTTTTTCCCTGGCGTGCGGCATCCAACTTCCACAGCGCGCAGTCGAGGGCATTGCGCGCTGAACCTTGTGGCAGAACCTGTTGCAGTGCCTCGCGGCTTAACCCCTGCTCTATTTGTGGCTGGATCAACACCAGTTGGTCGGTCACGCTCTCTGCCGACTCCTGATAATGCGGCGTCGGTGTGCATTCACCGCTCCCGCGATATTCGCCGTCAGTCAGATGCACACGCACCACGGTGACGGCCGTGCGGGCGCTGCGTGAAATCACGAAAGGCCGGGCCAGGGGTAACTCCAGCGTTTCAAAAGTCATGGTGATCATCAGCCGTTGTCCTTAATCCACTGCGCCATTTCCTCAATACCGAAGCGCACCGGGTCGGTGGCCGGAACGCCAAATTCAGCGGCGATCTCGGCCAGTGCGGCCCTGGCGGCTTGTTCACTCACGCCGGAGGTATTGAGGGAGAAACCGGCCAGTTTTACCTGCGGGCTGGTCAGCTGTGCGGCCGCCAGGTTGGTCTCCACGCACTGGCGCAGGGTGGGCATCGGTTGATGCGGTAAATGACGCATATGCGGGCGGCCCAGTTCATGGCACATCACCAGCAGATGGGCCTGCGCACCATGAATCAGCCCCATGCTGACCCCGGCGAACGACGGGTGATACAGCGACCCCTGACCTTCAATGATGTCCCAGTGATGTTCATCATTGGCTGGGGAAAGGGCTTCCACCGCACCGGAGATAAAGTCTGCGATCACCGCATCAATGGCGATACCTGCCCCAGCCACCAGCACGCCGGTCTGACCGGTTGCGCGAAATTCCGCATTGAGGTCCAGCTCACGCATGGCGGCTTCGAGGGCCAGCGAGGTGTACATTTTTCCCACCGAGCAATCGGTGCCAACGGTCAGAATACGTTTGCCGCTGCGCTTAATGCCGGTGCCGGTATCCAGCGCCGGGCGCATGTGGCGCACATCGAACAGTTCGACCTGATGCGCTTTTGCAAGCTCCACCAGTTCAGGAATATCGTTGAGGCCCTGATGCAAACCGTTGGCGACATTCAACCCAGCGCGGATGGCGGTTTTGATCGAGTCCAACCAGTGGGCAGGCAGCTTGCCACCCGAGTTCGCCGTGCCGAGTACCATGGTTTTTGCACCACGGGCTTTGGCGGTCGCGATATCCATCTCTTCCAGACCCAGGGATACCGAGTCCGCTGCCAGGCGGATTTGGCCCACGCAGGCGTCTGGACGCCAGACGTAAATACCACGCGCCGTTTTCGCCGCCAGCGGATCCATCACATCACCGAGGAACAGCAGATACGGCATGGGAATATGTTGCATGTCAGTCTCTCTCCAAAAAAAATGTCAGGGAACAGATCCGGTTTTTGTCACCGGTGAGACTGACTATTTCATGTGGAGGCAACGCTTGCGAATACTTGTTTAGTTAGGGGGTATGTCTTTAGGTTATAGGTAGATAAATCATTGAGCAGGAATGGGTTTTTGGGCATTTATACGGCGGGGAATACAGCAAAACACAGGCATAAAAAAAGGCAGAGCCAATGAACTCTGCCTTTGCGATTACCATTTTCAGACACAGAAACGGGTAATAACTCGTGGTGTCAACTTAGAAGCGATAGGTCATAGCGACGGTCATGATGTCGTCGGTATTCAGTTTCAACGCGTTATCGTCTTTCAGTTGGTTGATCAGGTAGTCAGCATAAACGTACATGTTTTTGTTGAAGTAGTACGTTGCGCCAACTTCAAAGTATTTCACCAGGTCCGCATCACCAATACCGTTTTCGATATCTTGCGCTTTAGACTGTACATAACCTACAGAAGGACGCAGGCCGTTTTCGAACTGGTACTGAGCAACAAATTCAATGCCTTTGGTTTTGTTAGCAAAACCTTTGGTTTTTGCAATCGCACCTGTTGCAGGGACTGTAATTGGGCTTTGATTGTTTGTCTCGTTATACATTGCCGCCAGGTAAACCTGGTTAGCGTCGTATTTCAGGCCGGTAGCCCATGCAGAAGCTTTGTCGCCTTTGCCGTAAACAGCGTTACTCTGAGCGTTAGTGCGATCAGAAGAAGAACCGGCTAATGCAGCGCCGATACCGGTGCCTGCAATATTTTCATAATCCAGTGATGCGCCGTAACCGTCGCCGTTGCCTTTATTAACTTCCCGTCCGTCGTTTTCGTTTTTGCCCTGATATTGCATGGCAAAATTCAGGCCTTCAACCAGACCGAAGAAGTTCTGGTTACGATAAGTTGCCAGACCGTTAGAACGACCCACCATGAAGTTATCAGTAATACCGGTGTCGCCGCCGTACTCAGGCATCATATCGGTGAACGCGATTGCGTCGTACACCACACCGTAGTTACGGCCGTAATCAAATGAGCCCAGGTTTTTAATTTTAAGACCCGCAAAACCCAGGCGCGTTTTGGTGCCTTCTGTGCCGCCGAAACTCGAGGTAGAGCCATCGGTATTTACGACTGTATTCGTTCCTTCAGCGTGGTTAGCCTGAACGTTATATTCCCACTGGCCGTAACCGGTCAGTTGGTCATTAATTTGAGTTTCGCCTTTAAATCCGAAACGCACGTAAGTTTTATCACCGTCAGAACCGGTGTTATCACTGAACTGGTGCTTACCATTTACGCGACCATATAAGTCTAATTTATTGCCGTCTTTATTATAAATTTCTGCCGCATTTGCTGCGGAGGATGCAACAATTAAAGAGACCACTACGGCCAACACACTGCGCTTCATCATTATTTAAGTTTCCTTGATTTTTTTATAAAGGATTTCTCATGCCCGCTTTTAAATATAGGGCTGTGAGTTTTAAAATGTTTTTAAATGCGTCTGTCTGTAAATCGATTTGAACCTTAGCACTAAGCACAAAAAGTTAAAATGGAAAAGTTCGGACGTTTTGGTCAATTTAACGAAAAGACTTGTAAGTAAATATTTCAAAATGAAGCCTATAAACCCCTATTTATATGCGCTTTTCGCATAATGCATTGCACCAGATCAGTGCCAGGCACTTTTTTGGTGCAATTTACGTTTCAATCTATGTCTGAAATGTAATGGAGATCACTTTTCTGTCCGGGTTTTTCGTCGTTAACAATCGTTAATAAAAACATACTCGGAATAGTGGTACTGCATTTAAATAGTGCATAGCAAGATAAGCATTTAAAATAACTTTCTCTTATACAAAAAACAGAAAACACCACAATCCTATTTTTTGTACTACGTCATTTTTCGCCGTTTCTTTTATTTGGAGATTAATAAGTCAAATCCCACAAATACATCCCACAAAAATAATTACCAAGGTTATTAAATTGATCAAAAAAATCTATTCCCCGCTGCCCGTTTTGATTATTTTCCACTCACGGTGCTCATGATGGTGTTTTCTTCATGCTATATAAAGAGGGAAAATAGCGGAGGTTGAGAGCCAATATTGTGTGAAATACCCGTCTCTCCTGTAAAAATTAAACCTTCATTTTTACAGGAGAGAAGCGGCCTTTAATAAGGAGGATAGATAAGCGTGATGAACGGACTAAACGATTATCTGAACTGTGCGGCGTGAAGTTGTGCGTAGCGACCCTGAAGAGCGAGTAGCGCCTCGTGAGTACCCTGCTCGATAATGCCTTCTTTATCTACCACGATGATACGGTCCGCGTTCTGAATCGTCGCCAGACGGTGAGCAATAACCAGAGTGGTTCGCCCCTGGGATAAATCAGCCAGCGACTGCTGAATTGCCTGTTCGGTGGCGGTATCCAGCGCCGAGGTGGCTTCATCGAGGATCAGGATCGGCGGGTTCTTAAGGAAGATACGCGCAATCGACAGACGCTGTTTCTGCCCGCCTGAGAGTTTCACACCCCGCTCACCAATCACCGTGTCCATGCCCAGCGGCAGCGCATCAATGACTTCATCCAACCTTGCCTGGCGCGCGGCCTCGCGGATCTCAGCTTCGGTCGCATCCAGTTTACCGTAAGCAATATTCTCCCGAATACTGCCACCAAACAGGAACACGTCCTGCTGCACGATGCCGATGTTATTGCGCAGCGATGCCTGGGTCATATCGCGGATATCAATCCCGTCGATGGTAATAGAACCGCTGTCAAGTTCGTAAAAGCGCGGCAGCAGCGAACACAGCGTGGTTTTACCGGCCCCCGATGGCCCGACAAACGCCAGCGTCTCGCCCGCTTTAATCTCCAGATTGATGCCGTTGAGAATTTTGCTGACCGGGGTATAACCAAACACCACATCGCGGTAACAGATATCACCACGCAAATGCGTCACGGTCTGCGCATTCGGCCGGTCAACGATGTCCGGTGCGGTATCAATCAGCTGGGTAAAGCGTTTAAAACCGGCGATGCCTTTCGGATAACTTTCCAGTACCGAGGTGATTTTCGCCACCGGGCGGAAGAACACTTCCACCAACAGCAGGAAGCCGACAAAGCCGCCATAGCTCAGTTGGCCGTTCACCACGTACCAGGTTCCGGCGATCATCACGATAATCTGGATCAGGCGCGTGCTCAGGTAGCTCAGCGTCAGGCTGGCAGTCATGATGCGGTAGGCTTTCAGCTTGGTGGTGCGATAGTTGTCGTTGTCTGAGGCGAACAGTTTTTCCTCATGGGCTTCGTTGGCAAAGGCTTTTACCACGCGAATACCGCCGATACTCTCTTCAATTCGGGCGTTGAAATTGCCCACCTGACCAAACAGACGCCGCCAGGTTTCGGTCATCTGCGCGCCATAGCGGCTGACCAGGAATGTCATGAACGGCACAATAATGATGGTCATCAGCGCCAGCGGCAGATGCACGGTCGCCATCAGAATAAACGCACCGATAAAGGTCATGATCGCGATAAACAGATCTTCCGGCCCGTGGTGTGCCACTTCCCCCACTTCTTCCAAATCCTTGGTGACGTGAGTAATGATGTGACCGGTTTTGGTGTTGTCGTAATAACGGAAAGAGAGTTTCTGTAAATGGCTGAATGCCTGACGGCGCATATCCGTCTCGATACCGACCCCCAGCGCATGCCCCCAGTAGTTGACGATAGCCATCAACCCGGTGTTGAGCATATAGATGAGCAGCAAACCGACGGTCGCCGCCAGAATCAGCACGAAGTCATGGGCTGGCAGCAGTTTATCGATGAAGACTTTGATCGCCATCGGAAAGCCCAGCTCCAGCAACCCGCCCAGGATTGCGCAGCCGAAATCAAGATAGAACAGTTTTTTATAGGGGGCGTAATAAGAGAAGAAACGGCGGAGCATCATGCATCCTCAGTGGAATAGCCCGGGCGCGGGCAAGTTCGCTAGTCTAAATGAAAACTGTTATCAACGGGAAGGGGTTTAACGCTTTGGAAAGCGTTGGAAACTTTCTTTCAACTTCAACTTCAAATTCAACTTCAAATTCAAAACCGTGGGCGTCGGCCCACACCGACCAAGGGAGACGCGCGCGCCTCCCTTGGAACCCTGCGCTAATCACTCCGTTGCTTCGCAAGTTGGGATGGCCGTGTTTCAGGCACCTTGGTGATAGCCGCAAAATGTCGCCGCGTTGCGGTCCCTTCGCTACGGGTTCGAGCCATAGGTCTCGAACCTCTTGCTCAGCGCCATTTTTGAATGCGGCCTCGACATTTTAAAAGATAAACACAGTCTGGATTTTGAATTTAGAAAAGCCTCGGCCGCGTTCAAAACGACGTCGAGGGAGAGGCGTAAAACCGCGTGGGGGTTTACGCGGGTTGAAGCCCGAACGGAGAGCACCGCGCAGCGGCAGAGTTTGCGGCTATAACAGAAATACCTGAAACACGGCCATTGTGACCAGCGCAGCTGCGGTGTCCCATGAAAGAGCCCGGGAGTCCAGAGGGCGGCGGCGACTGGCCGCCTTCTGGGCGGGTGTGGGCAGCAGGCCCACGGTTTTGACGTTGAATTTAAAAAACCGGTTTGGGTGGCAACCCAAAGTCTTGACCTTGAATTTGAGTTTGAATTTGAATTTGAAAGAAGATTCTAAAGACTTACTCTTTAGCCTTCCGCCGAATCACGATCCAGCTAATCAACCCGAGGATGGCCCCAAAAACGATAAACCAGATCCCCAGCAAAAACTGCGGTGGCATTTCACCCACTGACGGATCGCTGTTGCCGACAATCAGACCGTGGACCACTGCAACGATGCCAATGACGATCAGTATCAGACTGTTGCGCAGTAAACGGCGCGGCAGGGAGAAGGGTTTTCTTTCAATGGCCATGGGGGCATCCTTGAGATCAAATTTGGAAAAAACGAAGGGCGCATCATAGCGCCCTTCTGTTTCTTGTCAAAATGCCGTGTGCTGCAACCGTTAGCGGCGGTTACGCACCAGTTGGTAACGACGGGTGAGATACTCCACCGGTGCGCTCCAGATATGCACCAAACGGCAGAACGGGAACAGCAGGAACAACGTCATGCCGAGCACCAGATGGACGCGGAAGATAAAGGCCACACCCTCGAGATGTGCAGCCGCACCGCCGTGGAAAGTCACCACCGATTGTGCCCAACCCACCAATTTCATCATTTCGCTGCCGTCCATATGCTGGGCGGAGAACGGAATGGTGCTGAGTCCCAGCGCACACTGAATCACCAGCAGTGCGATGATCATGATGTCACCAAAACTGGAGGTCGCCCGCACGCGGTCGTTACTCAGACGGCGCCACAGCAACATGCCGCCGCCAATCAGCGTCATCACACCGCAGGCACCGCCCGCCCACATCGCCATTTGCTGTTTCACCGGCACCGGCAGGAAGGATTCATACATCCAGTGTGGCGTCAGCATCCCGAAGGCGTGACCAGCGAAAATACCAAGAATACCGACGTGGAACAGCGGCGAGGCGATGCGCAGGATCTTTTTCTCCATAATCTGGCTGGAACCGGCGCGCCAGCTGTACTGGCCGTAGTCATAACGCAGCCAGCTGCCGACCAGGAATACCGTGCCGCACAGGTACGGGTAAATATTGAAGAAGAAGTTGTTGAGGAAGTCAGTCATTTGCGTGGTTCCCCCGCAGGTGTGTCATCAAGGTTCAGATACTGTGGCGCAACCGCACCCGCGAAGCGTTTCTGGTGCGCGGCTTCATCACCGCTCGCACAACTCTGCTCGCCGAGGAACTTAATCTGCTCCTCTTCCCATACCGCATCGAGCGCGGCGGGTGTGTCATCACGCGCTTCTTGTTTGATACTGTCACGCACAGTTTGCGTAACGATATTCGCACCGGACAGCGCCAGCAGCAGATCAAACAGTTCGGCGTAATGGCTATTGCGTTCCTGTAAACGGGCACTGAGCAAAGCCAGGATTGGCGCGATATCGTTCAGACCACTACAGGCTTCAGCCCGGCTGAGCGTAGATAAATATTCCAGGTAGAGCGGCAGATAGTCCGGCAATTCGCGACTGTCGATCTCCAGACCGGCAGCGCGGTACTGGTCGAGTAAATCGACCATCGCCTGGCCGCGATCCCGTGATTCACCATGCACATGTTCAAACAGCAGCAGCGACGTCGCGCGGCCACGGTCAAACAGGCCGGTGTACGCCGACTGCGCGTCGAGCAGTTCCTGCTGGCAGAAATCGGCCACATACAGCGCCAGATCCAGGCGCTGTTCTGTCGTCAATTCTTCCGACTCATCAATGGCTTCCAACAGGTCATTCTGGTGATCCCACAGCAACTCGCCAGGGTAATCGAGCAGCAAACCCAGGATGCGTAAACTGTTCATTAGCCTTTCCTTTCTGTTTTCGCGCCGATGTCGATGGCATCGATACGTTTACTGTTGAACAGATTGAATTTGGTGTCGCTGCCGTGGCAGCCGTCGCCAAAGCTGAAACCGCAGCCTTTAGCTTCCGGGAAGGCTTCACGCGCCTGTTCACGGTGGCTGGAAGGCACCACGAAACGGTCTTCGTAGTTGGCAATCGCCAGATAGCGGTACATCTCCTGCGCCTGCGCTTCGCTCAAACCGACCTGCTCCAGCGCACTGGTATCCAGCACGCCATCGACCGTTTCAGCACGTTTGAAGTGACGCATCGCCAGCATACGTTTCAGTGCCCGCAGTACCGGCTCCGGGTCACCGGCTGTCAGCAGGTTCGCCAGATACTGCACCGGAATGCGCAGGCTTTCGACGTCAGGCAATACGCCGGTGTGCGGCAATGCGCCCGCGTCGGCGGCGGACTGAATCGGAGACAGCGGCGGCACGTACCAGACCATCGGCAGCGTGCGGTATTCCGGGTGCAGCGGCAGCGCCAGCTTCCACTCAATCGCCATTTTGTAGACTGGCGACTGACGGGCGGCGTCCATCACGGACAGGGGAATACCGTCGATTTCCGCCTGAGCAATCACTTGCGGGTCATTCGGATTGAGGAAAATGCTCATCTGGCTTTCGTACAGGTCTTTCTCGTTTTCTACTGAAGCGGCCTGTTCGATGCGATCGGCGTCATACAGCACCACGCCGAGATAACGGATACGGCCCACGCAGGTCTCGGAGCAGACGGTCGGCTGACCGGCTTCGATACGTGGATAACAGAAAATGCATTTTTCTGATTTGCCGCTTTTCCAGTTGAAGTAGATTTTTTTGTACGGGCAGCCGGTCAGGCACATGCGCCAGCCGCGGCATTTGTCCTGATCGATCAGCACAATGCCGTCTTCGCCGCGTTTATAAATCGCGCCGCTCGGACAGGTCGCCACACAGGCCGGATTCAGGCAGTGTTCGCACAGACGTGGCAAATAGGCCATGAAGGTGTTTTCGAATTCGCCGTACATCTCTTTTTGCATATTGGCAAAGTTCTGGTCAGCGGAACGTTTGCTGAACTCCGTACCCAGATCGTCTTCCCAGTTCGGGCCGCCGACGATTTTGTTCATGCGTTTGCCGGTCAGCAGCGAGCGCGGACGGGCCACGGGCTGATGTTTGCCCTCTTTCGCGGTGTGCAGATGCTGGTAGTCAAAATCAAACGGCTCATAGTAATCGTCGATTTCCGGCATGTGCGGATTGGCGAAGATTTTATGCAGCAGGTTGACTTTGTTACCCATGCGCGGCTGCAGTTTGCCGTTGATTTTGCGGATCCAGCCGCCCTTCCATTTTTGCTGATTTTCCCAGTCGGTCGGATAGCCCAGACCCGGTTTGGTTTCCACGTTGTTAAACCACGCGTACTCCATCCCTTCGCGGCTGGTCCAGACGTTTTTACAGGTCACGGAACAGGTGTGGCAGCCAATGCATTTGTCGAGATTCAGCACCATGCCGACTTGTGAACGAATTTTCATTTGGCTTTCTCCTGCACTTTTTTAGGGAGGACTGCGGCCTGCACGTAGTCGTTGCCTTCATCGTCCAACCAGTCGATACGGTTCATTTTGCGCACAATCACGAACTCATCGCGGTTGGAACCCACGGTGCCGTAATAGTTGAAACCGTAAGAGAGCTGCGCATAGCCGCCGATCATGTGGGTCGGTTTCGGGCAGACGCGGGTCACGGAGTTGTGAATACCGCCGCGCTGCTGGCTGATTTCAGAGCCCGGAATGTTCACGATGCGTTCCTGCGCGTGATACATCATGGTCATCCCTGCCGGTATGCGCTGGCTGACCACCGCACGGGCGCTCAGTGAACCGTTGGCGTTGAAGGCTTCGATCCAGTCGTTGTCTTCAATGCCCAGACGGGTGGCATCCTCTTCACTCAGCCAGACAATCGGGCCGCCGCGACCTAAGGTCAGCATCAGCAGGTTGTCACTGTAAGTAGAGTGAATGCCCCATTTCTGGTGCGGCGTCAGGAAGTTCAGCGCCATCTCTGGGTTGCCGTTCGGCTTGGCGTTGAGCAACGGCTGCGCAGCGCGGGTGTCAATTGGCGGACGGTAAACCAGCAGGCTTTCACCGAAGGCACGCATCCACGCGTGGTCCTGATAAAGCTGCTGACGGCCGGACAGCGTGCGCCATGGGATCAGCTCATGCACGTTGGTGTAACAGGCGTTATAAGAGACGTGCTCGTCTTCCAGCCCTGACCAGGTTGGGCTGGAGATAATTTTGCGCGGCTGGGCCTGAATATCGCGGAAGCGGATTTTCTCGTCTTCTTTATTCAGTGCCAGATGCGTATGGTCGCGGCCAGTGTTGGCACTGAGCGCCGCCCAGGCTTTCACGGCAACCTGACCGTTGGTTTCCGGTGCTAATGTCAAAATGACTTCGGCGGCGTCGATAGCGGTGTCGATATTTGGACGCCCCTTCGCTGCGCCATCCAGCTTGGTGTAATTCAGCTTTTTGAGCAGTTCGACTTCGCTGTCAGTATTCCAGCTAATGCCTTTTCCGCCGTTGCCGAGTTTTTCCAGCAGCGGGCCGACGGACGTAAAACGCTCGTAAGTATTCGGGTAGTCGCGCTCTACCACCATCAGATGGGGTGCCGTTACGCCCGGAATCAGCTCACATTGGCCTTTTTTCCAGTCTTCCACGCCAAATGGCTGGGCCATTTCAGCGGCGGAATCGTGCTGAATCGGCAAAGTCACCAGATCGGTTTCTACGCCCAGATGGCCGACGCAGACGCGGGAGAACTCTTTGGCGATGCCTTTGTAGATTTCCCAGTCGCTTTTTGAATCCCACGCCGGGTCAACGGCGGCGGACAGCGGGTGAATAAACGGATGCATATCCGAGGTATTCATGTCGTCTTTTTCGTACCAGGTCGCGGTTGGCAACACGATGTCAGAATAGAGACAGGTGCTGGACATACGGAAGTCGAGCGTCACCACCAGATCCAGTTTGCCTTCGCCGCCCTGTGCCTGCCATTCCACCTCTTCCGGCATGATGCCGCCCTGCACGCCGAGATCTTCTCCCTGAATACCGTGTTCGGTACCCAGCAGATATTTCAGCATGTATTCGTGGCCTTTACCGGAGGAGCCCAGCAGGTTGGAGCGCCATACAAACAGGTTGCGCGGGAAGTTTTGCGGGTTATCCGGCTGCTCTGCGGCAAAGCGCAGACTGCCATCTTTCAGGCTGTCGACCGCGAATTCCTGCGTCGTTTTCCCGGCCTGTTTGGCCATTTCGGCCAGATTCAGCGGGTTGACGTTGAGCTGCGGTGCAGAAGGCAACCACCCCATGCGTTCAGCACGCACGTTGAAGTCGATCATGCTGCCGGTGAACTGGGATTTATCCGCCAGCGGTGACAGCAGTTCCTGCGGCGCAACGGTTTCATAGCGCCACTGGCTGGAGTGGTTATAGAAGAACGAAGTGCTGTTCATATGACGCGGTGGGCGCTGCCAGTCGAGGCCGAAGGCCAGTGGCTGCCAGCCGGTTTGTGGACGCAGTTTTTCCTGGCCGACATAGTGTGCCCAGCCGCCGCCGCTCTGACCGACGCAGCCGCAGAAGACCAGCATATTGATCAGGCCACGGTAGTTCATGTCCATGTGATACCAGTGGTTCATACCGGCACCGACGATGATCATCGAACGACCATGGGTTTTGTTGGCGTTATCCGCGAACTCGGTCGCAATACGCACGATGTTTTGCTGTGAAACCCCGGTGATCAGCTCCGCCCAGGCCGGGCTGTAGGCTTTCACTTCGTCGAAGGTTTTAGCACAGTTTTCGTCATTCAGACCGCGCTCGACGCCATAGTTGGCGAGGGTCAGGTCGTAGACGCTGGCGACCAGCGCGGTGCTGCCGTCAGCCAGTTGCAGGCGTTTCACCGGCAGTTTGTGCAGCAATACTTCTTCCAGCGCGACGCTGTTGAAGTGCTCGCTGACCGCGCCACCAAAGTATGGGAAACCGACGTTAACCACGTCGTCGTGCTTATCCATCAGGCTCAGCGTCAGGCTGACTTCCTGCTGATCTTTGCCTTCGCGGGCTTCCAGATTCCACTGGCCCTTCTGGCCCCAGCGGTAACCGATGGAACCGAGCGGCGAGACCAGTTCGCCAGTGGTTTCATCAATAGCGATGGTTTTCCACTGCGGGTTATTTTCCTGACCCAGGTTATCCACCAGATCAGACGCACGCAGCATACGGCCTGCGGCGTAGTGGCCTTCTTCTCGTTCTTCGAGCATCACCAGCATCGGCATATCGGTGTAACGACGCACGTAGTCGGTGAAATATTGGCTCGGGTTATCGAGGTGGAAGGACTTGAGGATCACATGCCCCATCGCCAGCGCCAGTGCGCTGTCGGTGCCCTGCTTCGGCGCTAACCAGTGGTCGCAGAGTTTGGCGACTTCAGCGTAGTCCGGCGTGATGGCAACCGTTTTGGTGCCTTTGTAACGCACTTCGGTGAAGAAGTGGGCGTCCGGGGTACGGGTCTGCGGAACGTTGGAACCCCAGGCGATGATGTAGGAAGAGTTATACCAGTCGGCGGATTCCGGCACGTCGGTCTGCTCACCCCAGGTCATCGGCGAGGCCGGTGGCAGGTCACAGTACCAGTCGTAGAAGCTCAGGCAAACGCCGCCAATCAGCGAGAGATAACGCGCCCCGGCGGCATATGAGACCATCGACATGGCCGGAATTGGCGAGAAGCCGATGATGCGGTCCGGGCCGAAGGTTTTGGCAGTGTAGACGTTAGCAGCCGCAATCAGCTCATTCACTTCCTGCCAGCTTGAACGCACAAAACCGCCGCGTCCGCGTGCGGTTTTATATTGTTTGGCTTTTTCTGGCTGGCTGATAATCGAGCCCCAGGCATCCACCGGATCGCTGTATTGCAGCCTGGCTTCGCGCCACAGCTGAATCAGCTTCTTACGCATCAGCGGATATTTCAGGCGGTTGGCGCTGTAAAGATACCAGGAGTAGCTTGCGCCACGCGGGCAGCCGCGCGGTTCATGGTTCGGCAAATCAGGGCGGGTGCGCGGATAGTCAGTTTGCTGGGTTTCCCAGGTGACCAGGCCATTCTTGACGTAGATTTTCCAGCTACAGGAGCCGGTGCAGTTAACGCCATGGGTGGAACGCACCACTTTGTCATGCTGCCAGCGGCTGCGATAACCGTCTTCCCAGTCACGATTGGTATTCAGCGTCTGGCCGTGGCCGTCGGCAAAGGGTTCAGCTAAGGTTTTAAAATAGCGAAACCGGTCAAGAAACTTGCTCATCCGGGACTCTCCTGTGCAGCCGCCTGAAGCGTACTGTCGTTATGGTGTAAAGCGGGGAATGTCGACATTGCTCTTGGTACTCAACGTAACTGCGAGGGTAATCAGTGCGGGGTAGCGGCTAATTGATTGCGATCAACGTCACGCCGTTAGGTGAATTTTTATATAGCGCGAAATACCCCCAAGGGGGTAGCCAATGAATTCAGTATAACTTGTTGATTTTAAATATTTATAACCTGTTTTATCTATATTGAAGGCGCGGGAGGGATAACAGAGGAAAATTGGGGGTATGGGTAAGAAAACGGCCTGTTTTCACACAGGCCATCCTGATTCACAAAAAGGTTTTGGCTTTATTCAGCAATGAAGCTTTGGTGATCACGCCGAGCAGACGGCGGGTTTCGGCATTTTCCAGTACGGGCAGACGCTCCAGCGGCGAGTCACTGAACATCGCCCACGCCTGCTCATAACTGGCATCCTGATACAGGGTGGTAAACTCTTGTTCGATAAACGCCGTTATCGGCCCATCGGCCCTGAGGCTGCCGTCGATAATACCGCTGGCGAGGACGTTGGTCGGCACCACGCCGAGAAAACGCTCCTGCCGGTCCACCACATACACATAGCGGGTGCGCTGTTTCAGCCCTTCACTCACCACTTCGGCCAGGGTGGAATCCACCACCATTCTCGAACAGGGGGTGATAAGCGAAGCCACCGAGCTGTACTCAAACTCATTTTTCGCCGCGAAGCGCGCATTGTGACGGGTCAGCACCGGGTAGGTTCCTCCGGCTTTCAACCTGGAAGCCACTACGTAGGAAATGGCAGTCGCCAGCATCAGCGGGAACAGCAGCGAGCTGTTCAAGGTCATCTCAAAGGCCATCATGATCGACATCAGCGGCGCATGGCTGGTTGCTGCCAGCAGCGCGCTCATCCCAATGGCGGCGTACAAACCCACCGGGCCGGGGTCAAACCCCAGCGATTGCAAAAACGTACACACCAGCGCCCCGCTCGCCGCGCCAATCAGCAATGATGGCGTAAACAACCCGCCCACCGCGCCGGAACCCACTGTAATGGCAGTGGCGACAATTTTCAGCACCAGCACTAACAGCAGCGACGTGTGCAAATTGCCGTCGTTGAGGATCAGGTCAATCACTTCAAAACCGTTGCCGAGCACCAGCGGCGACACCATCGCCACCAGCCCGACCGCCAGACCGCCCAGCCCAAGGCGCAGCGCGGGATGCGAGATCGGCTTCATCCACTGACGGACTTTATCGATAGACGCAATAAACAACGGTCCCAATGTGCCGGTTACCACGCCAATTGCCAGCACGGTGACAATCGCCCCCGGCGACGGGCTGAACGTAGCTGAGGAGTAAAGATAGAGCGGTTCGTAGTCGGTGACAGAACGCACAGTGAGCACGGCCACCGACGCGGAGATAAACAGCGGAATCAGCCGCTGCACGGCGGTGACGCCAAAAGCGATCTCAGCCACGAACAGTGCCCCCGCAAAGGGCGCATGGTACACCGCCGCCAGCCCGCCCGCGGCGGCCATGGCAATCACGTCAGATTGATGCAGGCCAGGGAAGCGTGAAAAACGCCCGAGCAGGCTGCCGCTCAACGCCGACAGTTGCACCATCGCCCCTTCGCGGCCAATAGACCCCCCGCTGGCGATACTGGCGAGGGACGATGCCGCGCGCAGCAGCGTACTGCGCAGCGGAATGCCCGGCAGCCGCTGGTCAATGACGTCGAGGTAATCTGGCATTTTGCCGTGTTTGCGCTCCACGCTGATGGCCCACAGCAGAATGAAACCAGCAATAATGCCGCCTGCGGCGGTAATAAGCGGCCACACCATGCGCGGGTATTCGACGAAGGCTTTGGTGATATCGGTGCCGTCGGTGAACATCAGACCGTTAATACCGGAGATCGCCCCACGGAAACCGATGGTCACCAACGCGGCGATGATCCCGGCCGGAATGGCAATCAATAAGTTAATCCAGTCGCCCTTCTGCCAGGCATCAAGTGCTTTTAAAGTCATGATTATTCCGTGAAGTCGTGATATCGCCCGGACCCGCAGAGTAACATTTTATGCGCGGTTGTCGCACCTGCTGACATGTCCAGTTCAGGCCATTTTGATTTGCGCACCTAAGGCCTTAAAACCGTCACCATTTCGTCTCAATTTTGACCAGTCAGTCTAAATATCCATCACTAAACCGCTTTACTAAACCGGTTTACTTTGTTATCACCTTGATACGGAAAGTTTGAAAACAATGATGTCCTCACCAGAGAATTCATTCAGGAGATGAGATCCATGACTAAACGCGTTTTGTTGTTGGGTGAAAGTTGGGTCAGTTCCGCCACGCACTATAAGGGCTTCGACCAATTCGGCAGCGTCACTTTCCATTTAGGCGCGGAGCCGTTGGTGAATGCGCTAAAAGGCAGTGAGTTTGAACTGACCTACATGCCCGCCCACGAAGTGGTAGAGAAAATGCCGTTTGATCTCGAAAGTCTTAAGGCTTACGACGCGATCATTTTGTCGGATATTGGTGCCAACTCGCTGTTACTGCCGCCTGCCGTCTGGCTGCACAGCAAACCCATGCCCAACCGGCTGAAACTGCTGCGCCAGTGGACCGAAGAAGGCGGTGGTCTGATGATGATTGGCGGTTACTTCTCGTTTCAGGGGATTGACGGCAAAGCACGCTGGCGCAATACGCCGGTCGAAGACGTCCTGCCGGTCACCTGCCTGCCGTATGACGATCGTCTCGAAGTGCCGGAAGGTTTCTCCGCCCGCATCACCGGCGATAAAAATCACCCGATCCTGCAAGGGATCGAAGGGGAATGGCCGCTGCTGCTGGGGGCTAACGAAGTGTTGCTCAAAGAAGGGGCGCAGGTGCTCGCTACCCTGCCCGCTGACGAAGGCGGCCACCCGCTGCTGGTGACCGGCACTTATGGCAAAGGGCGTTCGGTCGCCTGGACGTCAGACATCGGACCGCACTGGGTCCCCGGCGAATTCATCGCCTGGCCGGGTTACGACCTGCTGTGGAAAAACTGTCTGCGCTGGCTGACGCGTCTGGATAATGTCTGAGTATCCTGACGTTATGAAAAGAGCAGGTTATGCAAAGAGTATAGTGCCGGCCATTTTTGCTCCTCCCCCGGTAATGTTTGGGGGAGGAAACAGAAAGACCCTATTGATGATTAACGCGGCTTCTTGGTCGCAAAGCCCTTGTTCAGATTACGCCAGTAAACGAACCAGGTGATCACAGCACAAACCACGTAGAACACCAGGAACACTTTCATCGCACCCGCCGGTGAGCCGGTCAACGCCAGTGAGGTGCCGAACGCTTTCGGAATGAAGAAGCCGCCGATAGCACCGATGGATGAGATAAAACCCAGTGCCGCTGCGGTATCCGTCACGGCTTCACGCTGTGCTGATTCCGCGGTATCGCCACGGGCCAGCGCCGAATCGGTGGTCAGTTTGCGGAAGATCACCGCGATCATCTGGTAAGTCGACCCACTTCCCAGACCCGCAGTCAGGAACAGCACCATAAACACACCGAAGAAGGCCACGAAATTGCCGCCCACGCCGCCGTGTGGCAGGGTCAGGAACAGCGCCGCCGCCGCCATGGCCATCACCACGAAGTTCCAGAATGTCACCCGCACGCCACCTAAACGGTCAGACAGCATGCCGCCGAAAGAGCGCGCCAGCGCACCAAAGAACGGGCCAAAGAAGGCGTAATGCATGATGTTGACTTCCGGGAACTGGGTTTTGGTCAGCATAGCGAAACCGGCAGAGAAGCCGATGAACGAGCCGAACGCCGCCAGATACAACACGCACATGATCCACAGGTGACCGCGTTTCAGAACCGGCAGTTGCTGACGGATTGACGCTTTCGATGACGCCAGATCGTTCATTCCAAACCAGGCAGCCACGGTGCAAATCAGCAGGAAAGGCACCCAGATCCATGCGGCATTTTGCAACCACATGCTGCTGCCGTCGGCCAGGGTTTGCGGGTCGCTGAACGCGCTGAAAATCCCAACAGAGATCGCCAGCGGTGCCAGTAACTGCATCACGCTCACGCCCATATTACCCAGACCGCCATTAATACCCAGCGCACCGCCCTGTTTGGCTTTCGGATAGAAGAAGCTGATGTTGGCCATGCTTGACGCAAAGTTCGCCCCACCAAAACCACACAGCAGGGAGATGATCAAGAAGGTGTTGTAGGACGTCGACGTATCCTGCACCGCAAAGCCCAGCCAGGCGCAAGGAAGGATCAGGAACACGGTGCTGATCGCCGTCCAGCGGCGGCCACCAAACAACGGGATCATAAACGAGTAAGGTACGCGTAGAATGGCACCCGACACCGACGGGATCGCCGTCAACATAAACAACTGATCGGTCGTGAAGTTAAAACCGACTTTATTGAGGTTGACGGAAACCAGGCTAAACAGCATCCAGACGCAGAAGCCGAGCAGCAGGGAAGGAACGGAGATCCACAAATTACGGCTGGCAACGTGGTGACCGCTTTCGGCCCAGAATACCGGGTCTTCCGGTCTCCAGTCCTGTAACAGCCGCGACTGTTTTTCAGCCGGTGTGGAAGCATTGTGCGACATTGAAACCTCAGTATGCAGAACATTGTTGTTATTAATGCTGTACACACTAGGTAGGGGCCCGCAGCCTGATGTTGATGCAAATCAACCCGATGACCGGTATGTTTTGGGTGGAAAAACCGCACATGCCCTTTGTGAGTAGCCAGCAATCTGGCAATAAATAGCTATAATTCATCACGTTGGTCTCTGTTTATGGGGGCGTCACCCAATACAACCACTGAGACGGAAATTAGTGAGTACTCCGATAGGGGTATAGGTGATCGAGGCAGGATAATAAAAAATATGCCCACACAATTAGGATGCTTTATCACAACGTGGACCCACAGGAACTCATTCATGATTAATCGCGCCCTCGCCCCGCTCTCGCTGGTCAGCCAGATTGCATTATTGATGCTGCTGTTGGGCCTGTTAGGCATTGGCAGTATGAGCGTGGCCGCGTGGATGGCGCAAAGTATCCAGGGCAATGCCCACGCCATTAATAAGGCCGGATCACTGCGCATGCAGAGCTATCGCTTACTGGCGTCAGTGCCTCTGACCAAAGAGAGCAATGGGTATTTGCGCCAGATGGAGCAGGACCAGGACAGCACTGACTTACTTCGTGCTGTGCAAAGCGAACATCTGCAATCGGAGTTTGAGGCTCTGCGCCATTATTGGACAACCACCCTGAAAGGCCAGATTCAGCAGGCGCAGCGTCCGGCTCAGGTGGCGTCTAATGTGGCGGTGTATGTCAGTCAACTCGACAAACTGGTGGCCGCGCTGGAGCATAAAACCGAATACCACCTGACGCTAATCTCCATGGTGCAGCGCGGTTTGCTGGCCATCACCCTGCTGCTGCTGGCGCTGACTATTTGGTTTCTGCGCCGCCGTTTGCTGGAACCCTGGCAGCGCCTGCTGGCGCAGGCCAATGCGGTTACCGCCGGGGATTTCAGCCAGCGCTACCAGCTGATGCGCGTGTCATCGGCAGACGCGACCCGCGCACCGCGCCCGCACAACGAAATGGACATTCTCGGCCAGTCGCTTAACAGCATGTCGCTGGCGATGGAACGCCTGGTCGACAGCCTGGCCGAGTTGGTCGCCAATAAAACCGCCGATCTGCAACATAAGAATCAGGTGCTGGATTTCCTCTATCGCGTCAGCCGCCAGTTGCATACCACCGCGCCACTGGAACAGCGTCTGGTGCCGGTACTGGAAGAGTTACAAACCCTGACGCCGTTACAATCGGTCCAACTGCGTTTATACGAAAATAACAGCGCCGAACTGTTTAATGACATTGGCAGCCCGCAACAGGCGCAGACAACGCATAACGCCGCCGATACACAGGGCAATCACCATCTGTTACGCGAAAATATCGCCCTGGATCAAGATAATCTGCATCAGCCATTAAGCTGGAGCCTGCGCGATGACCGGGAAAATTACGGTGTCCTGCTGGCACAGCTGCCGCAGGATTGCCAGCTTAACGACGACCAGCAGCAGTTGATCACCACCCTGCTCGACCAACTGACCAGTTCATTGATGCTGGCACGACAGTCTGAGCATCAGCAACAATTGATGCTGATGGATGAGCGCTCGGCCATCGCCCGCGAGCTGCACGATTCGCTGGCCCAGTCGCTCTCTTGCATGAAGATCCAGATTGCCTGTCTGCAAATGCAGGGCGGCGAACGGAGCGAAGAAAACCGCCAACTGATTCAACAAATACGCGATGAATTGAACACGGCCTACCGCCAACTGCGCGAACTACTGACCACTTTCCGCCTGAAGATGCATACACCGGGGCTACGCGCGGCGATGCAACATGCGGTAGACGAGTTCTCGGCACGAATGGGGTTTGATATTGCCTTTAATTACCAGTTGCCGCCGCGTTCGGTGCCCGCTAATCAGGCGATTCACCTGCTACACATCGCCCGGGAGGCGCTTAATAACGCCTTTAAACATGCCCATGCCACCGACGTTTCTTTGACGCTGACCTGCGACGAGGGGCAGATTCTCATGCAGGTGGCCGACAACGGACAGGGATTACCCGAGAACGTTGAACGACAAAATCACTATGGCCTGATCATCATGCAAGATCGCGCCAAAAGTTTGCACGGCGAATGCAGGGTTGCCCGCAGAGCCCACGGGGGTACTGAAGTCACCGTTCGCTTTCGCCCCGACGCATTGCCCATTAATCCCCAGGAGCAAGTATGAATGACGTGACCCCTTCTACCATTTTACTGATCGACGATCACCCGATGTTGCGTAACGGGGTTAAGCAGCTTATCGCGCTGGACACCACCTTGCAGGTGGTCGGCGAAGCGAGTAACGGGGAGCAAGGCGTGGAGATGGCAAAAGAGCTGGACCCGGACTTGATCCTGCTGGATCTCAACATGCCCGGCATGAACGGTCTGGATACACTGGATAAAATGCGCCAGACCTCGCTGTCCGGCCGCATCGTGGTATTTAGCGTGTCCAATCATGAAGATGATGTGGTCACGGCGCTCAAACGCGGCGCGGATGGCTATCTGTTGAAAGATATGGAACCGGAAGATTTACTGGCTGCGCTGCACAACGCCGCAGGGGGGAAAATGGTGTTAAGCGAAGCGCTGACGCCGGTGCTGGCCGCCAGCCTGCGCGAAAGTCGACCGAGCGGTGACCGCGACATTCAGTCCCTCACGCCGCGCGAGCGCGATATCATCAAGCTGATTGCCGAAGGCTTACCGAATAAGGTCATCGCCCGCCGCCTTAACATCACCGAAAGCACCGTCAAAGTGCACGTGAAACATCTGCTGAAAAAGATGAAGCTCAAATCTCGCGTCGAAGCGGCCGTATGGGTGTTACAAAGCAATGTGATCTAGGGCGGGCGTCGGCCCGTAAACGCTTTTAAATTCAAGCTCAAAACCTTGGGTTGCTACCCAAACCTGCTTTTAAATCTTTAAATTCAAAACCGTGGGCTCGCCGCCCACACGGGCCCAAAGGAGGTTTAAACGAACCTCCTTTGGAATCCTGCGTTTTTTAACTGCGCGCTATCGCTGAATCGGGATGGCCGTGTTCCAGTTATCTCCGTGATAGCCGCAAAATGTCGCCGCTTAGGCGGTGCCTTCGCCGCGGGTTCGAGCCTCAGCGCCATTTTTGAATGCG
>Ga0209848_1000096_pt1 | contig 46412 bp, 26 predicted proteins | sample OrgsoiDNA_201062_FD_185810 | JGI IMG/M metagenome (GOLD analysis project Ga0209848, IMG submission 185810) | Permafrost soil microbial communities from the Arctic, to analyse light accelerated degradation of dissolved organic matter (DOM) -... | ecosystem: Environmental > Terrestrial > Soil >...
CGAGTACATCCGTTACTACAATCATGACCGAATCAAATCGAAGCTCGGTGGATTGAGTCCTGTGGAGTTCAGGACTCAATCTGTGGGTATATGGCAATAAACTGTCCAACATTTTGGGGTCAGTTCAGTGGATCAATAACCAGGGATAAACATTTTTATACGGTCACCCGCTTTGATCTGGCAGTATCGCTTTCGTAAAACGCGCATTTCGAAACGGCGACGTCATGATCAAAACAACAAGAATCACTGATCCATCCTATGAGTTGATGGACGACCACAACGGGCTTTCGATCATCTATCGCGAGCACGGTTTTCCGTGCCCGCTGGTGCGCTGGCATTTCCACAAGGAATACGAGCTGCATTTGATCGTCGCCAGCTCCGGCAAAGTGTTTGTCGGGGATTACATCGGCAACTTCTACCCCGAGAGCCTGTTCCTGACCGGCCCCAACCTGCCCCATAACTGGATCAGCCAGGTGGGGGAAGACGAAGTGGTGCCCAAGCGCGACATGCTGGTGAACTTCACCGACGAGTTGTTCGAGAGCGGCAATCAGGTCTTTGCCGAACTCAAGACCCTGACACCGCTGCTGGAGCGCGCCCAGTACGGTATCGAATTCCGCTGCAAGCGCACCATTGCCCAGGCCACCCGCCTGATGCAGAAGATTGCTGACTCCAAAGGCATCAGCCGTCTGGGGCACTTTTTGATCCTGCTGGAAGTGCTGGCCGCCAGCGATGACTATCAATTGCTGTCTGGCACCAAGTCCGCGCAACTGGCCGATGAACACAGCATCGACCGCACCAACCGGGCCGTGGACTACATCGTTGCCAACTATGGCCGTGAACTGCCCCTCGAAGAGGTGGCCGAGTACCTGGGCATGAAGCCCACTTACTTTTCCAGGGTCTTCAAGCAGGCCACAGGCCGCTGCTTCGTCGAGTTCGTCAACCGGCTACGGATCAGCAAATCCTGCGAATTGCTGGCCGACGGCGATAAACCGGTCACTGACGTGTGTTTCGAGTCGGGTTTCAACAATATTTCCAACTTCAATCGCCGCTTCCAGCAGCTCAAGGGCATGACGCCTTCGCACTATCGTCGTCTGGCCGTTCAGCGCCTGACAGAGCAAAACCTGTACTGATTCACTCCCTTTACTCCCCCTTCGACTACGCTGGAACTGCGCCGCCCCCTGCTGGAGCGCAGTTGCGGTTCATTGGCTTGCCGGTCCGCAGTGCAAAATAGTATCGGTTCAAGTGCGTCGCAGGATTTGTTATTGCGCCGCCGGACCGCTGTAATCAGTTCACATCTTCCTGCCCTCCGGAAGATACAAAAACAATAACTGACCTTCTGCAGCTCACCGGGCGCAGAAGAGGAGTGATCGATGAAGACCGCCGCAAAACTTCTACTCGCAAGCACCTGCCTGACGCTCAGTGGTATCGCCTTCGCTGGCACCGTGACCATCGCCACGGTGAACAACAGCGACATGATCCGCATGCAGCGCCTGTCGAAAATCTTCGAGCAGCAACACCCCGATATCAAGCTCAACTGGGTCGTGCTGGAAGAAAACGTTCTGCGCCAGCGCCTGACCACCGATATCGCCACCAAGGGCGGGCAATTCGACGTGCTGACCATCGGCATGTACGAAGCCTCACTCTGGGGGCAGAAAGGCTGGCTGACCGAGATGAAAGACCTGCCTGCCAGCTACAAGCTCGATGACGTCTTCCCCTCGGTACGTGATGGCCTGTCAGTGGACGGCAAGCTCTACGCCCTGCCGTTCTACGCTGAAAGCTCCATGACCTACTACCGCACCGACCTGTTCAAGGCCGCGGGCCTGACCATGCCGGAGCGTCCGACCTGGACCGAGATCGCCGGGTTCGCACAGAAGCTCACCGACAAGAGCAAAGAGCAGTACGGCATTTGCCTGCGCGGCAAAGCGGGCTGGGGCGAGAACATGGCGCTGATCAGCACCGTGGCCAACTCCTTCGGTGCACGCTGGTTCGACGAGCAGTGGAAACCGCAGTTCGATCAGCCTGAGTGGAAGAACGCGCTGAACTTCTACGTCAACACCATGAAGCAGTCCGGCCCGCCGGGAGCCTCCAGCAACGGTTTCAACGAAAACCTGGCGCTGTTCAACAGCGGCAAGTGCGCCATCTGGGTCGACGCAACCGTCGCCGGTTCGTTCGTGACCGACAAGACCCAAAGCAAGGTGGCTGACCACGTCGGCTTCACCTACGCGCCCCATGAAGTCACCGATAAAGGCTCGGCATGGCTGTATTCCTGGGCGCTGGCGATCCCTGCCAGCGTGAAGGAAGCGAACCTGCCCGATGCCAAGGTATTCAGCCAGTGGGCGACGTCCGAAGAGTATGCAGCCCTGGTGGCCAAGACCGATGGCGTTGCCAACGTCCCCCCAGGTACCCGAGCTTCGACCTACAGCGATGCCTACATGGCCGCCGCGCCGTTCGCCAGGATCACTCTGGAATCGCTGAAAGCCGTGACCCCGAAAACTCCGACCCTCAAGCCGGTGCCGTATGTGGGCATCCAGTTGGTGACAATTCCGGAGTTCCAGGCCATCGGCACCTCGGTGGGCCAGCAGTTCTCGGCCGCCCTGGTCGGCGCCAACGTCGATGCCGCCCTGGCAGCCGCGCAAACCACCACGGAACGCGACATGAAGCGCGCGGGCTATCCGAAGAAGTAGCTCCTGTAGCCGTCGCCTGCGTCGAGGGGTTGCAAGCCCCTCGACGCCCCGCTCACACGTGTACCCAGGTTCGGAGTCATCATGAATACCTCAGCCGTCAATCCCCGTCTGGTCAAACCCGGCGAAGCACCCCAGGCAAAAGGCCGGCTGGTCAAACCCGGCTGGTTCCTGGTCAGCCCCTCGGTCCTGCTGTTGTTGATCTGGATGATCGTGCCCCTGGGCATGACCATTTACTTCTCGCTGATCCGCTACAACCTGCTTTCTCCGGGCGATAACGAGTTCGTTGGCCTGGAAAACTTCACCTATTTCATCACCGACAGCGGCTTTATCCCCGGCGCCACCAATACGTTACTGCTGGTGGGCAGTGTGCTGGCGATCAGCGTGATTCTCGGTGTACTGATTTCCGCCCTGCTGGAAGCCAGTGAGTTTTTCGGTCGTGGCATCGTGCGGGTGCTGTTGATCTCGCCGTTTTTCATCATGCCGACGGTCAGCGCACTGATCTGGAAAAACCTGATTTTCCATCCGGTGTCCGGCATCCTCGCCGCCGTCTGGAAGCTCTTTGGCGCCCAGCCCGTAGACTGGCTCGCGCACTTTCCGCTGCTGTCGATCATCATCATTGTGTCCTGGCAGTGGCTGCCCTTCGCCATCCTGATCCTGATGACCGCCATGCAATCGCTGGATCAGGAACAGAAAGAAGCTGCGCGCCTTGACGGTGCCGGCCCTCAGGCGATCTTCTGGCACCTGACCCTGCCCCACCTGGCACGCCCCATTGCCGTGGTGGTCATGATCGAGACGATCTTCCTGCTCTCGGTATTCGCCGAAATCTTCACCACCACCAACGGCGGCCCTGGCTATGCCTCGACCAACCTGGCCTATCTGATCTACAACCAGGCGTTGCTGCAATTCGACGTCGGCATGGCTTCGGCTGGCGGTCTGATCGCCGTGGTCATTGCCAACATTGCTGCAATCATCCTGATCCGGATGATCGGCAAAAACCTCACCGACAAGCAATGAGGGCCTTGCCATGATGACGCTCAAACAATCACGCCGCCTGCAAAGCGTTTTGCTCGGCACGCTGTCCTGGGCCATTGCGGCACTGGTGTTCTTCCCGATCTTCTGGATGGTACTGACCAGCTTCAAGACCGAGATCGACGCCTTTGCCACGCCGCCACAGTTCATCTTTACCCCGACCCTGGAAAACTACCTGCACATCCAGGAACGCAGCGATTACTTCCATTTCGCCTGGAACTCGATCCTGATTTCCTTCAGCGCCACGATCCTGTGCCTGCTGATCGCGGTGCCAGCGGCCTACTCCATGGCCTTCTTCGAGACCAAACGCACCAAGAGCACGCTGCTGTGGATGCTCTCGACCAAGATGCTGCCTCCGGTGGGCGTGTTGATGCCGATCTACCTGCTGGCCAAGATGTTCGGCCTGCTGGACACACGCTTCGCGCTGATCGTGATCTACACGCTGATCAACCTGCCCATCGTGGTCTGGATGATCTACACCTACTTCAAGGACATTCCGGGTGAAATCCTGGAGGCCTCTCGCCTTGATGGCGCCACCACCGCTCAGGAAATCTTCCGGGTACTGGTGCCGATCTGCAAAGGCGGCCTGGCTTCCACCGCACTGCTGTCGTTGATCCTGTGCTGGAACGAGGCGTTCTGGTCGCTAAACCTGACCTCCTCCAATGCAGCCCCGCTGACAGCGTTGATCGCTTCGTACTCAAGCCCCGAAGGTCTGTTCTGGGCCAAGTTGTCAGCGGTCTCGACCCTGGCGTGTGCGCCGATCCTCATCTTCGGCTGGATCAGTCAAAAACAATTGGTTCGCGGCCTGTCGTTCGGCGCCGTCAAATAGCCCCCAAGAACAAGAACTCAAGGAGGCCATCATGGCTAACCTCAGCATCAGAAATCTGCAAAAAGGCTTCGACGGCCACGCTATCATCAAAGGCATCGATCTGGACGTCAAAGACCGAGAGTTCGTGGTGTTCGTCGGCCCGTCCGGCTGCGGCAAGTCCACCCTGCTGCGCCTGATCGCGGGCCTGGAGGACGTGACCGCTGGCACCATCGAACTCGATGGCCGCGACATCACCCAGGTCACCCCGGCCAAGCGCGACCTGGCCATGGTGTTCCAGACCTATGCCCTGTACCCGCACATGACCGTGCGCAAGAACCTGTCATTCGCCCTGGACCTGGCCGGTCGCAAGAAAGACGACATCGAAGCCAAGGTCAGCGAAGCCGCCCGCATCCTGGAACTGGGCCCGCTGCTGGAGCGCAAGCCCAAACAGCTTTCAGGTGGTCAGCGCCAGCGCGTGGCAATCGGCCGCGCCATCGTGCGCAACCCGAAAATCTTCCTGTTCGACGAACCCCTGTCCAACCTCGATGCAGCCCTGCGTGTGCAAACGCGTCTCGAGCTGTCGCGGCTGCACAAGGAACTGCAGGCCACCATGATTTACGTGACCCACGATCAGGTCGAGGCCATGACCCTGGCCGACAAGGTGGTGGTACTCAACGGCGGCAAGGTGGAACAGGTCGGCTCGCCACTGGAGCTGTACCACCACCCGGCCAATCTGTTCGTTGCCGGTTTCCTCGGCACACCGAAAATGGGCTTCCTCAAGGGCAAGATCAGCCGCGTCGATGCTGCTGGCTGCGAAGTCGAACTGGACGCAGGCACCCGCATCACCTTGCCGTTCGGCAACGCCCACATGAGCATCGGTAATCCGGTCACCCTGGGGATTCGCCCGGAACACCTGAACATCGCCAAGGACGGAGATTGCATCCTGCAGGTCACCGCCGACGTCAGCGAACGCCTGGGCAGCGACACCTACTGCCACGTTCGCACCCAGTCCGGCGAAGCCCTGACCATGCGTATTCGCGGCGATCTGGCCAGCAACTATGGTGAGACCCTGCGTCTGCATCTGGATAGCGCCCATTGTCATCTGTTCGACGCCCAGGGCCTGGTCATTGCCAAAGCCTTGTCGGTCGCCGCCTAAGCCTTGAGATTGTTGCCATGAAACTGAACAAACAGAACCTTTCGCAACTGGGTGAATCCATCGCCCGCCCGGCCTACTCACAAAGTGAGACTCGCCAGGGTATCGCGCATATCGGCGTGGGCGGTTTCCACCGGGCGCATCAGGCGTTCTACACCGACGCACTGATGAACCTGGGCGAAGGCCATGACTGGAGCATTTGTGGCGTCGGCCTGCGCCCCGAAGACCGCGCGGTGCATGACGCCCTCGCCGCCCAGGACTACCTCTACACCCTGTTTGAGCTGGGTGACACGCCCGATACCGAAACCCGCATCATTGCTTCCATCAGCGGCATGTTGCTGGCCGAGGACGACGTTCAGGCACTGATCGACAAGCTCGCCAGCCCCGAAATTCGTATCGTTTCGCTGACCATCACCGAAGGTGGCTACTGCATCGACGACAGCAATGGCGAGTTCATGACCCATCTGCCGCAGATCCAGTACGACCTGGCCCACCCTAACGCACCGAAAACCGTGTTCGGCTTTCTCTGCGCAGCGCTGGCCAAACGCCGCGCTGCCGGGACGCCCGCCTTTACCGTAATGTCCTGCGATAACCTGCCGCACAATGGCGCGGTGGCACGCAAGGCGTTGCTGGCATTCGCCACCTTGCGCGACGCTGACCTGCATGACTGGATTGCGGCGAACGTGAGCTTCCCCAACGCCATGGTCGACCGCATCACCCCCATGACCAGCACCGCACACCGTCTGCAACTGCACGACGAAAAAGGCATCGATGACGCCTGGCCAGTGGTCTGCGAACCCTTCGTGCAATGGGTACTGGAAGACAAGTTCGTTGACGGGCGCCCGGCCTGGGAAAAAGTCGGTGTGCAGTTCACCGACGACGTCACGCCCTACGAAGAAATGAAAATCAAACTGCTCAACGGCAGCCACCTGGCCCTGACCTACCTGGGCTCGCTCAAGGGCTACCATTTCGTCCATGAAACCATGAACGACCCGCTGTTTGTCGCGTACATCCGTGCCTATATGGACCTGGACGTCACGCCGCAACTGGCGTCGGTGCCGGGCATCGATCTGGAAGGCTACAAGGACACCCTGATCGAGCGTTTCTCCAATCAGGCCATTGCCGACCAGTTAGAGCGTGTCTGCTCCGATGGCTCGTCCAAGTTCCCCAAGTTCACCATTCCCACCATCAATCGCCTGATTCTCGACCAGGGCAATCTGGACCGCGCCTCCCTGGTGGTGGCGGCCTGGGCCTTGTACCTCAAGGGCAACACGGACGAACAGGGCGGCAGCTACAAAATCGTCGACCCACGGGCCGAGTTCTGCCAGGCACTGGTGGCCGATGACGCATTGACGACCCAACGCTTGCTGGCGGTGGAGGAAATCTTCGGCGCGGCGATCCCGCAATCTGCCGAGTTCGTGGCCTCCTTCGAACGCAATCTCAACAGCCTGCGGGAGCTGGGGGTCAGCAAGACCCTGGAAAACCTGTTGGCCAAAACCGTCTGAGGCCACCATGTTTCTGGGAATCGATTGCGGCACGCAAGGCACCAAGGCCATCGTCCTCGACGCCGAAAACGGCAAGGTGCTGGGCGAAGGTGCCGCGCCCCACAGCATGATCAGCGGCCATAACGGCCGCCGTGAGCAGGATGTGCAGCAGTGGCTGGACGCGTTCGAACAGGCCACCCGCGACGCCCTGGCCCAGGCCGGGGTATCGGGTTTGCAGATCCAGGCCATCGGCGTTTCAGGCCAGCAACACGGCCTGGTGCTGCTGAACAGCAACGGCAAGGTGCTACGCCCGGCCAAGCTGTGGTGCGACACCGAAACAACCCCGGAAAACGACCGTCTGCTGGACTACCTGGGGGGTGAGTCCGGCTCCCTGGAGCGGCTGGGCGTCGCGATTGCGCCTGGCTACACCGTGTCCAAGCTGTTGTGGACCCAGGAGCAGCACCCGGACCTGTTCCCGCAGATCGACAAGATCCTGCTGCCCCACGACTACCTGAACTACTGGCTGACCGGGCGTTGCTGCAGCGAGTTCGGCGACGCTTCGGGCACCGGCTATTTCAATGTGCGTACCCGGCAGTGGGATTTGCCGCTGCTGGACCATATCGACCCCAGTGGCCGCTTGAGCAAGGCACTCCCCGAACTGCTGCAGGCCCAGGAAGCCGTCGGCACGCTGCGCCCACAGATTGCCGAACGGCTGGGCCTCAACCCCCAGGCCATCGTCTCCAGTGGTGGCGGCGATAACATGATGGGCGCCATCGGCACCGGCAACATCCAGCCGGGGGCGATCACCATGAGCCTCGGTTCTTCAGGCACCGTGTATGCGTTCACCGATCAACCACAAGTCAGCGAGCAGCCATCGGTAGCGACCTTCTGTTCTTCATCCGGCGGCTGGCTGCCGTTGATCTGCACCATGAACCTGACCAACGCCACCGGGGCCATTCGCGAGCTGTTCGCCCTGGATATCGCGGGTTTCAACCGCCTGGTGGAACAGGCCCCGATCGGCGCAGAAGGCGTGTCGATGCTGCCGTTCCTCAACGGCGAACGGGTGCCCGCCCTGCCCAACGCCAAGGGCAGCATTCTGGGCCTGGACAGCACCAACCTGAACCAGGCCAACCTGTGCCGCGCAGTGGTCGAAGGCACTACGTTTGGCCTGCGCTACGGCCTGGATCTGCTGCGGGCCAGCGGGATCAAGAGCGAGAATATCCGCCTGATTGGCGGCGGCTCGAAAAGCGCCGTGTGGCGCCAGATCGTTGCCGATATCATGGACACCCCCGTGGTCTGCACCGAGCAAGGCGAAGCGGCGGCGCTGGGCGCAGCGATTCAGGCGGCCTGGTGTTGGTCCCAAGCCCATGGCCGGGGCCAGAGCCTGCAGTCGTTGTGCGAACGCTGCGTGACGCTGGACCTGAACAGTCAAACCCGACCTGTGCCCGGCAACGTCAGCGCCTATCAGCAGGTTTATGATCGTTATCGCAGCCAATTGCAGGCGCTGTGAACACCCTCTTTTGATGGAGCATTTATGTTTTTAGTCTGTGGCGAAGCGCTGTTCGATTTTTTCAGCCAGCCTGACAGCAACGGCCCGCTCAACAAGGTCGGTTTCCAGGCCGTTGCCGGTGGCTCGCCCTTCAACGTTGCGGTGGGCTTGCGTCGCCTGGGCGTGGACGCTGCGTTTTTTGCGGGTCTGTCCACCGACTACCTGGGCCGTCGCCTGCGCGCGGTGCTCGATGAAGAAGGCGTGCGGCCTGACTACCTGATCGACTTCGACGGGCCGACCACGCTGTCAATGGTGGCGGTGGGCGCCGATGGCTCACCTGTCTACAGCTTCCGTGGCGAAGGCTGTGCCGACCGGCAGCTTGCCCTTGAGCATTTGCCGAAACTGGACGCTCAGGTGCGCGGCCTGCACTTCGGTTCGTTTTCCCTGGCGGTGCAACCGATTGCCGATACTTTGCTGGCCCTGGTGCGACGTGAAAGCGACCACCGCCTGATCAGTCTTGATCCCAATGTGCGCCTCAACCCGGCACCGAGCATCGAACTGTGGCGCAAACAGATCGCGGCCTTTGCCGAGCATGCGCACCTGATCAAGGTCAGTGACGAAGACCTGCACCTGCTGTACCCGCAGGAAACGCCGGAAAGCGTCGCCCAAAGCTGGCTGAACCAGCGCTGCCAGCTGGTGGTGCTCACCCGAGGCCGCGAAGGCGCCACCGTCTTCACCCGCCAGCACGGCACCTGGTCGGTGCCAGCGCGCAAAATCGTCACCGCCGACACCGTGGGTGCGGGCGACACCTTCCAGGCGGCCCTGATCACCTACCTGACCGAAAACCGCCACGACACCCCCGAAGGCCTGCAATCGCTGTCCCGCGAAGCAATCAACGACATGCTGGAGTTTGCCGTACGTGCAGCGGCCGTGACCTGCACCCGAGTTGGGCCGGATTTGCCGTATCGCAATGAGGTGGATTGAAGCCCAGGGCCTGAACCTGGTCGCTCTTATCAAACAAGTTTTAATTCGTTGATTTAACTGATTACTTCAGGCGAAGAAAATCCACCGTAGGAGCGTGTTTGCTGCGCGACAGCGCGGCGTTTGGACGACGCGTGACCTCCCACAGATTTTGTGTGTTCCCGCAGGTTCTGGTCGGAACACAAATCTACTGTGGGAGATTCTATGTTCGGTCGCAACCTGACCCGTTGGAGCGAGGCTTGCCCGCGAATACTATGGTTCAGGTTTGGAGATGTTCGCTGACTCAACCGGCCCCTTCGCGGGCAAGCCTCGCTCCAACAGGTTTTAGTGTCTGCCGCAAAGGTTGTGCTCAACCAAAACCATCCCGAGCGCCCCCACAGGTTTATTGACAGCCATAAGCCCTGCCCTGTATCACAGCCTTCGATGACGCCGCCTCCTTCATTTCAGGACTGACCATGCCTCGCTTCGCAGCCAACCTCAGCATGCTTTACCCGGAACACGAGTTTCTCGATCGCTTTGCGGCCGCCGCGGCCGATGGTTTTCAGGCGGTGGAGTTTCTTTTTCCCTACGACTACAGCGCCCAGGACCTGCGCCAGCGTCTGGACGACAACGGTCTGGTGCAGGCGATGTTCAATGCGCCACCGGGGGACTGGGCCAAAGGCGAAAAAGGCATCGCTTCACTGCCGGGGCGCGAAGCCGAGTTTCGTGACGGGGTGAGCCGTGCGCTGGAGTACGCCGCTGTCCTGGGCAACGACCGCATTCACGTCATGGCCGGGTTGCTGCCGTCAGAATCAGACCGGTCCCGCCATCACGCGGTGTACCTGGAAAACCTCAGCCACGCCGCCACACAAGCGGCCAAAGCCGGTATCACGGTGCTGCTGGAGCCTATCAACACCCGTGACATCCCCGGTTTCTTCCTCAACCGTCAGGACCAGGCCCAGGCGATCTGCCGCGAAGTGGGCGCCGACAACCTCAAGGTGCAGTTCGATGTTTATCACTGCCAGATCGTTGAAGGCGATGTAGCGGTCAAGCTCAAGCGCGATTTCCCGGGCATCGGCCACATTCAGATCGCAGGTGTCCCCGCCCGCAACGAGCCAGACACTGATAACGAGCTGAATTACCCCTACCTGTTCGACCTGATCGATCAGTTGGGCTACACCGGCTGGATCGGCTGTGAATACCGTCCGCGTGGCAATACTTCTGAAGGGTTGCAGTGGCTGCGGGCGCTGCGCGGCTGATTGTTGCTACGCCGCATAAAAAAGGGCCGACGGTCGTTCACAACGCTGTCAGCCCTTTTTATTTCAGCGAATCGAAACCCGCCGGTGAACATTGACCGTTACGCTAACGCTGAAGTCGCTGCAGTCTGGGTCGCAGGATCAGATGACTTGGCGTTCATCTGCGCTTTCATCGCGTCCTGGACTTTCTTGTCTACCTGGGCCTTGTCCTCAGGAGACAACTTGTCGTAGTCCTCTTTGCTCAGGCCAGTGATGCTTTCACGCAAACGCTCCGCCGGCGACTGGCTCATGTAGTCCATGAATTCCTTTGCCGCACCCGTCAGGCCTGAGGTGTCAGTAGAGCTGGTGGAGGTAGAGCCCGTAGCGTCTGCAGCATTGCCAACGGGAATGGCTGTAGCCAAGCCTTTCATGCTCTGATCAGCTGCCTTTACAACACTGGCAATAGGATCAGGGTTAGAGTCAGCGTCCGAATCGGAGGTGGCCGCTGGCGCCTTGGTGCTTTGCAGGTTGACCATCATCTTGGCGAACGACTCGTTGTAGGCGCTCTGATCCGTGGTGCCGCTCTGCGCAGAGTTGTTGCTGGCCGTAGCCGGAACCGCCGAAGCAGCCGCCGCTGTGTTCGCGAACGGATCCGTGGTTTGTGTATCCGCGGTCGTCGGTGCCACAGGGGGGTGGTAGATGGCGTGCTTGTGTTGAATGCCACCGATATTCATCGCGTACCTCCTTCATCTGGGTTTGGATGTATCAGGGGTTGAGCAAAACCAGTGCCAAACCTTGGTATTGGCGTGCAGGGCAGGTAAATCAAGGCTTTGCGTGGCAATCGCCCTCGCCTTTGGCCAATGACGGCGGCAATCCCCGGCCCGGCGCCTTGCCATGACCGGCAGAAGGTGGCCGATGGAAGGTCGTTATAAAGGTAAGACTCAAAGGAACAACTGAAAGTAAGAATGGCCTGGCTTGGTCGCCTGTCTGCTCGCCGGGTTGCCTGACGGCTTGCAATTTTTCTGAAGCCACCTGTGTTTATATAGCCGCTCATTTTCTCGTAGCCACTGCAGAAAGACCTCAGCGCCCTGTCCGGACCCCTTCCATGTCAAACCCTACCATCGCCGAGCAAGACCGGCTGGCGGCTCCCCCCGTCACACCAGCCAGTACGCCCGTGGCTAACCCGCTGCTGCATGGCCCGTTGCTGCCGATGCTGATCCGCCTGGCATTGCCCACCGTTGCCGTGTTGTTGATGACCACGGTATTGGCCATCGCCGAAACCTATTTCGTCAGTTCCCTGGGCATCGCTGCCATTGCTGCCGCATCGCTGGTAGTACCGGTCGTGACGCTCATGGGGATGGTCTCCAATGGCGGGATCGGCGGTGGTGTCTCCTCCTCCATCGCCAGGGCCCGGGGCGCGGGACGGCTGGAGGATGCCGAAAGCCTGGCGTGGCACGCAGTGATCATCGGCATCGGTGCTGGCGCGCTGTTCACGATTGTCCTGCTGCTGTTCGGACGCGGGTTGTATTCGCTCCTGGGTGGCAGCGGTGAAGCGCTGCAACTGGCCCTTGGGTACTCGAACATTCTGTTTGCCGGCGCGATTCCGTTCTGGGTCCTGATGCTGCTGCAATCGGCCCTGCGTGGTGCGGGTAACGTCAAGGTGCCCGCCATGATCATGCTGTGCGGCACCCTGGCTGCGCTGTTCCTTTCCCCCGCCCTGATCGTCGGCTGGCTGGGTTTGCCACACCTGGGTATCGCCGGGGCAGGTGTCGCGCAAGTGATCTGCAACCTGGGAGCGCTGGCCGTCGCAGTCAGCTACATGCGCTCACCCCGCTCGAACCTGCGCCTGCGCCGCTACCCGCTGCGCAAGGACCATTTCGAGGCCATCCTGGGCATTGGCCTGATTTCGATGCTCAGTGCCATCATGACCACCTTGTCGGTCACGGCCCTGACTGCTGCGGCCGGGGTATCGGGTATCGCCGCCATCGCGGGCTACGGCATTGCCTCGCGTCTGGACATGCTGCTGATCCCGGTGATGTTCGGTTTCGGCACCGCAGCGATCACGGTGGTCGGTACCAACCTGGGGGCAGGCAACGTTGCCCGGGCGCGCAAGGCAGCCCTGGTCAACGCCTTGTTCGTTGCCGCGCTGGTGGAAGTGCTGGGGCTGGTGGTGGCGATGGTGCCTACGCTGTGGCTGGGTATTTTTACCGATGACCCTGATGTGTTGCGGGTCGGTGCGGATTATCTGCGTCTGGTGGCCCCGCTCTACGCGTTCATCGCCATCACCCTGGAACTGTTCTTCGCCGGGCAAGGTGCCGGGCGCATTGGCTGGCCGCTGGTGGCCGGGATGCTGCGTTTCGCATGCGCCGTTGTGGCGGCGGTCTGGGTGATTCTCGGCCACGCCAGCCTGCACACGGCCTTCATCCTGGTGGCCGTGGGCGTCGTCGGGTCAGGGTTGATCAGCCTGTTTGGCTTCTGGCGGGTGAGTTGGGCGCGTTGAGCAAGCCTGCTCCTACAAACTAAAAAACCGGTTCTCAGGCCTTGGCAACCCCAAGTTCTCGCGCAAGGTCTTGCCTTCATACTCGCGGCGGAAAATCCCTCGCCCCTGTAGTTCGGGAATGACCTTCTCAACGAAGTCATCCACGCCACCGGGCAACCACGGGAACATGATGTTGAAACCGTCCGAGCCCTCGGTGTCCAGCCATTCCTGCATCTGGTCGGCAATGGTCTGGGCAGTGCCGACAAAGGACAGCCCGGCGTAACCACCCAGGCGCTGTGCCAGTTGCCGTACCGTCAGTTGTTCGCGGTCGGCCAGGGCCAGCACCCGTTCGCGGCTGCTTTTGCTGTCGTTGGTTTCCGGCACGGGGGGTAGAAACCTGTCGGGATCGAACTTCGACGCATCGTGGCCCAGCGCAATCGACAAGGACGCGATGGCGCTCTCGTAATGCACCAGGCTGTCGAGTCTGGCGCGGATGGCCTTGGCCTCTTCGACCGTGTCCCCCACCACCACGAATGCCCCCGGCAGAATCTTCAGATGGTCGCGATTACGCCCCAGGGCTTGCATGCGGCCTTTGACGTCGGCATAGAACTTGCGCCCTTCTTCCAGCGTACCCGGTGCGACAAACACCACCTCCGCGGTTTCGGCAGCCAATTGCCGCCCCGGCTCCGAAGCCCCCGCCTGGACAATCACCGGCCAGCCCTGCACGGGACGCGCGATGTGCAGCGGCCCCCGCACTGACAGGTATTTGCCCTGGTGGTCAAGGGTATGCAGGCGCGACGGGTCGAAGAACACGCCGCTCTCTGCGTCACGGATAAACGCATCATCGGCCCAGCTGTCCCACAGCCCGGTCACCACGTCATAGAACTCCCGGGCCCTGGCATAGCGCTCGTCATGGGCAAAGGCCTGCTTGAGACCGAAGTTCAAGGCTGCATCCGGGTTCGCAGTGGTCACGATATTCCAGCCTGCGCGACCGTTGCTAAGGTGGTCCAGGGAGGCAAAACGCCGGGCGATATGGAACGGCTCGTCGAAGGTGGTGGACGCCGTGGCGATCAGGCCCAGGTGCTCAGTGGCCTGGCTCAGGGCAGACAGCAAGGTGAAGGGCTCGAAGGACGTCGCGGTATGACTGCGCTTGAGGGCCTCAAGGGGCATATTGAGCAAGGCCAGGTGATCGGCCATGAAAAATGCATCGAACTTGCCCCGCTCCAGAGTCTGGGCAAGTTGCTTGAGTTGCGCGAAATTGAAGTTGGCATCACGAACAGCGCCTGGATAGCGCCAGGCGCCGGTATGAATGCTGACAGGACGCATGAAAGCGCCGAGTCTGAGTTGGCGGGTGGTCATCTGAAGTTCCCGTTAGCCAAAAGTGAGTAGTGGCAGCAGAATCCTTGGGATGGGGGAGCCGGGTCAAATAACCGTTACGTCGCTCATATGATCAGAAGTTATTGGCATTTTTTGTCAGCCACGGTTCATTCGGCGCAGGCCTCGCGTCAGCGCAGCCCGGTCAGGTCCAGCAGGCTCTGAGGCACGGGCACCGCAAAGTAATAACCCTGCGCCTGGCCGGCCCCCATCTCCCGCAACAAATCCAGCGTGGCAGCGTCCTCTACCCCCTCGGCCACCACCGTCAGATCCAGGGACTCAGCCATGCGCACGATGGCGCGTACGATGGCACGGCTGCGGGCACTGCGGGTCAGTTCCAGCACGAACGACTTGTCGATCTTCAAGCCGCTGAAGTGATACTGGTGCACGTAACTCAAGGACGAAAAACCCGCCCCGAAGTCATCGAGCACCACCGACATGCCGTTGTCGGCCAGTTGCTTCATGGCCTGGCGTGCCAGGTCCGGCTCATCCACCAGCGCGCCTTCGGTCAACTCCAGGCAAATTCGCGACGGCAGCACATGGTGCCGGGCCAGGAGTGCCAGGATATCGCTGGCAAACGCCGGACGGGTGATGCTGTAGCTTGAACAGTTGACGTGCACAGGCGGCCAGTGGGCGTGCTGCGGCAGTGCCAGGATCGCCACCACCCGCTGCAGCATGTACATGTCCAGCCGACCGATCAGGCGCAGCCCCTCAAGGGCAGGCAGAAACTGCCCCGGCGCGATCACGCGGCCGTCGGGCTGACGCCAGCGGATCAAGGCTTCCAGGGCCAGGACTTTGCCGGTCTTGACGCAGACGATGGGCTGAAAGTAAGGCAGCAACTCATCGGTGCGCTTGAGAGCGTTACGCAATGCCCCTTCCTGCTCGACCTGATCGGATACCTCACGGCGTAGCTCCTGATTGAACACCGCGAAGCTGTCACGCCCGGCATGCTTGACGCGGTACATCGCGGTGTCGGCGTCACGCAGCAGGTCGGCGGGCTCCTTGTGGAACTGGCTGTCGGCACTGACCACACCGATGCTGCAGGACGAAAACACCGCGTGACCATCAACATAAAAAGGCACGTCGAAGGCCGACAGGATGCGTTCGGCGATAGCGGTCGCCTGCTCCAGCGGAACGCCGAACGCCAGCACCGCAAACTCGTCGCCCCCCAGCCGGGCCAATAGGTCGCCTTGGTTCATGCAACTGCGTAAGCGGTCGGCGGCCTGGGTCAGCAGCAGATCACCAAAATGGTGCCCCAGACTGTCGTTGACCATCTTGAAGCGGTCCAGGTCAATGAACATCACCACCAACTCACGACCCTGGTTGCAGAAATCAATCCAGGCCGAATGCAGGCGCTGTTGTAAATGGCTGCGATTGGGCAGGCCGGTCAACGAATCATGGGAGTTTTCGTGTTGCAGCTTGGCGTTGGCATGGTCCAGCTCGCGGGTGCGGTCCTGAACCCGCGCCTCAAGCCGCAGGTTGGCGGTGTGTACCGCTTCGGCGGCGGTACGCCTGGACAAGGCGGTGTCGATATGCCGGGAAACGAAGGTCAGCAGCTCCTGATCACGCAATGAGTAGCGCACGTCCATCGAATAGCTCTGTACCGCTAGCACGCCACGGATGACGTTGCCCTCGAACAGCGGAATACCCAGCCATGATGAGGAGCGATTGATTTCGTTGCGAACCTCGATTTCACCGATGCCTTCCAGGCGCAACGCCTCTTCGGCATCTATCAGACAGGCGCGACGCATGCGAATCACGTACTCGGTAAAACCTCGCTGACCGCGCCGCGCAGGAGGTGTCGAGGTCAGGCGCTCATCGACATAGTACGGGAACGTCACCTCACCGGTGGCGTCATCGAACAGCGCGATGTAGAAGTTCACCGCAGGCAACAGCTCGTTGACGATACCGTGCACGCTCTGAAACAGCTCGGCCATGTCCCCTGGCTGGCTCGACAGTTCGGTGATCTGGAACAACGCGCTCTGCAAATGCTCGGCACGTTCGCGATCGGTGACTTCCTGCCTCAGGGCGCGGTTGAGCAGCGACAGCTCCTGGGTCCGGCGCAGCACGGTTTCTTCAAGATCGGCCCGGTGCAGCAGCCTGTCCAGCGCCATCGCAACGTGTCGCGACACCACCAGAAACAGCTCGCGGTCTTCAAGGCTGTAGATCCGCGACACGTCGTACACCTGCATGGCCAGCATGCCGAACACTTCATCAGAAGCGTTTTTCAGCGGCGCGCCCATCCAGAACTCCGGGCGATGGCCTGCGCAATAGAATCGCTGATGGGCTTCGGCCTGCAAAATCGCGGCGGCGTCGACAAACAGGGGTTGCTCGGTAATGAGCACATGGCCGGTCAAGGTCAGGCGCGTGCGGTCCAGGTGCTCGTGGGCCTCGGCTTCCAGCGCATCCACGTCGGTAATGTCGATGTAATACGGATAGGAAATCTTGCGGGTGTGATCGTCATAGAGCGCGAGGTAGAAGTTCTCTGCGTCGATCAAGGTGGCCAACTGACGATGCACGCCCTGCAGGAACGCATGACGGTCGCGGGTGGAGCTGGCCAGATAACTGATTTCATACAGCACACGCTGGGTAATCTGGGCACGGGCCAGTGCGTCGGCCTGCATCCGGCTGCCCAGGCGCCCGGCGAGGTCTGTCAGGAAGCGGTCGCGCGAGTGTGCCGCCGGAACCAGCAGCCAGCCCAGAACACCCTCGCCTCGGCCCGTCGCCAGCCGCTGCAACTGCCGGGCATCGCAAAAAGCATCGAAATGGTCCCGACAGATCAGTGTCGGCCATTGCCCGCCGGGGCCACCCTGCCCCAACAGGTGCATCTGCTCACCCGCGCGGTAGGCCGCCCAGACAACATCAGGCGAATCTGCACGGGCAGCCGCCAAGAGGGTTTCTATTGTGTCTTCATCACCACTTGATCGAGGCGAAAAAGCATCCATGCTTGCTTCCGAACCTGTTGCAACACTACCGTTCGAATGCCGCAGGTCTTGGATCAAGGGAGTGGACATCCAGTAGCGCTCCAAAGCCAGAATCTGACCGCGCTTATATTTACGGCGGCCAGCGGTTGCTGGCAAGCAACTTGTTCGAATGCCCTATAACTAAGCAGATGTGCCCTTATTTGTAGTTGTTTGCGTTAGTGCATTTAAAAAGAAGACTTTGTTGCAGCATGTAACACCTGTGGGAGCGAGTTGTCGCCGAATAGAGAGCCCCCACAGGTTGGAAGATACGCGCTGGTCAGGTAATCGCCCCGATCTGCCACGGCACGAACTCGTTCTGGCCATACCCGTGCTGCTCGCTTTTGCTGCGCTCACCTGAGGCAATGCGCAGCATCATGCGGAAGATGTATTCGCCCCGCTCTTCAATGGTCATGCTGCCGTCAGCGATACCACCGCAGTTGACGTCCATGTCTTCTTCCTGGGTTTCCCAGAGCCGTGTATTGGTCGCCAGCTTGATCGATGGCGAGGGCGCGCAACCGTAGGCCGAGCCCCGCCCTGTGGTGAAGGCGATCAGGTTCGCGCCGCCCGCAACCTGGCCGGTGGCGGAAATCGGGTCATAGCCCGGGGTGTCCATGAACACCAGCCCATGGGCGCGCACGGTTTCGGCGTACTCATAGACATCCACCAGATCGCTGGAACCTGCCTTGGCCACCGCGCCCAGGGACTTCTCCAGGATCGTGGTCAGGCCGCCCGCCTTGTTGCCCGCCGACGGGTTGTTATTGAGTTCAGCGTTCATGCGTTGGCAGTACGCTTCCCACCAGTGAATGCGCTCGATCAGTTTCTCACCTACGGCACGGCTGACGGCGCGGCGCGTCAGCAGGTGTTCCGCGCCATAGATTTCCGGGGTTTCCGAAAGGATCGCGGTGCCGCCAGCGGCAACCAGTCGGTCCACCGCGTTGCCCAAGGCCGGGTTGGCGGTAATGCCTGAATAGCCATCGGAGCCCCCGCACTGCAGGCCAATGATCAGGTGTTTGGCGCTCACCGGCTGGCGCTCAACACGATTAGCCTCGGCCAGCAGCGATTTCACCTGGGCGATGCCGCTGGCGATGGTTTTGGAGGTCCCCCCGGTGCCCTGGATGGTGAATGCCCGGAGCAACTCACTCTTCTCCAGCCCCTGTGCGGTCAGCAGGTCAGCGATCTGATTGGTCTCGCAGCCCAGGCCGATCATCAGCACCGAGGCAAAGTTGGGGTGGATGGCATAACCGCCCAGGGTCCGCCGCAGCATGGCCAGGGCCTCGCCGCCGGGGTCCACCGCGCAACCAAAGCTGTGGGTGAGCGCCACCACGCCGTCGACATTGGGGTACGCAGCCAATGCCTGGGGGTTGATGTCGCGACGAAAATGGTCGGCGATGGCCTTGGCGACAGTGGCCGAGCAATTGACCGAGGTGAGGATGCCCACATAGTTGCGGGTGGCCACACGCCCGTCGGCACGCACGATGCCCATGAAGGTCTCGTTGGTCAGGCTGGCGGCGCCGCGCGCGTCGACACCAAAGGCGTAGTCGCGGGAAATGTCGCCCATGGCCAGGTTGTGGACATGTACGTGTTGGCCCGCAGCGATGGGCTGGCTGGCAAAGCCAATGATTTGCCCGTAGCGCCGCACGGGCTGCCCGGCTTCAATGGCACGGCTGGCGATCTTGTGCCCGGCCGGAATCGCTTCCTGAACCACCAGGCCTTCCACCGCCAGCTCCAGCCCCTGGGACAAGGGTTGCCGGGCGACCAAGACGTCGTCCAGCGGGTTGAGTCGAATCACGGCATGGGCAACGCTTGAGTTGCCTGTTTTAGTTATGAGTTGCATCACAGTTACCTCATTCAAACGCGATGGATCAGGCCAGACCGCGCTCGCGATAATCGATCAGGCTGGAGAACAGCATCAAACCGAAGGCCATCACCACAAAAAAGATCAACGCCAGGAAGTACGAACCGGTGAACTGCACGATCAGGCCAATCAGGATCGGCACGATGACCCCGACCATGTTGCCGCAGAAGTTCATGCTGCCACCCAACACACCAGCCTTGGACTGACCGCCCAGAATGGCGGGCAAGCACCAGTACATGCCGCACCAGCGGATGAAGAACAGCGCCACGCACAACAACGCAATCACCGCCACCGCGTTGGGTGTATAGGCCACGCACAGGATGCACAGCGCGGCGATGGCAGCGGAGCCGCCGAACATGCTGCGCATGACGGTGTTGGGTGAGCCCCCTGCTGCTTTCCATTTGTCCGACAGCCAGCCGCCGAAGATCTCGCCGATAAAGCCGCACATGAAGATCAGGAAGGTCGCACCACCCATGGCCTTGATGTCCATGTTGTGGGCCTGGTGCAGGTAGCTGGGCATCCAGGTCAGCAGCCCATAGAAGACGCTGTTGTAGCAGGCGTAACCGGCGAACATCGCCAGCACCGAACGGCTTCTGAGCAGTTCCTTGAGCACGCCCTTGCGGCTGCCGTTGGCTTTGCTGGCGGCGTTGTTGGCGTCGGTGATGTAAGCCAGCTCAGCCGGGTTGACCTTGGGGTGTTCCGAAGGATGATTGCGGATGTACCACCAGGCCCAGACACCCACCACCATGGTGCCGACACCGGCGATGAAGAATGCGATGCGCCAGGAATCGAACCAGGTGATCAACCCGGCAATGATGATCGCCCCGAAGGCCGTGCCCAGAGGCGCACCACCATCGACCAGCGTCGCGCCACGGCCACGTTCATTGGGGGTCAGCCAGGCACCGTTGAGTTTTGCACCGGCTGGCATGATTGGCGATTCAGCCACACCCAGGCCGATCCGTGTTGCCAGCAGTGTAATCCAGTTGTGCGCGCCACCGGCCAGGGCCTGGAACAAGCCCCAACCCACCGTCGCCACGCCGACGATGTTGCGTACCTGGAACCGGTCCAGCAGCATGCCGCCGGGGATCTGCATCAAGGCGTAAGACCAGAAGAACGCACTGAGCATCAGGCCTTCCAGCGCCGGGGTCATTTCGAACTCGGTGGAAATCAGCGGCATGGCCACGGACAACGAGGCGCGGTCGATGTAATTGATCGCCGACAGCAACAGCAGAATCAGGAAAATCCGCCAGCGTACGGTGGTCGGCCGCGCCGTTTGCGCCTGTGTCGAGGCGGCCAGTGGCGCCGCCTGTGCGGGACTGGTTTTCATGCTCATCTCACTTTTATGGTTGTTATGAAATGCAGGGGTGAAGCCATTGGCCACGGTTTGTGGGAGCGAATTCATTCGCGAGAGGCCAGTACAGTCAACATCACCGGCGCCTGACAGAACGCTTTCGCGAATAAATTCGCTCCCACAGAGCTTGCATCAGCCACAGATGCTTGTTTTAGGCCCACGTCATGACTGGCTGAGCGTGACGTTTTTAAAGCGCACGCACCTTGCCCGGCGCCAGTTCAGGCTCACCGATCTCGATGCCGTTGATCAACGGCGCACCGAATTCCGGGATGCTGATTTCAAAATGGTCACCGGGCCGGGTGCGGATGTTGTCGGCGAACGACAAGGTTGCGGTGCCGAAGAAATGCACATGCACATCGCCCGGACGCAGAAACTGCGTGTATTTGAAATGGTGGTACTCCAGGTTCTCCAGGCTGTGGCACATGTTGTCCTCGCCACTGAGGAACTCTTTCTCCCAGATCACCTTGCCATCACGGCGGATGCGACTGGTCCCGGCCAGGTGACGCGGCAGCTCGCCCACCCGCAACTCCGGACCAAACGAGCAGTTACGCAGCTTGGAGTGGGCCAGGTACAGGTAGTTACGGCGCTCCATGACGTGGTCGGAGAACTCGTTGCCCAGGGCAAAACCGATACGATACGGCTGGCCGTCATCGCCCACCACGTACAAGCCGGTCAGCTCGGGCTCTTCGCCAGCGTCTTCGGCAAACGTCGGTGACTGGAAGGCATGACCCGGGCGGACCACAATCGAGCCGTCCCCCTTGTAGAACCACTCGGGCTGCACGCCTACCGTACCGGCGGCAGGTCGCCCGCCCTCGATCCCCCACTGGAAGATACGCGCGGTATCGGTGAGGGCGGCCTGATCGGCAGTGTTCTTCTGGTGCATCTTGTCCCGGGTCGAGGCGCTGCCCAGGTGGGTCAGGCCGGTGCCGCTGAGCAGGCAATGGGCGGGATCTTCATGGTCCAGCGGGGGCAGGACCCGGCCTTCTCCAAGCGCAGCCAAGTAGCTTTGCCCGCTGTCATCAGTGCCATGGGCGAGCACTTCAGCGGCCAGGCTGCGACCGTGGCGAATGGCACTGAGGGCCAGCTCGCGGGTGTTGCGGGCATCACGGACGACCTGGATATGGTCGCCTTCAATGACGCCGACGTGACGCTGGCCTTCAGGAGTTTCGAATTGGATCAGGCGCATGGCAATGGGGTCCTTCGGCTTATTTTTGTGGTGGGTTTCGGGCCAATACCCTTGAAACCGGTGTGGCCACTTTAATTTCAGCCGCAGGTGCTGCCTAATGAGAGCTGCTGATTGAGCGATAACTTTTAGTGATCCCCATGTTGCCATCCCTGACCACCATCGTTTCACGCCTGCGCCTCAAGCAATTGCGACTGCTGATCGCCCTTGATGAGTTCGGCTCGCTGCACAAGGCTGCCGAATCAATCTCGATCACCCAGCCAGGCGCCACCAAGGCCTTGCACGAGATCGAATCGACCCTGGGCTCGTCGCTGTTCGAACGCACCAGCAAAGGCTTGGAAGCCAATGACTTGGGGCGTTGCGTGATTCGTTATGCGCGGCTGATCCACACAGACCTGGCGCATTTGCGCGAAGAAATGATCGGCATCCTCCAGGGCCACGGCGGACGGCTGTCGGTGGGCGTAATCATGGGCGCCGTGCCTGCACTGGTGGAAGCGCTGTCCAAGCTGCGTCGCAAACAGCCGGAGCTGTCAGTGGAAGTGGTGGAAGACACCAGCGCCCGCCTCTTGCGCCTGCTGGATCAGGGACGGCTGGATGTCGCGATATGCCGCACCAGCGTGAGTCGTCGTCCGGCGGCCTACGACACCCGCTCCCGTGAACAGGAGATGCTGGTGGTGGTCGCGCATCCGCAGCATGCCTTTGCGCAACGGGCTGAATTGACCCTGGAAGATCTGGCCCACAGCCGCTGGGTGGTGTTCCCGGTCAACATGCCCATGCGCCAGACCCTGGAACGGGAGTTTCGCGAATCAGGCCTGGGCTTTCCGCTGTACCCGATCGAGACTTCCTCGACCTTCACCACCCTTTCGTTACTGCTGCAAGACCCGGAACTAGTGGCCGTCATGCCGGTGGACGTCGCACACCTGGCCCTCAACCACGGCATGCTGGTGCAACTGCCGCTGGTGCTGTCATCGCGCAATGAGCCATATGAGATCGTCACGCGCCACGGCGTCGAACTGACCATCCCCACTCAATTGCTGATCGAGGAACTGACCCGCACCCATGAGTGACTGAATTGATCGTTACCGCGCAGAGCGTGGGAACGATCAAATCACCAGCCAGATCAACTTGGTAATCATTAGCATTTATATTAGAATTCGTTTCTTTTCCGCCTGCCCCAGCCGGCCGAGGACGACTCAATGTTCGATCTGGAAAACGTCAGCTTCAACGTCCCCGGACGCACGCTCCTGCAACCCCTGAGCCTGCAACTTCCCCATGGCCAGATGATCGGCCTGATCGGTCACAACGGCTCGGGTAAATCCACGCTGCTCAAACTGCTGGCCCGTCAGCAGCACGCCAGTGAAGGCACCATCAGCCTCGACGGCAAGCCACTGGGCAACTGGAGCAGCCGCGAGTTCGCTCGCCAGGTGGCCTACCTGCCACAGCAATTGCCCCAGACCGATAGCCTGAGTGTGCGTGAGCTGGTGGCCTTCGGTCGTTATCCGTGGCATGGCGCACTGGGTCGCATCACCCGCGAGGATAAAACCCAGATCGACCGTGCCCTGGAGCTGACCGACACCCACGGCTTTGCCGATCGCATGGTCGATCAACTGTCCGGTGGTGAGCGGCAGCGCGTGTGGCTGGCGATGTTGCTGGCACAGAACAGCCGCTTCCTGTTGCTCGACGAACCGACGTCTGCGCTGGACATCGCCCATCAGGTGGAAGTGCTGTCCCGGGTCAAGGAGCTGAGCACCGAACTGGGCCTGGGTGTGCTGGTGGTCTTGCACGACATCAACATGGCAGCGCGTTACTGCGACCATCTGGTGGCCCTGCATGACGGCCGCTTGTTGGCACAGGGCACCCCAGGCCAACTGATGCGCAGCGAGATACTGAAAGATATCTACGGCATCGAGATGGGCGTCCTGCCCAACCCGGTCAATGGCTCGCCCATCTGCTATGTGAGCTAAGCCTGATGAGCTACCGCTACAGATCACTCATCTGTGGCGGGGGCTCGTCGATCAATGGGCAGTTGTCGCAATGGCCCATGGTCTCCAGCCGATAACGAATACAGCACACACGCCGCTGGCGCCAACTCCCCTCCGGGCGCAGGTGGCATGGCACCTCAACGTACTTCACGGGAAAAAACATCGGATTGCGCGAGCCATCCGGCCGGCGTTCGGTTTCCAGCAGGGCCTTGCCATCGGCCAGCAAGGCGGCTGGCAGTGACGCCTTGAGCATTTCGCCCATGAACCATTCGAAATAGTTGCCGGCATTGCTCCAGAGCACCTTGGGCGACAACTTCACCTGGCTGGCAAGGCGCTGCACGAACGGCTGCAAATGTCCGTCGAGCAGCTCGCTGAAACGCTGAAACGGATCGGCTGGGCGCGTGCTGAACGCGCCGCCCTCATCCGGCAACTTGAACGCCTCCGGCAGCCCCTGCGCATCGAGCACCACTTCGACCTGATCGAAATCCAGCGGCAGACGATGGCCCAGCACCAGTGCAGCGGCCACCACCGGCGGAATCAGGCGCACCAGATAATACTTGGACCACTGCGACGCCAGAGCACGACGGTCCTGCCCCGCGTTTTCGGGGGAAAAGCGCTGCAACACCGGCTCCAGATGCTCGGGCTCCAACAACAGCGCACTGGGAATCGAGGGGCGCGGGTCATCACGGGTGACGAGTACGTCGCGGTAACTGACAAACGGCCCCATAAACAGAGGGGCGAGCGCGGCAATCATGGGCACACCCCGATGCAATCAACAGGTACCAACTGGCAGGGCATCAACATAGTCGGCAACGCTCGAAGAACACTTCACGGCTCTGTACCATCAAGGCTGCGCGCTTGTGCGGGAAGTCGAATTCCTTCTCCCGCCAGAAACCCTGTGCCTGCATGTGGCCAATCATTCGGGCGTTGTCGGCACGGGGCTCGGCAACGATTCGCTGGGTACGGGGATCATCCAGCAGCAGATAATGCACCAGCGCATTGAGCCAGCTTTGAACCTTGTGCGGGCCGCGATGGCTGTCTTCGCCCACCAGCATATGGATACCACGGTCGTAATCGCCTACCGGGTAAAACGGCGCGATACGGTCTTCCTTGGCCCAATAGGCTTCGTAATAGGCAAACGGCTGGTCGTCGAAGCAACCGATCAGGGTCAGGCTGTGGGGGTCGGCGGCGAGTTTTTCCAGATAGGCCCGGTGCTGCGCAAGGCTGCCGGCCTCGTCCCAGAACGCCGATACCCGAGGATGATTCTGCCAGCGATTGAAACGCTCCAGATCCTGTTCAATGTTCAGGGTCCGCAAGGAAATCCAGCTGCCCAGCCGCGCATCGAAGCGACGGTAGACCTCGCCTTCGGGCTTGGGTGGCCGCAACGGATGACGGCGCCCTTCGCTCATGCGCTGCAACTGCGGATAAACCCCTGCCCCCGGTGCTATCAGCCAGGGCTGCGGCATTTGCCAGAACGCCGCCCGCTCAATCTGCAGCCCACCGCTGCCATCACGATTGAGCAGACCCTGGTGTAACAAGTCCGCGGGCACCTGATCCTCGGCCAGCTTCAAACGCAGCTGTTGCAGGTCCGGTTCACTGGCAAAGCTCCAGCCGGCAAACGCCCAGAGTGCGAAAGGCAACTGCGAAGTGGCCGTCTCCTGCGGTACTTGCCAGGCCTCGCCGTCACGGACGAATGCCAGCAGGGGCTGGTCGTCGACCAACAAGGTCAAGCGTCGCTCCCCCACATCGACGGACAAACGACGACCGTCCGGCAGGAACAGCGGCTGACAGGCAGAAGAGCTAGGCATGGGAACAATGGCCTCGGGAAGGAAATGTCAGGAAGCAAAATATTGAAAAACAAAATGACCCCGTTCGAATAACGAACAGGGCCCTCTTTAATTTAACCCGCAGCGGCAAACACCCCGCCGTCAGGCTCGGCTCACGCGCTTTGCGCCGTTTTGCTGCGCTCTTCCTTGCTCAGGTTCCCGGCCACCTGCGGACGGGCAAAGATCGAGGCGGCGATTTCTGCAGCGCGCATCGGCAGCACCGACAACAAGGTATCGCTCAGGCCATGGCTGTCCTGGCTGAAACCCTGCATGTAGACGCCAGCGTGCAGACGCGGATCAGCCTGCAAACGGTAGTCGCGGCCCACTTCGAAGTCGCCGAGGTAATCTTTGAGCGGCGCCAGCAGCTCGCGATGGGAGTTGCGCTCATAGCCCGTCGCCAGAATCACCGCGTCGTAACGGTGCTGTTCGGTGGCGCCGGTCGCACTGTCACGCAGCGTCAACTCAAGGCCCGTATTGTCAGCCCGCACCGCCTCTACACTGCGACGGCAAAGGAACGCATGACGCTCCTGACCCGCAACCTTCTGGCGGTAGAAAATCGAGTAGATGCGCTCGATCAGGTTCAGGTCCACCACCGAATAGTTGGTGTTGTGGTACGCCTGAATCAGTTTTTCGCGCTCGGCCTGGGACTCGTTGAACACCAGGTCGGTGTAGCGCGGAGCGAAAATCTCGTTGACGAAGGGGCTGTCATCGGCAGGCTTGAGCACCGCGGCGCGCAGGATCATGTCCACCTGGACCGACGGGTAACTGTCGTTCAGGTCAATGAAAGCCTCGGCAGCGCTCTGCCCGCCACCCATCACGGCGATGCGCATCGGCTTGTTCTGTACGCAAGGCTGCCTGGCCATGCTTTCCAGGTAGCGGGAATGGTGGAAGACCCGTGGATCGCCGCGCAGATGGGCGAAGGCCGCAGGAATACGCGGCGTGCCGCCGGTGCTGACGACGATGGAGCGCGCCAGACGGAAACGTTCCTGACCACGGGCATCGGTGGATAGCACCTTGAGCAACTCCACACCCTTGGCGCTCTCGACCGGCTCGACGCGGGTCACTTCTTCGCCGTAGGCGCTCTGCTCGGCAAACTGCCGGGCCACCCAGCACAGGTAGTCGTTGTACTCCATGCGGCACGGGTAAAAAGTGCCCAGGTTGATGAAGTCGATCAGTCGTCCCTGCTCTTGCAGGTAGTTGACGAAGCTGAATGGGCTGGTGGGGTTGCGCAGGGTTACCAGGTCCTTGAGGAAGGAAATCTGCAACTCACTCTGGGCAACCAGGGTGTTGCCGTGCCAGCGGTAGTCCTTCTGCTTGTCGAGGAACAGCGCATGGTAGTTGTGCCCTTGCTGACGAGCGTGCTCCTGCAAAGCAATCGCCAACGCCAGATTGGACGGGCCGAAGCCTATGCCAAGCACGTCGTAAGTCGGTGAGATCAACTGGGTCATGATGCCAATGTCCTGTTTGCGTTAGCGGGGGGGCACGACATCGCTCTCGATTCTGCGTATCGGCCAACGGCGCACTCTTAGCAAATGCGTTCCCTTTGAAGGACGAAGCTCAATCGCAAAAGTTTATAATGTTTCTCATTTGCATCTGAGATCAAGTAGCCACAATCCTTCGCAGAAAGATTCCTCCGTCTGACGTTTAAAGCCCCTGAGTCCTACAGACCAGATGCGCTATACGCCTTGTTTTTCGGGGGCTTCCCCACGCCACAGCACCCCGCTGGCGGGCAGCCAATTGATCGTTAACGATTTTCCTCAATTTTTCCCTGCCTCATTCGTCTAAATAGGAATGATTCGAATTAGCTTGCGCCGTGCCTGGCAGAAGCAGCGATTCACCCTTAATCCCGGCGCGTCCAGATCGCGGCAATCGAGCCCAGGAAACGATGATGCAGACACCTTCGCAAAGCACCCTCAGTGAACTTTTCAAGCTGCTGCGGCCCTTCTGGCCGCAGTTGTTGATCGCCACCCTGCTCGGCATTCTCGGCGGTGCGAGCATCACCGCGTTGCTGGCAACCATCAACCACAGCCTGAACTCCCCTGACGGCCTGCAATCGGGGCTGCTGCTGGGTTTCGCCGGGCTTTGCGTGATGGCGCTGGTGGGTTCGATCATCTCCGACATGGGCACCAACTACGTCGGCCAGCATTCCATCGCCCGGCTGCGCAAAGAACTGGGCAGCAAAATCATGTCGGCGCCCATCGAGCAGATCGAGCGCTATCGCAGCCACCGCCTGATCCCGGTGCTGACCCACGACATCGACACCGTCAGTGACTTTGTCTTCGCCTTCGCGCCCCTGGCCGTGTCCTTGACCGTCTGCCTCAGTTGCCTGGGTTACCTGGCGGTGTTGTCGCCACCGATGTTCCTGACGACGGCGGTGGCCATCGTGATCGGCAGCGCCGTGCAGTTCTTTGTGCGTAGCCGCGGTATCCGGGGTTTCTTCAAGGCACGGGAAGAAGAAGACGAACTGCAGAAGCATTACCGCGCCCTGGCCGAAGGCGCCAAGGAACTGCGCATCAGCCGCCCACGTCGTTTCCAGCATTACGGCGAACGCCTGCAAGGTACGGTCGACCGCATCTGCGACATTCAGGTTCGCTCGATCAACCTGTTCGTGATCGCCAAGGGCTTCGGTTCAACCCTGTTCTTCATCGTCATCGGTGTCGCCCTGGCCTATCAGGCGATCTGGCCGAGCACGGACAAGGCCACCCTCAGCGGCTTCATTCTGGTGTTGCTGTACATGAAAGGCCCGCTGGAGCATCTGGTGGGCAATCTGCCCATCGTTAGCCGCGCCCAGGTGGCGTTCCGTCGTATCGCCGAGCTCTCGGTGCGTTTCTCGTCCCCCGAGCCAAACCTGCTGCTGCGCGACGATCAGCGCCAGGCACTGGACTTCCAGGAGCTTGAGCTACGAGACCTGAGCTACCACTACTCCACCGAAGATGGCGGCAACGGCTTCGGTGTCGGCCCCCTGAACCTGACAATCAAACGCGGCGAAATCCTGTTCATTGCCGGCGAAAACGGCTGCGGCAAGACCAGCATGATCAAGCTGTTGCTAGGCCTCTATGTGCCGAAAAGCGGCGAGCTGCTGATCAACGGCCAGCCGGTAGGCGATGAGAATCGTGACGACTACCGCCAGTTGTTCACCACCATCTTCTCTGACTATTTCCTGTTCGAAGACCTGCTCAAGGACAGCGCCGAAATCCCCGCCGAGGCCAACCGCTACCTGGAACGCCTGGAGATTTCCCACAAGGTCACCCTCAACGACCACAACTACTCCACCACTGACCTTTCCACCGGCCAACGCAAACGTCTGGCCCTGGTCCAGGCCTGGCTGGAGAAGCGTCCGGTGCTGGTGTTCGACGAATGGGCCGCCGACCAGGACCCGGAATTCCGCCGGATTTTCTACACCGAGCTGTTGCCGGAGCTGCGCGCCCAGGGCCGGACCCTGATCGTGATCTCCCACGACGACCGCTATTTCGATGTGGCTGACCGTCTGCTGCGCATGAGCGCCGGGAAAATAATCGAAGTGACCACCCCGTCGGTAGAGATCCTGCCGACGGACCAGGGCGTCGCCACCCACTAACAAGAAGAACGTTGCCGTTCACTGACACGGGGAGTGTCAGTTTCCATGGACAGCGTCGCGTTTTTGCAGATGCCTGCCAACGCATCAAGACATACCAAAAAATAACGAGACCACTGGAGTATCAAGATGAATCGGAACCGCACCACCCTACACCCCAAGCCCAACCGACTGGCGCTGCTGGTCCGGGTCGCGGCCCTGGGCCTGACCCTGACCGCCACCGGCGTGATCGCCGCACCTGTGCGTATCGACATCCCCGCCCAATCCCTGGGTTCGGCGCTTACCAGCCTCGGCAAGCAGTCGAATTTGCAAATCGTGTTCACCCCGGATCAGGTGCAGAACCTGCGCAGCGCCGGTTTCAGTGGCGAGACAGAACCGACCCAGGCCTTGGCATCGTTGCTCAAGGGCACCGGCATCCAGTATCAGGTTGATGGCAGCCGAGTGATCCTGCTGGCCGCCACCACCGACAGCGCAGGCACCCTGAACGTACCTGCGCAGATCATTTCCGGTCGCGCCGACGTCGCCGAAGGGCACGACAGCTACGTACCGAAGTACACCAAAAGCGCCAGCAAGACTGACACCCCGATCGTCGAGATTCCGCAGTCCATCTCGGTCATCACCCGCAAGCAGATGGACGCCCAGGGCGCCCAGACCGTGACCGAAGCCCTGCGCTATGTGCCGGGCGTCAAGGTCGAAAGCTACGGTCTGGACCCCAAGGGTTTCGACTGGCTATACATTCGCGGCTTCAACGGCCAGTCCACCAGTGACTACCTGGACGGCCTGCGCCAGCAGAACAACAGCTACGCCTTCTTCCGCAGTGAACCTTACGCGTTCGACCGCATTGACGTGGTCCGTGGCCCGTCTTCCACACTGTTTGGCCAGGGTGACGCGGGCGGTATCATCAACCGCGTGAGCAAGCTGCCCGAGGCCGACCATGTGAACGAGGTCCAGCTCACCGGCGGCAACCGTGACCATTTGCAAGGTCAGTTCGACGTCGGCGGCAAGCTGGACGACAGCGGTCAGTTTCTCTACCGCGTCGTGGGTCTGGCCCGTGACACCGACACCCAGCTGGAATACGACGATCACCACCAGATCAAGGATGACCGGCTGTTCATTGCGCCCTCCTTCACCTGGGCACCCGACGAAAACACCAGCCTGACCGTACTCACCGACTTCCTGCGTGACCGCAACGGCGGCTCGGTATTCGTCTACAGCAAACCCAACGGTCACGCGACTGACACCCTGCTGGGCGATCACAGTTTCAACCACCTGAATCAGGACCAGTACCGCCTCGGCTACCAGTTCCGTCACCGCTTCAATGACACCTGGGAATTCCGCCAGAACGCACGTTATGGCCAGGTGGACCTGATCTTCCAGAACCTGCTGCCTGCCAACGTCAACCCTACGACCGGCAACGTGATCCGGGTTGCTGACCGTTTTGACCAGCACATGGACACCTTCAACCTCGACAACCAGTTGCAGGCTGATTTCACCACCGGCCCGCTGACCCACAAGCTGCTGATGGGTGTCGACTACACCTGGCAGGATGCCGACATTGCCCGCTGGCGGATCCTGGCGCCACCGCTGAATATCTATAACCCGCAATACGGCAAGGACATTACCCGCCCTGGCCCGTCCAACAGCTTCAGCACCATCCGCTACGACCAGACCATCGAACAGGTGGGTGGTTATGTTCAGGACCAGATCAAGTTCGACGATCACTGGATCCTGACCGCTGGCGGCCGTTACGACTACGTGCGTAATGACCTGGACAACCATGTCGGCGTGTCCACCACCCAGAAGGACAACGACTTCACCGGTCGCCTGGGCCTGACCTACCTCACCGATTTCGGCCTGGCACCCTATGTCAGTTACTCCGAGTCCTTCGTACCGAACACCGGTCTGAGCCGTGCGGGTCAGGCGTTCGACCCGAGCGAAGCGCATCAGTGGGAAGCGGGTGTCAAGTACCAGCCTGACGACTCCATCCTGATGACCCTGGCCGCCTACGATCTGACCAAGACCAACGTCTTGACGGCCGAAATCGTCAACGGGCTGAGCACTGGCTACCAGAGTTCTTCAGGTGAACAACGCTCCCGCGGTATCGAGGCAGAGATCAAAGCCAAGCTGGACCGCAACTGGGACCTGATCGCGTCCTACACCTACACCCAGGCCAAGATCACCAAGAGCAACAACGGTGACAAGGGCAACCGTCCGGCCAACGTTCCGAAGAACATGGCTTCGACCTGGCTGAACTACACCTTCCGCGACGATGGTGTACTCAACGGCCTGAGCCTGGGCGGTGGCGCGCGTTACACCGGTTCCCTGTTCGGTGATAACCAGAACACCTTCCACGTCAACAGCTACACCCTGTTCGACGCCGGTGTCAGCTACCCGGTCAACAAAAACGTAACCCTGGGGCTGAACGCGCAAAACGTGTTCGACAAGCGCTTTGTAGCGACCTGCGACGACCCTTACGAATGCTACCCGGGCGTGCGCCGCACCCTCCTGGGCAGCGTGAAATACTCATGGTGATAAACACCTGAAAACTGCTGCCGAGGTGGATCTACCTGCCCGCAAGACGTCCTGAACGTTTTGCGGGCAGGCACTGCAAACCCGCCTCGTTCCTGCAAAAAGATCGCACCAGCCGGGCCACTCATAACGAGGGGCCCGTCGTCGTTTTCGGAGGAGCGCAATGAACCCTTACCCCACGAGGTGGCGAATATGCCCCTGACCCGCCGCCATCTGCTTCAACAACTGGCCCTGGGCAGCCTTGCCATGGCCAGCGGCATAGCTTCTGCGACAGCCACTGCAAAAACCGCGCTGCCCGCACTGGCCGCGTCGTCCGATCCGTTGCGCCGGATCATCGCGATCAACTGGGCCGCCGCCGAAACCCTGCTGACCCTTGGCGTGTCGCCCCTGGCGATTTCCGATGGTGGCTACTACAGCCGTCGCATGCCCACCGCCGCGTTGCCACCGCAAGTGCTGGATGTCGGCCCGTACTGGGAACCGAATCTGGAACTGATCAAGGAGTTGCAGCCGCAACTCATCCTCAGCGACCAGATGCCGCCCTCCATCGAGCGCGCACTCAAGGGCATCGCCCCCACCGAAGTGGTGGACATCTACCCCGCACCGGGCAGCGTCTGGACAAGCGCCACCGACTTCATGACCCGTCTGGCTGCGCGCCTGGAGCTGCAACCCCAGGCAGCCGCCTGGATCGCTGCAGGCAACGCACGCTTCGAGGAACTGCGCGGGCAACTGGCGCAGCGTCCACAACCGCCGGTCTGTGTCGCGGTACTCAACCAGGACGGCCGCCATGCCACGGTCTATGGCAAACGCAGCATGATTCAGGATGTGCTTGACCGCCTCGGGCTGGTCAACGCCTGGCAAGGCCCGAGCAGCACCATGGGCATTGCCCTGATCGGCATCGAGCGGCTGGCCGAAAACCCCGACGCCCACCTGCTCTACACCGAGATTCCCACCACCTCGGCGCGCCTGCAGAGCCTGCGCCAGGTCAACGCGCTATGGGAAAACCTGCCAGCCGTGCGCCGTGGTAACACCCTGGAACTCAGCAAGTTTTTCCCTTATGGCGGTGCTGCCGCCACCCTGAATCTGGCCGAATGGATCGCCGCCTACCTGAATGGACGTGGAGAAAACGAGCATGTCTGAACCGGCCATCCATCTTGCGTTAGCCAACCAGAAGCGATCGTACGGCCCCGGTATCTGGGCGTTGGTGCTGATCCTGCTGGCGACGTTGCTGACTTATCACGGCCTGCAAGCCCTGATGCCCAGCACCTTGTGGTGGCAGGGGCTGTGGAACCCCGACCTCAACGACGCACGCCAGGTGTTGCTGCATTACAGCTTCGCCCCGCGCCTGCTCGTCAGCCTGATGGTGGGTGCCGCCCTGGGCCTGGCCGGTACGCTGTTCCAGCAAGTGCTGCGCAACCCGTTGGCCGAACCCGTGACCCTGGGTGTGGCAGGCGGCGCCAACCTCGGCCTCTCCGTGGCGACGATCTGGGCGCCCGGCCTGCTGGTGCATGGGCTGGAGGGTGTGACCCTGGTCGGTGCCGGGCTCGCCACCCTGGCGCTGTTCGGTTTTGCCTGGAGCAAAACCCTGTCGCCCCTGCGTTTCATCCTCGCGGGCATGGTCATCAGCCTCTACTGCAACGCGCTGAACTCGTTGCTGGTGCTGTTCAATCACGACTACCTCATTGACCTGCTGCTGTGGCAGGCAGGCTCCCTCAACCAGAGTGGCTGGGATGGCGTGACGTACCTGGCACCGCGTCTGGCCGTTGCCGCGATCATTGCCGGTTTGCTGGCAAGACCGCTGGCCGCCCTGTCGCTGGAAGACCAGAACGCCGCCAGCCTGGGGGTGTCGCTGCGCACCACCCGCACCCTCAGCCTGCTGGTGGCCGTCGCACTCAGCGCCTTCGTGACCAGCGCCGTAGGCATCATTGGTTTCGTCGGCCTTGCAGCCCCGGCCATCGCCCGGCTCAGCGGCGCGCGTACCCTGCGCCAACGCCTGATATGGGCGCCGTTGATGGGGGCCGCGCTGCTGTGTCTTGTGGACCAATGCGCCCGTGAGCTGTCGCGCTTCGTCGGCGAGGTTCCGGCCGGTATTCTCACCGCGGTGTTCAGCGTGCCGTTGCTGTTGTGGCTGCTCAAGCGTCAACGCAGCGGCGGTATTGTCTCTTCCAGTCGTTCCACGTTGCGGCAATTGAACAACCCCGGTCGGCTCATCGGCATCGCAACGGTGCTGTTGCTGGTGCTGGCCATACCCGCCATCGGCCTGGGCCTCGGCATGCATGGCTGGCAGTGGAGCAACCCGATAGACCTCAGTGGTGTCGCGCAATGGCGGCTGCCTCGGGTGCTCGGCTCCCTGTGTGCCGGTGCGATGCTGGCGGTCGCCGGTTTCCTGGTGCAGCGCATGACCGGCAACCCCATGGCCAGCCCCGAAGTGCTGGGGGCCAGCTCCGGTGCGGCACTGGGCGTCATGATCCTGTTCCTGCTGGTGCCACACCCTCAGGCGTTGATGGTCCCGGCGGCGAGTGCGGGCGCCATGATTACCCTGGGGTTGCTGCTCTGGTTCGGCTGGCGCAGCGCCTTCAGCCCGGAACGCCTGTTGCTTACCGGGGTCTGCCTGACCACGCTGCTTGGCGCCCTGGGAACGTTGATGATGGCCAGCGGTGACCCGCGCATGACCTTGCTGATGAGCTGGATGACAGGCTCGACGTACCACGTCGACGGCCCGGCAGCGACCACCGCCCTGGTAGTCGCGGGGGCCATGCTGATCGTCAGCCTGCTGCTCTCGCGGCCGCTGGACCTGCTGACCTTGGGCAATGGCAGTGCGTCGGCGTTGGGCTTGCCGCTGCGCCTGAGCCATCTGGCGATACTGCTGACCGCCGCCGTGTTGACGGCCACTGCAACTCTGGTGGTGGGTCCATTGAGCTTTGTCGGGTTGATCGCCCCGCATATTGCCCGGCGACTCGGGATCCGCAAGGCCGCGCCCAACATCCTGCTCAGTGCCATTATCGGCGCGCTGATCATGCTGCTGGCGGACTGGCTGGGACGCAACATCGCCTACCCGTGGCCTATCTCCGCAGGCCTGCTGGCGGCCTTTATCGGCTGTCCGTACTTCCTCTGGCTGATGCATCGCGAACGCACCTGACCAGGTTCTGCTGTTGAGGGGGGCAAAGGTTTTGCCCCCCTTTCACCACCTCATGCCTTACCAGTGCGCCGCCAGAAAGTCCGCCGCCTGACGGTAGTAGCCACTCACCTCGGGCACCCACCCGCCCATCCGCAGAAAGTCATGGGGCATGCCCTTGCACAACTGCGTCTGCACCCTGACGCCCTGCTCCCGCAGCACCTGGGCGTAGGCCAGGCCTTCATCCAGCAACGGGTCAAACTCGGCGGCATACAACAGCGCCGGTGCGCTACCGCGTAAGGCCTGGCCTGCGTACAGCGGCGAACAACGCCAGTCGCGGCGCTGCTGTTCGGTGGGCGCGTATTGCTGGTAGAACCAGTCCAGGGTCGCGGTTTCCAGCAGATAGCCCTCGGCGAACAGCACCTGGGATTCACTGTGCCGGGTGGCATCGGTGGCCGGGTAGAACAGCAATTGCGCCCGGGGTTGCACGTCGCCTTCGCTGGCCAGTTGCGCCGCCAGGACACTGGCCAGGGTGGCGCCAGCACTGTCACCCGCCACCGCCACCCGCTGGTTGTCCAGGCCAAAGGCCTCGGCATTGCGCTGCAACCACTCCCAACCGTCGCGCACGTCATCCAGCGCGGCGGGGAATGGCGCCTCGGGCGCCAGCCGATAACCCAAGGCAAATACCGCGCTACCGCAAGCCTGGGCCAGGGTGCGACAGAGCCCGTCATGGGAATCGAGGCTGCCCACGGTGTAGCCACCGCCGTGCAGATAGAGGATCACCGGGCGCTTTGCTGATTCGTTGCCCGTGGGCAGATAAAGGCGTGCCGCCAGCTCGCGCCCCTGACGCACAGGGAGTGTCAGTTGCTCCACCGGCATCTGCGGCGCAGCGGCCATCAGCGCTCTGGATGACGCCTCAAAGTCCTCTCGGGCTTGCACCACGGGAAGCTCGTGAAGTGCCGGACGACCGCCCAGGCGGCTATCGTCGACCATATCGAGAAAGGCAGAAATTTCCGGGTGCAACATGCTGACCTCGTGATGATGTTCGTTGTGACCCGGCGCCGTTACGGCGCCAGTCAGGTTTGGCCAAAGCAGGTTAATAGGGGCCTGGTTCATACGGGCAGGCGCTCCGGTTCGGCTATCTGAGCGCAGCAATGCTCAATGACCCCTTGCAGTTCGTCACGTAACGACGCCATCAAGCGCTCCACCGTCGAGGTTCGCAGCGCACGGCTGCTGAACAGGCATCGCAGGGCCAGTTCGCCGTCGTACACCTGGCCGATGATCTCCAGCCGGTTGTTCAACGGCGCACTGGCGGCATAGGCATCGCCCGGCCGCTCCTGCAACGGCGCAAACAGGGCGTCACTGTTAAAGCTCTGGTCGAATTGCCCCAGGTAGTTAAACGTCACCCGGGGTTGCGCCCTGCCCGCCAACTGTTGACGAACCTGGGCATCCCCCAGATAGCGCAGCACGCCGTGACCGATGCCCTTGTCCGGAACAGCACGGATCTGCTGACGGACAGCCGTGATCGCTTGAGCGTAATCACCCTCGCCCGGCGTCAGGCGCAGGGGGAACAGGCTGGTGAACCAGCCCAGCGTGCGACTGTGATCAAGCCCGTCGAAGATGTCCTCACGGCCATGGCCCTCCAGGCCGATCAGCACCGAATCGCTTTCACACCAGCGACACAGGGTGCGCCCCAGCGCCGTCAGCAACAGATCATTGATCTGGGTGCGGTAGGCCTCGGGGGCAACCTTGAGCAATTGCGTAGTCAGGTTGCGATCCAGACGCAGTTGCACCTGCTGCATGTGCGCCACACACTGGCTGCCCCGTGGGTTGTCCAGCGCAGGCTCACCCAGGCCCGCAGGTTCGGTCTGTTGCAGCCAGTACGGCAACTCGCCACGTAGACGTGGGTGCGCTGAGTATTCATGCAGGCTCTGGGCCCAGGCCCGATAACTGCTGGTAGGCGCAGCGAAGCGAGGGAGTTCACCACGGCCCGCTTGCAGGTATGCCTGTTGCAGGTCTTCCAGCAAGATCCGCCAGGACACGCCGTCCACCCCGAGGTGATGTACAACCAGCAACAAACGCTGGCTGCCGTCGTCCAGCTCGCTGTAGACCCCTCGCAACAGACGACCGTTGCTGATGTCCAGGCTGCGCTGCGCCTCATTGGCAATCACCAGCGCCGCCTCACTGTCTTGGGCGTTGCGCACCCAAAGCACAGGGTCAGCAGCCAACCCTTGTTGCAAGTCGTCCCACTCGTAATAACGCTGGTGCCACTGCCCTTCTGCGCCCTTGAAGAAGGCCAGACGCAGGCTGGCGTGTTCGCGCACCACCGCCAGCAACGCGGCTTCCAGCCGCCCAACATCCAGCGCCTCGCGGCAGCCCAGCAAAACTGCCTGGTTGAAATGCTGCGGTTGCTCAAGATTCTGCTCGAACAGCCATTGCTGAATCGGGATCAAACCAAACGCCTCATCCGCCAGGCTCTCGCCCACGGCTTGCAGCTCGCCCGGCCCCGTGTCTGCCGTGTCCTGCACACGCTCCAGCAAACCGGCGATGGTCTGGTATTGCAGCAGGTCACGCAGGCGTATTTCCAGGTCCAGCCCCTCGGCCTGACGCACCCGGGAGATCACTTGCAGGCTGAGAATCGAGTCACCCCCCAGGTCGAAGAAGTTGTCGTGGATACCTACCTGCTCGACCTCAAGCACGTCCTGCCAGATGCCTGCCAGCACACGCTCCACCTCATTGCGCGGCGCCGTGTAATGGTTGCTGGCCTGCCACTGCGGCTCCGGCAATGCCTTGCGGTCGAGCTTGCCGTTGGGTGACAGCGGCATCTGCGCCAGCACGATCACCTGCACCGGCACCATGTAATCCGGCAGCCTGGCCCGCAGGTACTGACGTAGCTCGTCCCCCGCCAGCGTGGCGTCGGGTTGACCCACCACATAGCCCACCAGTTGCTTGCCATTGGTTGCCTCACGGGCCACCACCAGGGCCTCGCGCACGTCAGGGTGTTCCTGCAGACGCGCCTCGATTTCCCCCAGTTCGATGCGGAAGCCGCGGATCTTCACCTGATGGTCGATGCGCCCCACGTAGTCGATCACCCCGTCGGCACGGCCACGCACCAGGTCACCGGTGCGGTACAACCGCCCGCCTTGATCGCTGAACGGGTCAGCAACAAAACGTTCAGCCGTCAGGTCGGGACGCTGGTGATAACCCCGCGCCAGGCCTTCGCCGCCGATGTACAGCTCGCCAGCCACACCCATGGGCACGGGGCGCAGTTCTTCGTCGAGGATGTACAACTGGCGCTGACCGACGCCTTTGCCAATCGGCGCATACGCCGCTTCACAGGCCGTGTCCGGGTCGGCTTTCCACAACAGTGGCGTGACCACGGTTTCAGTGGGGCCATAGCCATTGGTGAGGAATTGCGCCCGCAGTGCACGCCGGGCCAGGTCAAAACTGGCATTGGGCACGGCGTCCCCACCGAAGCAATAGATGCGCACGGGCGGCGGGTTGCCGTCCCTCAGCGCGTGCTCGGCCAGTTGCTGCAAGTAAGCGGGCGGGAAAGCCGCAATGCTGACCCGATGTTCATGCAGCGCGTCATAGGTTTGCTCCGGGGTCCACAATTCGTCACCACGCAGTACCAGGCTGCCGCCGAAAACCAGCGTCGTCAGCCAGCGTTCATGGGCGCCGTCGAAGGCGAATGACATGAAGTGCAACTCACGGGTGCTGCTGTCCATTTCGTACAGCTCACCGATCGCTGCGCAGTGCATCGCCAGCGGCCCATGGGCAACACTCACGCCCTTGGGCCGGCCGGTGGAACCCGAGGTGTAGATGATGTATGCCAGGTGTCCAGGCTCCAGGGCGACCACCGGCAGGTCGTCGTCTTCGGCGCTCAGGTCCAGGTAGTCGAGTTCCAGGCACGTCACGCCTTCCGGCAGCGGCAGGTGTTCGCGCAAGCGGCTGTCGGTGATGAGCAACGCGATACCCGCATCGGTCATCTGGAACGCCAGGCGCTCACGGGGGTATTCCGCGTCCAGCGGCACATAGGCGCCCCCGGCCTTGAGCACGGCCAGCAACGCCACAGGGATCGCGACACCCCGTGGCAAGGCCACGCCGACCCGCACTTCCGGGCCAACGCCCAGGGTCATCAAACGATGGGCCAGGCGGTTAGAGCCCAGGTCCAGGGCGCGATAATCCAGCTGCTCGTCGCCGCAGATCAACGCGGTTTCTTCGCCACGTTGACGGGCCTGCCGCGAGATCGCCAGGTGAACAGGCTCGACCTTCGGCGCCAATTGATGCGGACCACGACAGGCCGCCACGGCTTGCCGATCACCCGGCGACAGGCACTCCAGATCAGCAATGCGCCGGGCCTGACCAGCCACGATGGTGTCGAGGATCTGCTCCAGGTTGCCGCGAATGCGCTCCACCGCAGACGCCTCGAAATGGCTGCGCAGGTACTGGTATTCAATCTCCAGGCCTTCACCGACGCGCACCGCTAGGTCCATGGGCACGTTGGTGACGTCCTTGAGGCTCAACTCACCAAAGTGCGGGCCGTCGCCATTGGCATTGCCACGGCGCAGCGCTTCGTCCACCGGGTAGTTTTCAAACACGATGATGCTGTCGAACAAGGCCTGGCCGCTGTGCCCGGCCCAGCGCTGAATGTCGTAGAGCGGCGTGTGTTCGAACTCACGGATCTGCACGTTGTAGGCCTGCAACTGACGCAACCAGTCACCCAGGTCATCACCGGGCTCAGGGGCCTGGGTCACTGGCAAGGTATTGATGAACAGCCCCAACAGGCTGTCCACCCCCGGCAATTGCGCCGGGCGACCGGCGACCGTAGCACCGAACACCACCCGACGCTGACCGCTGTAGCGTTGCAGCAACAACAGCCACGCCGCCTGCAACAGGGTGTTGAGGGTGATGCGCTGGCTGCGGGCATAGGCTTTCAGGCGCTCGGTGGCTGCGCTGTCATAGTGGCTGTAGCTCAGGCCGTGACCCTCGCCCTGGGCCGGACGTTGCAGGCTGTCGGCCAATAGCGTCGGCTGCTCCAGCCCCGTCAGGCGCTCACGCCAGAAGGCCTCCGCCGCCACGTTGTCCTGGCGTTGCAGCCAGTCTATGTAATCGGCGTAGTGCCCCGCGACCGGTGGCAACTGCACGCCTGCGTACAGCTGCAGCACTTCCTTGATCAGTTGCGCGCCGCTCCAGCCATCCATCAGCAGGTGGTGGGTGGTCCAGATCAATTGCTGGCGCCCCTGACCCAGATCCACCAGGGTCAGGCGCTGCAACGGCGGCCTGGCCAGATCAAAACCTTGCAGGCGATCCGCTTCGGCAAAAGCGGCCAGGTCTTCGACCGCATCCTGCAGGCGCACCTCGGCCATGGCACGGCGATAAACCGCCTGCAAGGGCTCGCGCTGCCCGCTTTGCCAGACAAAGCCGCTGCGTAGCGCATCGTGGCGGGCCACGGCGCTGGCCCAGGCCACGGCAAAACGCGTGGCATCCAGGCCTTGCACCGGCACACTGATCTGGTTGATGTAGAGCCCGGAGCCCGGGTTATCCAGGGCATGAAACAACATGCCCTGTTGCATCGGCGACAACGGGTAAAGGTTTTCCAGCTGGCTCAGGTCCAGCCCCAGGCTGTCCAGTTGTTGCGGCTCCAGACGCGTCAGCGGGAAGCGTGTATCGCCTGCGGCTGGCGCACTGCGATGGCTATTGGCAGAGGCTTGGACAATGCCGATCACCTGGGCCAGTTGCGCCACGGTCGGGTGTTCGAACAACTGCCGGGGGCTCATCTGCAAGCCCGCCGAGCGCGCACGGCCCACCAGTTGAATGGAGACAATGGAGTCTCCGCCCAACTCGAAGAAGTTGTCGTCGATGCCGACGCGCTGCAAGCCCAATACCTGCTGCCACAGTTCTACCAGTTGCTGTTCAAGGGCATTACCCGGTTCCCGGTAGCCACGTTGCAACAGGCTGAAATCCGGGTCTGGCAAGGCTTTGCGGTCCAGCTTGCCGTTGGGGGTCAATGGCATGCCTGGCAGCAGCGTCACCTGCGCGGGCACCATGTAGTCCGGCAGTTCGGCCTGCAAGGCGCTGCGCAGGGATTCGGCGCTCAGGGCAGCGTCGATATCAGCGACGACATAACCCAGCAGTTGTTTGCCCAGTGACGTCTCACGAGCAATGACCACCGCTTCGCGAACACCGGTACAGGCCAACAGGCAGGACTCGATCTCGCCCAGTTCGATGCGGAAACCCCGGACCTTGACCTGATGATCAATGCGGCTCAGGTACTCCAGCACGCCGTCATCACGCCAGCGCACCAGGTCGCCGGAGCGATACATGCGCGCCCCCGGCAGCACAGCGAACGGATCGGCCACGAAACGCTCGGCAGACAACCCCGCACGCCCATGGTAACCACGAGCCAGGCCATCACCGGCAATGTAAAGCTCACCCGCGACACCAACCGGCGCCAGTTGCAGCGCAGCGTCGAGCACGTACAGGCGAGTGTTGGCAATTGGCTTGCCCAGTAACGCGCGATGACCTGGCAGAATCCGCCAGGCTGCCGACCAGATGGTGGTCTCGGTGGGGCCGTACAGGTTCCACAACTCATCGGCCTGCTCGTTGAGCACATCGGCCAGTTCCGTCGACAGCGCTTCACCGCCGCAGAAGAAGCGACACCCCCGCAGGTTCGGGAAATCATCGTGGGCACTGAGCAGGGTCCAGGTGGACGGTGTGGCCTGGATCACCGTGACCTTTTGCGCCAGTGCCACAGCCATCAGTCGTGCCGGATCCCGGGCACTGTCGCGGTCGATCAGCACGACGCTGCCACCCACCAACAGCGGCAGGTACAGCTCCAGCGCCGAAATGTCGAACGACAGCGAGGTCAGCGCCAATACGCGGTCGCTGGCCGTCAGCCCCGGCTCGCGGGCCATGCTCAACATGAAGTTGACCACCCCGCCATGACGCACCGCGACACCTTTGGGTTTGCCGGTGGAGCCGGAGGTGTAGATCACATACGCCAGGTCATCCGCGCTGACGGCACGATCAAGTTCATGGCTGGCAAGGTCGTGATCCGGGAGTGCCTCAAGCTGCGATGCGTCGCGGTCCAGGCAGAACACGCTGGCACCGCTGGCCGGCAGTTCAGCCAGCAGGCACTCCTGGGTCAGCAACAGGCGTACCTCGCTGTCGGCCAGCATGTGCGCCAGGCGCTCGGCCGGGAACTCAGGGTCCAGCGGCACATAGGCAGCCCCGGCCTTGAGCACCGCCAGCAACGCCACCGACAGTTCCACCGAGCGTTCCAGCGCCACACCCACCCGTGAATCGGCGCCTACCCCCTGACTGCGCAACCAGCGCGCCAGACGGTTAGCCCGCGCGTTCAGTTCGCCATGGCTGAGCTGTTGCTGCCCGTCATGCAGCGCCAGGGCTGTCGGGCTACGGTGCGCCTGTTGGGCGATCAGGTCATGCAGGGTCGCCTGGCGTGGATAGTCCACCGCACTGGCGTCGCTTTGCGCCAGTACACGTTGCGCCTGGGGCGCATCAAGCAGGCCAATCTCCCCCAACGGCCGCTGGCCGTCTTCGCTCAGTTGCCAGAACAGATGCAGCAACTGTTCGCTCAAGGCCTCAACGACCCCGGCCTGGAAATGGCTGCTGCGATAGTCGAAGTTCAGGCGCAGACGCTCAGCCTGGGCCACCATCAGGGTCAGCGGGTAGTTGGTGTTCTCCTGGGCTTGCATGCCGGAGAAGCGCAAGCCGCCCGGCGCCTGATTCAGCACCTCGGCCACCGGGTAGTTTTCAAACACCAGCAGGCTGTCGAACAACGCCTCGCCGCTTTGGCCAAACAGGCGATGGATCACGTTCAGCGGGGTGTGTTCGTGCTCGCGCAGTTGCAGGTTCTGGGCTTGCAGCCCTTGCAGGTAGTCAGCGACCGACTGCTCCATGCCCGGCGCCACCACCACCGGCAGGCTGTTGATGAACAACCCCAACTGTTGCTCGATGCCCGCCAGTTCTGCGGGACGACCAGCGACCGTAGCGCCAAAAACCACGGTGGATTGTCCGCTATAGCGTTGCAACAGCAGGGCCCAGGCAGCTTGCACCAGGGTATTGACCGTGACCTTGTGCCGACGCGCGAAGTTACCCAGGCGCGCACCTTGCTCAAGGGTCAACAGGCGCTGAACCTGACCGAAACCCTCTGCTGCCGTGCCGCGTGGCAAACAGTCCGCGAGGCGGGTCGGTGCATCCAGCGGCGCCAGTTGCTGCTGCCAGAACGCCTGGCTAGCCACGGCATCACGCTGTTGCAGCCACTGGATGTAATCCCGGTAACGGCCGCTCACCCGGACATCCTGCCCGGCATAACGGTGCAGCACTTCGGCGAATAGCTGGGCGTTGCTCCAGCCGTCCATGAGGATGTGGTGATGGGTGTAGATCAACTGGTAGCGCTGTTCGTCGCAACGCACCAGCACCAGCCGCAACAACGGTGGCTGGTCAAGGGCAAAACCCTGCTCGCGTTGCGCATGGGCCAGGTCTTCCAGGGCACCGGCCTGATCGGGCCTGCCGCGCCAGTCCAGCACGCGCAGCGGCAGTTGCAGCTCGCGGCGGATCAATTGCAAGGGTTGCTCCAGGCCGTCCCACAGGAAGCCCGCACGCAGGTTATCGTGGCTGTCCAGCGCGGCTTGCCAGGCACTGCGGAAGCGCTCTGGGTCCACGCCCTCGATCTCAACTTGCAGTTGATTGACGTAGACGCCGCCCTCACGCTCATACAAGGCGTGGAACAGCATGCCCTGCTGCATCGGCGACAGCGGATAGAGGTCTTCGATCTGTGGCGCTGACAATGAAAGAGCATCCAGCCCGGCCTGATCCAGACCTGCCAGCGGGAAGTCCGACGGCGTGACGCCACCGGCACCCTCCTCGAGGCAATGTTCGATCAGCGCCTGCAACTGGTCGGCATACGTCTGTGCCAGCGCCTCGATTACCGCGTCATCGAACATCGCCGCGCTGTAGGTCCAGCGCAGGCTCAACTGGCCGCCGAACACCTGGCCGTCGATGCTGAGCCAGTTGCCCAGGGGTGCATCAATATCGCGGTTGGCACCGACACTTTCGGTGCCTGGCGCAAACAGCGCGTCAGCGCCGAAGCTGCCGTCGAACTGCCCCAAATAGTTGAAGGTCACCCGGGCTTCGGGCAGCGCGGCCAGGGTTTCGGCCTGCCCGCCGAGGTAGCGCAACAGGCCGTAGCCCAGGCCACGTCGCGGCAGGTTGCGCAGTTGCTCCTTGACGGACTTCAGCGCCTGCGCCGGATGACCGCTGGCGTGCAGGCGCAACGGGAACAGGCTGGTGAACCAGCCCACTGTGCGGCTCAGGTCGATGTCGTCGAACAGTTCTTCACGGCCATGGCCTTCCAGTTGCACCAGGGCCGAGTCGTGCCCGGTCCAGGCACACAGACTGCGGGCCAACGCGGTCAACAGCAGGTCGTTGACCTGGGTGCGATACGCGGCAGGTGCCTGTTGCAGTAATTGCGTGGTGGTCTCGGTATCCAGCTTGAGCACATGAACCCGTGCATCGCGGCCACTCAGGTGTGCGTGCGAGGCGTCTGTCGGCAGGTCGCCGGTGGTCCCTTGCAGGTTGCCCTGCCAGTAATCGAGTTCTTCCAGCAGTTCCTGACTGCGGGCCAGTTCCCCCAGGCGCTCGGCCCATTGCTTGAACGAACTGCTGCGCGGCGGCAGTTGCACCGGAGTTGCACAGTCCAACTGCCGGTAAAGGCTTTGCAGGTCTTCAAGCAGCACGCGCCAGGAAACCCCGTCCACCACCAGGTGATGGATGACCAGCAACAGGCGCTGGCTCGCGTCCGGCATTTCAACCAGCAGCGCCCGCAACAGCGGACCATCGGCAAGGTCCAGGCTGCGTTGCGCCGCTTCACAGTGCTCAAGCAAGGCCTCGGCGCTCGCGGCCTGTCGCACCCAGAGCAACGCGTCATTGCGTTGCGGGGCTGCATATTCCGCGCTGTCGAAAGGTTCGGCAAAGCGCAGGCGCAAGCCGTCATGGTGCTGGCAAAGCTGCTGCAGAGCCTGGGTCAGGCGTGCAACATCAAGGCGCTCGCGGCTGTTGAGCAACACCGACTGGTTCCAGTGTCCGCGCTGGGTAAGCACCTGTTCGAAGAACCAATGCTGGATCGGCAACAGCGGCGTGCGGCCACTTTCCGGGCCACGAACCGGCACCGCGTCGGCCTGCCGGGCGACGGCGGCAAGGGCCTGCAAGGTCTGGTGCTGGAACAGGTCCTTGGGGCTCAGTTTCAAGCCAGCCTGACGGGCACGGCTCACCACCTGGATGGAGACAATGGAATCGCCACCCAGCTCGAAGAAGTTGTCATCGATGCCGACCTGGGCGATCCCCAGCACGGTCTGCCAGATATCTGCCAGTAAGCGTTCGCGGTCATCGCGCGGCGCCTGATAGCTCTTCTGCATCTGGGTGAAATCCGGTTCTGGCAACGCCTTGCGTTCGAGCTTGCCGTTGGGCGACAACGGCATGGCGTCGAGCACGATGATCTGCGCAGGCACCATGTAGTCCGGCAACTGTTCCAACAGTGCCCGGCGCAGGCTGTCGCCATCCGCCGATGCCACCACATAACCCAGCAATTGCTTGCCCTGGGGCGTATCCCGGGCGATCACCACGGCTTCGTCTACTGCGGCCAGACCTTGCAGGCGAGCTTCGATTTCACCCAGTTCGATACGCAGGCCACGGATCTTCACCTGATGGTCGATGCGGCCCACGTACTCGATGGCACCGTCTGCGCGCCAGCGGGCCAGATCGCCGGTGCGATACAAGCGCTCTCCCGTACTGAATGGATCAGCCACGAAACGTTCGGCCGTCAGCCCCGGACGCTGGTGATAACCCCGCGCCAGACCGATACCGCCGATGTACAACTCGCCCGGCACGCCTTGAGGCACCGGCTCCAGTGAGGCGTCGAGAATCAGCAACCGCAGGTTGTCGATGGGCCGCCCAATCGGCACCACATGGCGCTCGTTTTCTTCGTCGCAGGCCCAGAAGCTGACGTCGATGGCCGCTTCGGTGGGGCCATACAGATTGTGCAATCGCGCCGAATGACGCTCACGGAACTGCTGTTGCAGCTCGTAAGGCAAGGCTTCACCGCTGCACATCACCTGTTTGAGGCTCGGGCAGTGTTCCAGCTCGCCGGACATCACGAAGGCTTGCAGCATGGATGGCACAAAGTGCAGCACGCTGACCTGTCCGTCGTTGATCACCCGGCGCAGTTCCTGTGGGTCGCGATGGGCGCCCGGCTCGGCCACCACCAGTGCAGCGCCAGTGATCAGCGGCCAGAAGAATTCCCAGACCGACACGTCGAAACT
>Ga0209848_1000100_pt1 | contig 44724 bp, 25 predicted proteins | sample OrgsoiDNA_201062_FD_185810 | JGI IMG/M metagenome (GOLD analysis project Ga0209848, IMG submission 185810) | Permafrost soil microbial communities from the Arctic, to analyse light accelerated degradation of dissolved organic matter (DOM) -... | ecosystem: Environmental > Terrestrial > Soil >...
AATCGGCGCAGTTCGCCGCGTTGACGACGGCGCAGGTTGCCGCCCTGAGCAGCAACGACATCGCCGCCATCGAAACGGCCGATATCGTCGGTATCACCACCGCCGGTATCGCCGCCCTGAAATCGGCGCAGATTGTTGGCCTGACCACCGACCAGATCGGCGTGCTGTCGACCAACCAGATCGCCGCGCTGACCACCGCCGGCATCAGCGGCCTGAGCACCGACGACATTGGCGCCCTCAGCACCAACGCCGCCGCCACCCTGAGCACCGCCCAGGTTGCCGCGCTGACGACGGCCGACATCGCCGCCATCACCACGGCCGATTTCGTCGCCCTGAAAACCGCCGCCATCGCCGGCCTGAGCACCAACCAGGTCAAGGCCCTGACGACCGACCAGATCGGCGCGCTGACCACCGGCGAAGCCAATTCGCTCAACAGCGCCCAAGTCCAGGCCCTGTCGACGGACGACGTCGCGGCGCTGAGCACCAACGCCCTGAACGCGCTGAAAACCTCGTCCATCTCCGCCCTGACGACGGCCCAAGTGGCGGCGCTGACGACCAACCAGGTCAACACCTTGGCCACCGCGTCGCTGGCCGTGCTGAGCACCGCCGACATCGCTTCCGGCCTGACGACCGACCAGATCGTCGCTCTGAAATCGGCGCAGTTCGCCGCGTTGACGACGGCCCAGGTTGCCGCTCTGAGCAGCAACGACATCGCCGCCATCGAAACGGCCGATATCGTCGGTATCACCACCGCCGGTATCGCGGCCCTGAAATCGGCACAGATCGTTGGCCTGACCACCGACCAGATCGGCGTGCTGTCGACCAACCAGGTCGCCGCCCTGACCACGGCCGGCATCAGCGGTCTGAGCACCGACCAGGTCGGCGCCCTCAGCACCAACGCCGCCGCCACCTTGAGCACCGCCCAGGTCGCCGCCCTGAGCACCAACGACATCGCCGCCATCACCACGGCCGACTTCGTGGCGCTGAAAACGGCCGCCATCGGCAGCCTGTCGACCAACCAGATCAAGGCCCTGACGACCGACCAGATCGGCGCCCTGGTGACGGCCGAGGCCAACGCCTTGTCCAGCGCCCAGGTGGCCGCGCTGTCGACCGACGACGTCGCCGCGCTCAGCACCAACGCCCTGAACGCGCTGAAAACCTCGTCCTTCGCCGGCCTCAACACCGCGCAGATCGCCGCGCTGACCACCAATCAGGTGAGCAACCTGGTCACGGCCGACATCGTCGCCTTGACCACCAGCCAGGTCGGCGGCCTGAGTACCGACCAGATGGTGGCCCTGACGTCGAACCAGATCGGCGCCTTCGGCTCGGCCCAGGTGCTGGCGCTGGCGACCGCCGACCTGGCGGCGATCCAGACGGCCGACATCAGCGCGCTGAAAACGGCGGTCATCTCGGCCCTGCGCAGCACCCAGCTGGGCGCCCTGACCACGGCTGAAATCGCGGCCCTGAGCACCAACCAGATCGCGGTCCTGAGCACCTCGGCGCTGTCGACCGGCCTGAGCACCGACCAGATCGGCGCCTTCACCAGCGACCAGTTCGGCGCGCTGACGACGGTGCAGATCGCGGCTCTGTCCACGGTCGACTTCGCCGCCATCACCACCCTCGACATCTCGGTGCTGAAAACGGCTCAGGTCGCGGCCCTGACCACGGCCGAGATGGCGTCCTTCAACACCGACCAGATCGGCGCGCTGTCGACCAACGCCGTCACGACGCTGAGCAGCCGCCAGATCGCCTCGCTGAGCACCGACGCCCTCGACGCCCTGAGCACCAACGACATCGTGGCGCTGAAAACTTCGACGCTGGTGGGCCTGACGACGCAGCAGTACGCGGCGCTGACCACCAACCAGCTGCGCGCCATGACCACCACGCAGATCCACGCGATGACCACCTCGCAACTGCATGCCCTGAGCAGCGACCAGGAACAAAGCCTGACGACGCAGCAGATCCAGGCGCTGCCGAGCTTGACGCCTATCGTGCTGGACCTGAACGGCGACGGCATCACCACCCTGGGCCTGAGCGCCGGCGTGCAGTTCGACCTGGCCGCCAACGGCAGCAAGAACAGCACCGGCTGGATCGGCGGCGGCGACGGCTTCCTGGTCGAAGACCTGAACGGCAACGGCAAGATCGACGACGGCTCCGAGATGTTCGGCTCCGGCACCACCCTGGCCAACGGCACCAAGGCCGCCAACGGCTACCAGGCCCTGGCGCAGCTCGACACCAACGGCGACGGCGTCATCAACAGCGCCGACAAGGACTTCAGCAAGCTCGAAGTCTGGGTCGACAGCAATGCCGACGGCGTCACCGAGGCCGGCGAGCTGCATACCCTGAGCTCGCTGGGCATCACCCAGCTCAACCTCGACGTCGCCAAGGGCAGCACCGGCAGCAACGGCAACGTGGTCGGCCTGACCTCGACCTACCAGACCGCCGATGGCGCCACCCATGCCGCCGGCGACGTCTGGCTGCAACAGGGCGCGGCGGCGACGCCAGCGGCCAGCACGCCGGCCCCGGCCACCACGGCGACCGGTATGCGCGGCAACGTCTCCGGCCTGGTGCAGGCGATGGCGGCCTTCGACGGCAGCACCGCAGCGGCCGGCGGCGCGGCGCCGAAACTGGACCTGAGCGGCGCCCTCAACGCCACCAAGTCGACCAGCGTGGCGCAGATGGCCGACGTGCTGAAACGCTTCGACGCCGACGGCAAGCTGCTCAGCGGCAGCACCACGGCGGCGCCGACCGACAACACGCTGCGCCTCAACGCCCTGCAGCACCAAGGCGGCAACGGCTTCCTGGCGGCGCCGAAGTAAGGCCCACCCGGCAGTCTCGCCGGCCGCAGCAGCGGCCGGCGATCTGCAGAACAGAAGCGGCAAGACCCTCCAGTCTTGCCGCTTTTTTTGTGCCGGCGCTGGTATCATTTAATGCGCCCGGAGTAATGAGCCTGCTGTAGAATCCCCAAGCGGCAACTGCCGCCAGGCGCACGACCGATTTTTGATAGTCAACACAAGAAGGCACACACTGATGTTGTCATCCGTTTTCATGCCCGCGTTGTTTGCACGCCCCCATGCACGATAAATTTCCCCACACGGCAATACAATGCCTGACCGCGATCGCGCAGCATCACGGCCTGCAAATCAACCCCGAACGCCTGATCGACGACTACGCGCTGGGCGCCGAAGAACCGGGCAACAGCCTGCTGCTGCGGGTCGCCTCCGACATCGGCCTGAAGGCCAAGGCCGACAAGCTGTCGTGGTCGCGCCTGCTGGCCCAGGGCGGCGTGTTCCCGCTGATGGCCCGCCTCAACGACGGCAACATGGTGATCGTGGTCGGCATGCGCACCGAGGACAATGGCGAGAGCCAGATTGCGCTGCTCAATCCCATCGCCGAGAACGCCTCCGTGGTGCTGGCCACGCGCGAGGAATTCTGTGCGCGCTGGCACGGCGAGGTGCTGTTCGTCAAACGCCAGCATCGCCTGACGGACCCCAACCAGCCCTTCGGCCTGCGCTGGTTCATTCCCGAAATCCTCAAGCAGAAGGCGGCCTTCCGCGACATCTTCATCGCCGCCATCGCCATCCAGATTTTGGCGCTGGCCTCGCCCATCTTCTTCCAGCTGGTGATCGACAAGGTGCTGACCCACCAGAGCGTGACCACCTTGTGGGTGCTGGCCGTCGGCATCGTCATGGCGCTGGTGTTCGACGCCGTGTTCGGCTTTCTGCGCCAGACCCTGACCCTGGCCGCCAGCAACAAGATCGACATGCGGCTGACGCGCCGCACTTTCGCCCACCTGCTGACGCTGCCCATCGACTATTTCGAAACCACCTCGGCCGGCGTGGTGTCGCGCCACATGCAGCAGCTGGAAAAAATCCGCAGCTTCCTCACCGGCCGCCTCTTCATGACCGGCCTCGACCTGATCACCCTGGTCGTCTTCGTGCCGGTGCTGTTCGCCTACTCCTTCAAGCTGGCCTCCGTCGTGCTGCTGTTCGCCGTCCTGATCGCCTGCGTCGTCATGGGCATGGTGCCGACCTTCCAGCGCCGCCTCAACGCCCTCTACGCAGCCGAGGGCCAGCGCCAGGCCATGCTGGTCGAAGTGATCCACGGCATGCGTACGGTGAAGGCGCTGGCGATCGAACCGAGCCAGCGCCGCATCTGGGACCAGCGCTCGGCCGAAGCCATCACCATGCACTTCCGCGTCGGCCAGATTTCCATCACCGGCAACGCCATCACCGACTTCCTCGGCAAGCTGCTGCCGGTGACGCTGATCGTGCTCGGCGCCCAGGACGTGTTCGACCAGACGCTGTCGGTCGGCGCCCTGATCGCCTTCCAGATGCTGTCGGGCCGCGTCACCGGGCCGCTGATTTCCATCGTCGCCCTGGTCAATGAATACCAGGAGACGGCGCTGTCGGTGAAGATGCTGGGCGAAGTGATGAACCGGGCGCCGGAAGGGCGGGTCGGCGCCGGCGGCCTGCGGCCTATCCTGAACGGCGAAATCCGCTTCGACGACGTGGTCTTCCGCTATCCCGGCGCGCAGAGCATGGCGCTGGACCGCGCCAGCTTCACCATCCATCCCGGCACCGTGGTCGGCATCGTCGGCCGCAGCGGCTCCGGCAAGACCACGCTGACCAAGCTGATCCAGGGCCTCTACCCGGTGGTCGAGGGCATCGTCCGCTTCGACGGCATCGACGCCCGCGAGATCGAGCTGTCGCACCTGCGGCGCCAGATCGGCGTGGTCCTGCAGGAAAACTTCCTGTTCCGCGGCACCATCCGCGAGAATCTCAGCGTCACCAAGCCCGACGCCACTTTCGAGGAAATTTTGGAAGCGACGGCGGCCTCGGGCGCCGACGAATTCATCGAGCGCATGCCCATGGGCTACGACACCATGCTCGAAGAGAACGCCGCCAACCTGTCGGGCGGCCAGAAGCAGCGGCTGTCGATCGCCCGTTCGCTGCTGTCCAAGCCGCGCATCCTGATCCTCGACGAGGCCGCCAGCGCGCTCGATCCCGAAAGCGAAGCCATCTTCATCCAGAACCTGTCGCGCATCGCCGTCGGCCGCACCGTGGTGATGATTTCGCACCGGCTGTCGACGCTGGTGAACGCCGACAAGATCATGGTCATGCAACAGGGCCGCCTGATGGACGCCGGCACCCATGCCGAACTGCTCACCCGTAGCGACACTTACCAGCATTTATGGAACCAGCAAACAAGCCACCTGTAGACGGCAAGCGCCGCCGCCGCCGCGGCGCCGACCAGACCGAGATCGACTTCCTGCCGGACGCCGACGCCATCGAACGCGGCCCGCTGCCGCGCTTCGTGCGCCTGACGCTGCACGTGCTGGCGCTGGCGCTGTTCGCCTTTATCGTCTGGGCCAGCCTGTCGCGGGTCGAGAAGGTGGTGACGGCGCGCGGCCGCCTGGTCAATCCGCAGCAGAACATCGTGGTGCAGCCGCTGGAGACGTCCATCATCCAGCGCATCGACGTCCAGGCCGGCCAGATCGTCAAGAAGGGCCAGGTGCTGGCGACGCTGGACCCGACCTTCGCCCAGGCCGACGAAGCGCAGTTGCGCACCCGCTTGCGCAGCCTCGACACCCAGACCGAAGGCCTGCGGGCCGAACTGGCCGGCAAGCGTGCGCCCGGCGCGACCGCCGGCGGCAAGGGTGATGCCGACGACGTGCTGCAGTCGCAGCTGTCGGGCGAGCGCCAGGCCAACTTCGAATCGCAGAAGACCAAGCTGGACCAGAACATCGCCAGCCTGCGCGCCAGCATCGAGACGAACAAGCGCGACCAGCAGGTGCTGGCCCAGCGCGTCAAGTCGCTGCGCGAAATGGAATCGATGCAGGAGCAGCTGATGGCCGAGCAGTTCGGCGCCAAGCTGCATCTGCTGGAAGCGCGCGACCGCCGCCTCGAAGTCGAGCGCGACCTGGTGGTGCAGCAGAACAAGGCGCAGGAGCTGGCCAGTTCGCTGGCGGGAGCCCAGGCCGAGCGCGCCGCCTTCGGCAACGGCTGGCGCCAGAAGATGATGGAAGACCTGCTGGCCGCCACGCGCGACCGCGACGGCGTCAACGAGCAGCTGGCCAAGGCCGACAAGCGCCACCAGCTGGTGCAACTGGTGGCGCCGGCCGATGCCGTGGTGCTCGACACCGGCAAGCTGTCGGTCGGCTCGGTGATCCGCGAGGCCGAAACCATGTTCACGCTGGTGCCGCTGGGCGCCGAGATGGAAGCCGAGGTGCAGATCGACTCGCTCGACATCGGCTACATCAAGCCCGGCGCGCTGGCCCACCTGAAGGTCGACGCCTTCTCCTTCCAGCAGCACGGCACGCTCGACGGCAAGGTCGTCACCATCAGCCAGGACGCCTTCCGGCGTGAGGCCGGTTCGCCGGCCCAGGGGCTGGACGCCTACTACCTGAGCCGCATCACCTTCAGCGGCTCGCACCTGAAGAAGATGGGCGCCGGCGCCCACCTGCTGCCCGGCATGACGCTGAACGCCGAGATTGTCGTCGGCAAGCGCTCGGTGATGTCCTACCTGCTGTGGCCGCTGACCAAGGCGGTCGACGAATCGATCCGCGAGCCCTGACGCGCGGCGCCGCATTACTTACCATCCAAGGAAAACGATGCACATGACGACAGATAACGACGCCGCCACGCCCCCGGTGCTGATCACCGGCGCCGACGGCATGCTGGGCCGCGCCTTGGCCGCCGCCGTCCGCGCCGGCCATGCCGCGCACGCCCAACATGCCGGGCACGCCGACGCCGGCCATGGCACGGCGCCGCTGCTGGCCCTCAGCCACCGCCAGCTCGACGTCGCCGACCGCGAACCGCTGCTGCGCCTGCAGCGCGACACGCCGCAGGCCGGCGGCTGGATCATGCACTGCGCCGCCCTGGTCAACGTCGAGGGCTGCGCCCAGGACCCGGCGCTGGCGCGCCGCATCATCGTCGACGGCACCCGGCACGTGATCGACTACGCCCAGGCCACCGGCGCGAAGATTTTCTATCCGCAGAGCTTCCTCACCTACGGCGACTGCGACAGCGACATCCCCGAGGACCACCCGCAGCAGCCGCTGTCGCTGTACGGCGAGCTGAAGCTGGAAGCGCAGCGCCTGATCCAGGAGCGCTGCCCGGACAGCCTGGTGGTCGTCATGGCCGGCTTCTTCGGCGGCGAGGACAAGGACAAGAATTTCGTCGGCAAGATCATCCCCGCCATCCATGCGGCCATCGCCGAGGGCAAGGACAGCTTTGCCGTCGGCGACCGCGTCTGGCAGCCGACCTGGACCGCCGACCTGGCGCGCGCCTCCTGGCAGCTGATGCGCGAACGGCGCAGCGGCCGCTACCAGATGGCCTGCACCGGCGAGGCCTCTTTCTTCGAGCTGGCCACGGCCATCGTCGAACAGCTGGGCCTGGACCGCCGCATCGCCATCGTGCCGACCTCGGCCAGCGCCGTCAGCCAGAACGAGCTGGGCCGCCGTCCCGCGCGCGCGGTGCTCAGCTGCCGTCGCCACCGCGACGAGGGCCACGCGCCGCTGCCGCACTGGCGCGACGCCCTGGCCGCCTATCTGGCCCAGCCTTATTTCAACCAATACCGACCCCACCAGGAAGCCCCATGAGCAACGCCGTGCTGACGCCCTACCCATCGGAAGAAGGACTCGCCCTGAGGAACCGCACCGTCATGTCGGCCATGACGCGCTCGTTCTCGCCCGACCACCTGGCCAACGACGCCATGCGCGCCTACTACGAAAAGCGCGCCGCCGGCGGCGTCGGCCTGATCCTGACCGAGGGCGTGGTGGTCCACCCGTCGGCCGACGGCTACAACCGCGTGCCCCACATCGCCACCGACGCCGAGGCGCAGAGCTGGGCGCCGGTGATCGCCGCCGTCCACGCGCACGGCGCCAGGATCGCCTGCCAGCTGTGGCACTGCGGCCGCATCTCGCACGCCGATTACACGGGCGGCCTGCCGCCGGTCAGCTCCACCAACGTCGCCGCCAGCGGCATCAACCGCCAGAACAACCAGCCCTACGGCCAGCCGCGGGCGCTGAGCGCCGCCGGCATCGAGGTCGTGCACGGCTACATGGTCGACGCCGCCAGGCGCGCGCTGGCCGCCGGCTTCGACGCCGTCCAGGTGCATCTCGGCCACGGCTACCTGGCCGACCAGTTCTTCGACGCCCGCGTCAACGACCGCACCGACGAGTACGGCGGCTCGGTCGAGAACCGCTGCCGCTTCGCGCTGGAGGAGGTGCGCGCCGTGCTGGCGGCGGTGCCGGCGTCCCGCGTCATCGTGCGGATCTCGCCGTCGCGCTTCATGGGCGGCCTGTACGACTGGCCCGACCTCGACGCCATGCTGGCCTACCTGATCCCGGCGCTGCGCGAGGCCGGCCTGCGCATGCTCGACATCAGCTGCGCCAACGCCGATTACTACCAGACCTCGGGCCGCGTGATCCGCCAGGTGCGGCCCATGTGGCCGGGCATGCTGATCGGCGGCGCCTCGCTGACGGCCGAGCAGGCGGCGCAGGAAATCGCCGACGGCTGGCTGGACCTCGTCACCTTCGGCCGCGCCTTCATCGCCAATCCCGACCTGGTGGCGAAGATCGAGCACGGCCAGCCGTGGACGCCGTTCGACCCGGCCATGCTGGCGCAACTGGACTAGGCGGCGCACCGCGCCGTCACCTGACTTACACAGTGGAGACTATATGAGTAAAACGCTGGACATGGGCTGCGGCTCGAAGCCGCGCAACCCGTTCAATGCGGCCGAGATGTACGGCGTCGACATCGTCGACGGCCTTGGGCCGAATATCCGCAAGGCCGACCTGGCCATCGAGCCGATCCCGTTCGAGTCGGACAGCTTCGAGTTCGTCACCGCCTTCGACTTCATCGAGCACATCCCGCGCGTGGTCTACGCGCCGCACCGCCGCAATTCCTTCGTCGAGTTCATGAACGAGGTGTGGCGGGTGCTGAAGATGGGCGGCTACTTCCTGTCGTCGACGCCGGTGTACCCGCATCCCTACGCCTTCATGGACCCGACCCACGTCAACATCATCACCGACAAGACCTTCCTGGCGTATTTCGACAACGTGAACCGCTGGGCGGCCATCTACGGCTTCAACGGCGCCTTCGCCGTGGTGCAGAACGAGATCCGCGACTCGCACCTGTTTTGCATCATGCAGAAGGTGCCGGTGCCGCCGCCGGCCGCGCCGGCGGCGACGACCGCCGTCTGAGGGGCAGGTAAGGACTCAGGCGCGCAGCGTGGCGCGGATGATGTAGGTGTCCGGCTGCGCGTCCTGGAAGGCTTGCTCGGGGTCGCAGCCGAGGGCGCGCAACAGCTGGCGCCAGGTGTCGGCCAGCGGCGGGTTTTGCAGCGGCTCGCGCGTCAGCGGCACGCCCTGCGCCATCTGGTAGCCGGCCTGCGACAGCAGCGACAGCAGCGAGGTGCGGCTGAACCAGTGGCGCTGGACGGCGCTCAGGAGGCCGACGTCGGCGTACTGCAGGTCGCCGGCGGCCAGGCGCAGCTGCATGCTCCAGTGCTGGGCATTGGGCACCACCACGATCACGCAGGCGTCGGCGCGCAGGAATTTGCGGATGCGTTGCAGCAGCTGCTTGGGATCGGCGCTGCGTTCCAGCGCCTGGTCCAGAATCCAGCAGTCGGCGTCGGCATGGTCGCGGAAGTAGCTGTCGTCCAGCGCGTCGATGTCGACCTGGCGGCCCTTGTCGGGATGGCTGCCGGCGCTGCGGTAGCGGCGGCGCGGGTCGGCCTCGACGCAGCCGCGCGCCAGCATGCCGTCGTTGGCGCCCAGCTCGACGATGGTGCGCGCCGCCGGCGGCAGCATCGCCAGCACCGTCAGCCGCACCTCGGCCGCCGTGCGGCTGGCCGTGCTCCATTCCTCCAGGTTGTAGCTGCCGCTGCGCTTGACCGTGCCCTGCCAGTCGTGGCGCAGGTAGCTGCGGGTGGCGCCGGTCTCGATGGCGCGGAAGTCGTTGCGCAGCCAGTCGATGCCCTTGATCAGTTCGTGGCGGCCGGCGCGGTGGATGGCGAGCATCGGCTCCGTCATCGGCGCGCCGTGCTTGGTCGGCATCGGCCACTGCTTCAGCACCTCGATGTTGACCAGCATGCAGGCCGGGTGCAGGTAGCGGATCGCGCCCTCGGCGTAGTCGACGTCGAAGCCGCCCTCGTTGACGTGGTTGACGTAGCCGACGCCGTACATGCCGGGTTGCAGCTGCTCCGCCATGCTCTCCAAAAAGCCCGGCGCGATGACCTGGATGTCCGAGTCCAGCATCAGCACTTGCCCCTGCAGCGGCAGGTTCTGGAAGGCCCAGGCCATGCCGGGGCCGTGGTGGATATTGTAGTCGAAGTGGATGAAGCGCACGTCGGGATAGCGCGCGCACACCGCCTCGATGGCCGGGTAGTGCGCGGCGCTGGAGCCGTCGATGATGGTGACGGGATTGCGGTAGTGGGCGCGGAAACAGCGCAGCAAATCCTCGATCAGCTCGGCGGAATTGTAGGAAACGGAAATGACGGGAATTTGCTGGATATCCATGGGCTCGAAAGTGAATTAACCGCGGTCGTAGACGGCCTGCTCGGCGGCGTTCAGCGGGAACGAGGGCGTGCCCTTCATCCGCACGCTAGGCGGCACCATGGCGCGCTTCTCGATCACCATGATGCTGTCCACTTGTGGATCAGGCGGTGTTCATGGTTTTCGAAATAGTCGATCAAGACGCTGCCGTTGTGCTGTACATTCATGGGGCCTCCTCGTTGTGGGTACGGTGGGTGCTGCGGTCGTTCGGTTGATTCGGTGGCTTCAGTTGGTCAGGATGATGGTCATGGCCTGCTGCAGCAGGGCGTTGACCTTGTCGAGGTCGTAGGCCGCCTCGACCTGCTCGTGGACTGACGACAGATACCAGATGCAGGTCGGCAACTTGGCCGTCAGCATGTCGCGCACCAGCGCGCGGCTGCGCACGAACTTGCCGTGTTCGTGGGCATCGCACAGCAGCTGCATCCATTCGATGTTGGCCTGGATGCGGACCCGCTCGTTGCGCTGGTCCTGCTGGGAGTGGATGCGGAAGTAGCTCAGCGCCTCCGGTAGATAGATGCAGTCGGCGTTCGAGATCGCCGCCAGCCACGTCGCCACGTCCGACAGCGTGACGTACTGGCGGCCCAGGAACATGCCGAACTGGCCCGGCACCGCGCTGCGGCGGAACAGCACCGTGGTCGGCTCGCCGACCATATTGCGCCCGTTGCTGAGCATCATGTCGCCCAGCGAGACGCCGCCGACGGCGGTGCCGATCTCGAACAGGCGCTCGGTGCCCGGGATTGGCGCCAGGTAGCGGCCCTCGGCGTCGATCAGCTGGCGGAACGAGGTCACCAGGCCGACGTTGGGGTGGCCTAGCATGCAGGCCATCATGCGCGAGATCTTTTCCGGATGGAACAGGTCGTCGTCCATCAGGTAATTGATGTACTCGCTGGTCGAGTTGTGGTAGCAGTTGAAGAAGTTGTCCATCATGCCCATACCCGGTGAGCGCAGGTAGCGGATGTAGGGGTAGCGCGCCAGATAGGGCGCGAAGCGGTCGCGCGTGAGCTCGTTGTCGCTGTTGTCGCTGATGACGATTTCCAGGTTGCCCCAGGTCTGGGCCAAGATGCTTTGCAGCGCCAGTTCGGCGTACTCCGGCCGGTTGTGGGTCGGCATCAGGATCGACACCTTGGGCAGCGCCGTGTTGATCTCGGGGGCGCGGGCGCCGGCGAACTCGGGCGCCTTCAGGCCGGCGTTGCCCTTGATGGCGATCTGCTCGAAGCGCTGCTCCAGGTCGCGCACGAATTGCGCGCTGTCGAACAGGGCGCAGTTCAGGCGCTGCTCGTGCAACTGGCGCTTGAGCGCCTCCACTTGCGGCCGGTCCAGCGCCAACTTGACGGCCAGCTCTTCATAGTCCGCCAGGTTGGTGGTGATCAGCTGCGGCAGGTCGACCGCGTGCAGCAGGCTGCCGGCCATGCGCGACGAGAAGGTGCGGCCGGCGCAGGTGATGACCGGCAGGCCGGCCCACAGCGCGTCGCTGGCGGTGGTGCCGCCGTTGAACGGTGCCGTGTCGAGGAACAGGTCGGCCACTTGGTAGCGCGCCAGGTAGTCGGCGGGCACCACGCGGTCGGCGAACACCAGGCGTTCCTTGGCGACGCCGGCCAGTTCGGCCTGGCGACTCAGGTTGGTGCGCACTTCGGCGATGTCGGCCACCATCCACAGCAGGCTGTCCGGCACGCGCTTGAGGATGCGCATCCAGGCCGCAAACATCTCCGGGTTGACCTTGAAGTTGTTGTTGAAGGCGCAGAACACGAAGGCGTCTTCCGGCAGCTTGTTGGCTGCGCGCGTCGGGCGCGCGCCGATGACGCGCTGGCGGTCGTTGATCTGGAAGGTGCGCGGCATATGCAGCGGCTTCTCGGTGAAGTAGGGCTCCAGCTCGGGCGGCAGCACGAAGGGGTCGGCGATCACGTAGTCGATCGACGGCATGCCGGTCGGGCCGGGCAGGCCCAGCCACGTAACTTGCACCGGCGCCGGACGGTAGGCCAGGATGTTGGGACGGGCGCCCAGCGTCAGGCCGTGCAGGTCGACCAGGATGTCGATTTCATGCAGGCGTATCAGGCGCGCCGCCTCCTCGTCGCTCTGGCTGTGGATGCGGATGTGGTGGTCCATGCCGGCCAGCACGCGCGCGCGCAGCGGCGAGCCGTCCTCGTTGCTCCAGTCGAAGCCGAACACCTGGACCTTGCTGCGGTCGTGCAGGCCGTACAGCTCGGCCGTCAGGATCGACACAGCGTGCGAGCAAAAGTCCGACGACAGGTAGCCGATGCGCAGGCGCTCGTGGCCGTAGCCCTGCGGCCCGGTCAGTGAGGGCAGGTCCTGGCGCACCTTGTCGGCCACGAAGCGACGCGACGCGGCCAGCTGCTGGGCCGGGTCGCCGGAGGCGCTGAGCATGGCCAGCGCCGACGTCGCGCCCATCAGCTCCTCCTCCGGGACGCCGCTGGCGCTGCTGCTGTAGACCGGCCACTTGCACTGCTTCTGGCGCAGGTGGACCCAGTGGGTGATGACGTTCTTTTGCTTGGGGTCGAGCCGCAGGCTGCGCGTGAGCATGTCTTCGGCGCCCGGGAAATTCTTCTGGATTTCCATCAGGCGGCCCAGGTTGTTGAGCGCCTGGATGCTGAACGCCCTGTCGGCGGCGACCTCGGGATTGCTGTACTCGAGCAGCCGGTTCCAGCTGGCGAGCGCCTCGTCCGGGCGCTTCAGGCGCTCGAGCAGCGTGCCCAGGTTCAGGTGGGCCTCGTTGAATTGCGGATTCTGCACCAGCGCCATGCGGTAGGCCGCTTCGGCGCTGGTGGTGTCGTCGGTGGCGCCGAGCATCACCGCCAGGTTGAACTGGACCGCGTAGGCCAGCGGCGACGGCGTGTTGGCCAGCCACGCGTGGTACAACTTGATCCCCAGCGGACGGTGGCCGGCGTCGACCAGGTCCTGGCCGGTCTGGAACAGCTCGATGATGGGTAGTGTGCCCTTCTGCGCCTGGGACAGGGCGGCGCGGCCGGCGGCAAGGATGGCTTCAACGTTGGTGGATGGCATGCGTTCGGTCGGTAAGGGGTTGATCAGGCGCGTAGATGGCGGTGCAGCTGCTGGGCGTGCTTTTCCGGATGCAGGAAGAAGAAATTGGTCTGCAGCGTGTGCTCGTCCATGCTGCCGAATTCGACCAGGTGCCCGGCTTCGGCGGTGTAGGCACGGTAGCCGATGCCGCGGAACAGCTCGAAGATCTGGTTCGGGTTGTAATCGAACTTGGCCGACCATTTGCGCAGGATTTCCGACAGCACGATGGGCTGGTCGCGCGCGATGGTGCGCAGGCCGCCCCTGAACACCAGCAGCTCGGCGCCCTCGACGTCGCACTTGATGAAGTCGACGCGGGTGCCGGTGGCGGCGGTGAAGCCGTCCAGCGTGCGGACCTCGCACTGGGCGGTGCGGACGTCGCCGCGGCCGGTCAGGTTGACGGCCGAGGCGTTGCCCGAGCCTTCGGGCGGATAGTAGAAGGTGAATTCGCCGGCCTGTTCGGACAGCCCGAAGTTGTGCGCCTTGATGTTGGAGCTGGCGTTCAGCGCCAGGTTTTCCTGCAGCTTGGCGTAGGTGACCGGGACCGGCTCGAAGGCGTACACGGTGGCGGCGCGGCGCGAGCTGGCGAGGTTGATCGAATACCAGCCGATGTTGGCGCCGATGTCGAAGAAGTTGTCGCCGTCGGCCACCAGCTGTTCCATCATCGCCGACTCCTCCTTCTCGTAGTCGAAGAAGTTCAGCGTCTCCATCGGCGCCACGCGGTAGTCGCCGGGAGTGCAGGCGATGCGGATGCCACGGTCGCGCGACGTCATGATGACCTTGCCGTCCTCGATTTCGATCTTCCTGACGTTGGTCTGGCCGATATAGGCGGCGTAGTCGAACAAGGCCGCATGGTGCGCCTCGTACATCGTCTTGATGAAGGTCGGCTTGTCGATGGCGCCTTGTTGGAACTGGGCCAGCGTGTGTTCAATTGGGATCATGGCAGCACTCACGGTAAGGGTTGGCGGTTCAGGTCCGGGTGGCGAGCCAGTCGTCCAGCTTCAGGCCCATTTTATCACGCAGAAAATCCTGGCTGCCGGCGCTGCTGACGAAGGCGTTCGGGATCGCGATGCGCTTGACGGCCGGCAGTTTGGCGAGCACGCCGTCGCTCAGCAGGTCGTGCAAGCGCTCCAGCACCGCCGAGCCGAAGCCGCCGTTGGCCTGGTGCTCTTCCAGCGTGGCGATGTCGGTGTAGCGTTGCGCCAGCGCGGCCAGCTGCGCCGTGTCGATGGGATTGACGAAGGGGAAGCTGTACAGGTCGACCCGGGGCGCGTGCCGCTCCAGGTGACGGGCGGCGTAGCCGACCATATCGCCGGTCGCGAACACGGCGGCGGTGGCGCCGGCGCTGGTGCGCACCGGCACGATGCCGCCCAGGGTCAGCCGCGGCGGCTGCGCGTGCAGGCGCGGTTCGCCGGCCTTGTTCAGGCGCATATAGCAGGGGCCGCGATGCTGGGCGATGAAGGCCGTCACGGCGTCGACCTCGGCCGGATCGCCGGGCGCCGTGACGACCATGCCGGGAATGGTGCGCAACATGCCCAGTTCTTCGGTCGTATGGTGCGAGGTGCTGAACGGGCCGTAGGCATAGCCACCGCCGACGGCGATGATCTTGACGTTGGCCTCGTGGTAGGCGACGTCGTAGCGGATCTGCTCCATCGCGCGCAGCGTCGGGAAGTTGCCTATCGAGTAGCAGAACACGGTGTAGCCTTCGAGGCTCATGCCGGTGGCCAGGCCGACCATGTTTTGCTCGGCGACGCCGACGTTGAGGAAGCGGTCGGGGAAGGCCGCCGCGAACGGCTCCAACACCGAATAGCCGAGGTCGCCGCACAGCAGGAAGATGCGCTCGTCCTGACGCGCCTGCGCCATCAGGGTCGTGATAAAACTGTTTCTCATTGTGTATCCTCTTGCAGCAGCTCGGCGCGCGCGGCCGCGAACTGGGCGGCGTCGGGCGATTTGTAGTGCCAGGCCAGCTGGCCTTCCATGAAGCTGACGCCCTTGCCCTTGATCGTGTGGCAGATCACCACGCGCGGCCGGTCGCCGCGGCCCTGCTTGGACAGCGCGGCGGCCAGCTGGTCGTGGTCGTGGCCATCCACCTCCAGCGTTTCCCAGCCGAAGGCGCGGAACTTGTCGGCCAGCGGGTCGAGGTTGAGCACCTCGGCGGTGCTGCCGAAGCTCTGGATCTTGTTGTAGTCGATCACCAGCGTCAGGTTGGCGAGTCGGTGGTGCGGCGCGAACAGGATGGCTTCCCAGTTGGAGCCCTCGTCGAGCTCGCCGTCGCTGAGTATGGCGTAGGTGTGCCAATCCGTCCGGCGGCGCTGGCCGGCCAGCGCGACGCCGGCGGCCACCGACAGCGCGTGGCCCAGGCTGCCGGTCGACAGTTCGATACCCGGCACATTGTGGTTGACGTGCGAGGTGAAAAAGCTGCCGTCGTCGGTGAAGGTGTCGAGCTCGGCCCGCGGGTAGAAGCCGGCCTCGGCCAGCACGGCGTACAGCGCGGTGCAGGCATGGCCCTTGCTGTAGAACAGGCGGTCGCGGTGCGGCGCTTTCGGCTGCGCCGGGTCGGCGGTCAGCAGGCCGCCGTAGAGCACGGCCAGCACGTCGGCCACCGAAAAGGCGCCGCCCAGGTGGGAGGCGCGCTTGGCGTGGCACATTTGCAGGCATAGCAGGCGGATGCGGCGCGCCAGCGCGGTGCTGGCGGCGGTGTCGATGGTGTCTGAGGTGGTGGACATGATGGCTTTACAGATAGCTTTCTATGGTGCGGCGGAAGCCGTCGGCCAGTGGGGTGGCCGGACGCCAGCCCAGCGCGGCGGCCTTGGCGATGTCGGGACAGCCGCGCGCGACGGCGCTGGCCACGTACTGGTCGCCGGGCGGACGCTCGACGTAGCTCAGCGTCAGTCCTTTTTCCGGGTACAGGCCGACCAGCAGCTGGCCCAGCGCCCGCATGCTGATTTCGGCCTCCGGGTTGCCGATGTTGTAGGCCTGGCCGGGCACGCCGTCGAGCAGCACTTTCCAGAAGCCGGCCACGGCATCGGCCGAATAGCAGAACGAGCGCGTCGCCAGGCCGTCGCTTTTCAGCGCGATGTCCCGGCCTTGCAGGATGCAGGCGACGAAGTCGGCGAAGACGCGGCCGTCGTCGAGCAGCATGCGCGGGCCGTAGGTGTGGAACGGCCGCACGATGGTGGCCGGTACGCCGAACTGGTGCTGCCACGACACGCACATGTTCTCGCCCATGCGCTTGCTCTCGGCGTAGCTGGCGCGCACATTGGTCGGATCGACGACTCCGTAGTCGGCCTCGCCGGTCGGCTCCCGGCTGGCCGTGCCATACACTTCGCTGCTGCTGAAGAACAGGAAACCCTTGCTGGCGCCGGCGCGCGCCAGTTCCAGCAGCGCCGCCGTGCCCAGCGTGTTGGCGCTGAGCGTGCCCACCGGATCGCTCGCGAAGTATTTCGGGCTCGCCTGGCTGGCCGCGTGGATGATGTAGTCCGGCTTCTCGGCCAGCGTGAACGGGCGGCCGACATCCTGCTCGATGCAGACCAGGTCGGCGCGCCCGGCGTGGTGGGCGTAGCGGCGCTCGAAGCCGGCGCGGTTGCGCACCATGGCCAGCACGCGGATGCCGAGCCGCCGCGTTTCGTTCAGGTACAGCAGCGTCTCGACCATGTAGGAAGGCAGGAAGCCGGACGCGCCGCTGATGCAGACGGTCTGCCCGGCCAGCCGGTTCCAGTCGACGCCGGCACCGGCCACGATGGCGGCCATGTCGGCGGTTTCAATCGGATGGCGTGTCATGGGGGGCATCTTGCGCGCCTCAAAAGCCGACGCCGAAGAATTCCTCCAGCTTGGTGATGGCGAAGTCGAGCATCTCGCGCGTCAGGCCGGGGAACACGCCGATCCAGAAGGTGTCGTTCATCACGCGGTCGGTGTTGACCAGTTCGCCGGAGACGCGGTAGTTGCGGCCCACCATATAGGGCTGGCGCGTCAGGTTGCCGGCGAACAGCAGGCGGGTGCCGATCTTGTGCTGGTCGAGGTAGGTCAGCAGGTCGACGCGCGACACGTTGGCCGCCGGTTTCAAGGTCATCGGGAAGCCGAACCAGGACGGGTCCGAATGCTCGGTCGCCTCCGGCAGGATCAGGAACTCGGCGCACGATAGCAGGCGCTCCTTGAGGTAGGCGAAGTTGTCCTTGCGGGCCTGGATGAAGCCGTGCGCGCGCTCGATCTGGGCGACGCCGCAGGCGGCCTGCATGTCGGTGATCTTGAGGTTGTAGCCCAGGTGGCTGTAGGTGTACTTGTGGTCGTAGCCCATCGGCAGCGTGCCCAGGCACTGGCAGAAGCGCTTACCGCAGGTGTTGTCCTTGCCCGGCGCGCAGTAGCAGTCGCGGCCCCAGTCGCGGAACGACTCGGCGATCATCTTCAGTTCGGCGTTGTTGGTGAACACCGCGCCGCCCTCGCCCATGGTGATGTGGTGGGCCGGGTAGAAGGACATGGTGCCGATGTCGCCGAAGGTGCCGACCATCTGGCCCTTGTAGGTCGAGCCGAGGGCGTCGCAGCAGTCTTCGATCAGCCACAGCCGGTACTTCTTGCACAGGGCGACGATCACTTCCAGGTTGTAGGGATTGCCCAGGGTGTGGGCCAGCATGATGGCCTTGGTCTTGGGCGAGATCGCCGCCTCCAGTTGCGTGACGTCGATATTGTAGGTGCCCAGTTCGACGTCGACGAAGACCGGCACGGCGCCGAATTGCAGGATGGGGTTGACGGTGGTGGGGAAGCCGGCGGCGACGCCGATCACTTCATCGCCGGGCTGGATGGCGCGCGGCCCCAGCTTCGGCGAGGTCAGCGTGTTGAAGGCGACCAGGTTGGCCGAGGAGCCGGAGTTGACGGTGATCAGGTGCTGCACGCCGATCAGCTTGGCCAGTTTCGCTTCGAACTGGTCGTTGAAGCGGCCGGTGGTCAGCCAGGCGTCGAGCGAGGCCTCGACCATCAATTCCATCTCCGGCGCGCCGACCACCTTGCCGGCCGGCGGGATCACCGTCACGCCCGGTTCGAAGGCGCGCGGCACGCTGGCCAGGGCGCCGTATTGGCGCACCAGCTGGATGATCTGTTCGCGGAGTTGTTCCTTGCTTGCTGCTTCGCTCATGGTGCGGCCTTGATGGGTAGATGCGTTAAATGGGGGCGGTGTGTTGGTAGGTGTCGATCTGCGCCAGCGTCAGCGCGCGCATGTCGGCGCCGGCGGCGTGGGCCTGGTGCCAGGCGACGATCAGGTCGATGGTCAGGCCCAGGTGCCAGCGCGGCTGCCAGTGCAGGCGCGCGCGCGCCCTGGAGCAGTCGAGCTTGAGGTAGTGGGCTTCGTGCGGCTGCTGACCCGCTTGGCTGTCCAGTTGCCAGGTGGCGCCGTCGCCCCAGCTGGCACACAGGCGGGCGATGATCCATTCGACCGGGCGGGCGTCGATGTCGTGCGGGCCGAAGTTATAGCCTTCGGCGTAGGCGGCGCCGCCTTCGTAAAGGCGCTCGGCCAGGGTCAGGTAGCCCGACAGCGGCTCCAGCACGTGCTGCCACGGCCGGATCGCACGCGGGCTGCGGATGCGCACTGGCTGGCCGGCGCCGATGGCGCGCACCATGTCGGGGATCAGGCGGTCCTCGGCCCAGTCGCCGCCGCCGATGACGTTGCCGGCGCGGGCCGAGGCCAGCGCCACGCCGTGCTCGGCGTATTTGTCGACGTTGAAATAGGACGAGCGGTAGCCGGCCGTGACCAGCTCGGCGCAGGCCTTGCTGTTGCTGTAGGGGTCGTAGCCGCCGAAGGGATCGCTCTCGCGGTAGCCCCAGGCCCATTCCTTGTTGTCGTAGCACTTGTCGCTGGTGACGTTGACCACGGCCTTGATGCCGGGCGTGGCGCGCACCGCCTCGAAGAAGTGGACCAGGCCCATGACGTTGGTGGCGTAAGTCTCGACCGGGTGGGCGTAGGAGTGGCGCACCAGCGCCTGGGCCGCCATGTGGATGACGATCTCGGGCCGCGCCGCCTGCATCGCCGCCTGCAGCGCGGCACCGTCGCGGATGTCGCCGATGATGGACGTCATGCCGGCGCCGACGCCGGCCGTCTCGAACAGGCTGGGATGGCTAGGCGGCGCCAGGGCGTAGCCGGTGACGTCGGCGCCCAGCTGCTGCAGCCACAGGCTCAACCAGCTGCCCTTGAAGCCGGTGTGGCCGGTCAGGAAGACCCGCTTGCCGCGCCAGAAGTCCGGCGTCATGGCCAGCGCTTCCACGGCGCCTTGCCGCTGTCCCACAGGTCTTCGAGCAGCATGCGGTCGCGCAGCGTGTCCATCGGCTGCCAGAAGCCGTGGTGGTGGAAGGCGTCGAGCTGGCCGTCGCTGGCCAGCCGCTCCATCGGTTCCTTTTCCCAGGTGGTGGCGTCGCCGGCGATGTAGTCGATCACCTTGGGCGAGAGCACGAAGTAGCCGCCGTTGATCCAGGCGCCGTCGCCCTGCGGCTTTTCCTTGAAGCTGACGATGCGCTGGCCGTCGATGTCGATGGCGCCGAAGCGGCCCGGCGGCTGCACTGCCGTCATGGTGGCCAGCTTGCCGTGCTGGCGGTGGAAGGCGATCGAGGCGGTGATGTCGATGTCGGAGACGCCGTCGCCGTAGGTGAAGCAGAAGGCTTCGTCGCGCTCGACATACTGGCGCACGCGCTTGAGGCGGCCGCCGGTGAGGGTGTCGGCGCCGGTGTCGATCAGCGTCACCTTCCACGGCTCGGCGTGGCGCTGGTGCACTTCCATGCTGTTCTGCTGCATGTCGAAAGTGACGTCGGAGGTGTGCAGGAAGTAGTTGGCGAAGAATTCCTTGATCACGTAGCCGCGGTAGCCGCAGCAGATGACGAAGTCGTTGATGCCGTGGGCCGAGTAGCTCTTCATGATGTGCCACATGACGGGCTTGCCGCCGACTTCCACCATGGGCTTGGGCTTGACAGTGGTTTCCTCGCTCAGTCGCGTACCCAGGCCGCCTGCCAATATGACTGCTTTCATGCTATCTCCGACTGTAATCAGTTTATATAAGCCAGATTATCTATTGCGCCCTGGCCATTTTAAACGAAAAGCAGAGGGCTTTTTCGTGCCGTGCCCCGGCGCAGGCCGAATTACCACAGTTATTCGCGGCGCTTATTTCAGCAGCAGCGGTGCCAGCTCGGCCAGGGTGGCGCGGAGGGGCCGGCCGCCTGGCCGCAGGCTTGCAGCGCGTGGGCAAAGCCGGCCAGGATGCCGGGGCGGAATCGATGAGAGTGCCGTCGAGGTCGCAAATCAGGGTGGGACTGGCCGGACTGTTCATGTCGCTCTGGGTGCGTGGATGGGGTGCTACGCGGTGCGGGTATTCTAAGTCAAAGCGGGGATGGTGGCAAGGATACTGTTGATGTGCTGCAACTTCGGGGCAGGCAGCCAGATGCCAGCCGATGCCCGTGAGTCGCGCGCCATGCGCCGGCGGTCGGCGGCCATGGCGCACGATGTCCGCGGTCTGCGGCAGGCGGCTGGGCAGGCGTGACGGCATGATGGCGTGACCGTCGACCGTCGCCGCATCCGGCTGCTTGCGCCGGGTGCGGGTCGGCGCGGCCGCCGGGCGGCCCGCCGCCTAGCGCTTGCCGATGCCGAACAGCTGGTCCGGCTTGCGCAGCAGGTCGGCCTTGGCGCCGTCGGTGCCGCTGAGCTGGGCCGCCGCGCCGCTGGCATGGCCGTGGACGTCGTAGCGTTGCAGCGCCGCCGCCATCGTTGCCGCCGCTGTCGGCTGGGCGGTGGATTGGGCCGCCGCCTGCGCCAGTTGTGTCAGCGTCGGCGCGTCCGGCAGCGCCGTGCTGGCGCTGCTGAAATCGCGCATCGCGCTGCCGAGCTGGCTGACCTTCTGCGCCAGCGTCGTTGCCGCTGCGCTTGCCGTGTTGGCGGCCGTCGTCGCTGTCGTCGTCGAACTCGCCGCCGCAGCGGTGGCGCCGGTCTGGAACCAGACGTCGGCGCTGTCGTGCGTGCTGCCGTCGGTGCTCTGGTAGCTCGACGTCAGGCCGATGCGGTTGCCGTTCTGCTGCGCATTGCTGGCCGTGGCGCTGGTGCTGATCGAGGCGATGTTCAGCGACGCCAGCGTGTGCAGCTCGCCCGCTTCGCTGATGCCGTCGCCGTTGGCGTCGACCCACACCCGCAGCTGGCTGTAGGCGGCATCGCTGGCGTCGATCTTGCCGTCGCCGTTGGTGTCGAGCGCGGCCAGGGCGGCGTAGCCGTTGGCGGCCTTGCTGCCGTCGGCCAGCGTGGTGGCGGTGCCGAACAGTTCGGCGCCGCCGTCGATGCTGCCGTTGCCGTTGCGGTCCAGTGCCAGCAGGCCGTCGGTGTCGGACACCCAGCCGGTCTGCTGTTGCTGGCCGTCGCCGGTGATGTCGAAGCGCACGCCGGCGTCGACGCCCACGGTGCTGACGCCGTCGCCGCTCAAATCCAGCACGATGGGCGAGGCGTAGCGCGGCGCCGACGGGTTCAGCGCCATGGTCTGGGTGGTGGTCAGCGCCGCCACCTGGGCGTTGGTGAAGGCGGCGATCTGGGGCAGGCTCAGCGCGCCGAGCTCGTCCGTGGTCAGGGCGCGCACCTGGCTGGTGGTCAGCGCCGCCAGCTCGGACGTCGTGAAGGCGGCGATCTGGGTCTGGGTAAAGCTGGCGACCTGGTCGGCACTCAGCGCGATCAGTTGCGCGTTCTTCAGCGAGGCGACCTGCGCCGTCGTCAGCGCCGCCACCTGGCCGTCGTTGAGGTAGGTGATCTGGGACGCCGTCAGGGCGCCGACCTGGGTGGTGCTCATGGCGTCGAGCTGGTCGGTGGTGAGGGCGCCGACCTGGTCGATGTCGAGCGCGGCAATCTGGCCGGCCTTCAGCGCCTGGATCTGGGTGCTGGTCAGCGCCGACACTTGCGGCGTGGTCAGCGAGCCGATCTGCGAGGCCGTCAGCGTCAGCACCTGGTTGGCCGTCAGCGCTTGCAGCTGGTCGGTGCTCAGGGCTTGCAGCTGGTCGACCGTCAGCGCGGTGATCTGGCTGAGTTTGATCGCGGCGATCTGCGCCGTGCCCAGGGCCGCCACTTGCGCGTCGGACAGCGAGGACACTTGCAGCGGCGTCAGGTAGGTCACCTGGGTCGGCGACAGTGCGGCGACCTGGTCGGTGGTCAGCACGAACAGCTGGTCGGCGGTCAGCGCCGCCACCTGCGCACTGCCGAGGGCGGCCACTTGCGCCAGCGTCAGCTGCGGCACTTGCGTCAGCGACAGGTTGGCGATTTGCAGCGTGCTGAGGGCGGCGACCTGGGCCACCGTCAGGGCGTCGAGTTGGTCGCTCGACAGCGTCGCCAGCACCGAAGGGTCGAAGGCGTTCAGCTGGCTGCCGGCCAGCGAGGCCAGCTGGTCGGTGGTCAGCACGGCCAGCTGCGCCGAGCGGATGCTGGCGATCTGGGCCGCGGTCCAGCCTTGCAGCTGGGCGGCGCTCAGGCTGATGGTCTGGTCGCTGCTCAGGGCGTTCAGCTGGGCCGTGGTCAGGGCGCCGATCTGGGTCGAACTGAGGACGTCGAGGTCGAGCGTGCCGAAGGCGGCCAGCTGGGCCAGCGTCAGGGCTGCCACTTGCGCGGTGGCCAGGGCGCCGACCTGGTCGGTGCTGAGGGCGCCGATCTGTTGCGTGCTCAGGACCAGCATCTGGCTGGCGCTCAGGGCGCCGATCTGATCCGTGCTGAGGGCGCCGATCTGGTCGGTGCTGAGGGCGCGGATGTCGTTGGTGCTGAGGCCGCGCGCCAGCTGGACGGCGCTGAGCGCCGCCACGTCCTGCGTGCCGAGGGCGGCGATCTGGCGCGTGCTGAGGGCGGCCAGCTGGCGCGTCGTCAGGGCGCCGACCTGGTCGGAGGTCAGCGCGGCGATCTGCGCGGTGCTCAGGCCGATGGCGATCTGCTGCGTGCCGAGGCCGGCAATGGCGTCGGTGCCGAGGGCGGCGAGGTCGTCGCTGCCCAGGGCGGCCAGCTGCCGGGTACCGAAGGCGGCCAGCTCGGCGGTGGTCAGCACGCCGGCCTGGTCGGTGGTCAGGGCGACGATCTGGGCCGTCGTCAGCGCGGCGACCTGCGCCGTCTTCAGCGTGGCGATGGCGTCGGTGCCGATGGCGGCCAGCTGGTCGGTGCCCAGGCCCTGCACCAGTTGCGCGGTGGTCAGCGCGCCCAGGCTGGCGCTGCTGAGGGCGGCGACCTGGTCGGTGGTCAGGGCGGCGATCTGGCTGCTGGCCAGGTTGGCGATCTGCACCAGGCTCAGGGTATTGAGCTGGTCGGTCGACAGGGCGGCGATCTGGTCGCTGGTCAGGCGTTGCAGCTGGGCCGTGCCGAGCGCGGCCACTTCGGCCGAGGTCAGCGCGTTGAGCTGGTCGCTGCCGAGCGCGCGCAGCTGGGCGCTGGCGAGGTTGGCGATCTGCACGGCGCTGAGGGCGTCGAGGTCGTCGGTCGACAGGGCCGCGACCTGGTCGCTATTGAGCGCGTTGAGCTGGGCCGTGCCGAGGGCGTGGGCCTGGCTGGTGGTCAGGGCGACGATCTGGTCGGTCGACAGCGCGGCCAGCTCGGTGCTGGTGAACGCGGCCAGGGCGGCGTTGCCGATGGCGGCGATCTGGTCGCTATTGAGCACGGCCAGCTGCTGGGTCAGCAGGGTGGCCGCTTGCGCCGTCGTCAGCACGGCCAGCTCGGCGGTGGCCAGCGCGGCGAACTGGTCGGTCGTCAGGCCGCGCACGATCTGCTGCGTGGACAGGGCGGCGAAGCCGGCGCTGGACAGGGCGTTGACCTGGTCGCTGCTCAACGCCGCCAGTTGCTGGCTGCCGAGGATGGCGACCTGGCTGGTGAGCAGGGCGGCTATCTCGTCGGTGCCCAGGGCGCCGATCTGGGCCGTCTTCAGGGCCAGCAACTGGCTGCTGCTGAGGGCGATGGCTTGCTGGGTTTGCAGCACGCCGAGCTGGTCGGTCGTCAGGGCGCCGATCTGTTTCGTGCCCAGGCCGGCCAGCTGGATGCTGGACAGGGCGTCGAACTGGTCCGTGGTCAGGGCCGCGATGTCCTGCGTCGTGAAGGCGGCGACCTGGTTGCTGCGCAGGGCCAGCAGGTCGTCGGTGCGCAGCGCCTGCAGCTGGTCGGTGTTGAACTGGGCGATCTGCTGGGTGTTCAGCGCGGCGGCCTGGGCCGTCGTCAGGGCCGCCACCTGGCTGGTCGTGACGTTGGCGAACTGCGCCGGCGTCAGGGCCAGCAGCAGGCTGCCGAGCAGCGGGAAGTCGTCGGTGCTCAAGGCCATCAGCTGGTCGGTGGTGAGGGCGGCGATCCAGCGCGTCGACAGCGCCAGCACCTGGTCGGTGCCGAGGGCGGCGATTTCGTCGGTGCCGAGGGCGGCCACCTGCACGCTGTTGAAGGCGTTCAGCTCGGCGCCGCTCAAGGTCGTCAGCTGCACGGTGGTGAGGGCGGCGATCTGCGTCGTCGTCAGCGCGGCCAGCTGGGCGCTGGTCAAGGTGGCCAGGTCGTCCGAGGACAGGGCCGCGAACTGGTCGGTGTTGAGGAGGGCGATCTGGCGCGTGGTCAGGCTGGCCGATTGCGCCGTCGTCAGGGCGCCGATCTGGTCGGTCGTCAGGGCCGCGACCTGGACGCTGGTGAAGGCCTGCAGCTGGGCCGCGCCGAGGGCGGCGAGGTCGTCGGTGTTGAGCGCCTGCAGCTGGTCGGTGCTGAGGGCGGCCAGCAAACGGCTCGCCAGGTTGGCGGCCTGGTCGGTCGTCAGAGCGGCGATCTGGTCGGTGTTCAGGCCTTGCTCCTGCGCCGTGGTCAGCGCGTTGAGCTGGGCCGTGGCCAGTTCCTGCAATTGGTCGGTCGTCAACGCGCCGAGCTGGTCGCTGGTCAGGGCCAGCAGTTGCGCGGCCTTCAGCGTGGCCAGGTCGTCGCTGTTCAGGGCGGCGACCTGGTCGGTCGTCAGGGCCAGGATCTGGCGCGTGTTCAGGGCGCTGGACTGGTCGGTCGACAGCGCGGCGATCTGGTCGGTCGACAGGCTGGCGATCTGCTGCGTGCTGAGGACGCCGAACTGGCTGCTGTTGAGGACGCGGAACTCGTCCGTGCCCAGCGCGGCCAGCTGGTCGGTGGACAGCGCCGCCAGCTGGCTGTTGCCCAGGCCGCTGGCCTGGGCCGTGGTCAGGGCCGCCATCTGGTCGCTGTTCAGGCCGGCCAACTGCGCCGTGCCCAGCGCGTTCAATTGCGCGGTGCTGAAGTTCTGCACCTGGTCGGTCGAGAGACCGCCGATCTGGTCGCTGCTCAGGGCGGCGAACTGGGCCGGCTTGAGGGCGGCCAGGTCGTCGCTCGACAGCGAGGCGATCTGGGCCGGGGTCAGGGCTGCGATCTGGCGCGTCGTCAGGGCGCCGGCCTGGTCGGTGGTGAGGGCGGCCAGCTGGTCGCCGCCGAGCTTGCTCAACTGCGCGGTGGTGAGGGCGGCCACCTGGCTGGTCTGAAGCGAGGCGAAGTCGTCGGTCGTCAGGGCGTTCAGCTGGTCGCTGCTGAGGGTGCTGATCTGGTTGCTGCCCAGGCTGTCGACCTGGTCGCTCGACAGCGAGGCGATCTGTAGCGTGTTGAGGCCGGTCAGTTGCAGGCTGTTCAGGGCCGCGAACTGGGCGCTCGTGAAGCTTTGCAGCTGGTCGGTGGTGAGGGCGCTGATCTGCAGCGTCGTCAGCGCGGCGAACTGGGCGGTGCGCAGCGCGGCCAGGTCGTCGGTGCTGAGGGCGGCCAGCTGGGCGTTGGTCAAACCCATCACCTGGGTGATGCTGAGGCCGATGGCCTGCTGGGTCGTCATGGCGGCCAGGTCGACCGTGCTCAGGCTTTGCAGCAGGGCGCCGCTGCCGAGGGCGGCGATCTGCGCCGAACTCAGGGCCTGGAACTGGTCGGTGCCGAGGGCGGCCAGGTCGGTGGTGCTGAAGGAGGCGATCTGGGCCGTCCTCAGGGCGCCGATGTCGTTGGTGCTCAGCACCTGCACTTGCGCGGTGCTCAGGGCCTGCAGCTGGGCGCTGGTCAGGGCCTGGATCTGCGCCGTCGTCAGGGCGGCGACCTGGCCGCTGGCCAGGGCGCTGATCTGCTTGCTGGTGAGCGAGGTGAACTGCGCGGTGTTCAGCGCGGCGATCTCGTCGGTGCCCAGCGCGACCAGCTGCGCCGTGCCGAGGGCGGCCAGCTGGGTGCCGGCCAGGTTCGCGGCCTGGGCCGTCGTCAGCAGGGCCATCTCGGCCGTGGTCAGGGCCTGGACTTGCGTGCTGCTCAAGGCCTGGACCTGTGTGGCGCCGAGGTTTTGCAGCTGGTCGCTGCCCAGCGATGCGATCTGGGCCGTGGTCAGGGCCAGCACCTGGGCGGCGCTCAGGGCGCGCAGCTCGTCGGTGCCGAGGGCGTTCAGCTGCACGGTGCTGAGGGCGGCGAGTTGCGCGCTGCCGAGGACGCTGGCCTGGGCTGGCGTCAGGGCGGCGAGCTGGGCCGTGGTCAGGATGGCGACCTGGCTGCTGCCCAAGGCGATGACCAGGGCCAGGCGCAGGGCGGCGAAGTCGTCGGTGTTCAGGGCCGCCAGCTGGGCGGTGCTCAGCGCCGCGATCTGCGCGGTCGCCAGGTTGGCCGCCTGATTGGTGGTCAACAGGGCGATCTGGTCGCTGCCCAGTCCTTTGAGCTGGGTGCTGGACAGGGCGTCGAGCTGCGCCGTGCCGAGGTTTTGCAGCTGGTCCGAGGACAGCGCGGCCAGCTGGGCCGTCGTCAGCGCGGCCGCCTGCGCCGTCTTCAGCGCGGCGATGTCGGCCGTGCCCAGCGCCGCCAGTTGCGCGGTCGTCAGGGCCACGGTCTGGGCCGTGGTGAGGGCGCCGACTTGCAGGCTGGTCAGCGCGGCTACCTGCGCCGGGGTCAGCGACTGCACCTGGCTGCTGGCGAGGGCGGCGATGGTGGCGAGCTTCAGGGCGGCGATGTCGTCGCTGTTGAGGGCGTTGAGCTGGGCGGCGCTGATGCCGGCGGCCTGGGCCGTGGTCAGCGCCGCGGCCTGGGCCGTCGTCAGCGCGGCGAACTGGGCGGTGGCCAGGCCGGCCACCTGGTTGCTGGACAGGAAGGCGATCTGGGCCGCGCCCAGGCTTTGCAGCTGGTCGCTGGACAGCGCGCCCAGCTGTTTGGTGCCGAGGGCGCCGATGGCGGCGCTCTTCAAGGCGGCCAGGTCGGCGGTTTGCAGCGCGGCGATCTGCGCCGTGGTCAGGGCCGACGCTTGCAGCGTCTGCAGGTTGGCCGCCTGCAGCGTGGTCAGGGCGACGATCTGGGCCGTGCCCAGCGCCGCCACCTGCTGCGTGCTCAGCACGGCCAGCTGCGCCGTTTTCAGGGCGGCGACATCGTCGGTGTTGAGGGCGGCCAGTTGCGCCGTCGCCAGCGCGGCGATCTGCGCCGTGCCGAGGTCGGCCGCCTGCAGTGTCGTCAGGACGGCGACCTGGGCGGTGCCCAGGCCGGCCAGCTGGCGGCTGTTGAGGGCGTTGAGCTGGGCCGTGCCCATGCTTTGCAGCTGGTCGCTGCCGAGGGCGCCGATCTGGTTGGTGGTGAGGGCGGCGATGGCGGCGCTCTTGAGCGCGTCGAGGTCGGCGTTTTGCAGCACGGTGATCTGCGCCGTCGTCAGCGCCGCCACCTGCTGGCTCAAGAGGTTGGCCGCTTGCAGCGTGCTCAGGGCAACGATGTGGGCGCTGTCGAGGCTGGCGATCTGGGTGGTCGTCAGGGCGTCGATCTGCGTCGTTTTGAGGACGGAGAAATTGTCGGTGCCGAACGCGGCCAGCTGGTCGCTGCCGAAGGCGACGATCTGCTGCGTGCTCAGGCTGACGGCTTGCTGCGAGGTCAGGGCGGCGATCTGCTGGGTGCTGTAGCCCTGCAGTTGCGCGCTGCTGAGGGCGTTGAGCTGGGCCGAGGTCAGGGCCTGCAGCTGGTCGGTCGACAGCGCCGCCAGCTGGGCGCTGCCGAGGGCGGCGATCTGCTGGGTCTTCAGGGCCGCCAGATCGGCGTCGCTGAGGGCGCTAATTTGCAGGGTGGTCAGGGCGGCGACCTGCTGGGTCAGCAGGTTGGTGGCCTGGGCCGTCGTCAGGGCGGCGATCTGGGCCGTCGTCAGGGCATCGAGCTGGACCGAGTTGAGGGCGTCGAGCTGGGCCGTTTTCAGCACGGCCACGGTGTCGGTCGTCAGCGCGGTGAGTTGGGCTGTGCTGAGGGCGGCGAACTGGGCCGAGCCGAGCGCGGCCGCCTGCAGCGCCGTCAGGGCGACGATCTGGTCGGTGGTCCAGCCCTTGAGCTGGGCGCTGGTCAGCGCGGCCAGTTGGGCCGTGCCCATGCTTTGCAGCTGGTCGGTGCTGATGGCGGCCAGTTGCAGCGTGGTCAGGGCCTGGATTTCATTGGTCTTGAGGGCGTCGAGCTGGACGTTTTGCAGGGCGGCGATCTGCGCCGTCGTCAGTGCGGCCACCTGCTGGCTCAGCAGGTTGACCAGTTGCAGCGTGGTCAGTGCGGCGACCTGGTCGCTGTTCAGCGTCACCAGCTGGGCCGTTGCCAGGGCGTCGACCTGCGCCGTTTTCAGCGCGGCCAGGTCGGCCACGGTCAGCGCGGCCAGCTGGTCGGTGCCGAGGGCGGCGATCTGCTGGGTGCCCAGGGCCAGGGCCTGGATCACGGTCAGGGCGGCGACTTGCTGCGTGCTCAAGCCTTTCAGCTGCGCCGTCGTCAGGGCGGCGATTTGCGCTGTGCCCAGCGATTGCAGCTGGTCGGTCCCGAGAGCGGCCAGCTGGGTTGTGCTGAGGGCGACGATTTCATTGGTCTTGAGCGCGTCCAGTTCCAGCGCCGGCAGGGCGGCGATCTGGGCGGTCGTCAGGGCGGCGACCTGCTGCGTGCCCAGGGTTGCCATTTGCAGCGTGGTCAGCGCGGCCAGCTGGTCGCTGGTCAGGGCGGCGATCTGGGCGGTTTTCAGGGCGGCGGTCTGGCTGGTTTTCAGCGCGGCCAGGTCGGCCGGGGTCAGGGCTGCCAGCTGGGCTGTACTCAAGAGGGCGACCTGGGCCGTCGTCAGGGCGGCGGCCTGGACCTGGCTCATGACGGCGATCTGCGCCGTGTTGACGCCGCTCAGTTGGCTGGTGCCGAGGGCGGCCAGCTGGACCGGCGTCAGCGTGCTCCACTGGTCGGTGCTGATGGCGCCGATCTGGGCGCTGCTGAGGACGGCGAACTGGCTGCTGCGCAGCGCGGCCAGCTCGGCCGGCAGCAGGGCTGCCATCTGGTCGGTGCTGAGGGCGGCGATCTGGCGCGAGCTGAGGTTGGACAGTTGCAGCGAGGTCAGCGCTTCGATCTGGTCGCTGTTGAGCGAGGCCAGCTGCGACGTGCTCAGCGCGTTCAACTGCGCGGTCTTGATGGCGGCGATGTCGTCGCCGTTGAAGGCGCTCAGTTCGGTGGTGGAGAGCGCCATCATTTGCGCGCTGGTCAGGGCGCCGACCTGCACGGCCGACAGGGCGGCGATCAGGGTGGTGCTGAGCGAGGCGATCTGGGCGGTGCTGAGGACGGCGATCTGGGCTGTCGTCATGCCCTGGATCTGGGTCGCCGTCAGCGAACTGAACAGGCTGGTACCGAGGGCCGCCAGCTGCGCCGTGTTGAGCACGGCCAGGTCGGTGACGGGCAGGGCGGTCAGCTGGTCCGAGGTCAGCGCCGTCAGCTGGCGGGTGTTCAGGGCGGCGAATTGCTGGGTGGTGAGGGCGACCAGCTGGTCGGTGCTGAGGCCGGCGATTTCGGCCGTCGTCAGGGCGGCCAGCTGGGCCGTTTTCAGGGCGCGCAACTCGTCGGCCGTGAAGGCGGCGAGCTGGTCGCTGCCCAGGGCGGCGATCACGGCGGTGGACAGGCTGGCCACCTGCACGGCGCTCAGGGCGGCGAGGTCGGCGGCCGACAGGCCGGCCAGCTGGCGCGTGCCGAGCACCGCCAGTTGCGCCGTCAGCATGGAGCGCAGCTGGTCGGACGAGAGGGCGGCGAACTGGCTGCTGGTCAGGGCGGCCAGCTGGGCGCTGCGCAGGACGTCGAGGTCGACGGCGCGCAGGACGGCTAACTGGGCCGTCGTCAGTGCGGCGACCTGGGCAGTGCCCAGGTTGGCCACCTGCAACGTGGTCAGGGCGACGATCTGGTCGCTGCTCAGGCCGGCCAGCTGGGCCGTCGTCAGCGCGTTCAGCTGCGCGGTCTTGAGGGCGGCGATGTGGTCGCTGTCGACGGCGGCCAGCTGGGCGCTGGTCAGGGCGGCGACCTGGTTGCTGGCCAGCGTGGCGAGCTGGACCAGCGACAGGGCGCCGATCTGGTCGCTGGTCAGCGCTTGCAGTTTCTGCGTGCTGAGGGCGTTGAGCTGGGTGGTGGTCAGGCTGTTGATCTGGTCGGTGCTGAGGGCGGCCAGTTCGGCCGTCGTCAGGGCCTGGATCTGCTGGGTTTTCAGGGCCGTCAGGTCGCCCGCTTGCAGGGCTTGCACCTGGTCGCTGCCGAGGGCGGCGATCTGGGCCGTCGTCAGGCTGCTGGCCTGGGCCGTGGTCAGGGCGCCGACCTGGGCGGTCGACAGCGCGCTCACTTGCAGCGTGGTCAGGGCGACCAGCTGCGCGGTTTTCAGGGCCGCCAGTTCGGTTTCGCTCAGGGCCGCCAGCTGGGCGCTGCCCAGGTTGGCGAGTTGGGCCGTCGTCAGGCTGGCGACTTGGGCCGTGCCCAAGGCGGCGACCTGGTCGCTGGTGAGGGCGGCAGTCTGCGCCGTGGTCAGGGCGGCGAGCTGGGCGGTGGTCAGTACGGATACCAAGGCCGTGCCGAGCGCAACCAGGTCGTCGCTGCTGAAGCCGGGCAGCTGGCGGGTGCCGAAGGCGGCCAGCTCGGTGCTGGTCAGCGCGGCGACCTGGTCGGTGCTGAGGGCGGCGATCTGGCGCGTGCTGAGGGCGCCGACTTGCAGCGTGCTCAGGGCGTCGACCTGGTCGCTGGTCAGCAGCGACACTTCGGTGGTCGTCAGGGCGGCGATCTGCTGGGTTTTCAGCGCGGCCAGGTCGGCCGTCGTCAGCGCCGCCAGTTGAAGGCTGTTCAGGCTGGCGATCTGGGCCGTCAGCAGGGAACTGGCCTGGCCGGCCGTCAGGGCGGCGATCTGGGCGCTGGTCAGCGCCTGCAGTTGCAGGGTGCTCAGCGAATCGAGCTGGTCGGTGGACAGGTAGCCGATCTGCGCCGTGCTGAGGGCGGCCAGGCCGTCGCTGCTCAGGCCGCTGATCTGCACCGTCATCAGCGAGATCAGGCTGGCCGCGTTCAAGGCGGCGATCTGGTCGGTGCTGAGGCTGATGATCTGGCTGGTGCTCAACGACGACACTTGCAGCGTCGTCAGGGCGGCGATCTGGTCGGTGCTCATCAGCGACAGGTCCAGCGTGCTCAGGGCGCGGATTTGCGCCGGCTTCAGGGCGGCGATCTCGTCCGTGCGCAGGGCGGCGCTCTGGTCGCTGCTCAGGGCGGCGATCTGGGCCGTCGTCAGGTTGGCCAGCTGGGCGGTGCTCAGGGCGGCGATGTCGGCCGTGCCCAGCACGCCCAGTTGCAGCGTGCTCAGGGCGGCCAGCTGGGCCGTGCCCAGGGCCAGGATTTGCTGCGTGCCCAAGGCCTGCAGGTCGTCGGTGTTGAGGCTGGCGACCTGGTTGCTGCGCAGCGCAGCCAGGTCGGCCGTCTGCAGGGCGACGATCTGGTCGGTCGACAGGGTGGCGACCTGGCGCGAGCTCAGCGCCGCCACCTGGGTGCCGCTGAAGGCGACGATCTGGTCGGTCGTCAGGGCGGCGATCTGGGCCGTGGTGAGTGCGCTGATTTGCAGCGTGCCCAGCGCGGCGAAGTCGGCCGTCGTCAGGGCGGCGATCTGGTCGCTGCTCAGGGCCGCGACCTGGCGCGAGCTCAGGGCGACGATTTGCAGCGAGCTCAAGGCGCCGATCTGGTCGGAATTGAAGACGGCCAGCTGGGCCGTGCTCAAGGTCGGCAGCTGGGCCGCTTTCAGGGCCGCCACCTGGGCCGTCGACAGGGCGGCGTAGAAGGCGGTGGACAGGCCGGCCAGCTGCGCCGTTTGCAGGGCGGCGACGTCGGCCGTGGCCAAGGTGGCCAGCTGGTCGCTGCCCAGGGCGTTGAGCTGCTGGGTGGTCAGGGCCTGCACTTGCAGGCTGCCGAGGGCGGCCACCTGGTCGGTGCTCAGTTCGCCGATCTGCAGCGTGCTCAGGGCGGCCAGCTGCGCCGATTTCAGCGCGGCGACGTCGACCGTCGACAGGGCGGCGAGCTGCGCCGCGCTCAGGGCCAGGATCTGGCGCGAGTTCAGCGCCGCCGCCTGGTTGCTGCTGAGGGCGGCGATATTGTCGCTGCCCAGGGCGGCGATCTGCTGGGTGCTCAGGGCGGCGATGTCGGCCGTGTTCAAGGCCGCCAGCTGGTCGCTGGACAGGGCGGCGATGTCGGCCGTGGCCAGGGCCGTGACCTGGTTGCTGCGCAGGGCGGCCAGGTCCAGCGTGGACAGGGCCGTCAGCTGGTCGCTGGACAGGGCGGCCACTTGCAGCGTCGTCAGGGCGGCGATTTGCGCGGTCTTGGTGGCGCCGATCTGGTCGGTGGTGAGGGCGGCGATCTGCGCCGTGCTCAGGGCGGCGACCTGCTGCGATTTCAGCGCGGCCCAGTCGTCGGTGCCGAGGGCGGCCAGCTGGCCGGTCGACACGGCGGTAATCTGTTGGGTGCTCAGGGCGCCCACTTGCAGGGTGTTCAGGGCGGCGAAGTCGTCGCTGCCCAGGGCGGCCAGCTGGCGGCTGCTGAGGGCGGCGACCTGTCGCGTGGCGAGGGCAGCGATCTGCGCGCTCGACAGCGTGGCGATGGCGGCCGTGGCCAGCGCCTGTACCTGGTTGCTGCGCAGGACGGCGAGGTCGGCCGGCGTCATGGCGGCGACCTCGTCGCTGGAGAGCGCAGCCACTTGCTGGGTGCCCAGGGAAGCGGCCTGGGCCGTGGTCAGGGCGGCGACCTGGTCGGTGGTCAGGGCGGCGACCTGGGCGCTCAACAGGGCGGCCACCTGGCTGGTCTTCAGGGCGGCGAAGTCGGCGGTGGTGATGGCGTCCAGTTGCACGCTCGACAGCACGGCGATCTGCTGGCTGGTCAGGGCGGCGGCCTGGACGGCGCTGAGGACGGCGATCTGGTCGCTGGTCAGCGAGGCGATCTGGCGCGTGCTCAGGGAACTCAGTTGCAGCGTGGTCAGGGCGGCCAGCTGGGTCGTCCCCAGGGTGGCGATGCTGCCGCTGGGCAGTGCCTGCGCCTGCTGCGATTTCAGGGCGCCGAAGTCGGCGGCCGACAGCGCGGCCAGCTGGTCGCTGCTGAGGGCGCCCAGCTGGGCCGAGGTCAGAGCCACGGCTTGCAGCGTCGTCAGGGCGGCGATCTGGTCGGTGGTGAGGGCGGCGATCTGGCTGCTCAGCAGGGCGGCGATCTGGCTGGTTTTCAGCGACGCGAAGTCGGCCGTGCCCAGGGCCTGCAACTGCGCGGTGCTCAGGGCGTCGATTTGCTGGGTGCTGAGGGCGTCGGCCTGCACGGCGCTCAGGGCGCCGATCTGGTCGGTCGTCAGGGCGCGCACCTGGCGCGTGCTGAGGGCGGCGATCTGCTGGGTGGACAGGGCGGCCAGCTGGCTGCTGCCCAGCACGGCGATATTGACGCTGCCCAGGGCCTGCAGCTGCTGGCTGCGCAGGGCGGCCACTTCGGTGGCCGTCAGCGAGGCGACCTGGTCGCTGGTCAGCGATGCCAGCTGCTGCGTGGTCAGCGCCACGACTTGCTGCGACGTCAGGGCGCCGAGCTGGTCGGTGGTCAGGCTGGCGACCAAACGCGTGCTGAGGGCGGCGATCTGGCTGGTTTTCAGGGCGGCGAAGTCGGCGGTGGTGATGGCGACCAGCTGGTCGCTGGTCAAGGCCAGCAGTTGCGCGGTGGTCAGGGCGTCGGCCTGCGGCGCGCTCAGCTCGGCGATCTGGTCGGTGGTGAGGGCGGCGACCTGGCGGCTGCTCAGGGCGGCGACCTGCTGCGTGGTCAGCGCCGCGATCTGGTCGCTCGACAGGGTGGCCAGGTTGGCCGTGCCGATGGCCTGCAACTGCTGCGATTTCAGGGCGGCGACGTCGGCTGCGTTGAGGGCGGCCAGCTGGTCGGAGCTCAGCGCCGCCACCTGCTGGGTGCCGAGGGCGGCCGCCTGCTGGGTCGTCAGCGCGGCGACCTGGGCGGTGGCCAGGCCGGGCAGCTGGCGCGTGCTCAGGGCGGCGATCTGCGCCGTTTTCAGGGAGGCGAAGTCGTCGCTGCCTAGGGTGTTGAGGAAGTCGGTCGACAGGCCCTGGATCTGTACGGTGTTGAAGGCGTCGGCCTGGAGCGCGCTAAGGGCGCCGATCTGGTCGGAGGTCAGGGCCAGCAGCTGTTTAGTGCCGAGGGCGACGATCTGCTGCGTGCTCAGCGCCGCCACTTGGGCGGTGCCGAGGGCGCCGATCTGGTTGCTGGTCAGCGCGCCGACTTGCAGCGATTTCAGCGCGACAACGTCGGCCAGGCTCAGGGTAGCGACCTGGTCGCTGGTCAGGGCGGCGACTTGCTGCGTGCTCAGGCCGGCCGTCTGCTGGGTCGTCAGGGCGGCGATCTGGGCGGTCGTGGCGGCGGCGATCTGGGCCGTCGTCAGGGCGGCCAGCTGCTGCGATTTCAGGGCGGCCCAGTCGTCCGTGCCGAGGGCGTCGAGCTGGTCGGTGGTCAAGGCCACCATCTGCGCGGTCGTGAAGGCAGCGGACTGGACGGCGCTGAGGGCGGCCACCTGGTCGGTCGACAGGGCGTGCAGCTGGCTGGCGGCGAAGGCGGCGATCTGCTGCGTGTTCAGGGCCGCCAACTGGTCGGTGCCGAGCGCGGCGACGGCGGCCGTGCTCAAGGCGGCGACCTGGTAGGAGCGCAGGGCGGCGACGTCGGTAGCGCTCAGGGCCGCGACCTGGGTCGCGCTCAGCTGGGCCACCTGGGCCGAGGCCAGCGTGGCGGCCTGCTGGGTGGTCAGGGCGGCGATGTCGGCCGTGCCCAGCAGCTGCAGCTGCGTGTTGCTGAGGGCGGCGAGCTGGTTGGATTTCAGGGCGGCGAAGTCGTCGGTGCCCAGGGCGGCCAGCTGGTCGCTGGTCAGCGCCGCCATCTGCGTGCTGTTCAGGCCGCGCGTCTGGCTGGCGCTCAGGACGGCGATCTGGGCCGTGGTCAGGGCCGCCACCTGGGCGCCGCTGAGGGCGTTCAACTGCTGGGTGCCGAGCAGGGCGAAGTCGTCCAGGGTGATGCTGTCGAGCTGGTTGCTGGTCAGGGCCGCGACCTGGTTCGATTTCAGTACCGTGATCTGGCCGGCGGCGAAGGCGGCGACCTGGTCGCTCGTCAGCGCCCGCATCTGCGCCGTGTTCAGCGCGGCCAGCTGCGCCGAGCTCAGTCCGGCCAGGCTGTCGGTGGCGACGGCGGCCACCTGGCTGTTGGCCAGGGCGGCGATCTGCGGCGCCGTCAGCGCCGCGTACTGGTCGGCGGTGAGGCCGATCAGGGTGTTGCCGGGCGCTAGGGCGCGGATGTCCAGTGTACTCAGGACGTGCAGCTGGGCGGCGCTGAATGCCCCGATCTGTAACGTTGTCAGCACGGCCATGTCTGCGGTGGTCAGCGACGCGATGTTGGCGGTGCTGAGGGCTGCGATATCAGCAGTGGACAGGTTCAGTAAAATTGAGGGCATTTAAATATCTCCTGGAGGCAATATATACTAACCTTAAACGGCGCCATTTTGAGAGCACGGCGGTAAAAGTCCTTTAAATCTTGGTATCAAAACATGAATTAGCGGCGTCCAGGCCTCATTCGGGCGTGGTCTGATTAATCATTTAAATACAATGTAAGATGCTGCTCATCGAATATCTTTCATAGTTGACGATATGTTACAAACCCCGCTTGCATTTAAACCATTAATCCGGCCGGAATATCATGCCGATACCGTCACCCTGGTATTTCACCGCGAACGGCTATTGCTGCGCGACGCCGATTTGAGCCTGCCGCCGGCGGCCGTGGCGGCGTCCTTGGCGCTGGCGACCGAGCGCACCCACGCCATCGGCCTGTGGCAGGACCGCTACTACCAGGCGGCCTGGGTCGACGACGACGCCGTGCCCGCGCCCGGCTACAGCTACCACGGCCTGCGCGGCCTGTTCGGCCAGCTCGACGAGGGCTTGCTGGCGGTGGCCGGCCGCGCCGTCCAGGTGGTCGAATGGGCGCGCACCCACCGCTTTTGCGGCGCCTGCGGCACGGCCACGCGGTTAGCGGAGGGAGAGCGCTGCGCCACATGTCCGAACTGCGGCATGACGGCCTATCCGCGTATCTCGCCGGCCATGATGGTGCTGGTGCGCAAGGGCGACGCCGTGCTGCTGGCCATGCACAGCGCCTCGCCCTACAAGCGCTACACGGCGCTGGCCGGCTTCCTGGAGGCAGGCGAGTCGGTCGAGGAGGCGGTGCACCGCGAGGTGTCCGAGGAGGTCGGGCTGCGCGTGCACAACCTGAAATACTTCGGCAGCCAGTCCTGGCCCTTCCCGCATGCCCTGATGATCGCCTACACCGCCGACTACCTCGACGGCGAAATCCGCGTCGACCCGGCCGAGATCGCCGAGGCGTGCTGGTTCGGCCCCGATGACGAGTGGCCGGAGCGGCCGGTGTCGGTGTCCATCGCCAGCGAACTGATCAACGCGCACCGGCCGCCGGGGCGCTGACGGCGGCACCGGGCGCGTTTTGCTCCGCGCTTTTCTATATACTGTCGGCAATCGTTAAATTTTTATGGTTGTAGAACATGTCTAAAGAAGAATTCTCGGACCAGGACTGGCGCCGCCTGATCGCCAGCTTCGGCGAAGACCCGGATCGCCCCGGCCTGCTCGAAACGCCCAGCCGCGTCAGCAAGGCCTGGAAGCACTGGACCTCGGGCTACGGCCAGGACCCGGTCGAGCTGCTGAAAGCCTTCGAGGACGGCGCCGAACAGTACAACGAGCTCATCGTCGTGCGCGGCATCCCGGTCTACAGCCATTGCGAACACCACCTGGCGCCGTTCTTCGGCAAGGCCACCATCGGTTACGTCCCCAACGGCAAGATCGTCGGCCTGTCCAAGCTGACCCGTTTGGTCGACTGCTTCTCCAAGCGCCTGCAGGTGCAGGAACGCATGACCATGCAGATCGCCAACGCCTTGATGGAAGTGCTGGAACCGAAAGCGGTCGGCGTGGTCGTGCGCTGCCGCCACCTGTGCATGGAAAGCCGCGGCATCCGCACGCCGGGCGAAGAAACCATCACCTCGGCCATGCTCGGCGAGCTGCAACCCAACCTGGCCATGCGCACGGAATTCCTGGCGCTGGCGCGCGAGCAGTAAGCCGCGATGGCGAGCCCGGACGCGAGCACTGCGGCAAGCTCCACGGCAACGCCGGGCCGCATTGCGTGGCGCGACGGTGTGGACGATGGCGGCCTGACCGCCGCGTTTGCGCAGGCCGCCGCCGAGCAGCGTCCGCTATTCCTGTACTGGGGCGCAGCGTGGTGCCCACCGTGCAACCGCGTCAAGGCCGAGATTTTCGCGCGCGATGATGTCGCTGAACGGCTGCGCGGACTGCTGCCGGTCTATCTCGACGGCGACAGCGCCGGTGCGCAGGCGCTGGCCGCGCAGTACCAATTACGCAGCTATCCGACGCTGATCCTGTTTGCGCCCGACGGCCGCGAAATCACCCGCCTGCCCTGTGAGCTCGACGGCGAATTGTTCGTCGCCGCGCTCGACGTCGCGCTGCGCTGTGCGTCGACGGCGAGCCTATCGTTACAAATGGCGCTGTCCGCCGAACCCGCGCTGACGGCCGACGCATGGTCGCTGCTGGCCCACTATTCCTGGGATACCGATGAAGGCCAGCTGCTGGCCTCGCGCGATGCCGCCGCCACGCTGACCGCGCTGGCGCAAGCCTGTCCGCAGCCCGACGCGGCCGCGCGCCTGGCGCTGCACGCGCAAGTGGCCGGCCGCCGCCCGGCGGATGCCGGCGCCCTGCTCGCCGTGATTACCGATGCCCGCCTGGCGCGCGCCAATATGGACCTCCTCAACAACAGCGGCATCGAGCTGATTAAAGCCGCCGCCGAAGGCCGCGTCGAACTGGTCGCCGCGCTGTCGGCAGTTGCGCGCACCTGGTCCGGCGACTTGTGGCTCAGCGCATCCGACCGCCTGACCGCGCTGCGCCTGCAAATGCGCCTGACCCGCCTCGGCGCGCCCGTCGCCGACTTGCCCGAACAAGTCAGCCAGCAAGTGGCCGAGCTGCTCGCAGAAACCAGCGATCCTTATGAACGCCACACGCTGGTCAACACCGCCGTCAGCGCGCTGCACGACGCCGGCCTGGCGCAGCAAGCCGAAGCACTGCTGCTGGCCGAACTGCCGGGTTCGCATTCGCCCTACTATTTCATGCTCAGCCTGGTCGGCAGCGCCAAGCGGCGCGGCGACACGGCCGGCGTGTTGAACTGCTACGAACAAGCCGCCGCCGGCGCCACCGGCCGGGCTACCCGTTTGCAATGGGACACGACGTATTTGAGCAGCCTGATCGACCTGGCGCCGCACGACGGCGCCCGCATCGACGCCGCTGCCGCAACGCTGCTGCGCGACATCGCCGCCACGACCGACGCCTTCCAGCAACGCAACCTGACGCAACTGCAACGCGCCGCCGCCAAGCTGGCCGGCTTGCCGCAGCCAGGCCCGGAAGCTATCGCCCTGTCGCGCGCCATCGCCGCCGGACTGGCCTGAGATAAGCCGCCGCGTTTAAGCAGCCGCCATCAATGCACGCTCGCGCGACTCGATCAGCGCGGCCAGGGTGCTGGCCTGCTCCGCGCTGAAGCAGCGATACGGCAGCGGTATGCCGCCGGTTTTCTTCATCACCACGTAGCCCAGCGCGCAGCGGTGGATCGCCACCACCGCGCTCCACGGCATCGTCAGCGTGCCCATCCGCGTGATGCGTTCGATGCCGTCCGCGCTGATCGTGAAATCGCACACCGGCATCTTGCGCTTCTTGTATGCGAAGCCGGCCGACAGCATCACCACCATCAGTCCGCGTGAAAAGATGCCGGGGCGCTTGGCCGGCTTGCCGGCAGCCGCGCGCTGACACGCCAATTGCGCCATCGCGATCTCGCTGACGATGCTGACATATTCGGCGCGCGTGTACTCCACGCGCACGGTCACATCAGACATAAGGCCTGCTACTAAAGGCTGCATGGGCCGCTCTCCGGTAAAACCCCGTGCTTGGGGTGCAACGCAGATGGGGTGGCCATCTTGCATTTCAAGCAAAACTTACAGACCAAAAACGGCCTTGAAGAATAGCCTAGGTCGTAGGGCGTAAGACCGCTCACTGAGCCGGAGAAGTTTTCCCGAATTGAAATAAACGATATAAACCGTTTAGCTCAATGCTTGTAGTCGGCGACGAAATGCTTGGTGAAGTTGTATTTGCTGCCGCCGGGCAGCGCGTCGGCGAGGCGGCGCGGGTTGGCCGACGGCAGGAAAGCTTCGGCGGCGCCGTCGCCGGCGCGGAATTGCTTGGCCGGACTCAGAATCTTGCCGCCATCGATCTTCAAATACTGGAAGGTATTGCCCTTCTCATTATTGAGCACAAAATGCAGATCCTGCTTGAAACCGAGGAACGGGATTTTCAGCCACCAGCCGGCCTCGCCGCCGTAATTGCCGATGTCGGCGAAATGGGTGTTCTTGTCGGTCAGCGTGGGCTTGCCGAGGCGGTCGTTGATGCGCTTGATGGCGTCGATTTTATTCATGATGATTTCTCAGTTCCTTTTAGGCAGGCGTCATTTTGACACAAGCCGCCGCGTCAGCAGCTCGGCCACCCAATCGACGAACACCCGCACGCGCGGCGACGTGTGCCGGTGGTGGGTGGTGACGATCTGCAGCGGCATCGGCGCCGGCCGCCAGCCCGGCAGCACCTCCTCCAGTTCGCCCGACGCCAGCAGCGGCAACATGCCGATCGCCGGCCCTTGCACCAGGCCCAGCCCGGCGCGGCAGCTTTGCAGATACGCGCCGCTGCTGCCGACCGACACCCAGCTGCGCATCGCCACCGTGCGCGTCACGCCGGCCGCGTCGAGATACTCCCAGTCCATATCGCGGCCGCTCTGCGTGGAAAAGAAATTGACCGCGTAATGCTGGGCCAGATCGTCCGGCGTGCGCGGCCGGCCATAGCGGTCCAGATACGCTTTGGAGGCGGCGTTGATCTGTTCCATGTCGCCGATGCGGCGCGCGATCAGGCTGGAATCGCGCAGCGTGCCGCCGCGCACGGCCACGTCGATGCCCTCGCCGGCCAGATCGGCAAAACGGTCGTTGGCGCCCAGCTTGACCTGGATGTCGGGATACAGCGCGAAAAATTCGTGCAGCGCCGGTATCACCACCAGCTGCGCCAGCCGCTCGGGAAATTCGGCGCGCACCACGCCGCCCGGCTTGCGCCCATCGACCATGAACAGCGCGTTGAGGTCGTCGAGGTCGCCCAGCAAACGCTGGCAGCGCTCCAGATACAGCGTACCCTCGACCGTCAGGCTGACCTTGCGCGTGGTGCGCTGCAACAGCCGCACGCCCAGTTGCAGCTCGATGCTCTGCACGGCGTTGGTGACGGTGGGCTTGGGCAGGTTCAGCTGCTCGGCCGCCTGCGTGAAACTCTTGCAGTCGGCCACGGCGCGAAAAATCTGCATGGCCTTAAGCTGGTCCATTATTAATTATTCTCGAATAAAGTTATAAAATATACGGTATTTATTACCTTAATCAATAATAGCATAATCCCTCCAACGCGGATCGATAGCGGGACGCGACCTTGAACACCACTCTGGAGATTCCATGCAAACACGTCAACTCGGCAACACCGGCCCGCAAGTGGCACAAATCGGCCTCGGCCTGATGGGCATGTCGCAGGACTGGTACGGCCCGGCCGACCGCGCCGAAGCCATCGCCACCATCCACGCCGCGCTCGACGCCGGCGTCACCCTGCTCGACACCGGCGACTTTTACGCCATGGGCCACAACGAGCTGCTGCTGCGCGAGGCGCTGGCAGGGCGCGACCGCGACGGCGTGCAGGTCAGCGTCAAGTTCGGCGGCCTGCGCGACCCGGCCGGCGGCTTCGGCGGCATCGACAACCGCCCGGTCGCGGTCAGGAACTTCGCCGCCTACTCGCTGCAACGGCTGGGCATCGAGCACATCGACATCTACCGCCCGGCGCGCCTCGACCCCGCCGTGCCGATCGAGGACACGGTGGGCGCCATCGCCGACCTCATCAAGGGCGGCTACGTCAAGCACATCGGCCTGTCCGAGGTCGGCGCCGAGACGCTGCGCCGGGCCCACGCGGTCCACCCCATCGCCGACCTGCAGATCGAGTATTCGATGATTTCGCGCGGCATCGAAAACGGCATCTTGTCAACCTGCCGCGAGCTCGGCATCGGCATCACGGCCTACGGCGTGCTGTCGCGCGGCCTGATCAGCGGCCACTGGTCGGCGCAGCGCGAAGGCGAGGCCGACATCCGCGGCGCCAGCCCGCGCTTCCAGGGCGAGAATTTGCAACGCAACCTGGTGCTGGTCGAGCAGGTGCGCGCCATCGCCGCCGCCATGGGCGTGACGGTGGCGCAGGTGGCGATCGCCTGGGTGCTGGCGCAGGGCGCGGACATCGTGCCGCTGGTCGGCGCCCGCACCCGCGTGCGCCTGGACGAGGCGCTGGGCGCCGGCCGCATCACCCTGTCCGAGGCCGACCTCGCGGGCCTGGCCGCCGCCGTGCCGCCGGACGCCGCCGCCGGCGCCCGCTACAGCGCCCACTCCATGGCCTTCCTGGACAGCGAAAAAGGCGCCTGAATACGCTGCGCCTTGGTTGCACCTGTGCTGCACCTGCGCCGCCGCCGCATTGCGCGGCCAGGCGGCGATGCCTTGGCTATTCATTCGATAATCCGATCAATAAGAGTAATTAATTGCGCTTTTTAATCGCAAATTTAACTACTAATATGACTCATCGATCAGCCGCACTTGTCAGACTCTTCGAAGATTCTTTCCTAACTTATCGGATTGGAGTACCACATGAATATCAAACATCTCGCCGCCGCCGCCGCCCTGATGACTGCCGCCGGTTTCGCACTGGCCGATGGCGATGTCACTCGCGCCCAGGTGCAAGCCGAGCTGGTCCAGGCGCGCGCCGCCGGCCTGCTCGACACCAACGACGCGACCTTCCCCGTGATCCCGGCCGTCGCCTCGACGCTGACGCGGGCCCAGGTCCAGGCCCAGGTGGTGCAAGCGCGCGCCGCCGGCCAGCTCGACATCAGCGACGCGACCTATCCGGTCATCGCCAGCTCGGGTGCCGCGGCCAGCCGCGCCGAGGTGCGCGCCCAGGTGCTGCAGGCGCGCGCCGCCGGCCAGCTGGACCTCAACGAAGCGAATTATCCAGCCAGCTACCCGCAACCGTCGGTGAAAAAGACGCAAGCGAACTAAGCAGCGAACCCAGTTGCTCGCCGCCGCCGGCGCGGCGCCCCTTCCGAAACGGACCCGGTGATGACCATCGCCGCGTCCGTTTCTTTTTTGCCAAAAAAAATGTTCAAGGCCGGCGCTTCGGCGTATTCTATTTAGAACAACTATTATCGGAGCGCGCCGTCATGAAATTATCCTTCCAGCAGAAATTGTGGGCGCCGCTGGTGTGCAGTCTGGTCTGCATCAGCGCCATCTTCCTGTTCGACGCCATGCAAATCCGCGACCTGCGGATACAGGAGCGCGGCAACGACCTGAAAAACATCGACGAGGCCGCCGTCAGCGTGGTCAAGCAATACGCCGACCGGGTCCAGTCCGGCGCGCTGACGACGCAGGACGCGCAAAAGCAGGCGCTGCTGGCGATCAAGGGCATGCATTACGGCAAGGACGGCTACATCACCGTCAGCCGTGGCGACGGCATCGCGCTGATGAACGCGAGCAAGCCCGAGAACGACGGCAAGGACGTGAGCAATTTCCAGGATGCCAAGGGCAAGTATATGTACCGCGAAGTCATCGCCATCGGCAACAGCGCCGAAGGGGCCGGTTTCACGCATTATTACTGGAACCGGCCCAATGCCAGCGAGCCGGTGCCGAAGATGAGCCGGGTGCAGCATTTCGGGCCGTGGAACTGGAATTTGCTCACCGGCGTCTACATGGACGATATCGACGCCGCCTTCCGCGCCTCGCTGCTCAGTTCGGGCGGCGTGCTGCTGGCCGTGTGCATCGTCTTGTCGGCCATCGTCAGCGTCATCAACCGCAGCCTGCGCCACGCCATCGGCGGCACGCCGGAGTACGCCGAGGAGGTGGCCGGCCACATCGCGCTGGGCGACCTGAGCAACGCGGTGCAGACCCACGCCAGCGACCGCAGCAGCATCCTCTACGGCATGAAGACCATGCAGGCCAACCTGGTCGACACCATCGCGGAAATCCGCCGCAGCGCCGACACCATCGCCACCGCCTCGGCCGAAATCGCCTCCGGCAATATGGACTTGTCGGCGCGCACCGAGTCGCAGGCCAGCTCGCTGGAACAGACCGCCGCGGCCATGGAGCAGCTGACCTCGACCGTCACGCAAAACGCCGACAACGCCGTGCAGGCCAACCAGCTGGTGCTGTCGGCGTCGGCCGTCGCGCAGCAGGGCGGGCAAGTGGTGTCGCAGGTGGTGCAGACCATGGACACCATCAACGGCTCGGCCGCGCGCATCGTCGACATCATCAGCGTCATCGACGGCATCGCCTTCCAGACCAATATCCTGGCGCTCAACGCGGCCGTGGAAGCGGCGCGCGCCGGCGAGCAGGGCCGCGGCTTCGCGGTGGTGGCGACCGAGGTGCGCAACCTGGCGCACCGCAGCGCGGCGGCGGCCAAGGAGATCAAGACGCTGATCGGCGCCTCGGTCGACAGCATCGCCGCCGGCAGCGCGCTGGTGGCGCAGGCCGGCAGCACCATGGAGCAGGTGGTGGCCAGCGTGTCGCGGGTGACCGAGATCATGGCCGCGATCACGTCGGCGTCGAGCGAGCAGAGCACCGGCATCCACCACGTCAACATCGCCATGACGGAGATGGACTCGGTCACCCAGCAGAACGCCGCGCTGGTGGAGCAGGCCGCAGCGG
>Ga0209848_1000103_pt1 | contig 44480 bp, 34 predicted proteins | sample OrgsoiDNA_201062_FD_185810 | JGI IMG/M metagenome (GOLD analysis project Ga0209848, IMG submission 185810) | Permafrost soil microbial communities from the Arctic, to analyse light accelerated degradation of dissolved organic matter (DOM) -... | ecosystem: Environmental > Terrestrial > Soil >...
ATAACCAGTACCGGCCACATTCCTCATTAAATAACCAGACTCCGGAAGAATTTGTCCGAAGCCTGCAAACAGACCCGGATCTCTGATTTATCCTGGCATCAATATTGGGAAGGGATCACCGTCATTAAATAAGAAAACAATCAGTGGCTCGCCAAAGGGTGACGTAACTGGTTGCGATGTTATAATTTATGTATTCGCCTGAGCGATATGTAAACCTATAAGGAAGAGCTAATGAATACAATGTTTATGACCCGAATGACTCGCCGGTTGTTACCGGTCGCCCTGCTGGTCATGGCGGCAAGTTGGCAGGTTTCGGCACAGGCTGCCAGTAATTGCGCGGGCGGTGGTACCTGCGTGTTTAGTGGGTCAGGCAATGATGCGATCAATAATGAAGATGCGCGCCAGAGCAAAGAGCAGTGGAATGATACCCAGGAGTTGCGTAGATCCATCAACCAGCGCGCCACCAAGAGTTTCAATAAGTTCGATCAGGCCGTTGATCTGCGCGATAAATGCCAGGCCAGCCAGAATCTAAATGCCTACTGGGAGCCAAACTCTGAACGTTGCCTTGATCGCCGCACGGGTCGCCAGTTGTTAGCGCCGTAAGACTGCGTTAATACACTAAAAGCGCGATCGGCGTCCTCTGTCGCGTCTTAGATGCTAAACTGATTAATACGGTCTTTCTCATTACGTAAAAATCATAAAAGGATTGGATGATGAAAAAAACACTGTTAGCAGGACTGGCCATTCTGGCCATCGCACCTTTAGCGGCTCAGGCAACATGTGAAACCGTTAAAGCAGATATCACCCAGAAAATCGTTGCCAATGGCTTACCGGAATCCAATTTCAAACTGGATATCGTGCCGAATGACCAGGCCGATAAAGCCGGTGGCCAGGTTGTAGGCCACTGTCAGAGCGATACCCAGAAGATCATCTACACCAAAACCTCAGACAGCGTGGATGACAGTGCCAAAACAGGCACAAGTCAGGATGCGCCAAGTAACTAAAGACCTCACTCACTTCCCCCGTTTCGGCGGGGGAAGCAGCGAATTTCCCCTCAAATCTGATAATCAATCACCACTTCACTCTCCTGTGGCTGCGCAAATACCTTCTCTTTGATTTCACTGACCGACAACCGTGGGTTACAAAGCTCAATAAAACGCCAGACATAGTTACGTTGTAACTGCGCCCTTTTCAGCCCCAGCCACACCGTATTGGCTTCAAACAGATGCTCGGCATTGAGCAGCGTCAGGCCGCTGTCGCGCTCAGCTTCAAAGGCTTTGTCAGCCACAATACCCACGCCTAATCCCAGTTCGACGTAAGTTTTTACCACATCGGAATCCTGCGCACTGAGGACCACATCCGCATTTAATGCCGCACGGCTGAACGCTTCATCAATGCGGGAACGGCCCGTAATGCCCTGGCGGTAGGTGATCAACGCGTGCTCACTGAGTTGTTGCAGGGTCACCGGTTGCTGGTTGATGAGCGGATGCCCGTCGGGAACGACAATTGCATGGTGCCAGCGGTAATAGGGAAACGATGCCACGGCCGGATCATTGATCAGCTTCTCGCTGGCAATGCCGATGTCCGCCTGACCGCCCAACAACATCGCCAACACTTCCTGCGGCGATCCCTGCTGCAATTCGAGCCGCACACCCGGATAGATTGCCCTGAATGCTTTGATCACTTTCGGCAGGCTGTAACGCGCCTGTGTGTGCGTCGTGGCGATGGTCAACACCCCCGCATCCTCTTTGGAGAAGATATCCGCCAGGCGGCGAATATTTTGCGCTTCGTTGAGAATGCGTTCGGCGACGGCCAGTAACTCTTTGCCTGGCTCGGTCAGACCCAGAAGGCGTTTGCCCCGGCGAATGAAAATCTCCACGCCAAGCTCATCTTCCAATTCGCGAATATGGCGACTGACGCCAGATTGCGAGGTGAACAACATGTTGGAAACTTCCGTCAGGTTGTAGTTGCATCTCGCTGATTCGCGAATGATTTTTAGCTGTTGGAAATTCACCGTGTTCTGCCTCTTTTTTACGTAACGTTACCCTATTGTTACGGTCTGTCGCAGCGCAGGACAAATACGAAAAAACGGTTACTTATGCTTTTTCCGACTAAAGCCGCTGAGAAAACGCCGGAAACCGGCGTTCAGAAAGAGATAACAGGCAAGATGTCAGGCTGGAACGGGCGTGGCTACTGGCTGACCGGCGAAATGAGCGGTCAGATTTTGGATCACCAGAGACATCATGTTGTCCACGGCTTCGGGTGAACGTCCGGCGATATGCGGGGTCAGCACCAGATTGGCCAGAGGCAACATGTCGGCGGGCACCGTCGGTTCGCCGTCAACCACGTCCAGCGCGGCACCGGCGATCTGTTTATGCTGCAGGCTGGCAATCAGCGCAGCGCTGTCCACCACACTTCCCCGCGCAATGTTGATTAAAAATCCACGTTCGCCAAGCGCCTGTAAAACAGCGGCATCCACCAGTTTCGCCGTACCCTTACCGCCCGGAGTGGCCACAACCAGATAATCCGCCCACTGTGCCAGCTGCGTGATGGTGTCAAAATAGCGCCACGGGCTGTTATTCAACGGATGGCGGTTGTGATACCCCACGGCCATGTTAAAGCCTCCCGCGCAGCGCAAGGCAATTTGCTCGCCAATATTGCCCAGACCAATAATGCCCACCTTTTTGCCGGACATGCCCGGCACATTCCAGCGCGCGCGCGTCCATTCCCCCCGGCGCACGGCGGCGTCCATCTGTGGAATATGGCGGGTGATGGCCAGCATCAGTGCCAGTGCGTGATCGGCCACCGCAGCGTTATTGGTACCTGGCCCGTGGGTCACCGTAATGCCACGCTGTGCCGCTGCCGCCGTATCGATCTGTTCAAAACCCACACCTTGCGCACAGATAATTTCCAGACTGGGCAATTTATCCATTTCATCGGCATTCAGTCCGATGCTGCCGATGGTCAGCACTGCACGGATCTGCGAGGCTAATTCGGGGGCAATAGTGGCGCGACTGAGCGCCGTCGTGGCGTAATGCAGAGTGAATCCTGCTTCTTCATACCGTGCGGGGTAACCTTCGTCGAGATCGACGTGGCTTAGCAGCGCAATGCTCATGACAGCTCCTGATAAAAGAAACGCAAAATGAATTTATAGCGCAACCGGCCGGTTTTCTGTGAAAAAAAACGTAACGAAAAAAGCCGGTGTGAAGGGTTCACACCGGCAAAAATAGACAAGAGTTACAAGGATTCCGTTCCGTCGTTAAGGACCTCGTTACACCGCCTTATGTTGATAGGTGGCGATAATCTTGCTGTAGGCATAAGAAACTGTGCCTTCATATGTACATTGGTACAGATTGTTGTGATCGTCGGTGTGACACATTTCCAGACCCTGGTTGTAATCGCGGGTCGCATCCCAACCTGAGATCATGGCGAAGTTGTATTTTTGCGCCAACGTAACCAATTTCTTCATATGTTCCACGGTAAAACTTGGGCCGGTATCGTTGATACCAAACATCGGTGTTACACCGATACGACGCCACAGTTTTTCATCTGACCATTCGGTAAAGATGGCTTTAATCTGACGGTGCATCGCCAACATAGACACTTCAACCCCGGTGTACATATCCGGTGGCGGCGCGACGTCACCGAAGTCCATCGACATCGCATTGAACAGCGCCGGTTGCAGGCCAGTATCGTAAACCATCTGAACGAAATCGATACCGAAGGAGGTCAGCCCTTGTGAATCGAGTGACGTCTGGCCATCGACTGGCAAGGTGAAGGCGATTTGCAGTGCCGGGTTATTCTTCTGCACGACAGACATGGTAGCAAGCAAACGGGTCAACACTTCTGTCGCCTGCAGTGCACCGCCCTCAATATCGAAGTCGATATGAGTCACACCGTAGTTATCCAGTACTTGCTGATAAAGATCCGCCAGCACGCTGATGTCCGTGATGTGCTCTTCGAGGAAGTTGGAGTTCGCACCACCGAAGGAAATTGCCACATCACCACCGGCGGCACGGAATGCCGCGATATCCGCTTTGCCGTAATCTGAAACCGTTGCGTCCGCTGTGTATTCCTGGCCGTAATCAGAAACATTGGCATCCGTAATGCTCACCAGCCCACCCCAGCAAGGACGGTAGTTTGGTGCGCCCTGGCCCTGATTCATGTCTGCCGCTGTAATAAAGCCCAAAGTGTAGGCTTTCAGCCCAGACGCTTGACCGAATACGCTCGGGCGCGGTGTTGGCCAGCCGGTGAAGTCCATAAAAGGTGCGTGGTTGAAGCTGTAGTCACCCGCGTCGGGTAACGGTTTGTCAGTGGTCACATTCAGCGCTGTAGAGTTTGCTGAGAAGTTACCCGCCAGGTCATAAGCACGCACCTGAATGCTGTAAGCCGTTTGCGTGGTCAGACCGACCAGCGTCAGGGAGTTACTTTTGGTTTTCAGCGTGTTAGCGACTTTAGTTTTGGTGTTGGTGTAAGTGACCTGGTAGCCCGCTACCATCACGTTATCTGTCGATGCAGTCCAGCCAATACTTAACATCACCGCGCCGGAGGCCAATACTTTCAGATCCTTAGGTACGGTAGGCGCAACAGTATCGGCGACCTGATCTGCAGCCTCACCATTGACTTTGAAACCCTGCGGCAAGTTACCAATACTGACGCCAGTATTGTTGCCGATCATGATAGCAAAGGTACCTTTGCCACCGGCTGGGATCACGCTGCAATCATCAATCAACGTGCCTTTGATCGGGCTTGTATAAGTTTCGAAATTGAAATTTTGATTGGCAGACGCGCTTTGGCTCTTATCAATGGTGAATTCCACTTTTCCAGACTTAAGATCTTCATCAGTCATATTAAAAACATCGATGAAACAGGCTGCTGACCAGACGTCATCTGCATTTTCCCATGCTGCAGAAACCATGTACTTCTGTTTAGTCGTGCTCATAACGCTTAACTCCGCATAAATGTAAGTGACTCGATGTGCGAAAGTCAGAAACAGCCGGAAGAATGAAATCCGGCATCATGAAATTGTTCTGCTTTCCCTGGAGTCAGTATTCGGGCAGAAAACAGAAAGTAAAAATCACAACGTCTCAATAAATATTTCGGCATTAAAATCGAATATAATTAATAAGTTAAGCGTTTTCTATTTTGCATCATTGAGAAAATAAATCTCCTGGAGCAGGCATTATTGAGAAACCCTGACGGGTGAATAGAGACTCTGTTTTTCTTCTGTTTTGCCTCTTTTTTGCCACTGTTTTAAATGTCATGGATCAGTAGCTGAGCGCTTTAGCAGTGAAATTCTAAAAATCCGACTACACTCCTTGGTGAGTTTGTGCCGATGCCATTTCGGGCACGAGCGTGCTTCGCTCAATTTTCCGTCAGGATTTATCCTGGTTTCCCTGTGCAGGAGTGACGACAAGAATGGCAAAAAATCCCACAAAAAAAGCCAGCAAACCGACCACCGCCCTTCCCGAATCCCCGCAGCGTGCCCTGAGCCAGGCTCAGGTTGATATCGCCGTTGATGCCGCCGGTGTACGCATCATTCATCCTTATAGTGATGGCGAAATCGTCAAAGGTTTTGACTCCAGCCACCGCACCCGCGTGCGTGAAGGATTGCCGGTCCCTCTGGGATCCACCTGGGACGGTCTGGGCGTTAATTTTGCGCTGTTCTCCGCTCATGCCACCAAAGTCGAACTGTGCCTGTTCAACGATCTCGGTGAGCAGTATGACGTGATTGAGTTACCTGAATATACCGACGAGGTGTGGCACGGTTACCTGCCCGATGCGCGTCCCGGTCTGCTGTATGCTTACCGTGTTCACGGCCCGTACGCGCCGCACGACGGGCATCGCTTCAATCCGGCCAAACTGCTGCTGGACCCCTACGCCAAGCAGATTGTTGGTGAACTGAAATGGGACGATGCCCTGTTCGCCTATGACATGCAGAGTGATAAAAAAGATCTGCACATTGATAATCGTGACAGCGCTGAATTTTTGCCTAAATGCCGGGTGATTGATCCCGCGTTTTCATGGGCGCGTTCGCGAAAAAATCATATTCCGTGGGAAGAGACGCTGATTTACGAAACGCATGTACGCGGCTATACCATGCGCCATCCCGCAGTGCCTGAGCATATGCGCGGGACCTTCTCCGGGCTGAGTACGCCGCAAATTGTCGATTACATCAAATCGTTGGGGATCACTTCCATCGAACTAATGCCAATTCACGCATTTACTGATGACCGTCATTTACAGGAGAAAGGCCTGCATAATTTTTGGGGCTACAACACGCTGAGTTTTTTCGCCCCGCACCCGCAATATATGGCGACGCAGACGGTCAATGAGTTTAAGCAGATGATTGCTACGCTGCACGCCGCAGAGATAGAAGTGATCCTCGATGTGGTCTACAACCACACAGCAGAAGGCAATGAACTTGGCCCGACGCTGTCGTTTAAAGGCATCGACAATGCCAGCTACTATCGACTGATGCCCGACAATAAGCGCTATTACATCAACGATACCGGCACCGGCAATACGCTCAACCTCAGCCACCCACGGGTATTGCAGATGGTCACCGACTCGCTGCGCTATTGGGCGACCGAGATGCAGGTGGACGGTTTTCGCTTCGATTTGGCGACCATTCTCGGCCGTGAAAGTTATGGTTTTGACGAAGGCTGCGGTTTTCTCGACACCTGCCGTCAGGACCCGATCCTCAGCCAGTGCAAATTGATAGCCGAACCCTGGGACTGCGGCCCGGGAGGTTATCAGGTGGGCGGTTTCCCACCAGGCTGGACTGAGTGGAACGACCGTTTCCGTGACTCGGTGCGCACATTCTGGCGCGGTGACGAAGGACAGCTGGCGCAGTTTGCCACCCGGCTGTCCGGTTCGGCGGATATCTTCAATCATCGCGGGCGTAAGCCGTACGCCTCGGTCAATTTCATCACCGCACACGACGGCTTTACGCTCAACGATCTGGTGTCGTATGAAAATAAGCATAACGAGGCCAACGGCGAAGAGGGCAAAGACGGCAGTAACAATAATATTTCCGCCAATTACGGGGCCGAAGGGTCGACGGAAGATCCGTCGATCAGTGAACTGCGCCTGCGTCAGATGAGAAACATGTTGGCAACGTTGCTGTTTTCGCAGGGGACGCCGATGCTACTGGCAGGCGATGAGTTCGCCCGTTCGCAACACGGCAATAACAATGCCTATTGTCAGGATACCGAGATCGCGTGGGTGAACTGGAATATCGAAGAGAAAGGTAAATCGATGATCCTGTTCACCTACCGGCTGATTGCGCTGAGAAAGCGTTTCCCGATCCTGCATCGGGGCCGGTTTCTGACCGGTGCGGTCCATGAAAAGTTAAACGTGAAAGATGTCAGCTGGTTCGAGCCACGCGGCGAAGAGATGAGCGATGCCGCCTGGGCAGATCCGCACGCCAAAAGCATCGCGATGTTACTTGATGGCCGCGCGCAACCGACCGGCCTGCTGCGTTATGGTTCGCTAAGTACGGTATTGCTGTTGTTCAACGCATCACACGAAGAAGTGGTGTTCAGCCTGCCTTCGGTGGCACATGGTGAAGGCTGGCGGCATGTCTTCGATACCTTCCAGCCGGATGACGTGAATGAACATAATTTTGATTTTGGTCGTGAATATATCTGCCCATCACGCACCGTGGCGTTGTTTGAGTTAATCAGTACCGCGAAGCACTCGCTTATCAACGACCTTTAACCGGTATTACTCTGGCGCTTTCAGATAGGCTTTAAACTGCGGCGTCATGTGAACTTCAAAGCTGTCGCCTTTTTTCGTGATCAGGTAGACCGCCAGATGCTCTTTCTCGGCCAGCGCCATGGCTTTTTTCGTGCCCAGCACCATCAGACCGGTGTCCCAGCCGTCAGCTTCCAGCGCCGTCGGGGCGATCACGGTGGCAGAAACCAGTTTATGGGTAATAGGATGACCGGTCGCGGGATCAATAATGTGTGACAGCCGTTTACCATCCAGCTCGTAATAGTTGCTATAGCTGCCTGACGTGCTGATGCCCATACCCTGCAAGTCGACAATCGCCTGAACGGCGGTCTCTTTGTCGGTCGGTTTCTGAATAGCCACCTGCCAGGGTTTACCTTTAGCATTGTCACCGCGAGAGACCACCGCGCCGCCTACTGACACCAGATAGTTACTGATGCCATTGCTTTCAATCAGGCGTGCCAAATGGTCCGTCGCATAACCTTCGCCCACGGTTGATAAGTCAACATACATTCCCGGCAGATCTTTTTGCAGATACTGGCCGTCTCCCTGCTGGATCACCTTCAAATGCTGCAAACCGATCTCCCCGCGCGCCGCGTCGATCTGTGCGTCGGACGGGGTTTTAATCGGTTGTTTTTTCGGCCCAAAACCCCACAGGTTTACCAGTGGCCCGACGGTAATGTCCATTGCACCTGATGTTTTCTGTCCAATACGCAGCGACGTCACGATGGCATCCGCCATACCTGCGCTGATCGGTTGCGGTACGTTGCCCTGATATTGATTGAATTGCGATAACACCGAATCTTCTTTGTAGGTTGAAAGCTGGTGATCATCTTCGGCCAGTTGCGCTTCGATTTGCTGCCGCAGTGCAGCTTCACGGCGGTTATCGACGCCTGCCAGACTGACACGGTAAAACGTCCCCATGGTTTTGCCTTCAATGACCAGTGTGTTGCGGTTTTTTTCCGTGACGTTGTCACAGGAGGCCAGCAGCGTGATACCGACAATGACACAGGTCAGGCGCATGCTCTGTCGAAGGAAGGGATGTTGTGAATCAGGCATAAATAACTCGCTTAGAAATAACCGCTGCGCACCGAAAAGGCGGCATAAAGGGTCTGAACAGTAATGGAACGTACTTAAACCAGGGATCAACAGCGGCCATTGACGGCCATTATCCTCTTATTGCTGGACTATTTTACCTGAATATTGCGCTATCGGCACAGTGATGAAAACGCCCGTGGGTGCCCAGGACTTGCGGCTCAACCTCTTCAAGCAAAAGCCTGTGCAGACTGCCCTCAACCAATAAATCTGATTTTTCCGTATATACTCATTCATTGGGACAGGAAATAATCCGCTGTGGTTATATTAGGTTCCTTAATAAAGTTGAGGAGAAATAATGCTGTACCTTGATGATCCCCTGATTGTTTTTACCGACCTCGATGGTTCACTGCTTGACCACCATGATTACAGTTGGACTCCCGCGCAGGCATGGCTTGACCGGCTGGCAGAGCATGATATTCCGGTGATCATTACCACCAGTAAAACCTCGGCGGAAGTCTCGTCATTGCAGCACGCTCTACAGCTTAACCACCTGCCCTTTATTGCTGAAAATGGCGCACTGATTCATTTGCCGGATGAAAATAACGTCGCTCATCACCTGATTGGGACAGACTACGCGCACATCCGTGAGGTGTTGGTGGACCTGCGTAAGCGTTATGATTTTGAATTTCGCGGTTTTGGTGATGTTCAGCCTCAGCAGGTCTCTGACTGGACCGGACTGTCGCTGGCCGACGCAAAACGGGCAATGCAACGGAACGCCTCTGAACCCCTGATCTGGTTTGGCAGCTCACTGGATTTGTCACGAATGGAAAAAATGTTGGCGCAAGAAGGACTGGCGATGACCCGTGGCGGAAGATTCTGGCATGTCATGGGCAAGGATGCCGGAAAAGGCGCCGCAGTGCGCTGGCTAAGTGAGCAGTACCCACAACGACGTGGAAAACCGGCCATAACCTTGGGCCTGGGAGATGGCCCGAATGATATCTCGATGCTTGAAGCGGTGGATTTTGCTGTGGTGATTCGGGGCCATCACAGTCTGGATATTCCGTTAACAAAAGAAGAAGAAAAGGTATTTCGTACGACGCTGTATGGGCCAGAAGGCTGGAGGCAAGGGCTGGATCATTTTATTGCTGTGAAGTGAAATTCAGATTTTCTTAAGGGAAAGCAAACGGAATGGCTGTTGTGGTTTCACTTTGATTCCAATGATTTTACCAAAACTAAAATTGGAGAGTAACGCATGAGCGATTTTTATCAGGATGGTGTCATTACAAATTTCCATAATCTGACTCACCGTAAGACGGAAGAGTTGGAGTATGACCTGCAAGTGTTTTCCGGTCGCCGATCGATGGGGTTGATTCTGCCTTCGCTCTTTTCTGAACTTGAAGGCCAGGCATTGACCAAAATTGTGGATGAGCTGACTAAAGTGCCCTATCTGGAAGAGATTGTGATAGGCCTGGACCGCGCTGACCGCGATCAGTTTTTATTTGCCCGGGAATTCTTCTCCCGTCTGCCACAGCGCCACCGTATTTTATGGAATGATGGCCCACGGCTGACGGCCCTGGACCAGGAGTTACAGAAGGAAGGGTTATCCCCCATGGAACCCGGCAAAGGACGTAACGTGTGGTTCTGCGTGGGTTACACGTTGGCGTCACGCCGTACCTCGGTCGTTGGATTACACGATTGTGACATTGTCACGTATAGCCGCGATATGCTGGCACGTCTGATGTACCCGGTTGCCAATCCTAACTTCCACTACGATTTCTGTAAGGGCTATTACGCCCGCGTTGCTGACGGCAAATTCAATGGCCGCGTTGGGCGCCTGCTGGTCTTCCCTCTGCTGAAATCTTTGCAAATCGTTTACGGGCATTCTGATTTCCTCGAATACCTGCGTTCTTTCCGCTACCCGCTTTCCGGTGAGTTCGCCATGCGTACGGACGTCTTAAATGATTTGCGCATTCCGAGCGACTGGGGTCTGGAGATTGGCGTGCTGTCAGAGTTGCACCGCAATACCGCCACCAAGCGAATCTGCCAGGTGGATATCGCTGATAACTACGATCACAAGCATCAGCCGATGTCGGAAGAGGATGCCAGCAACGGTTTACAGCGCATGAGTATTGATATTACCAAAGCGCTGTACCGCAAGATGGCCATACTTGGGGTGAATATTACCAGCGAGTCTTTCCGTATTCTCAAAGCCACCTATTACCGCAACGCGCTGGATATGATCGACGCCTTTGAGAATGACGCCAAAATGAACGGTTTGTCGTTTGACCGCCACAGCGAAGAGTCTGCGGTGGAATTATTCTCGGGTGCGATTATGGAAGCCGGTCAGGCCTTTGTGGATACCCCAAGCGAGAAGCCGTTTATTCCGAGCTGGAGCCGTGTGCAATCCGCCTTCCCCGATATGCTGGAACGCCTGCATGACGCGGTAGAACAAGATAATGAGGGTGATGTGTAAAAGAGCACGACAGATCACGCTCAGGTGATGCAAAAATCAAACGGGGCGCTTTTGGCGTCCCGTTCTTTTATCGGAAATTATCAAACCGGGCAAGCCGACGCCAAACGCGTTTATCGAACCGCTTAACAGGAGGTGCCGGACCGGTGGGGTTATGAGTCTCCCACCATCATCGGGGAAGACTCATTTTTTACACGGCCGCTTTTTTCCCGGGGAACAGCAGACTGGCGATAATACCCAATGCCAACACGCCCAGCACCACATATAAGCTCGCCAGCGCGCTGATGTTATAACCGTGATGCCACAGATGGTCGCTGGAATTCAACGCCAGTTTGGCCGCGACAAAGAACAGCAGGAAAATCACCGATTTTTCCAGATGACGCAGATATTTGCGCAGCGCTTCGAGCACGAAATACATCGTACGCAGCCCCAGTACCGCAAACATCATGGCAGAATAAACAATGAGCGGCTCGCGGCTGACGGCGATCACGGCAGGTACGCTGTCGAATGCAAACATCACGTCAGAAATCTCCACCACCGCGATGCACAGCAGCAGTGGCGTGGCGTAACGGATGCCCTTCTTGACCTGAAAACTGAAGTCTTTGTTCTCAGGTTTCGCCAATTCAGCTTCGATTTGCTCGCTGCTGACCAGAAAGTGCGCCCCAATAAGTTTCGGATAGACCGGAAAGAAACGGCGCACTAAACGGTTGGCGATGTGGTCGGAATAATCCTCCGAAGCGTCATCATCATCCCCGGCGCGCATCATCAAAATAGCCGTCCACAGAATGATCACCGCAAACACCATTTCTACCCATGGGCCGAGTGCCAGCAGGCTGGTGCCGATCACCACAAAAATGCCACGGAATACGATGGCACCGATAACGCCCCAATAAAGAATTCGGTGGCGATAACCGTCCGGTACTTTGAACCACGCGAAAATCGCCATAATCACAAACAGGTTATCAATCGATAAGACTTGCTCGAGGGCATAACCGGTCAGGAACAGGCTGGCAACTTCTTTGCCGTGATGGAAATAGAGGAAACCCGCAAACGCCAGCGACACGAAGATCCAAAAAAGAGTCCAGAGCGAAGCACTCTTCAGGCCAATTGGCGTATGGCTGCGGTGCGCAAAAATGTCGATCAGCAGCGCACATACGGCGATGACAACAAAAACAGCGGTAGTTTCCAGCGGAAAACCCAAAGACTCTGGTGGCATTACATGTCCTGATAAGTAAACAAAAGTTAAACGAGTTTCACATTGTAAGGGGTTGAGCGCGTGTTGGGTATTGAAAGTCGAAAAATGAATTGCTCCGTGTAATAATCGTCGCCGCACCTTTTTGGAGAAAATTTGATGCTGACTTTAGTGAGTGAAACCATTGATACACCGCTCGGTGAACTAGAAATTGTCACCGATCAGCAGGGGCAACTGCGCGCGTTGGAGTGGGCTGATTTTCATCATCGTCTCCTGCAATTACTGGTCCGTCACTACGGTGTCGCGGTTTCACCCAAGGAGATGGGCAGCAAGATTACGTCATCTGGCGCAAAAACCAGTTTCAGCCTTAATCAGGATAGCGTTGATGCTGCCGTTCGTCAGAGGATCCAGGATTATTTCTCTGGGGATTTACATGCCATTGACTCTCTGCCCGTGGCGACCGCCGGGACAGAATTTCAGCGCAGAGTGTGGCAAATGCTGCGCACGATCCCCTGCGGACAAATCATGACATACGGACAAATGGCGGCAAAATTAGACAACCCCGGCGCATCGAGAGCAGTCGGGCTGGCAAACGGTTCGAATCCAATAAGTGTGGTAGTGCCCTGTCACCGGGTGATCGGCAGCAACGGTGCCCTGACCGGCTATGCGGGTGGCGTGGACAGGAAAAAGTGGTTATTGATTCATGAGGGTTATTTGAAAAGTCCACAAAAATCACTTTTTTAATGAATTAAAGTCATTCTAAATCTTATTGATTCTCGATTGGCCTTTTTTGTTGTTCAAGATCAAATAATAATAAAAAAAACCTCTTAAAAATCGGGGTTTTTTATCAATTCGCCCTTTTCGCCTAATTGCCCTACTTATCAATTCCGGCAAAAGATGTTAAAATTGACCCATATCAATATTGCCAGAGTGAATCTTATGATCCCGGAAAAACGTATTATTCGTCGTATCCAATCTGGTGGTTGTGCCATCCACTGCCAGGATTGCAGCATTAGCCAGCTGTGTATTCCTTTCACCCTTAATGAACATGAGCTGGATCAGCTCGATAACATTATCGAAAGGAAGAAGCCGATCCAAAAAGGTCAGGCGCTGTTCAAGGCGGGCGATGAGTTGAAATCCCTGTATGCCATCCGTTCCGGGACCATCAAGAGCTACACCATCACAGAACAGGGTGATGAGCAAATCACCGGTTTTCATCTGGCAGGTGATTTGGTCGGTTTCGATGCCATTGGGGGCTTACAGCACCCAAGTTTTGCTCAGGCACTAGAAACATCAATGGTTTGCGAAATACCGTTCGAAACCCTGGATGACCTCTCCGGTAAAATGCCAAATTTGCGTCAGCAAATTATGCGTTTAATGAGCGGAGAAATAAAAGGCGACCAGGATATGATTCTGCTGTTGTCGAAGAAAAATGCTGAAGAGAGATTGGCGGCATTTATTTACAATCTCTCCCGCCGTTTTGCCGAACGTGGTTTTTCTCAGCGCGAATTCCGCCTGACCATGACCCGTGGCGACATCGGTAATTATCTGGGTTTGACTGTAGAAACCATCAGCCGTTTGTTAGGGCGTTTCCAGAAATCAGAAATGCTGAGCGTTAAAGGCAAATATATTACGATTGAGAATCATGCCTTGCTTTCTCAATTGGCCGGTCAATCCGTCGCCGTTACCGCATAACCCTATTGGTCGGATTTTCAAAAGCAATAATTTGTTGATCCGACTCAATTTCTCCGCTGTCCGATTACTTAATCTTGGTTTACTCTGTACTTAATACACTGAGCTATAACGCTGTTCAATCACAGGTGTTAAGGAGTCCCCCCATGGCTAAGTATCAGAATATTTTGGTCGCAATCGACCCCAATCAGGACGACCAGCCCGCGTTGCGTCGTGCAGTTTATTTGGTCCAGAGAAACGGCGGGCGCATCAAAGCCTTCCTGTCGATTTATGATTTCTCCTATGAAATGACCACAATGCTCTCCCCTGACGAACGGTTAGCCATGCGGCAAAGCGTGATTAACGAGCGTGAGGCGTGGATTGCCGAGCAGTGCCACTACTATGTTGAAGCGGGTATTCCGATTGAAATCAAAGTGGTCTGGCACAATAAACCTTTCGAAGCCATCATTCAGGAAGTCCTCAACGGCCAGCACGATCTGTTACTGAAAATGGCTCATCAGCATGACCGTCTTGAATCTGTGATCTTCACCCCAATCGACTGGAATTTGCTACGCAAATGCCCTTGCCCGGTGTGGATGGTAAAAGACCAGGCATGGCCGGAAAGTGGAAAAGCGCTGGTGGCGGTGAATCTCTCCAGTGAAGAGCCTTATCATGATCCGCTCAATATTAAGCTGGTAAAAGAAACCATTGAGCTGGCCGGGCACGTTAATCAGACTGAAGTGCATCTGGTCGGTGCTTACCCTGTGACTCCCATCAATATCGCCATCGAGTTACCCGACTTTGACCCAAGTGTTTATAACGACGCCATTCGCGGTCAGCATTTAATCGCTATGAAAGCACTGCGGCAAAAATTCCACCTCGACGAAAAATTTACCCACGTAGAAAAAGGCCTGCCTGAAGAGGTGATCCCTGACCTGGCAGAACATCTGCAAGCCGGCGTGGTGGTGATCGGCACGATTGGGCGTACAGGATTATCCGCGGCGTTTCTTGGCAATACCACCGAACAGGTGATCGACCATCTGAAATGTGACCTGCTGGCCATCAAGCCTGATGATTTTGAATGCCCTCTTACGGCGGAAGATGTCGAAGAGCACGACGACGAATAACCGTCGTTATCACGGAATATGCACCCAAAGAAAAAGCCAGTTCATAATGAACTGGCTTTTTTTATCGCGAAGACGCGGTGAACTTTAAACGTAATACGGCGAATTAAAGTGCGCGAAGAATATTCTCTACGCTTTCCTTGGCGTCGCCAAACAACATCTGCGTGTTCTCTTTAAAGAACAGCGGGTTCTGAACGCCAGCGTAACCGGTATTCATTGAACGCTTGAAGACAATCACGTTCTGCGCTTTCCACACTTCCAGCACAGGCATACCGGCGATTGGGCTGCGCGGATCTTCCTGGGCGGCCGGGTTAACGGTATCGTTCGCGCCAATCACCAGCACCACATCGGTGTCAGCAAAGTCGTCGTTGATTTCGTCCATTTCCAACACGATGTCATACGGTACGCGCGCTTCTGCCAGCAAGACGTTCATATGACCGGGCAGACGCCCTGCTACCGGATGAATACCGAAGCGGACTTTTATGCCCATCGCACGCAGTTTAGCCGTAATATCCTGCACCGGATATTGTGCCTGTGCGACCGCCATACCGTAGCCGGGAGTGATGATCACGGAGCTGGCACTTTTAAGCATTTCTGCCACATCTTCAGCACTGGCCTCGCGATATTCCCCCATTTCGTCTGCATCACCCGTTGAAGAGCCATCGGTGCCGAAACCGCCTGCAATCACGCTGATAAACGAACGGTTCATCGCTTTACACATGATAAAGGAGAGGATCGCACCGGATGAACCCACCAGAGCACCGGTGACGATCAGCAGGTCGTTGCTGAGCATAAAGCCCGCCGCCGCCGCCGCCCAACCGGAATAGGAGTTCAGCATAGACACCACGACCGGCATGTCTGCACCGCCGATGGATGACACTAAATGCCAGCCGAAGCCAAGAGCAATCAGGGTCATGATCAACAGTGAGAACACCTGCACGCCAACGCTGTCGGTACGAACAAAGGTGATCATCAGGACTAAAGAGGCAATCAACGCCACGAGATTCAATTTATGACGATGCGGCAGTGCCAGCGGCTTGGAAGAAAAAGTGCCGCGCAGTTTGCCGAACGCTACAATTGAACCGGTGAAGGTCACGGCACCAATGAAGATACCGAGGAACACTTCGGTCAGATGGATATTCTCCATCACCCGGTCCATCGGTACTGAGCCGTGATCCAGGTAGCTGTTAAAGCCGACCAGAACCGCTGCCAGACCGACAAAGCTGTGCAGAATAGCGACCAGTTCCGGCATTTGAGTCATTTCGACTTTACGTGCCAGATAGATACCAATCGCACCGCCAATCACCATCGCAATGATGATCCAGCCCACGTTGCCTGAGTCAGGCCCGAGGATGGTGGCAATCAATGCAATGGCCATCCCGGTCACACCGAAAATATTGCCCTGTTTAGATGTTTCGTGTTTTGACAATCCAGCCAGGCTGAATATGAACAGAATAGCGGCAACGATATAGGCTGCTGTAACTAATCCCCCAGACATATGTTATCCCTCAGTTCTTACGAAACATCTTCAGCATGCGCTGAGTGACGGTGAATCCGCCGAAAATATTGATACTGGCAATGAGTACTGCAACAAATGACAAAACGCTAACCCAGCCGCTATGACCAATTTGCAATAATGCGCCAACGACGATAATTCCTGAAATGGCATTGGTGACTGACATCAGCGGCGTATGTAACGCATGACTCACATTCCACACCACGTAGTAACCCACCACGCAAGAGAGCGCGAACACGGTAAAGTGAGACAGGAACTCTTTCGGTGCGACATTCGCCAGCCAGCCAAACAGAATGATGGCCACGGCCATAATGATGTATTTGGTGTAAGGCGAAGAGGGTTTGGCTTCTACTTTTGGCAACGGCTCCGCTTTTTTGGCCTGAGGCTGCGCGGAGACTTGAATCGGTGGCGCAGGCCAGGTCACTTCACCCGCTTTCACCACAGTCACGCCGCGCACCACGGTATCTTCGAAATCGATTTCGATATTGCCGTCTTTCTCTTTGCACAGCAGTTTCAGCAGGTTCACCAGGTTAGTGCCATAAAGCTGTGAAGACTGTGTCGGCAGACGGCTTGGCAGATCGGTATAACCGATGATCTTCACGCCGTTGTCTGTCGTTGTGATTTTATCCGCTACGGTTAGTTCGCAGTTACCACCGGTTTGCGCAGCCAGATCGACGATCACGCTGCCGGGTTTCATCGACGCCACCATTTCTTTGGTGATGAGCTTCGGTGCCGGACGGCCTGGAATTAACGCGGTGGTGACAATAATGTCCACTTCAGCCGCTTGTGCAGCAAACAAGGCCATTTCGGCTTTGATGAAGGCTTCAGACATGACTTTCGCATAGCCGTCACCGCTGCCTGCTTCTTCTTCGAAGTCCAGTTCAAGGAACTCCGCGCCCATACTCTGAACCTGCTCTTTAACTTCAGGGCGGGTATCAAAAGCACGAACAATGGCGCCGAGGCTGCCCGCCGCACCGATGGCGGCCAGACCGGCGACACCGGCACCGATAATCATCACTTTCGCCGGGGGAACTTTACCGGCGGCGGTGATTTGCCCGGTGAAGAAACGGCCGAACTCATGGGCAGCTTCCACAATCGCGCGGTAACCGGCGATGTTCGCCATCGAACTCAGAGCATCTAAAGACTGCGCACGCGAGATGCGAGGAACCGAGTCCATCGCCATTGCCGTAATATTGCGCGCGGCGAGCTGCGAAATAAGCTCTGGATTTTGCGCAGGCCAGATAAAGCTCACTAACGTGGTGCCTGCCTGCAATTTTTGAATTTCATCGCCTTCGGGTGCATTGACCTTAAGCACGATATCGGACTGCCAGACGTCATCTCCGCTGACAATCTCAGCACCCGCTTCCTTATAGGCCGCGTCATCAAAACTGGCCAGTTTCCCGGCACTTTGCTCAATGGCGACCGTGAAGCCGAGTTTTAGCAGCTGTTCTACCGTTTTCGGCGTGGCTGCAACTCTGGCTTCATTGGTCAACCGCTCTCTTGGTACACCAATACGCATAGTATTCCCTTCACCCTTTTCATTGATGATCAGTGTCATCGACATAATATTGCTATTTAAGACCTGTGAATTCTTACCGTACTGAAACTGTTTTATCAGGCCATTTATAACCTACTGAATTTCTAATCAATAATCTACGTATCACAACGATAGTCAGAGAATTAATTAACAATTCAACGCGACAGGTCATAAAGCTGCTGCAAAGCCGGTAAAACACCGACTCAAAAATCTTTTTTTTGAAAGAATTGCCGCATCTATCACTTTGCCCTTCTCACCTTAACCCGTGCGGGATAAGCATAAAAGTTAGAAAATAGTGAATAATTAACATTTATTTCACTACTTGGATTATTCAATAAACTTATATAAGTTATGAATTGAAAAAAAAGTGACACAGCTAGCGGTTACCGACATCGCGATTGACATAAATTACTGAGACACTCGGTATTGTTACATGCAATAATCGGCCGCTAACCTGTTACACATCAAGAATTCAGCACGTTTCAACATTACTGCGCAAGGTGAAAGGATTTTTTATGAAGCTGACCAAAACGATCATCGCATCGGCCCTGTGTTTAACTCTAACGGCTATTTCCGCGTTGTCAGCAGCACAGGCAGCCCAGGAAATCTCCCCAGAAAAAGCAGCCGCCATCAAACCCTTTGATCGCATTGTTGTTTCCGGTCGTTTTAACGCGCTCGGCGATGCGGCTGATGCCGTTTCCCGCCGCGCTGATGCGCTGGGTGCAGATTATTTTTACATTCAAGATACTAATAGCTCAGGTAACAGCGGTAACTGGCGTGTCGTCGCGGACATTTATAAAAAAGATGCGGCCGAAGTCAGCAAGAAAACCACTTACCGTGAAATCAATGGCGTAAAAGAATTACCAAAAGAAGAAGCCTACCTGATCGAGCCTTATGACACCGTGACTGTCAGCGGTTTCTACCGCAGCCAGCCAGATGTTACCGATGCCATCAGTAAAGCAGCGAAAGAGAAAGGGGCCTACTCCTTCTTCATCGTTCGCCAAATTGATGCCAACGGCGGCGGCAATCAATACATCACGGCTTTCATCTATAAGAAAGATGCAGCAAAACGTGTCGTTCAGGATGCGGATGCTATCCCTGCTGATTCTGAAGCCGGTAAAGCAGCATTAGCTGCCGGTGGTGCAGCGGCGAAGAAAGTTGAGATCCCGGGTGTGGCTTCTTCCAGCAGCCCAAGCCGTGACGTGGGTCGCTTCTTTGAAACGCAATCATCTACCGGTCAGCGTTATACCGTGACTGCGACGAATGGCGCGAAGATTCAGGAAGTGAATGACGTGACTGCTGCACAGATGGTGCCGTTTGACTCGATAACGTTCACCGGTCACTTTAACAGCGTGACGGATGTATCGCAGGAAGTCGGTAACCGTGGGGCCGCGAAAGGGGCGAAGTTCTACCACGTGACCCGTCAGTGGCAGAATAAGAGTGGTGGTAACCTGACAGTCAGTGCTGACTTGTTCAAGTAACCCTTTCTCAAGTATGACGTAATAACAAAAGGCAGCCAGTGGCTGCCTTTTTGCTACGTTTTTTTCACATGACTAAAACAAATCATAGCGCACTGAAAAAGACGCTAAAATTTAATGCTGCGCGGGCATTTGCAGGATTTGTACCAATAAGATTTCATTACTTTGGGACAACTGAAGCAAATGTTTGCATTCAATTTTTATTGCCGTCAGTTGTTCATCATTCAGGGCGTAGGGCAGATGAATTTCAATGGCATAGAACCCTTGCTGCTCAGCCAGTTCTATCAGACGCACGATATTTGTTTCATCGCTAACCTGAGTAGACACCACCTGAAGCGCCAGTGCCCGTAAACTTTCCTGCTTCGATTTTTCCTGCGAAGTGCGCGACTTGAGAACCATGCCAAAAAACGGCATTACGCCATAAATCGCATCGAGAAAGCTCCAGTGCTTTTTGCACGATGCTGACAAATATTCCATATAGTCAAAAGACGCTTTTTCACTGCGCACATCGGGTACCAGGCGAGTTTCGCTCATCCCCTATTCCTCTCCAGGCCAGTGTTAGCACGGTTAAACGCACGAAGAATGATTAGGATTTTTATAATCTAACCATATATATAACGTTGAGCCTATTCATCTCTATAATGGCATATTTTACTGACACTACGCCAGTCAGTTCAGGCGCTTTAATCATGTGGTTTTCGTCGCATGAAACCATTTCGTTAAGGTACTATTGGGATGTAGTTAAAGCCTGTTTCATTAGGTTAATACCACGTGACTGTTTTGCTTGATTAACAGCCTAAATTGAGAAATTGTTAACTATTGTCTGCTTTTCATCGTTTCTGTCTGTAAAAGGTCGGTAAACTCTGAAAAACTGTCACTTTCTATTATGCATATCTCATCGTTGCCACATAATTTCTTGGGCGACGCTGATCACCGGACTTACAAGCAGCAAGCCAATGAATAAAATCGTTTTTGTGGAAGATGATGCAGAAGTCGGCAACCTGATTGCCGCCTATTTAGGTAAACATGATATTGACGTATTAGTCGAACCCCGCGGTGACACAGCACAGGACCGCATTGCACTGGAAAAACCCGACCTGGTGCTACTCGATATCATGCTCCCCGGTAAAGACGGCATGACATTATGTCGCGATCTCCGCCCAACATATAACGGCCCTATCGTCCTGCTGACCTCGCTCGACAGCGACATGAATCATATTTTGTCATTGGAAATGGGCGCTAACGATTACATTTTGAAAACCACCCCGCCGGCGGTGTTACTCGCCCGCCTGCGCCTGCATCTGCGCCAACACGCGCCGCAATCTGCCGGCGATGATAAACCTGTCAAACCACTACAAGGCGGCAACGCCCTGCACTTCGGCCAGTTGTGTATTGACCCGGTAAACCGCGAAGTCACGCTGGTTGATGAGACGATTATTCTTTCGACATCAGACTTCGATTTGCTGTGGGAACTGGCTACCCACGCCGGGAGAATTATGGATCGCGAGGCGTTACTGCTTAACCTGCGCGGCGTAAGCTACGACGGACTGGATCGCAGTATTGATGTGGCGATATCCCGCCTGCGCCGTAAGCTTTACGACAACGCGCTCGAGCCTTTCCGTATAAAAACCGTGCGCAATAAAGGCTATCTGTTTGCACCGAATGCCTGGGAGAAAGGCGAAGAATGAAAAAGCTGTTCATCCAGTTTTTCCTCCTGTTGCTGGTCTGTTTTCTGGTGATGTCGATGCTCGTCGGCCTGGTGTACAAAGTCACCGCCGAACGCACCGGTCGGCAATCAATGAATGACCTGATGAAAAGCTCGCTCTATTTGATGCGCAGCGAATTACGTGAAATTCCAATTAAAGACTGGAATAAAACCATTAATACGCTAGACCTCAATCTGTCATTTAAATTGCATATTGAACCGCTGGGAAAACGCGTACTGTCCCCTGAGATGGATAAGCGCCTTAAAGACGGTGAAATTATCGCATTGGATGATGAATACACGTTCATTCAACGCGTACCTCGCAGCCATTACGTGTTAGTGGTTGGGCCAATTCCGTACCTATTTTACATGCATGAAATGCGCATTCTGGACCTGTGCCTGATGATGGTCATTGGCCTGTCACTGGCGTTCCCGGTGTTTCTTTGGATGAGCCCGCACTGGAAAGATCTGGTTAAACTGGAAAACTCGGCCCAGCGACTGGGTAATGGCTATCTGGATGAACGCACCAACTTTGACTCCAGTTCCAGTCTTAATCGACTGGGAATTGCGTTCAACCAGATGGCGGACAACATCAACACCCTGATTGCCAGTAAAAAACAGTTGATCGACGGTATCGCCCACGAATTGCGCACTCCGCTGGTCCGGCTGCGTTACCGGTTAGCCATCAGCGAAAATCTACCCGAAGTCGAGCAACAGGCAATTAACCGCGATATTGGTCAGCTTGAAGCGCTAATTAATGAACTGCTGACCTATGCCCGGCTTGACCGCCCACAGGTGGCACTGAATCTGGAAAAAGTTAACCTCGCCGATTGGCTGACCGATAAAGTAGATGACTTCAGTCTGATCAATTCCGACCGGGACATTGCGCTGTCGGTGCCGCAAAATGTTGATTTCGGCGGCGTGGACTTACGCCTGATGGAGCGAGTGTTAGACAACCTGGTGAACAACGCTCTGCGCTACGCCGACAAGCATCTGCGTATCAGCCTGTGGCTGGAAGGTGATGAAGCGAATTTACAGGTGGAAGACGACGGCCCCGGCATTCCGGCAGAAGAGCGTCATCGAATATTTGAGCCTTTTGTTCGTCTTGATCCCAGCCGTGACCGTGCCACTGGCGGTTGTGGCCTCGGCCTGGCGATTGTCCACTCTATCGCCGTTGCCTACCAGGGCCGTGTCAGCGTCGATGCCAGCCCTTCCCTTGGCGGCGCCTGCATCCGTTTCACCTGGCCTGTCAAAGCTGTTTTTAATCTGAATGTAGAACCACGCTAAATCTCAACATCCGAAGGGAGTAAATAATGACAACAGCCTATTCACAACTGCGTAGCACCTTCGCCCGTTTATCCCGCTTCAGCCATTTGTCCGCCATCGCTGGCTGGGACATGGCCGCGATGATGCCGCCTGCCGGGAGTCAGGCCCGTTCAGAAGCGCTGGCCGAACTGAGCGTTCTTTCTCACCAAATCCTCACGGCTAAACAGGTTGGAGAGTGGCTGGAACAGGCAGGAAATGAAGATCTCAATGACGTTGAACAAGCCAATCTGCGGGAGATGCGCCGTCAGTATCAGCAATCGGCCTTATTGCCGGAAAGTCTGGTGCAGGAAAAATCGCTGGCGGGTGCCCGCTGCGAGCATGCATGGCGTATACAGCGTAAAGCCAATGACTGGGAAGGCTTCTCAGAAAACCTGCGAGAAGTGGTACGTCTTAGCCGTCAGGAAGCCAAATTACGGGCCGACGCTGCCGGGATTAGCCGATATGACGCCTTGCTGGACATGTACGAACCGGGTATGACCTCAAAGAAACTGGACGTCCTCTTTGGCGATTTGAAAACCTGGCTGCCACAACTGCTGCAAAACGTGGTGGAAAAACAGAAGTCTGAGTCCTGCATTGCACTGGCCGGGCCTTTTGATATTGAAAAACAGCGTCAGCTGGGCTTGGCAGTCATGGGCCGTCTGGGGTTTAATTTTGACGCCGGTCGTCTGGATGTCAGCGCCCACCCGTTCTGCGGCGGCGTGCCTCAGGATGTCCGCATCACCACCCGTTACAATGAAGATGAATTTCTCAGCGCCATGATGGGTGTGATCCATGAAACCGGTCATGCGCGCTATGAGCAAAACCTGCCTAAAGAGTGGCTTGGCCAGCCAGTATCTAATGCCCGCTCAATGGGCGTGCATGAATCACAAAGCCTGTTATTCGAAATGCAACTCGGTTGTAGCGCGCCTTTCCTGAAATCCGTTTATCCGCTGGTCATCGCCCAGTTCGGTGAGCGCCAGGGGCTGGATGAGAGCAACTTCATCAAACTCAATCAGCGTGTTCAACCAGGCTTTATTCGCGTTGATGCCGATGAAGTCAGCTATCCGGCGCACGTGATTTTGCGTTATGAAATTGAAAAAGCGCTGATCGACGGTGAGATTGAAGTCGACGATATTCCTGCTTTGTGGGGGCACAAAATGAAGGAGTATCTCGGCATTGATACCACCGGCAATTACCGTGATGGCTGCATGCAGGATATTCACTGGACCGACGGCGGGTTTGGCTACTTCCCGACGTACACACTGGGTGCCATGTATGCTGCACAACTGTTCCAGTGCGCCAATAACGCGATCCCTACCCTGCAGGATGATATTGCCCGCGGCGACCTGACCGCCCTGTTCCAGTGGTTGCAGCAAAACATCTGGCAGCACGGCAGCCGCTTCAGCACAGATCACTTGATTAAGAACGCCACTGGCGAAACGTTGAACCCGGCCTATTTCCGCAAGCACCTGGAAAGCCGTTATCTTTAAGTGCGCTGTTGCAAAGCGGGTTTGATTTGAGCGCCCGCTCCCAATAAAGGCCCGAGCAATGGCGGGCCTTTGTTATTTTCTGAATTCATCTCCCTTTCTGCTAAGAATCGTCTCAATAAATCTGTCAGATCCCCCTGTTTCACAAAGATTTTCAGGCTTGCAGAGAGCTAATGTATACAAAGCATTATGTATGTTGTAACTAAATGGGAGATTTATACGGTACCTGAGATACTTTATTGAGATTAGCGAATTGATTTTAAAGGATTATAGGGTTTGTACATAAGGTTACACGCCGACACCATTCACTCACTTACAAAGCGTTCTTCCAGGCCTAGTATTCTTCTACCGACCCCGCAGTGGGGTGGACACATAAACAAACATTCTGAGGAATTTAACATGAAAAAAGTATTAGCTCTGGTTGTTGCCGCTGCAATGGGTCTGTCTTCTGTTGCTTTCGCTGCTGAAACTACCGCGACTCCAGCTCCTGCAGCTGCTGCTTCCACTACTGCTGCACCAGCTGCCAAAGCACCTGCTAAGCACGTAGTTAAAAAAGCAAACAAGAAACCAGCTCAGAAAGCTCAGGCTGCCAAGAAACACAAAAAACACGCTAAGAAAGCAGCCGCTCCAGCTGCACAGAAAGCACAGGCTGCTAAAAAACCTGTGAAACAAGTTAAAAAAGCAGCGCCAGTAGCTCAGAAAGCTCAGGCCGCTAAAAAACACGTGAAACATGCTAAAAAAGCTGCACCAGTAGCTCAGAAAGCTCAGGCCGCTAAAAAACACGTGAAACACGCTAAAAAAGCTGCACCAGCTGCAAAAGCAACTCCAGCAGCATAAGTAAAACGTCTTAGTGAGGGTATCTCCTCACCGCTTTAAAGACTGATTATCTAACACCCGGTTCGCCGGGTGTTTTTTTCTCCAGTTTTAATCTTGAGGTATTGATGGAAGATGCTGCGCCGATACCTGTTTGAAATCACCCTGAGCGCCCTGATCCTCTGTGGCCTTATCACTTTGTTCTTCTATTTATAAATCATCCGTTCCACACCACGTTTTTTCGAATAAAGCGTTCTAAAGATTGCGAAAATCAGCACGATATCTACGTCGAATGTTGCAAGCATCTAAAATCACTCCATAATTAACGATTCAAGGGATTTCCCTGTCTTCAAGGTCAGAATGTTATGCGCATCGCGTTACCTTATGTTTTGTGCTTTTTCTGTTTCGCCCTTCCCTCTGCTCATGCCGATGTTCCTGAGCCGGATTCCGACGCACCTGTTATTAGCCTAAAAGAAAAAACAGCGCTGTTTTTTGGTCATGACCAGCGGACACCCGTTGCCGATGCCCGCCAGTGGCCATGGCAAGCGATTGGTCAGATAGAGACTCAAAGTGGAAATTTATGTACTGCGACATTGATTTCAAAACATCTTGTACTGACGGCCGGTCACTGCGTGCTGGCGCCTCCAGGCAAGATTGATAAAGTCGTGGCCCTGCGCTTTATTTCTCACCATCAAAAATGGCGCTATCAGGTGACGGCGCTGGAAACCTTAGTTGACCCGAAACTCGGTAAAAAACTTAAAGCAGACGGTGACGGCTGGATTGTTCCACCCAAAGCCGCCCCTTTTGATTTTGCGCTGGTCCGTCTGACCGATACCAATATTGCCTTGCCGATCACCCCGCTTCCTCTCTGGGAAGGCAGTCGTGATGAGCTGACCGCGGCGTTAAAACAGAATGGCAGGAAAGTGACTCAGTCGGGATATCCAGAAGATCATCTGGATGATTTGTACAACCATCAGGATTGTTTAGTCACCGGATGGGCACAACCGGGCGTGCTTTCACACCGTTGCGATACGCTGCCGGGCGACAGCGGTTCACCGTTGTTACTGAAAACTGGCGATAAATGGTCACTGATTGCCATTCAGAGTTCGGCGCCTGCAGCCCAGGACCGCAATCTGGCAGACAACCGCGCCCTCGCAGTTCCATCGATTCGCGATGCCCTCAATAAGCTTTCCTCTGGCGTGGTGAGTGCCAGCGAGGTAAAAACGACACCTTAGAGACAAACTAGCGTGAAAAGCCCTAAACCTCTATAAGAGGTCTGGGGCTTTTTGGGGCAGAATTTAAACCTGACTCATTACGCTAATTGCTCCATGGTCTGCAAAATACGCTTATCTGAAATCGGGTATGGCGTTCCCAATTGCTGCGCAAAGTAACTCACCCGCAACTCTTCAATCATCCAGCGAACTTCTTTCACTTCTTCACTTTGCTGGCGCACAGGCGGCAATTTATTCAGCCACTGTTGCCACATTTTCTGTACATGCTCGACCTTCAGCATCTGCGCACGGTCGCGGTGAGGGTCAACCGGCAGTTTATCCATGCGCTTTTCGATAGCATTGAGATAACGCAGCGTGTCCGGCAAGCGTTTCCAGCCATTTTGCGTCACAAATCCGCGATAAATCAGCCCGGACATCTGGCTCTTAATATCAGACAGTGCTAGCGCCATGGTCATATCAATCCGGCCTTTCAGGCGCTTATTGATACTGAATACCGCCGTCAGAATTTGCTCAACCTGTACTGCAATCTGCACTACGGCTTCATTAAGGTGCCCACGAACATGTTCATGCAGGCGGGCAAACGCTTCCTCTTTCCACACCAGTCCGCCGCTTTGCGCGATAAGCTTGTCAATCCCGCAGGCGATGCAGTCGTCAATGAGATCCAGTACTTTGCCGTACGGGTTAAAGTAGAGCCCGAGTTTAGCTTTATTGGGCAGTTTTTCATGCAGGTACTTGATAGGTGATGGAATATTCAGCAGTAACAGGCGGCGAAGCCCCGCCCGCATGGCCTGCTGCTGCTCGAGTTCGCTGTCGAACAAACGGATAGCGATACTGTCTTTGGTATCAACCAGCGCCGGATAGGCTTTCACTTCATAGCCACCGCGCTTTTGTTCATACTTCTCCGGCAGCGTGCCGAAGCTCCAGACATGTAAATCGCTCTGCTCGATACCGTCGTCAGCCACCGCAGACAGCGTCTGTTGTACCTGTTCCTTCAGACCCGCCTTCAGTACCGTCAGATCTTTGCCTTCACGCAGCGTCTTGTTTTTGTCATCCAGAATACGGAATGTCATTTTAAGATGATCAGGTACCTGCTCAAGTTGCCACTCATCGCGTGACACCGTCACGCCACTCATCTTACGCAGTTCGCGCTCCATGGCTTCCAGCAGCGGTAATTCAAAGGGCTTAATACGACCGAGCAAAGCGTCAGCGTAATTGGGTGCCGGCACGAAGTTACGGCGGACCGGTTTTGGTAACGACTTAATCAATGCCATGATCAATTCACGGCGAATGCCCGGAATTTGCCAGTCAAACCCCTCTTCACTCACCTGATTCAGCAGCGGCAACGGAATGTGTACCGTGACACCATCAGCGTCAGTACCCGGCTCGAACTGATAGGTCACGCGCAGTTTAATGTTGCCCTGATGCCAGAAGTTCGGGTAATCGAGCGCGCTGATATTACCCGCCCCCTCTTTGATCAACATGCTTTTTTCGAAATTCAGGCTGTCTTGTGGCTGGGTTTTCCACCAGGTATCAAAATGTCGCCCTGACACCACCTCCTGACCGATACGCTGTTCGTAAAACAGGAATAGCGTCTCTTCGTCCACCAGAATATCGCGGCGACGGGACTTGTGCTCCAGCTCTTCAACTTCAGTACGGAGTCGCAAATTGGCGCGGAAGAACGCATGACGCGTCTGCCAGTCCCCCTCCACCAACGCATGACGAATAAACAGATCACGGGACACCACGGGGTCGATAGTGCCGTAATTGACTTTACGGGCCGCCACAATCGGCAGGCCAAACAGGCTGACTTTTTCGGTCGCCATCACCGCGCCCTGTGCTTTTTCCCAGTGCGGTTCGCTGTAACTGCTTTTCACCAAATGTTGAGCCAGTGGCTCAATCCATTCAGGTTCTATACGGGCGCCAATGCGGCCCCACAGGCGGCTGGTTTCCACCAGCTCAGCAACCATGATCCATTTCGGCGGTTTTTTGAATAAACCAGAGCCTGGAAATATCGCAAAGCGCGCATTTCTCGCACCGGTATATTCGTGTTTATCGACGTCTTTTTGGCCGATGTGCGACAGCAGCCCGGTCAGTAACGCGCAGTGAATACTGCGGTAATCCGCCGGTTCGCTGTTGACCGGCAGACCGAGCTCTTTTACCACCTGACGCAGCTGGGTGTAGATATCCTGCCATTCGCGCACACGCAGATAGTTGAGGTAATCACTGCGGCACATCTTGCGGAACTGCGCAGAAGTGAGTTCTTTCTGCTGCTCTTTCAGGTAATCCCACAGGTTCACAAACGCCTGGAAATCCGAGTCTTTATCGGCAAAGCGGCGGTGTTTTTCGTCCGACGCCTGCTTTTTGTCTGCCGGACGTTCACGTGGGTCCTGAATCGACAACGCGGCGGTGATGATCATCACTTCGCGCACGCAGCCATTTTTACGCGCTTCCAGCACCATACGGGCCAGACGCGGATCCACCGGCAACTGAGCCAACTGGCGACCTGATGGCGTCAGTGTATAGCGGCCATCCTGCGCATTGTTAATCGCTCCCAGCTCTTCCAGCAGCTTTACGCCATCTTGGATATTGCGGTTATCCGGCGCTTCCACAAACGGGAAGGCGGCAATGTCGCCGAGCCCCAGCGAGGTCATCTGCAAAATGACCGAAGCTAAGTTAGTACGCAGAATTTCCGGGTCGGTAAATTCCGGGCGTGAGAGGAAATCCATCTCGGAGTAAAGGCGGATACAGATGCCTTCCGAGACGCGTCCGCAACGCCCTTTACGCTGATTAGCAGAGGCTTGCGATACCGGCTCGATGGGCAGACGCTGCACTTTGGTACGGAAACTGTAGCGGCTGATGCGCGCCGTACCCGGATCGATAACATATTTGATGCCCGGTACGGTCAGCGAGGTTTCCGCCACGTTAGTTGCCAACACGATACGGCGGCCAGCATGCGACTGGAACACGCGGTTTTGTTCGCTGTTGGACAAACGCGCGTACAGCGGGAGGATTTCGGTATGCGGTAAGTCAAGCTTGGTGAGCGCATCGGCGGTATCACGAATCTCCCGCTCGCCACTCATAAAGATCAGAATATCTCCGGCACTTTCGCGGCCCAGTTCGTCCACAGCATCAAAAATGGCCTGCAGTTGGTCGCGATCGGTATCGTCAGCATCATCCACCACCGGGCGATAGCGCACATCCACCGGATAGGTGCGCCCGGAGACTTCAATGATCGGCGCATTGTTGAAATGTTTAGAAAACCGCTGCGGGTCGATGGTGGCCGAGGTAATAATCACTTTCAGATCAGGCCGCTTGGGCAGCAACTGACGCAAATAACCGAGAATAAAGTCAATATTCAGGCTGCGTTCGTGCGCTTCATCGATGATCAGCGTGTCATATTGCATCAACATGCGATCCTGTTGGATCTCCGCCAGCAAGATGCCGTCGGTCATCAGTTTCACCAAGGTGGTTTCGCTGACCTGATCGTTAAACCGCACTTTATAACCGACCGTGCCGCCGAGTGAGGTTTCCAGCTCATCGGCAATACGATTGGCCACGGTGCGAGCCGCTAAACGACGCGGCTGAGTATGACCAATCAGGCCAGTGATACCCCGGCCCAGCTCCATACAGATTTTCGGGATCTGCGTGGTTTTGCCCGAACCGGTTTCGCCCGCGATAATCACCACCTGATGATCACGGATGGCATTGAAGATGTCGTCTTTCTTCTGACTGACCGGCAGATTTTCGGGATAACTGATTTTTGGCCGTGATGCTTCACGCGCCCTGACCTTTTGCAGGCTTTGCGCAATCAAAGGTTCGAGTTCAGCGGTGAGTTTTTCCAGCGCCTGCGGATCCTGATTGGGTTTATTAAACAGCGCCTTGGCACCCTGCAAACGTCGTTGCAGGCGTTGTCGGTCACGTAGCATCAGCCCGTCTAGTTGCGCTGACAGTGCCGCGAGCGGAGATTTCACGTTCGGTATTCCTTGTTGCAAGTCAAACGACCAGAGCAGAAAGGCGCTCTGTCGGCTGAATTTGAAATGGTTTTAGGCGGGTTACAACATGCCTGTAGACCAATATGTTACCACAAGCTGTTGGGGATGCTGAAAAGTGGGCAGCCTGTAAAAGAACTGTTTTCCACTCGTTCAAATAATTCGAACGTAGCCCTCGAATTATTGCGCTATCACTGAATGACATTAGTGAATAAAGTGGGTTCCATTCACAGGGCATCCGCTCTTGCAACGCACTCAGTTAAGGATTTTCACATGAGCAAAGTACTGGTTCTGAAATCAAGTATTCTGGCGAACTTCTCTCAATCAAACCAACTGACCGACTATTTTGTCGCACAATATCAGGCCGCCCACAGCGGCGCACAGGTGACCGTACGTGACCTGGCAGCAGACCCAATCCCGGTTCTCGATGGTGAGCTGGTTGGCGCGCTGCGTCCTTCTGATGCTGCACTGACTCCGCGTCAGGAAGAAGCGCTGGCACTGTCCAATACCCTGATTGAAGAATTACAAGCTCATGACGTGATTGTTATCGCTGCGCCAATGTACAACTTCAATATCCCAACGCAGTTGAAAAACTACTTTGACCTGGTAGCCCGTGCCGGTGTGACGTTCAAATACACCGAAAAAGGTCCTGAAGGTCTGGTGAAAGGCAAACAGGTTATCGTTCTGACCAGCCGTGGTGGTATCCATAAAGACACCCCTACTGACCTGGTTGCACCGTACCTGTCTCTGTTCCTGGGTTTCCTGGGCATGACCGATGTAGAATTCATCTTTGCTGAAGGCATCGCTTACGGTCCAGAAGTGGCGACCAAAGCACAGGCAGCAGCAAAAGAAGCTATCGACGCCGCCATCAAACAAGTGGCTGCCGCGTAATTATCACATTCAGGAAAGATTATTACCCTCAAAATCTGTTGTCTAAGGTCCTTCCTGAAATTGTTGTGATAAAACCATTGCGCGCTGGAAAGCGCGCTTTTTTTTAGCTATTTTTGCAACCACTGCCCATTAATACCCCGCACAAACTCGCCCTTTCCGGCTCTGGCCACCAGCTTTTGCCCTGCCAGTTTTGCCACATCGTCGGTGGTGACCTGATTATCCTGCGCCACCTGCTGGTACTGCTGTTTACGTGCATCATTAATACGCGTTGCCAGCGCGACACTTTCCGCATCCTGTTTGACCGGTGCCAAATAGCCGGACAGCGTTTCGCCCACGCGCCCTTGCTGCTTGGCGTCATTGAGCGTTAACGCGAACGCCTGGCTACAAAAGAGCAATCCTGTGGTCAGTAGCATGAGGCTGGTTTTTATAATAAATGTCCTGGACATACACACTCCTAGAACAAATTGCTTTGATTTTTGAGCAGATTCTCAACGTCTTTATCCACTTTGATATGGATCTCATGCTCGATTTTGACGTTCATATTGATGGTGATCGGCTCTTTGGGGGCTGCCAGTTCTATACGCGGCACGCAGCCATTGAGCAGCAGAACTGACAACGCCAGACAGGTACAGACCGACGTGCGGTAAGCAAATAGCGGCTTCATTGTGGGGTCCTCAAATCAGTGTCCTTTTTAGCGTGGGAGGAAGTAGCATCAGGTTGATGAGACAGTGAATTCGCCGGGAGCGACATCCGCTGTTGCAGCATTTCCTGTAGGTTGTCGCCAAAGCGCAGGCTGCGCCACAGCTGATAAATATTTTCCTGATGGGTGTAATTGAGGATCACTTCGCGATCCTTTTTGTCCGAGGTATTCGCCCCAATCACGTGGGAGCTCATGGTCAGTTCGCCGAGGTTATCCAGATTGACCTGCGCCTGCATCTGACGGATTTCCAGATAGTGGATCCACTCAATCACCAGCCGGTTAGCAATATTGCCACTCGCCATCGCCTCTGCGAATTGAGGGTCGAGCCTCAGCGTCAGCCAGCCGTCATTTTTAATCCAGCCGTTACGGATGATCCATTTCGGGTTATTGACGAACAGCGGCAACTCGCCGCTCACATTACCGGACATCACCAACTGTTTGGGTTTGAGCGCGGTGAACAGTTCACTTAAGTTAATTTTATCCAGTTTAAGCACTGCCGCGTCATGCTGTGGCATACGCAGCGTCGAGAGGCTGACGTGGCCGCGCAGCATATCCACGCCCAGATTACTGAGCGTCAGCGGCGTCTGTTCGCTCCACGGATAACTGCCTTGCAGGTCGGCGGTAATATTTTCCAGTTTGCTAAGATTATTCACTTCGCGGATACGCAGCATCACCGGTTCTTTAACACCCAGCGTCCAGATTTGATTTTTCAGCCGGTATGAGAGGCTGAAATCCATCCCGCTAAGGTCACCGTCCTGTAACCACATCCCCCCGTTTTTCACGACCCAGTGTCCACCCGCAACAAAACCCTGACCGCGCGCCATCGAAAATGCAGACTGCGCATAGAAAGAGCCTTCACGCAGTTTGACGGCCAGATCTGGCGTCAGCAGCGACTGAAATGACGTCAGTTGCTGTTTGGGCCACCAGCCCTCACCGCGCAGGCGTTCGCCATCCCAGCGGCCATGCAGACGAATCGGCCCGATAGGTTTCGCATCGAGCATTCCGCGCAGGTTAAAGCTGCGGGGATCAGTACCGGCCAATTGCAGTGTCAACTCGGCAGGCGGCAGATAGCCACCGTTCTCCAGCGCAATCTTTTTCGCCACCAGCTTGATCGCCCCGGCAAATTGAAGGGGCAAGGCAGGCAGTTGATCCTGATAACGCGCAGGCAGCGGGCGTCGCCACGTCAGTGGTTTCTCCAGCGTCAAACGCGGTGCATCGACATCCACCAGACCGTAATGCAGCCGGTTGAAACCGGTTGATAACGACGTCAGGGTGATCAGATTATCGTGCCAGCGGCCTTTACCGGACATATCCCACTGACCGGCCAGCGGCGGCAGTTTACCGTTGCCCCAATAGTTGAAGTCCCACTGCCCCTGATCCGGCCAGAACTTTTGCGACTTACCGTTAAGATGCAGGTCAAATGCGCCCCAGTAGCTGTCGCGGGCTTTCACAATAGCCTGTAACGGGCCACTCACGCCTTCGGCTGAAACCTTCACGCCGGCCAGCGGCCAACGCGCATCCTGCAATGTCAGTTCGGGGGTCGGTTTCCCCCACACGCGCAACAACGCTCCACTGCGTAATGCAAGCTGAGGGTTGAGCACCGACCCGGAAAGGGTGCCGGGTAAAGAGGCACTCATCGACGTCGACTGCAAGTTAGCCTGTCCAGTAAGCTGGAAAACCAGATCGCTGTCGAGCAGACCGATTTTCCCCGGCCCCATGGTCAGTACCACGTTGGCTTTGCCGTTATGCCCTTGCGTCAGCACATTCAGGCGCGCAGCTATCTGGGTCTGATCGAACGTATCGCTCCAGTCGCTTAACGTCAGACTAACGCCACCGGAAAGAGGCTGCACGGCATACGGCCAACGCCACTGCCCCTGAGTAATTTGTAACTGTTTCTCCTGCAACGCCCACGGCAGCGTGGCCAGCGGCTGCGTGTTGCCTTTTTCTGCCAGCGTCAGCACACCGGAGGCCTTTTGCCATTGTAGGGTGATATCCAGCGGATTCGGCACTTCGGCGGTTTGCATTTCGCCGTGCAGTTCACCGGTTTGAGGAAGCTGGTTGAAAGTCGCGGGTAAGGTCACTTTTCCGCTAAGTGAAAGCGGCACTTCGCTGCCCGGCGGTATCAGACTCAGCGAACTGATGGTCAGTTGCTGTTGGTTGTCGAGAGAGGCGTCAAGTTTCAGCGCGTCTCCCTGCAAGGAAAGATGCTGAACCGCGCCGTCGTTCTGCAGATGTAACTCACCAGCATAGCGCTGCCACGGTGTCACCGACAGCTGGCGAACGATCACTGAACCGGCAGGCAACGAGTTCTGAATATCTGCCAGCGTCAGCGGTTTGCCGTCGGTACTGGCGGGCATGTTGCTCAGACAACGGGTATCCACGGTCAGAACATCCGCCTCTAACGCCCAGCGCCCGCGGTGCTTGCTCAACCGGGCATTGGTCGCCTGCGACAGCATGCAATTCCCTGCCTGATAACTCAGACCAGGGAGCGATAACACGCCGTCCGACCAGCGGGGGGAAGCAGAAAGACTCAGACTGGACCCTGCGGGAAGCCAGTGTTGGGCCAGACCTGGCAGCCAACGCGGAACCGTTTTCCATAAAATCAGCGCCAGCAATAGCAGGATCAGCACGGTGGACAGACACACCAGCACGAAATTTCTCAGTCCTTTCCTCATGAAATGCCTTGTTTTTCACTAAACCGCTATAAGATACCATAATTAGAGTATCTACTTAAAAAGCCTCTCATGGAGAAACCTGATGAAACTGGCTGTCTACAGTACTAAAAATTACGACCGTAAATACCTCGAGCTGGTAAACCAGCATTACGGCTATGAGCTGGAATTTTTTGATTTCCTACTGACACCGCAGACAGCAAAAACCGCCATTGGCGCGGATGCTGTGTGTATTTTCGTTAACGATGATGGTTGCCGTGAAGTGTTGCAGGAGCTGAAAACGCTCGGCGTTAAAACGCTGGCGCTGCGTTGCGCAGGTTTTAACAATGTGGATCTGGACGCGGCCAAAGAACTGGGGATTTCTGTCGTGCGCGTCCCGGCGTATTCCCCGGAAGCGGTGGCTGAACACGCCGTGGGCATGATGATGTGCCTCAACCGCCATATTCACCGCGCCTATCAGCGCACCCGTGAAGCGAACTTCTCGCTGGAGGGGCTGATTGGTTTCAACATGTATCAGCGTACCGCCGGCATTATTGGCACCGGCAAGATTGGGGTCGCCACCATGCGTATTCTGAAAGGGTTCGGTATGCGTATTCTGGCTTATGATCCGTATCCAAGCCCGCTGGCCCTGGAGCTCGGCGCAGAGTATGTCGATCTCGACACGCTGTACGCGGAGTCAGACGTTATCTCCCTGCACTGCCCGCTGACGCCGGAAAATCACCATCTTCTCAATGCCACCTCTTTCTCCAAAATGAAAGACGGGGTGATGATTGTGAATACCAGCCGTGGCGCACTGCTTGACGCGACCGCCGCCATCGACGCACTGAAGAAACAGAAAATCGGCGCACTGGGGATGGACGTGTACGAGAACGAGCGCGATCTGTTCTTCGAGGACAACTCCAACGAAGTGATCCTCGACGACGTCTTCCGCCGTTTGTCGTCGTGTCACAACGTCCTGTTCACCGGTCACCAGGCATTTCTGACCAGCGATGCACTGACCAGCATTTCAGAAACAACGTTGATGAATGTGTCGCAGTTGGCAAAGGGTGAGCATTGCCCGAATGTGCTTTAGTTTTTAACTGGGCGGACTGCCCAGGCCTGCTTTTAAATCTTTAAATTCAACTTCAAGGTCGTGGGCTCGTCGCCCACGCACCCAAACTGGCTAAGGTCAAAACCTTGGGCTGCCGCCCAAACTGGCCCAAAAGGAGGCGTAAACGCGCCTCCTCTTGGATCTCCTGCGTTTTTTAACTGCGCGCTATCGCTGAATCGGGATGGCCGTGTTCCAGCTACCGCTGTGATAGCCGCAAAATAGCGCCGCGTTGCGGTACCTTCATTTCGGGTTCGGACCAGCTCGCATAAAAACCGCTCGCCGTTTCTCACCTCTCATTCAGCGCCATTTTTGAATGCGGCCGAAGCTTCTTCAAATTCAAAATCGTCACTCTAATCGTCACTGTATTTGTCTTTAAAAATATCGAGGCCGCGTTCAAAACGACGTCGAGGGAGAGGCGCAAAACCGCGTGGGTTTTTACGCGGGTTGAAGCCCGAACTGAGAGGACCGCGCAGCGGCGGAGTTTGCGGCTATAACAGCGGCACCTGAAACACGGCCATTGTGACCTGCGCAGCTGCTGTTTTTAAAAAGCTCGGAGTCCAGAGGGCCGAGCGACTGCGGCCCTCTGGTCGGTGTGGGCCGACGCCCACGACCTTGAAGTTGAATTTGAAGTGGAATTTAAAGATTTAAAGCGGTCAAAGGCCGCAGACCTTTAATCATCATCCGGCGGTGCATCGCCCCTGCATCAGCGCGCCTTCCGAACACTGGCGGCCATTGGCCATCGAACACATACCGACATTGCTGCCGTCGAGCTGAGGGGCCAGACGTAATTGCCCACCCGCCATTGAACAGGCTGCATAGGCCGGGCTGTCCATATTCACGCTGTGGTTGCTGAGATTCACGCTGTTACCTTTCTGGGGAACGTCGGCTGAGTCGTCATGACTGCTGCAAGCAGCGAGTAGCAACACAGTTCCGGCCAATAAAACGCGTAACGCAGTGATCATCAGTGCTGCTCCTGAATATGAATGACGGGGGAATGATTAGCAGTCGCTATCTTAGCCGAGCTATTCGCCAGCCGTCGAGTATTGCTGTCAATTAACATCAACTTTTTCCTAAAAATAAACGATTAGATACACTTTATTGCGTTCGGTTATTTCTTTGACTCATAAACTGGAAGCCAATTAATCGTTTTTAGCCATTGAACGCCTAAAATAAACATAAAAACCGCGTCAGAAAGGAGACCCTGCAAAATGCTGACAGATTTTCTATTACGTATTGTGCTCGCCGGAATACTGGGAGGGCTGATTGGTATTGAACGCCAGTTACGAGCTAAAGAGGCCGGTCTGCGTACCCATGTGTTAGTGGGTATCGGCAGTGCCATGTTTATGATTGTCTCAAAGTATGGTTTTCAGGATTTACTCGCCCTCAGCCACGTCAGTTTTGACCCCAGCCGCGTCGCGGCGCAGGTGGTAAGCGGCATGGGCTTCCTCGGTGCCGGGACCATCATTATTCAAAAGCAGGTGGTCAAAGGATTAACAACGGCGGCCGGATTATGGGTCACCGCCGCCATCGGCCTGGTGATTGGTAGCGGCATGTATGAGATCGGTATTTATGGCGCGTTTATGACCTTAATTGTGCTGGAAGTATTCCGTCAAATCAGTAATAGGCTGATCGGCCATCACCATCTGATTGAAATACGTCTGGCACCGCAAAGCGTTCCACCGGTATTAATTGCCTTGCAGAAACTGCGAATTCGTCCGGGCCACATTAAAGTCAATCAGCGTGACGATGACGATACAAAATGTGAATTAGTACTGGACGTGGTACTGAGACCCAAACAGAGCGTTGATATACTGTACGAGTCGCTCATGGCGGTCGGCGGCATCAAGCGTATTGATATTAATTAACGCCGTTCACCTTTTTATCTTTATGATCTGGGCTGTTAATAACGGCCCGTCACTAATAAAGAGCCTAACCCCCCCGTTCCGTATCTAACTCTCTCTTTTCTTTCAGTTATTACCCCTGCACACAATCAGGATAAATCGATGTTACTGCCCGATGCTAAACTTTTTCGCATCAGACAGGAGCAGATTAGCTGTTTCCGGTTGCAGTTAAGAAGAATGAAGGGGTTTCCATGATCACCACTGACGGTAATAACGCAGTCGCTTCCGTGGCCTATCGCACTAATGAAGTGATTGCTATCTATCCTATTACGCCAAGTTCGACCATGGCTGAAATCGCCGGTGCCTGGGCCGGTGAAGGTAAACAGAACTTATGGGGCGATGTCCCGACGGTAATGGAGATGCAGTCTGAAGCCGGGGCGATTGCTACCGTGCACGGTGCGCTGCAAACCGGGGCACTTTCGACGTCATTTACCTCATCACAGGGTTTATTGTTGATGATCCCCACGCTCTATAAAGTGGCCGGGGAGTTAACGCCGTTTGTACTGCACGTCGCTGCCCGTACCGTGGCAACCCACGCGCTCTCTATTTTTGGTGATCACTCAGACGTCATGGCCGTCCGCCAGACCGGCTGCGCGCTGCTAAGCGCCGCCAGCGTGCAGGAAGCGCAGGACTTCGCGCTGATTTCACAAGTCGCCAGCCTTAACAGCCGCGTGCCTTTCATTCATTTCTTCGACGGTTTCCGTACCTCGCACGAAATCAATAAAATTTCCCCGCTGAGCGATGACACCCTGCAACAGATGTTGCCACAGGCGCAGATTGACGCCCACCGCGCCCGCGCACTGACGCCGGACCGCCCGGTGATCCGTGGCACCTCCGCCAACCCGGACACCTATTTCCAGTCGCGCGAAGCCACCAATCCTTATTACGACGCCACCTGCCAGCACGTGATTGACGCCATGAACGCCTTCGCCGCCCTCACCGGCCGCGAATACCAGCCGTTTGAGTACGTCGGCCACCCGCAGGCTGAACGGGTTATCGTCTTAATGGGTTCTGGCATTGGCACTTGCGAAGAGGTGATCGAAACCCTGCTGGCGCGCGGCGAGAAAGTCGGTGTACTGAAAGTGCGTCTTTACCGCCCGTTCAGCGCTGAACATCTGCTTTCAGTATTACCACAGACGGTGAAAACGCTGGCGGTGATGGATCGCACCAAAGAACCCGGCGCACTGGCAGAGCCGCTGTATCTGGACGTAATGACTGCGCTGGCGGAAGCCTATACTCGCGGCGAACGTGACAGCCTGCCAAAAGTGATCGGCGGGCGTTATGGGCTCTCATCCAAAGAGTTTGGCCCTGACTGCGTGCTCTCTATTTTTGACGAACTGGCGCTCAGCCAGCCGCGTCCGCGCTTTACCGTCGGCATTTATGACGATGTGACCGGCCTGTCGCTGCCGGTCAATGAAGAAGAGTTACCGCAGCATGCCTCGCTGGAAGCGCTGTTCTATGGTCTTGGCAGTGACGGTTCGGTGTCGGCTACCAAGAACAACATCAAAATCATTGGTAACAGCACGCCGATGTTTGCCCAGGGTTATTTTGTTTATGACTCGAAAAAGGCCGGTGGCCTGACGGTTTCACATCTGCGCGTCAGCCAGCAGCCTATCAAATCGGCTTATCTGGTGACCCACGCACATTTTGTGGCCTGCCATCAGTGGCAATTTATTGACCTCTACCAAATGGCAGAGCGCCTGCGTCCGGGTGGGATTTTCCTGCTCAATACGCCGTTCTCCGCCGCTGAAGTCTGGGAGCGGCTGCCGCTCGAAGTCCAGGCCGTGCTGCATAAGCAGAAGGCCCGCTTCTACATCATCAACGCCGCAAAAATTGCCCGCGAATGCCAGCTGGGCGCGCGTATCAACACCGTCATGCAGATGGCCTTCTTCCACCTGACGCAAATTCTGCCAGGCGATCAGGCGCTGAAAGCGTTGCAAGGCGCGATTGCCCGCAGTTACAGCAGCAAAGGCGAAGATGTCGTGATGCGTAACTGGCAGGCGCTGGGCGCCACGCTGGAAGAGCTGATCGAAGTCCCGTTGCAGGCCATTCCTGAAAATCCCCGTAAACGCCCACCGATTGTCTCTGACGCCGCACCGGATTTCGTCAAAACCGTTACCGCCGCGATGCTGGCAGGTCTCGGCGATGCCCTGCCGGTTTCGGCCTTCCCGCCGGACGGCACCTGGCCGACCGGGACCACACAGTGGGAAAAACGCAACATCGCCGAGGCGGTGCCCATCTGGCAGCCGGACCTCTGTACCCAGTGTAACCACTGCGTCGCGGCCTGCCCGCACTCGGCCATTCGTGCCAAAGTGGTTCAGCCGGAAGCCCTCGAAGGCGCCCCTGCTGCCCTGCAATCGCTGGACGTGAAGTCCCGCGACATGCGCGGCCAGAAATACGTGTTGCAGGTTGCACCGGAAGATTGCACCGGGTGTAATTTGTGTGTCGAAGTCTGTCCGGCCAAAGATCGGCAGAACCCAGAAATCAAAGCCATCAACATGGCCGATCGTATCGAGCATCTGGAAGAAGAGCGCGCCAACTATGACTTCTTCCTCAAGTTACCGGAAATCGATCAAAGTACGCTGGAGCGTATTGATATCCGTACCTCACAGCTGATCACCCCGCTGTTCGAATACTCCGGTGCCTGCTCCGGTTGTGGTGAAACGCCGTACATTAAGCTGCTGACCCAGCTGTATGGCGACCGGCTGCTGATTGCCAATGCCACCGGCTGTTCTTCTATCTACGGCGGTAATTTGCCGTCCACGCCGTACACCACCAATGCCGAAGGCCGTGGTCCTGCGTGGGCTAACTCACTGTTTGAGGATAACGCCGAATTCGGGCTGGGCTTCCGCCTGACGGTAGACCAGCACCGCCGCCGCGTGTTGCGGCTGGTCGCGTCGCTGGAAGAACATATTCCGGCTGAAGTACTGGGCGGTCTGCGCGATGAGACGTCCACACCTGAAATCAAACGCCAGCATGTCACCACACTGCGTAAAATTCTGGCCGGGATCGACACACCGGATGCCCGCCAGCTGGCGACTGACGCAGACTATCTGGTGGATAAATCCATCTGGCTGATTGGCGGTGACGGCTGGGCCTATGACATCGGTTTCGGCGGTCTGGATCATGTGCTTAGCCTGACCGAAAACGTCAACGTATTGGTGCTCGATACCCAGTGTTATTCCAACACCGGCGGCCAGCAGTCTAAAGCCACGCCAATGGGTGCGGTGACCAAGTTTGCCGAACAGGGGAAACGCAAATCGCGTAAAGATCTGGGTGTCAGCATGATGATGTACGGCCACGTCTACGTGGCGCAGATTTCACTCGGCGCGCAGCTCAACCAGACGGTAAAAGCCATTCAGGAAGCCGAAGCCTACCCGGGGCCATCGCTGATTATCGCCTACAGCCCGTGCGAAGAGCACGGTTACGATTTAGCCCTGAGCCATGACCAGATGAAGCAGCTGACCGCCACCGGTTTCTGGCCGCTCTACCGGTTCGACCCGCGCCGTACAGAGGAAGGCAAACCCGCGCTGGCACTGGATTCACGTCCGCCAAACAGTAACCTGACCGAGACGCTCAATAACGAACAGCGTTTCAGAAGGCTCAATGCGCAACAGCCGGAAGTGGCGGCACAACTCTATGCTGCCGCAGAGAAAGAGTTACAACAGAAATATGATTTTCTTGCGATGCTGGCAGGCAAATCGGTGGAATAACTTGCCTTGCCTGCTGAGTGTAGACCCCGCAAGTTGAACACACAGCAGGGATATTCCGGGCAGATAACGAAGCCAATTCGTTATCTGCCTTTTATGCAAACGGATGTCAGAATCCGGTCACCATAAATTCGCCAAATTGCTCTTTTAATTTGTTGCCTAACGGGGCATCGGCTCTCCCACTGTGGACCAAACAGGAAAAATGACGCTTAACCTCCTGCAATAAAGGCATTTGGCCAATATCTTCGCCTGCAGGCATTTCAATGATTCGGCCAAGTTCGGCATTACTATTTAGAGCATAATTGAATTGCTTAACGTTTTCGAATACGTGGTTTTTGCCACCACTTTCTTTCATCTGTATCACGATAGGGTGATTAACCGTTTGCTCCGTGGCGGATAAACCCTGAAACACCAGTTTCAAATATTTCCGTGTCGCACGTAACAGAGCGCTTTGGTTCATCAATTGTTCAATTTTCTCAATATTGCTGAAATCGGGATCCGGGGTGGCAGAAAACAAAATATCTTTGCCTTGCTGAACATAACTACTGCTATCACTTATCGCAGCGAAGAATTCATGCATGGTCATGGGGGCTTCTTTATATTTGGAGGCTGAATTGACAAAGCGGCTCACCGTCGCCGAGAGCTGTTCCTTTTCCAACGTCCTGACGACGAACGCCTTAATACCCGGTTCGCCGCTGATATAATCTGCGTTAGCCTCCTGCTCATTATGCCCTTCAATCGGCAGGATCAATAAACGAGAGCCACACCCCGCCACCTTACGCAGGTAAGTAAATTCACCCACGGTTCCGGCTCCTGCGGTCGTAATGCCGTCTGCATCGGCAATATAAGCCAGATGCATCGCGTTATATTTCCCCACCGCATTTGGCCCACAAAAAAGAAACAGTGCCGTGGAAAATGCCGGTTCGTTTTTCTTGATATTCTCCCAGACACTGGCAGCAATCAAACTGGTTTTTTTATGCGCATAAACATAAATGATGTGGGTTGCCGCACCGCCATAACGTAGATTGTTACCGGCAATCACCCCAGAAAATGGCGGCGCACCGGGTTTAAGTTTCTCGTTGATGGTTAAAGGATCCAGCGCGAACGACATCAGTAATTCTGCAACTTTCGCCCGCGCAATCGCTTTGGGTTTTCCACTGTAGATCTTTAATTCGCCGGTTATCTGCGTCAGGCTGTTTAGCGTATTTTTTCCACCCAATGCAATATGCGAGACACTCTCTCGTGTCCCTCCCAATACTTTGGCTAACAGGGCATATTTCGGCAGCAGATTTAATTCGCTATCAGTAAGATTCAGTAAAATGGCGTGATTTTGCTGGTCAACTCGACGTTTACCCGGCACACCATGCAGGGCTGCTGCCTTCTGTAAATAGGGATCCATATCCGTCAGCACATAACAGCGGTTTTCCATCACCTCTCTTGGAAATAATCGACTGATACTGTTCATTAGGTCTTTGGCCGAGATGACCGGCAGCGCCGTGAATTCCATCCCTGGCTTATAAGCCAAACAATCGCGCAGGGATGACACCGACGCTGAAGTCCCTGCATTGTGAGTCGCTGAGGCGTTACGTTGTGGAAAATGACTGATACGTTGCAAAATACTGGCGTCGTCTGACCCGCCAGTTTCCTTATTGAGATAACCATAAATCGCTTTATCCGACTCTGCCAACCAGACAGGAATACCTTTATCGATCAGTGCCTGGGACAACGTTTTTAGCGCGACGGGTCGGGGGGTATTTTCCCAGATACAGGGTATATGCAGAATAACCATGCTGTGCTGCGGCAATGAATGTGTTTCCAATGCCATATGGATAATATTTAACAGCCTCGCCGTATGTCCACCGCCAGTAGGGGAATAGCTCACTAAAACCAATTTCGCGCCGGTATTTTGCAAAAAGTTTCTGATCTGCTGATCAAGCATGTAATGTCCTTATCTCAACGCCATTGATAATTAACGATTCACGGAGCGCGCCATTCGGGTATAGGTATGACGCACACCTCTGATGGCAATACTGTAGGCACGAATGTTGTCAGGCAACGCCATCCCGATATAGCCGGTATCACCAATATGATGGAGATCCGTTCCAGCCATTTTGCTCATCAGCGCGATACTGCGCAGTGTGTCAGTATCCGCTCCCTCTTGTGACGTACCAATTGCCGTCATGGTTAACACGCCACCCTGATGGGCATGCTGAATTAAACTTGCCACATACTCCTGACTCATTCCTGGCACCGTGCCCGGCGCAGGAATTAATATAATGTCGGCCCCTTGCTGGATAAAAACGTCAATATCCGCAATAGAAATCAACTTATCCCCATTCTTGGGTAAAATACCCGCAGCATGCATTTTCCCGGCAATCAGCACCATACTGCTGCCGATTGCCTGACGAATGTCAGAGAGTGCTTCGCCAATGGCCGCATTACTGATGCCATTACCTGGATTACCTGTGAGCACAATAAATTTGGCTCCCATTTCACGCAATTTGAGCGCATTTTCAGGGCTGGCCAGCCGCCCTTTTTTCATTGCCCAGAACTCACTGTGCGTGGGTTTAAAATCGGTGGCGACCGCCTCAAGATTCACACCAATGACCCGGCCCGTTAACCGCTGTAGTTCTTTTATCATCTCCTCAGGTGGCGTTCCTGCAGGCATACCCTGAATATCAGGAGCCTCAATATCGAACATATTCAATAACAACATATCCGCACCCTGACTGGCTGCCAATTCAGCATTGGTTACGGTCATGAGCATTGGCTGTACTGCGCCAATGACTTCGCTGACCACAATCCGCCCCTCGCTATTACGCAGCGCATCCAATAAATCAACACCGGCGATCACGGCCAATTCAGAAGCATTACAATCTAAATATCTTTTATGCATAATATCCCTTCCATTCATAATGGTGATTATTCGACAACGACACATTCATAAATAACATTAAAAAGCATTCTCAGAAAACGGCAATATTATGCCTGAGGGAAAACACCCCATAGAATAACCATTAAATTATAGTGATGGCATTCACAACATTAATAGTAAGCAGAGATGTAATGGCAAATATCAACATAAAAATCTATGGTCACCCCCGTTTTTGCAACACCGATTTTGATTTATGATGGGCTTGCTTAAATCTATACGGCGTCTGATGGGCAACACTACGTTGCCCGCGCCACGATGAAGTCCGCGCCTGCAGAACCTTAAAAAGCGGA
>Ga0209848_1000105_pt1 | contig 44324 bp, 39 predicted proteins | sample OrgsoiDNA_201062_FD_185810 | JGI IMG/M metagenome (GOLD analysis project Ga0209848, IMG submission 185810) | Permafrost soil microbial communities from the Arctic, to analyse light accelerated degradation of dissolved organic matter (DOM) -... | ecosystem: Environmental > Terrestrial > Soil >...
GAACTCAGAAGTGAAACGCCGTAGCGCCGATGGTAGTGTGGGGTCTCCCCATGCGAGAGTAGGGAACTGCCAGGCATCAAATAAGTGAGAAACCTCAGTCGAAAGACTGGGGTTTTTTGCTATGGGGGTTTTGGTGATTTCTGCTCTGCTATCCGTTATCGCTAGAACAAAAGCTTCTAAATATATTCCTTAAAGCTGAAGATTTTTCACCTTGCTCATACTGTCTCGACTTTCGGTATGAAAAACGTTATCTTCAGGCATCTAGAAGTCTAAACGTATAAATGGATGCAGTGGGGAAGTTGCTATGCCTATTCGGGTTCCTGATGAGTTACCGGCCGTAAATTTTTTACGTAATGAGAATGTGTTTGTCATGACCTCATCACGTGCAAAAACGCAGGAAATTCGTCCTTTAAAGGTATTGGTACTGAACCTGATGCCAAAGAAGATCGAGACTGAAAATCAATTTTTGCGTCTTCTATCCAACTCTCCCCTGCAAATCGACGTGCAGCTATTACGTATAGACAGCCGTGAATCAAAGAATACGCCAACCGAACATCTGAATAACTTCTACTGTGATTTTGAAGACATACAGAATGATAATTTCGATGGACTGATAGTCACTGGCGCTCCACTCGGACTGGTTGATTTCTGTGATGTTGCCTACTGGCCGCAAATTGAACGTGTGGTCAATTGGGCGAAAGAACACGTCACCTCAACTTTATTTGTCTGTTGGGCAGTGCAGGCCGCTTTGAAGGTGCTTTACGGCACAGCAAAAATGACGCGAGAAATCAAACTATCCGGTGTTTATCAGCACCAGACATTGCAGCCATTAGCTCTATTGACCCGTGGATTCGACGAAAGCTTTTTAGCGCCCCATTCTCGCTACGCCGATTTCCCAATAGAAGAACTGCGTAAATACCCCGATCTCGATATCTTTGCGGAGTCGGAAGAAGCCGGCGCCTACCTGTTTGCTACTAAAGACAAACGTATGGCTTTCGTCACTGGTCATCCTGAATATGATGCGGACACACTGGCGGGCGAATATCTGCGTGATCGCGACGCCGGGCTGTTACCGGACATGCCATTTAACTATTTTCCACAGGACAACCCACAGTTGTCACCGAAGGCGACCTGGCGCAGTCATGGGCATCTGTTGTTCACTAACTGGCTGAATTACTATGTTTATCAGATAACACCATTCGACTTACGTCAGATGAATCCAACCCTCGAGTAACGTCTGGGCCGAACCGGTGATCTTAGGGATCGCCGGTCACCGTATTCTCAGCAACCCCCTCCAAATATAACCTGCCAAATCGTTCTTCCTGTTTTTAAAAATGAAATCCCCTCTCGTTTTAATAAAAAAAATTACTCTTGTATCTCTATGTTTAGTATCGATAAAAAAATTATTTTTAAATAAAATGGAAATCGTTTTTGATTTTATCATTTTATTGATTACGCTTAGATCTTACGGAGCTTATAGTTAGGTTGAAGATCATTCGAGTAAAGCGGTCTTCAACCCCAGTCATCAGCTTCTTGAAATGGGCCAGCCGGAAATTCACCATCTTGGCTGAAAAGAGAGAGATGTCAGGAGAAAGTACCGATGAATCAGCAGACAACACGCTCCGCGCTGGACTTTACGCGCCGCTTTACTGAGAAAGAGTCCCAGATATTAACTGATGAGGCCGTCGATTTTCTGGCTGAATTGATAAGTCACTTCACCGGTACTCGTAACAAGCTATTGCAAGAACGGACTGTCGCTCAGCAGCGAATTGATGATGGATGTTTGCCTGATTTTATTTCGGAAACGAATTCCATTAGATGTTCCTCGTGGAGTGTTCGCGACATCCCCGTCGATCTTCAAGATCGCCGGGTTGAAATCACCGGGCCAGTAGAAAGGAAAATGGTGATCAATGCGCTCAATGCAAACGTAAAAGTATTCATGGCTGACTTTGAGGATTCACTCTCACCAGATTGGGACAAAGTCATCGAGGGCCAGCTCAATCTGCGTGATGCAGTCAATGGAACCATCAGTTACACCAACGATTCGGGCAAGATTTATCAGTTAAAACCGGATCCTGCGGTGTTGGTGTGCCGGGTTCGTGGTCTCCATTTGCCGGAAAAACATGTGCAATGGAAAGGGGAGGCCATACCCGGTGGCCTGTTTGATTTCGCGCTCTACTTTTTCCACAACTACCGTGCACTGCTGGAAAAGGGGAGCGGCCCTTATTTTTATCTACCTAAAACCCAGTCATATCAGGAAGCTGCCTGGTGGAGTCAGGTATTCAGCTTTGCGGAAGATTATGTCGAACTTCCCCGCGGAACCATCAAAGCTACAGTGCTGATTGAAACCCTGCCTGCAGTATTTCAAATGGATGAAATTCTCTACCATTTGCGCGATCACATCGTCGGTTTGAACTGCGGACGCTGGGATTACATCTTTAGCTATATCAAAACATTGAAAAATCACGCCGACCGCGTATTGCCTGACCGTCAGGCAGTTACGATGACGCAGCCATTCCTCAGCGCCTACTCCCGATTACTGATTAAAACCTGTCACCGTCGTGGGGCGCTGGCAATGGGCGGCATGGCGGCATTTATTCCCAGTAAAGAGACTGAGCGTAATCAATGGGTGCTCAATAAAGTTAAAGCCGACAAAGAGCTTGAGGCGACCAACGGTCACGACGGAACCTGGATCGCCCATCCTGGTCTGGCTGATACCGTCATGGCAGTGTTCGATAAGGCCCTGGGTGAACGTAAAAACCAGCTTGATGTATCCCGTCATGAAGATGCGCCCATTTCAGCGAGACAACTGCTCGAACCCTGCACAGGTGAGCGAACTGAAGAAGGAATGCGCGCCAATATTCGCGTGGCGGTGCAATACATTGAGGCATGGATCTCCGGTAATGGCTGCGTACCGATTTATGGCCTGATGGAGGATGCCGCCACCGCAGAGATCTCACGCACTTCAATCTGGCAGTGGATCCACCATGGCAAAACCCTCAGCGACGGTCAGCCTGTAACCAAGGCCCTTTTCCGCCAGATGTTGTGCGAAGAGATGCAGGTCATTCAACAGGAGTTGGGAGATCAGCGCTTTAGCGCAGGGCGCTTCGATGAAGCTGCCGGCCTGATGGAGCGCATCACTACGCAGGAAGAACTGATCGATTTTCTTACACTGCCAGGCTACGCCTTACTGGCCTGACCCCGTCCGACCCTACACAACTAACCCATAAAATTAAGAACAGGAAAACGCGCCATGAAAAACTCCCGTACACAACAAATTCAGCAGCTTGAAGAGACCTGGGCACAACTACGCTGGCAGGGTATCACCCGCCCGTACAGCGCCGCAGAAGTGGTAAGCTTGCGAGGTTCGGTCAATCCTGAATGCACTCTGGCTCAGAATGGTGCTAAGCGTCTGTGGAATTTATTGCACGGGTCATCGCGCAAAGGCTATGTGAACTGCCTTGGTGCCCTGACTGGCGGGCAGGCGTTGCAGCAGGCAAAAGCAGGTATTGAAGCTATTTATCTTTCGGGCTGGCAGGTGGCTGCAGATGCCAACACGGCGTCCAGCATGTACCCGGATCAATCCCTCTATCCGGTGAACTCGGTCCCGGAAGTCGTGGCCCGCATCAATAACACGTTCCGTCGTGCAGATCAGATCCAGTGGTCGAACAATATTGAGCCGGGTCAGGCCGGCTATACCGATTACTTTTTACCTATTGTCGCTGATGCTGAAGCGGGATTCGGCGGCGTTCTTAATGCATTTGAACTGATGAAAGCGATGATTGAAGCCGGTGCGGCGGCAGTACATTTCGAAGACCAGCTCGCTGCAGTTAAAAAATGCGGGCACATGGGCGGAAAAGTTCTGGTGCCGACCCAGGAAGCTGTCCATAAACTGGTTTCAGCCCGTCTGGCGGCGGATGTCCTTGGTGTTCCTACTTTGCTGGTCGCCCGTACAGATGCTGATGCAGCTGACTTACTGACTTCAGACTGTGACCCTTACGACAGCGCATTTATCACTGGCGAACGTACGCACGAAGGCTTTTATCGAACTCATGCAGGGATTGAACAAGCGATCAGTCGCGGGCTGGCGTATGCGCCTTATGCTGACATTGTATGGTGCGAAACCTCCACCCCGGATCTGGCATTAGCTCAACGTTTTGCAGACGCCATTCATGCCAAATTCCCGGGCAAACTGCTGGCTTATAACTGTTCACCGTCCTTTAACTGGAAAAAGAATCTGGATGATAAAACTATTGCCAGTTTCCAGGATCAATTGGCTGCAATGGGATATCAGTACCAGTTTATTACCCTGGCAGGCATTCACAGTATGTGGTTCAACATGTTCGACCTGGCGCATGCTTATGCTCAGGGCGAAGGCATGAAGCACTACGTAGAAAAAGTGCAGGAACCCGAATTTGCTGCCATCGGACGGGGATATACCTTCGCCTCACATCAGCAAGAAGTCGGTACCGGATATTTCGATAAAGTCACCAATATCATCCAGGGTGGCCGCTCATCAGTAACGGCGTTGACGGGGTCAACGGAAGAGCAGCAATTCGGCGTTTGATGCCTGCAGACCCGGTGTGCCCGGGTCTATTTTCTGATGTGGAGTGCCCCCCCTATGCGTATTGAACTGTTAATTGCTCAGACAATTTTGCAAGGGTTTGATGCTCAGTATGGGCGCTTTCTGGAGGTCACTTCAGGCGCTCAGCATCGCTTTGAGCAGGCTGATTGGGTTGCCGTGCAGGCAGCAATGAAACAGCGGATCCACCTGTACGATCACCATGTTGGGTTGGTTGCCGCCCAGCTCAAATGTATCACTGGCCCCCATTTCTATGACGCGGCTTTTCTGGTGAGAGTGAAACAGTCTTACAGTGAGCTGCTACCTGATTACCCCCGGGCAGAAATTGCCGAGAGTTTCTTCAATTCAGTCTATTGCCGCATCTTTAAACACCGGGATTTAACGGCCGAAAAACTGTTTATTTTCAGCGAACAGCCGGATTGTCCACACTGCGCATTTCCCCGCCCATTGTTTCGTCGGTATGAAAATCGGGGTGATCTCTCAGGACTTATTAACACATTATTGGCAGACCTGCCGCTGCGGTTGGAATGGGAAGACAGTGACCGTGACGTTAGTTATATCACTCACGTCCTGCGCGCCGTTGTTACGTCTGAGCTGCTTACTACGGCTATTTTCGATGTTGCCACCGAACTGTTTTATCGAAATAAAGCAGCCTGGCTGGTGGGTAAAATTCGTGTTGCCGGGCGAGTTTTTCCCTTCCTTTTGCCTATTCACCGCAGCCTTAAAGGTCAGCTATTTGTTGACGCTTGTCTGACTGACCGGGATGACGCCAGTATCGTATTCGGTTTTGCACGTTCCTACTTTATGGTTTATGCCCCTCAGCCTGGCGCATTGGTGGAGTGGTTGCGAGAGATCTTGCCCGGAAAAACTACGGCAGAACTTTACAGTGCCATCGGCTGCCAGAAGCACGCAAAAACTGAGTGCTACCGTGAACATCTGCATTTTATGGCACAAACTGACGAGTCATTTATTATCGCGCCGGGTGTGAAAGGAATGGTGATGCTGGTTTTCACCTTACCTGGCAGCGACCGTGTTTTCAAAGTCATTAAAGACCATTTCGCTCCGCAGAAAGAGGTCACGGAAGCACAAGTTATGGCCTGTTATCAGTTGGTTAAAGAGCATGACCGGGTGGGCCGTATGGCCGATACCCAAGAGTTTGAGCACTTTATTTTGCCGAAGAAGAATATTAGTGCAGAACTGATGGCAGAACTACTGCGCGAAGTTCCCAACAAAATAGAGCAGGCTGGTGACAACATTATCCTGCGTCACTTATACATCGAGCGCCGTATGACTCCGCTTAATCTATTTATCGAGCAGGCCAGTGAAAATCAAATACGTGATGTTATTGAAGACTATGGCAATGCGATAAAGCAACTGGCTGCCGCCAATATATTCCCCGGTGACATGCTCTTTAAAAACTTCGGTGTCACCCGTCACGGGCGGGTGGTGTTTTATGACTATGACGAAATTTGCTATATGACCGAAGTGAATTTTCGTCATATTCCGGCGCCGCGTTATCCAGAAGACGAGCTTGCAAGTGAACCTTGGTACAGCATTTCCCCGCAAGATGTTTTTCCTGAGGCGTTTCGTCATTTTTTATGCGCCGACCCACGAATCCGCAGGGTGTTTGAAGAGATTCACAATGAGCTATTTAGCGCCGACTACTGGCTTGGATTGCAACAGCGCATCCTGGCTGGGCATATTGAAGATGTGTATGCTTATCGACAAAGTCAGCGTCAATGTAATACAACGGGATGTATAAACATCCTGTCTAAAATATGTCATAAGCACTGAGATATACAGAACTACGAATCACCGAACTCATTAATACTTGGATCTCTGCTATTGTTGAAGCCGAACGAAGAGAAACTTGAAAAGTTCGAGCTGCTACATGAACTGTTGAAACGCCCAGAACCTGAAGGTGCAGAGCCAACGCTTAGGCGCTCAAAATCATATTCCTGAAAAAGGTTTTCAGGAAGAAGACGCTTAATATTAGGGTATAAATTTGTATGACGTAGTGCTGGCATGGGCTGATAGTGCCCGCTGGCATTTGTCCATGAGAGTAAAACCCCACAGCGAAAAAGCAGATCTCCGGCAAAAAGCACATCCTGGCATTTTGTTAGAGAAGTGTGTCCTTCAACCTCGAACCGACCATTTGACGAAAATACATTCCCCATGTTTATAGAATGACTTTCTGGTCGTTTAGCCTCAAAACTATCTCCTGAAATAAATCGATTGATAGGAGCATAAGCTTTGCCGCAATAAATACGTGCAGGATCGCTAAATAATATGACAAATAAGAAACGCCCATTGACTTCGGGCGTCGAATTCGCGTTACCATTAATTGATGATATCAAGTAATGGCCCGTCGCTATGCGCTGTAGAGTAAATATTTTATTTTGTGAGGCTGGAGTCTGCTGCGCTTCCAGTTTCAGCCCTAATGGAGTTAATGCCTGCTTCATCGAATTATGGTGTTTTAATATCTCCAGTTTTTCTCGAGTTAGCCCAGATGAAAAATAAGTTTCTAATAATTTTAACTCTTTCTGGTTTAGCAAGTTATATCCTTATAAAATAATGTATATAGCTGTAAAAGCATACCAGTATAGATTCATTCGTTTGCACATTTAATGCGAGAATCAACGATAAATAACTTAATTAATCATGATTCATCACTGTAATAATAAAATTTATATTTATGCCACAAATATTATCGCGTACCACCATACGCTTGAGTGATTTCTTTTGCTGCATGGATCACCAGTGCGCCCAATTCAGTGACGCGGTCATCGGTAATGCGTGAAACCGGGCCGGAAATTGAAATTGCCGCATAGGCATCGTTATGCTCGTCGTAGATGCAGGTCGCGACACAGCGCAGTCCCAGCGCATGTTCTTCATCATCAAAGGCATAACCCCGTTTACGGGTTTCGGCCAGCTCCTGCTTCAGGTTTACCGGCGAGGTTCGCGTCAGCGGCGTATAGCTGTGCAAACCAATTTTATGCAGCAATTTGACCAATCTCTCTTCCGGCAACGTGGAAAGAAACGCTTTACCAGCACCCGAAGCATGCATTGGTAACTTGCCCCCAATCGGGGCCGACATGCGCATCAACGCATTGCATTGTACCTGATCGATGATGATCGCTTGATAATCACTGTGATCCAGCACTGCCAGATTAACTGTTTCACCTGACTCCTCCATTAAACGTCGCAGCATCGGGTGCACCATGGCCAGCAAGTTGCGGCTTTGTAGGAAGCTGCTGCCTACGACAAACGCGTGGGAACCGATAGTCCATAACCCCAAATCCCCCACCTGACGAACAAACCCCTGCTGCTGCATGGTGCTCAGTAAGCGATGTGTCGTCGAATTGGGCAGGCCCGCCTGCTGTGCCAGGTCCGTCAGTGCGACGCTACCCTGTGCTTCAGCGATGTACTCCAATAATTTCAGGCCACGGGTCAGGGATTGCACCTGCCCGGTGGCAGCACCGCCAGATGTGGCAGCGATTTTAGTTTTCTTAACGCGTTTGGCCGGGGTCGAAGCGGACGTTGCCATGGGCCTTTTCCTTATGAGATGCGCAAATTAGCGCCGAATAAACATTTTTTTGGAATTCATTTTCGTTTTTACAGTATGGATCGCAACTGGCCTTTTCGCTCATCCGATGTGTTGCATTCAGATTGCGGGATGTATTCCCGAATTGAAAAAGTCTCACGTTAGCCTGAGCTTTCGGCGAACCAAGGTATGCTAGGATGTTGACCATGATTTCCGGCTTGTGCTTTGGGTTTGCCGGTGGTGAGAGACAGGTGAAGAGGTGAGAGTGACGAATCAAGTTGAGGCGCTACGTAAGCAGTTAGCACAGCGCATTTTGGTACTGGACGGCGGCATGGGCACAATGATCCAAAGTTACCGTCTGGAAGAGGAAGACTACCGCGGCGAGCGTTTTGCCGATTGGGAAAGCGATCTCAAAGGTAACAACGATCTCCTGGTCCTGACCAAGCCTGAAGTGATCACCGAGATCCACAATGGCTATCTGGAAGCTGGCGCTGATATCCTTGAGACCAACACCTTTAACTCCACCACTATTGCCATGGCGGATTACCACATGGAGTCGCTGTCGGCCGAAATTAACTACGAAGCCGCGCGGCTGGCACGTATTTGTGCTGATGAATGGACCGCCCGTACGCCCGAAAAACCGCGCTATGTTGCTGGCGTACTTGGCCCGACTAACCGCACGGCTTCGATCTCCCCTGATGTCAACGATCCTGCCTTTCGTAATGTGTCTTTTGATCAACTTGTTGAAGCCTACCGTGAATCTACTCGTGCACTGATCGAAGGTGGCGCGGATCTCATCATGATCGAAACCGTTTTCGATACGCTCAACGCCAAAGCCGCGACATTTGCCGTGGAAACTGAATTCGAGGCCATGGGCATAGTCCTGCCTGTTATGGTCTCCGGGACGATCACCGATGCTTCAGGCCGTACACTTTCCGGGCAAACCACCGAAGCGTTCTATAACTCTCTGCGCCACGTTAAACCGCTTTCTTTCGGCCTGAACTGTGCGCTGGGGCCAGATGAACTTCGTCAATACGTGGCCGAGCTTTCACGTATCGCAGAGTGCTATGTCACGGCCCACCCGAATGCGGGCTTGCCGAATGCCTTTGGCGAATACGATCTTGGAGCCAAAGAGATGGCTGAACACATCGGCGAATGGGCGCGTTCCGGTTTTCTGAACATTGTGGGTGGCTGTTGTGGCACGACGCCTGCGCACATTGCTGCAATAGTCAAAGTGGTCGAGGGCGTGGCCCCGCGTGCGCTGCCGGACATTCCTGTTGCCTGCCGTCTGGCCGGGCTTGAGCCATTAACCATTGATGCCAAAACCCTGTTTGTAAACGTGGGTGAACGTACCAATGTCACCGGCTCTGCCCGTTTTAAACGCCTGATAAAAGAAGAAAAATACATAGAAGCCCTGGCTGTTGCACGTCAGCAGGTGGAAAGTGGCGCGCAAATCATCGATATCAACATGGATGAAGGCATGCTCGACGCTGAGGCAGCCATGGTGCGCTTCCTTCATCTGGTTGCTGGCGAGCCTGATATTGCCCGTGTGCCTATCATGATCGATTCCTCCAAATGGGACGTGATCGAAAAGGGCCTGAAGTGCATTCAGGGCAAAGGCATCGTTAACTCGATTTCAATGAAAGAGGGAGAGGAGGCTTTCCTCCGGCAGGCCCGAAAAGTTCGGCGCTATGGTGCCGCAATGGTCGTTATGGCTTTTGACGAACAGGGTCAGGCTGATACCCGGACGCGTAAAATTGAAATCTGTCGCCGTGCCTACAAATTGCTGACGGAAGAGGTGGGTTTCCCGCCTGAAGATATTATTTTTGACCCCAATATTTTCGCCGTGGCTACCGGTATTGAAGAACACAACAACTATGCTGTGGATTTCATTGAAGCCTGCGCTGATATTAAGTCCGAATTGCCGCATGCGTTGATTTCCGGTGGTGTCTCCAACGTGTCGTTCTCTTTCCGGGGTAACGATCCGGTACGTGAAGCTATCCACGCGGTATTCCTGTACCACGCAATTCGCAGCGGCATGGACATGGGTATCGTCAACGCGGGTCAGTTGGCTATCTACGATGACCTTTCGGCAGAACTCCGTGACGCCGTTGAAGACGTGATCCTCAACCGTCGGGATGACGGCACCGAACGTCTATTGGATATCGCGGAAAAATACCGCGGTAGCAAAGATGACGGCGAAGCCAATAAACAGCAGGCAGAATGGCGTGGCTGGGAAGTACGAAAGCGCCTGCAATATTCCCTGGTGAAAGGGATCACTGAATTTATTGAACTGGATACCGAAGAGGTTCGCCAGCTCTGCGCACGGCCTATAGAAGTGATTGAGGGCCCACTGATGGACGGCATGAACGTTGTCGGCGACCTGTTTGGCGAGGGTAAAATGTTCCTGCCGCAGGTGGTGAAATCGGCCCGTGTGATGAAACAGGCAGTGGCCTACCTGGAACCTTACATCGAAGCCAGCAAAGAGAAAGGAAAAACCAACGGTAAAATTCTGCTGGCGACCGTGAAGGGCGATGTGCATGACATCGGTAAAAATATTGTGGGCGTAGTGTTGCAGTGTAATAACTACGAAATTATCGATCTGGGTGTCATGGTACCCACTGATAAAATTCTTAAAACGGCGATTGAAGAAAAGGTCGATATTATCGGGCTTTCTGGGTTGATCACCCCGTCTCTCGACGAAATGGTTAACGTTGCCAAAGAGATGCAGCGCCGTGGGTTCACTATTCCGTTGCTGATTGGCGGAGCCACTACCTCCAAGGCGCATACGGCAGTGAAGATAGAGCAGAACTATAGCGGCTCCACCACCTATGTACAGAACGCCTCGCGGTCCGTGGGCGTGGTGTCCGCGTTGCTGTCGGATACCCAGCGGGATGCCTTCATCGAGCGTACCCGGAAAGAGTACGAAACTGTTCGCATTCAGCATGCCCGTAAGAAACCCCGCACGCCGCCGGTCAGTCTGGAAGTCGCTCGTGACAATGCCACCAGCATCGACTGGGAGAGTTACACACCGCCTGTTGCCCATCGATTGGGCGTACAGAAGGTGGAAGCCAGTATCGAAACTCTGCGCAACTACATCGACTGGACGCCGTTCTTTATGACCTGGTCACTGGCCGGGAAATATCCGCGTATTTTGGAGGATGAAGTGGTCGGCGAAGAGGCCAAGCGTGTCTTCCAGGATGCCAACGAATTGCTCGACAAACTTTCAGATGAGAAATTACTGAACCCGCGTGGTGTGGTCGGTTTGTTCCCGGCGAACCGCGTGGGTGATGATATCGAAATCTATAGCGATGAGCGACGTGATGAGGTGCTGGTGGTCAGTCATCATCTGCGTCAGCAAACGGAAAAAACCGATTTTGCCAACTATTGTCTGGCTGATTTCGTGGCACCGAAATCCAGTGGTAAAAAGGATTACATGGGCGCGTTTGCGGTTACCGGAGGTCTGGAAGAGGACGCTTTGGCCGAGGCCTACGACAAGCAGCATGATGACTACAACAAAATCATGATTAAAGCCCTGTCGGATCGTCTCGCAGAAGCTTTTGCGGAATATCTGCATGAGCGTGTGCGCAAGGTGTACTGGGGTTTTGCTGCCAATGAGAATCTGAGTAATGATGAGCTGATCCGCGAAAATTATCAGGGTATCCGCCCTGCACCAGGCTACCCAGCCTGCCCGGAACACACGGAAAAAGGCGAGATCTGGAAACTACTGGATGTGGAAACCAACACCGGTATGCAACTGACTGAATCGTTCGCGATGTGGCCGGGTGCGGCCGTTTCAGGTTGGTACTTCAGTCACCCTGACAGCAAATACTTCGCTGTAGCGCAAATACAACGCGATCAGGTGGAAGACTATGCGGCACGTAAAAATATGCCGATCTCTGAAGTGGAACGCTGGCTGGCACCTAACCTTGGGTATGACGCCGACTAAAAATAACCATCATCCTTCGAACTGACTCGATGTGAGTTTTCACTTTAAGGCCTCTGCAAACAGAGGCCTTTTTAATCTTATTTACAGCATCTCCCCGCCATCAACTCACTTCCACATCAATATGTAACGCGTCATAGCGCCAATATTCCAGATCACAATCAATCACCCGGTCGTGCTGATCACGGTTAGTTCGGGTGATGAACAGCGCCGGGCTGCCTGGTGCGACTTTTAATGCACTGGAGGCTTGCTCAGGCAGGCGCGTCGGCAGCATATCGAAACGTACTCGTCCATAACTCACACCGTACTGAGAGGAATAGAGGTCAGTCAGCGATTGCGTCAGGTCGGCACTGAGGATGTTCGGGAAGAAGTGTGGATTGAGGTAGTGCTCAACATATAACACCGGTCGGCCGTCGATGTAACGTAAACGGCGGATGCGATAGACCTCACTTTTTGGCGCCAGCGCCAGCTTGCAGCATATGGCATCGCTGGCGGTCAGCGCCGAAGCATCAATCACTTGTGTTTGGGCACTGCGCCCCTGTTCCCGCGCCATGGCATGAAAGTGGCTGCGTTGCAGCGGGTTATAGACAATTCGGGGTGGCGACACAAACCAGCCGCGCCGCACTTCGCGATAAATCAAACCTTGTCCTTCAAGCTGACTCAGCGCTTCACGCAGCGTAATGCGCGTGGTGGAAAATTGCTCACTCAACTGACGTTCAGACGGTAGACGACCCTCGTTAGAGAAAGCGCCAGCGGCAATTTTTTCACTCAGTGTCAGGCAAATCACGGCCACGGTAGTCAGGGCTTCGCTCATAGGTCACAGGCCTCATTGCAGTGCGTTTTTGCACCACTACGGTGATCTTGTGCTGAATTAGTGTGCGCTTGTTAACAGCCTGATACTTAAAAATGCTGGTTTTTCGCACTGTAATATAATTATCACAATTGATCGTTAGATTGGCTTGGTTCTTGCTGGACTAGACCAGCACTCTCACACCCTACCATCTGGAGCATCCGTTATGAAACAGTTGTTCGCTTCTGTGTTAACCAGCGCGCTCGTTCTTTCAACCTCTGCGGCTTTTGCTGCTGAGCCTCCTGCTGAACTCATTAAGGCTGCACAAGCCGAAGGAACGGTTAACAGTGTGGGTATGCCTGATGACTGGGCGAACTGGAAAGGGACCTGGAGTGATCTGAGCACCAAATACGGCTTGAAACACAGCGATACCGATATGAGTTCGGCGCAGGAAATCGCTAAATTTTTGGCTGAAAAAGACAATGCCAGTGCGGATATCGGGGATGTCGGTGCTGCTTTCGGGCCGGTTGCTGTCCAGAAAGGCGTGACCCAGCCCTATAAACCAACGACCTGGAATCAGGTACCAGACTGGGCAAAAGACAAAGATGGTATGTGGGCGCTTGCTTACACGGGAACCATTGCGTTCATTATCGACAAGTCTCAGGTTAAAGATGAGCCGCACAGCTGGGCTGAATTGCTGAAAGGCAACTACAAAGTGACCATCGGTGACGTCAGCACCGCAGCGCAGGCGGCCAACGGCGTGCTGGCCGCGACGTATGCGATGGGCGGCAATGAAACCAACCTAAAACCGGGTCTGGAATATTTCGGTAAACTGGCGAAAGCAGGGCGTCTGAGTCTGACTAACCCGGTCATCGCCTCTCTTGAGAAAGGTGAAGTGCAGGTCGGTGTGGTCTGGGACTTCAACGGTCTGAGCTATCGCGACAAAATCGACAAAACACGTTTCGACGTCGTGATCCCTTCTGATGGCACCATCACGTCTGGCTATACCACCATCATCAATAAATTTGGTAAAAACCCGAACGCCGCCAAACTGGCGCGTGAATATATCTTCTCTGATGCGGGGCAGATCAACCTGGCGCGCGGCTATGCCCGCCCAATCCGTGCCGATCACATCACCTTACCTGATGACGTAAAAGCCAAACTGCTGCCATCGAGCGAGTATAAAAATGCCCATCCGATTGCCGACCCGGCCGCGTGGGATAAGAGCGCCAAAACGCTGCCGCGTCTGTGGCAGGAAAACGTCATGATCAACATGCAGCAATAACCGCTGAAATTAAGTCATAAAGGCAAAGCGTTGATGAAAAGCATTCTGGTGGTACTGGACGGCCTGAATTATCAGGTCGCCCGCGATGCAATGGGGTATTTACAGGCACAGTGCGCTGCTGGACGCGGCCGCTTGTATCAACTGGAATGCGAATTGCCTTCGCTGTCGCGACCTTTGTACGAATGCATTCTCACCGGCGTCACGCCGGTCGAGAGTGGCATTGTGCATAACAATGTTGACCGGCTGTCAACGCAGCGCAGCATCTTTCATTATGCCCGCGCTGCCGGGCTGACCACCGCTGCTGCGGCGTATCATTGGGTCAGCGAACTGTATAACCGCACGCCGTTTGACCCACCACGTGACCGACACACCAGCGATGAAACGCTGCCGATTCAGCACGGTCACTTCTATTACGACGACAGCTACCCCGACTCACACCTGTTTGATGACGCCGAAAGCCTGCGCCGTCGCCACGATCCGGATTTTCTGCTCATCCATCCGATGAACATCGACGATGCCGGCCACAAGTTTGGCCTCTCTACCTCGCAGTACCGCAACAAAGCCCGGGTGGCCGACGGTATTCTGTCGCACTTTTTGGGCGACTGGTTAGCGGCAGGTTATCAGGTGATTGTTACCGCCGATCACGGCATGAATGATGACCGCAGCCACGGCGGTATTTTGCCGGAAGAGCGGCAGGTGCCGCTGTTTGTGTTTGGTTCCGCGTTCAGCCTGCAACAGGCTGAACCGTTGCAAACTGAGCTGTGTGGCACAGTGTGCCAGTTGTTGAATATTGCCCACGATAAACCGCACTGCGCGGAATTGCTGGCCTGAACCACGCCACTTTTTGAGGAGTGCCGATGAAAGCCAAGTGGATCGCCGCGCTATTCATGCTGCCGTTTGCGCTGTTTTTTATCGCTTTTCAGCTGGCCCCGCTGGTTTGGGTGGCGGTCAGCAGTTTTTACAGCGATACCTACGAAGCCTGGGGATGGGGAAATTACAGCGATATCCTCACTTCACCGTTCTATTTACAAGCCATGCGTTTCTCGCTCGATATCTCAGTCTGGTCGAGTTTATTCGGTTTATTGATTGCGTTAGTGAGCAGTTACTCACTACGCCAGCTAGGTCCAACTAAGCTGCATGATTTCGTCATGTCTTTCACCAATATGACCAGCAATTTCGCGGGGGTTCCACTGGCGTTTGCTTTTGTGATTTTACTCGGGCTCAACGGCTGCCTGACCTTACTGCTGAAGAAATATGGTCTGATGGAGAGTTTCAATCTCTATTCGAAGGACGGGCTGATTGTGCTCTACACCTATTTCCAGATCCCACTCGGCGTGTTGCTGCTCTACCCGGCCTTTGATGCACTGCGTGAAGATTGGCGCGAATCTGCCGCATTGCTGGGCGCAGGGCGCTGGCGTTACTGGCGGCATATTGGTTTGCCGGTGTTGTTCCCTGCGCTGATGGGAACGTTTGTGATACTGCTCGCCAACGCGCTGGGGGCTTACGCCACCGTGTATGCCCTGACGACGGGTAACTTTAACGTGGTGCCGGTACGTATTGCCGCGCTGGTGTCGGGGGATATCTCTCTTGACCCGAATATGGGCAGTGCGCTGGCAATGTTGCTGGTAGTACTGATGGCTTTTATTACCCTGATCCATCAGTGGTTTTTACGCAGGAGCTACCTCAATGTGCGCTGAAAATTGGGCCGACAGCCGGGAGAACCGCCATGTCACGCGCTGAAGAGGTTTATCACCGCCTGATCGTCTGGGTCTTAATGATTATCCTGTTATTACCACTGGCCGCGACGCTGGTTTATGCCCTGGTGAACGAGTGGGGCGCGACGATTTTACCCAGCGGATTCACTTTCAAATGGATGACGGCACTGTGGAGTGACCCGCGTTTTCTGGTCGCACTTGGGCACTCGCTACTGATCTGTTTTGGGACACTGTTGCTGTCTTTGGTACTGATCCTGCCGCTGATGTTTGTGATTGCTTACTACTTCCCTAAGCTCGATGTATTAATGAATGTACTGATCCTGCTGCCGTTTGCTGTGCCTCCGGTGGTCTCCTCCGTGGGCCTGATGTCGCTCTATTCATCAGGGCCGCTGGCACTGACCGGTACGCCGTGGATCCTCATTGGCTGTTATTTCACCATCGCACTGCCGTTTATTTACCGGGCTATTTCCAACAACATGCAGGCCATTAACCTGCGCGACCTGATGGACGCTGCGCATCTGCTGGGGGCGAGTACCTGGCAAGCCGCACTGCTGGTGGTGTTGCCAAATCTGCGCAAGGGCGGAATGATTGCTGTGCTGCTGTCGTTCTCATTTTTAATCGGCGAGTTTGTGTTCGCTAACCTGCTGGTTGGCAGTCGCTACGAAACCTTGCAGGTTTACCTCTATAACATGCGTAACGGCAGCGGCCATTTCACCAGCGCCCTGGTTATCTCCTATTTCGTGGTTGTCCTGGCCTTTACCTGGGTGGCTAACGTACTGAGCAAAGGAAAGAGCTGATATGTCCTATTTACAGGTCACCCAACTCAACAAACATTACGGGCAGACACAGATTTTCAACAATATCGATTTCAGTGCCAGAGAGGGCGAGTTCGTCACCCTGCTGGGTCCGAGCGGCTGCGGTAAATCAACCCTTTTGCGCTGCCTGGCCGGGCTGACGTCGGTAGACAGCGGGCAGATCATTTTGCAGGGGCAGGATATCGTTCCGCTCAACCCGCAGCAGCGCGGCATCGGCATGGTTTTTCAGAGCTACGCGCTGTTCCCCAATATGACCGTGGAAGGTAACGTGGCGTTCGGCCTGAAAATGCAGAAAGCCTCCTCCAGTGAGGTGCATCGTCGGGTTGGTGACGTGCTGGCAATGGTCGAAATGAATGATTACGCCAAACGTTACCCGCATCAGCTTTCCGGTGGTCAATGCCAGCGCGTGGCGCTGGCGCGATCGCTGGTCACCGAGCCACGCCTGTTGCTGCTGGATGAACCGCTGTCTGCGCTGGACGCGCGTATCCGCAAACATCTGCGTGAACAAATCCGCCGAATTCAGCGTGAAATGAATCTGACAGCGATTTTTGTCACTCATGATCAGGAAGAAGCCCTGACCATGTCGGATCGCATCGTGCTGATGAATAAAGGGAAAATCGTACAAAATGCTGATGCCGAAACCTTGTATACTCAACCGGTTGATGCGTTCGCTGCGGGGTTCATCGGCAGTTACAACCTGCTGAGTGCCGAAGATGCTCAGGCGCTGACGGGGCAGCAATACAGTGGTCAGGTGGCAATCCGCCCTGAATCGATTGTAATATGTCCGCCTGAACAGGGTATTTCCGCCCGAATCCTGCATCACAGCCTGCTCGGTAACGTCGTGCGCTATCGCGTATTGGCGAACAATGTTGAGCTGTCAGTGGATGTATTAAACCGGTCTGTAGCCTCCCTTCTCGCCGATGGTATTGAAATTGGTCTACAGTTAGATCTTGTTACGTTACGGGAAGTTGCATGAGTCTGGCGCTGTTTGATCTCGATGAAACCCTGATTAGCGGGGACTGCTCCAGCCTGTGGTCAGCCTATATGGTGGCGCAGGGTTGGGTAGCGGATGAGCAGGATTTTCTGCAACGCGATACCCAACTGATGCAGCAATATGCCGTGGGTCAGATGGATATGCAGGAGTACATGACCTGCACGCTGGCCCCGCTGAAAGGCCGCTGTGAATTTGACGTTGCGGCGATGGTCGGGCGTTATATTCAGGAAGTGATTGCCCCGCGTGTTTATAATGATGCACGTGAATGTTTGGCAATGCACCGCGCCCGCGGAGATCGCACGGTAGTGATTTCCGCTTCCGGTGTGCATCTGGTTGCACCGATTGCGCATTTTCTCGGTGTGAACGAAACGTTGGCGATTGGTGTCGGCATTGAAAAGGGGATTTTCACCGGCACGACGCAAGGCGTGATGACCTACCGTGAGGGTAAAGTCACGCGGCTGATGGAACTGATTAATCAGGATATTTCACAGCTGCAGCACGCCAGTTTTTATTCGGATTCTCATAATGATCTGCCCTTGTTGACTCAGGTCGGCAAGCCGTATGCGGTCAATCCGGACGCTATCCTGCACCAACACGCCCGGCAGGCAGGATGGCCTGTTTATGCCTGGCGTTAACGGAGCTGTTCTTTAGTGTTAACTCTTCTTCATTTGCTGTCCGCCGTTTCACTTCTTGTCTGGGGTACGCACATCGTGCGTACCGGCATCATGCGTGTTTTCGGCGCTAATCTGCGCCGTGTGCTGAGCAGTAGCGTCGAGAAAAAACCGCTGGCGTTTGTCGCCGGTATTGGTGTCACCGCACTGGTGCAAAGCAGCAACGCTACCGCACTGCTGGTCACTTCATTCGTCTCTCAGGGATTGGTCGCGCTGGCACCTGCGCTGGTCATTATTCTGGGTGCCGACGTCGGGACCGCGCTGATGGCGCGCGTGCTGACCTTTGATCTCTCGTGGCTTTCGCCGTTATTGATCTTCGTCGGCGTCTCCTTCTTCCTTAGCCGTAAACAGACCCGCGCAGGCCAGATGGGCCGCGTCGGTATTGGCCTCGGGCTGATTCTGCTGGCGCTGGAACTGATTGTCGCTGCCGCCACGCCCATCACTCAGGCCTCCGGTGTTAAAGTCCTTTTCTCCTCTCTGACCGGTGATGTCATTCTCGATGCGCTGACCGGTGCAGTGTTCGCTATCGTCAGCTACTCCAGCCTGGCCGCCGTATTGCTGACCGCCACGCTGGCGGCCACCGGGGTTATCTCCCTGAAAGTGTCGCTGTGTCTGGTGATCGGTGCCAACCTCGGCAGCGGTCTGTTGGCGATGATCAATGCCAGCAAACAGAATGCGGCGGGGCGGCGTGTCGCGCTCGGCAGTGTGCTGTTCAAACTGATTGGCTGTGTGATCGTGCTGCCGTTTATCGGGCCGCTGTCGGTCCAGCTGGCGCGGCTCGGCATCCCGGATGAAGAGTTGGTGATCTATTTCCACATGTTCTACAACCTGCTCCGCTGCCTGGCGATGATACCGCTGTCTGGCCCGATGGCCCGGGTGTGTGAACTGATGATTGTCGATGTGCCGGAAGAAGATCCCCGCCTGCGCCCACGTCATCTGGATGTCAGTGCCATTGACACGCCTACCCTGGCGCTGGCCAATGCTGCCCGTGAAACTCTGCGCATGGGAGACGTGGTTGAGCATATGTTGATCCTCAACCATGAAGTGATGCACGGCAAACTGACGCAGGACCGCGAAGTACGCCGTCTCGATGACGATGTGGATGTGCTTTATACCGCGATTAAACTGTATCTGGCGCAAATCAACAAAGAAGGGCTGGGTGAAGATGATTCCCGCCGCTGGGCTGAAATTATCGAAATGGCGCTGAACCTGGAACAGGCCGGCGATATCATTGAGCGTATGAGTGCCGATATTACCGCGAAATCCCATGCCGCACGCCGTGCGTTCTCGCCGGAAGGGCTGATGGAACTCGATTCGCTGCATGAAAAACTGGTGGATAACTTGCGCCTGAGCCTGTCAGTCTTCCTGTCAAACGACCTGACCAGCGCGCGGCGTCTGCGTCGTTCGAAACATCGTTTCCGTCTGCTTGACCGCCGCTATGCGCATGCGCATGTTGACCGTCTGCATCTGCATAACGTGCAGAGTATCGAAACCAGTTCACTGCATTTAGGTCTGTTGGGCGACATGAAACGTCTGAACTCGCTGTTCTGTGCCGTGGCCTACAACGTGCTGGATAAAGACGCGCAGGAAGACGATGAGCGTGATGACGATGACATAGTTAAACCGGTCTGATTGGCATAAAAGGCGCCGTGACGGCGCCTTCCTCTTTTTATCTGGCTGAATTACTTCTCTTTCTTCTGGACCGGCTTGCCAGACCAGTAACCGGCCAACAGCGAACCCGACAGGTTGTGCCACACCGAGAAGAGTGCGCCCGGCAGAGCCGCCAGCGGGCTGAAGTACATTTTACCCAATGTGGCCGCCAGGCCTGAGTTTTGCATTCCGACTTCCATCGCCAGCGTGCGGCAGGTGGTTTCGTCGAAGCCAAACAGTTTCCCGCCCCAGTACCCGCTCAGTAAGCCAATGCCGTTGTGCAGGATCACCGCCACAATGACCACCAGACCCACAGAACCGATAAAGCCTTGGCTGCCTGCGACAACGGCACTGATGATGGCCAAAATGCAGATCATTGAGAATGCCGGCAGCAGCGGTTCTAACCGTTTTACGGTTTTGGTAAACAGATGATGAATGACCAAACCGGCAAAAATAGGGATCACCACGATTTGCAGAATGCTTAACAGCATGCCAACGACGTCGACCTTAATGTGGGTGTCGACATAAAAACGGGTCAGCAGCGGGGTGGCGAAAACGCCTACCAGTGTGGAGACGGCCGAAATGGTCACCGACAGTGCGACATCACCTTTGGCAAGATAAATCATCACGTTAGATGCAGTGCCTGAGGCCACGCTGCCCACCAGAATCATCCCTGCCGACAAATCCGCCGGCATATGGAATAGCTTCGCAAGCACCCATGCTGCCAGTGGCATAATCAAATAATGCAGGAAGGTGGCGGCCGCCACGGGTGCAGGGCGAGACAGCACGCGCTTAAAATCACCGAACTCCAATGTAACGCCCATCGCGAACATGATCAGCATCAGCAGAGTAGCAACGTGTGGGGCAATAGGCGTAAACGTGCCCGGTGTGTAGTAAGCGGCCACTGACAGCAGCACGGCCCACAGCGGGAACAGGCGGGTTATTTTGGCTAGCATTGAGGATGATCCTTGTCTTTGTTGTTTTGCAGAAATACAGACAAAAAAAGACCGGGCACCAGGCCCGGTCTTCTCTGACACCGCGCCCGTTATTATTCGAATAGGTTGCGGTGTAGCGTTTTAATCACCTGATCGGCATCGCTGCCTGGTACCAGGAAACACAGATTGTAGCTGCTTGCGCCGTAACAAATCATGCGGATATTGAATGGGTCGAGCACGCCGAAGACTTCCTTGCCGACGCCACAGGCTTGCGACAATTTATTGCCAATCAGGGCAATCAGCGCCAGATTTTCTTCCACTTCCACGCGGCACAGCGACGAAAGCTCAGTCAGCAGCGATGTCGTTAACAGGCTGTCGCTGGAGGAGGTCGATCCGGTGGTATCGAGCGTCAGCGCGATGCTGACTTCGGAGGTAGTGATCAAATCCACTGAAATATTGTGGCGCGCCAAAATGCCAAACACCTCGGCGAGGAAACCGCGTGAATGCAACATACTCAGACTATGCAGTGTGACCAGCGTTTGTTTGCGGCGCAGCGCCAGTGCACGGAACAGTGGTGGGTTATCGGTGGTGCTGCACACCAGCGTCCCCCCCGCCGACGGGTCTTTACTCGAACCAACAAACACTGGAATACCGCGACGCACGGCCGGTAACAGAGTGGCCGGGTGTAAGACTTTCGCGCCAAAAGTGGCCATTTCAGCCGCTTCTTCAAAGGCGATTCGGTCGATGCGTTTAGCGCCAGGCACCAGGCGCGGGTCAGTGGTATAGATGCCAGGAACATCGGTCCAGATATCCACACGTGCGGCGCTCAGCGCTTCGGCCAGCAGGGCGGCGGTATAGTCGCTACCACCACGACCGAGTGTCGTGGTGCGGCCTTTATCTTCGCAGCCAATGAAACCCTGGGTTATCACCAGCGCCTCCTGAAGGCGGGGTTGTAACTGTTGGATTACCTGCTCAGACAGCAGATCGGTGTCCGGCTCGGCACGTCCAAAACGATCGTTGGTACGCATGACTTTACGCACGTCAAACCATTCCACGGGCACATTGCGCTGGCGGATAATTTCAACAAACAACAGGGTGGACATCAGCTCGCCGTGGCTCACCAATTCGTCAGTCAGTGCCGTGGACGTCGCGAGGCTTGCCGCGTCTGAGAGCATGCCAATATTTTCCAGCATGCGGTCAATTTCATCGCGGATCACATCCGGTTTGTTGAGTCTGTCGATAATGGCCGTCTGGATGCGGCGGATTTCGTCGAGCAGGTAGACGCGGTGTTCTGCGTCCTGACCTTCAGCCAGTTCAACCAACAAATTGGTAATGCCCGCCGAGGCAGAAAGGACCACCAGGCGTACATCGGAATTGGAGAGAACAATGTCGGCGCTGCGGTTCATAGCGTCGAAATCCGCAACGCTGGTGCCGCCAAATTTGGCAACAACGGGAGTGCCCAAAGGCATAAGATTGGCGTTGCGGGATACAGCGTAATTCATGGTAAACCTCGTGTCAGTGGCGCCGTGAAGCGACGACCATCCATTCCATAAGAATTAGCACAAGGGAAGAGCGGGAAACGGGAGCAGGCGTAGAGATGCTACGATACACCCAGAAGCGCCCCACCTTGCCAATACCCTCACGGGTATATTGGTGACAACCCAGGGGATTCAGCCCCTGTGGTCGATCGTCCGCCTGCCGTAAGCGTCTGACCTCGGCGCCGCTCCCCCTGATGTACTTTCGTAGGATTTCGGCTCCTCCGGTACACTGCCTGGGCGACGCGCCTCTTCTGGCTCACACAACAACATCAAGCGCGCATGAGTTTAGGTGCTTAGGAATAACGGGTTATCGCCCCCCTGTCAACGGTCTGTCTGCCTGCAACGATACTTTTTGACCAATTGTCATCTAATATTGTTTTCTGTCATTGCGATTTCACAGATCTAACCTATCGCAAGAAAAGGCATCTCATCTCCGGTATAACGGGATACAATCAAGTCAGTTACGTCACATTTATTCTCAGCCTAAGAGCATTGCTATGAAAAATATCAATCCAACTCAAACCGCTGCCTGGCAAGCCCTGCAGCAGCATTTCGATACGATGAAAGATGTGCAGATTAGTCATCTGTTTGCTGAAGATGGCGATCGTTTCTCCAAGTTCTCTGCGACCTTTGAAGACCAGATGCTGGTGGATTTCTCCAAAAACCGCATCACCAGCGAGACGCTGGACAAACTGCAGGCACTGGCGAAAGAAACCGAGCTTCAGAGCGCCATTAAATCGATGTTCTCTGGTGAGAAGATCAACCGCACTGAAGATCGCGCCGTTTTGCACGTTGCCCTGCGTAACCGTAGCAATACGCCAATCGTGGTAGACGGTAAAGATGTGATGCCGGAAGTGAACGCGGTACTGGCGAAGATTAAAGGCTTCACCGAGCGCGTGATCGGCGGCGACTGGAAAGGTTACACCGGTAAGCCAATCACCGACGTAGTGAACATCGGTATCGGCGGTTCAGACCTCGGCCCGTTCATGGTGACTGAGGCCTTGCGTCCGTATAAAAACCACCTGAATATGCATTTTGTCTCTAACGTGGATGGCACTCATATTGCCGAAACGCTAAAAGACCTGTCGCCGGAAACTACGCTGTTCCTGGTGGCTTCAAAAACCTTCACCACGCAAGAAACCATGACCAACGCTCACAGTGCGCGTGACTGGTTCCTGGAAACGGCGGGCGAAGATAAGCACGTTGCCAAACACTTCGCTGCGCTCTCTACCAACGGTAAAGCGGTCAGCGAATTTGGTATCGACACCGACAATATGTTCGAGTTCTGGGACTGGGTCGGCGGGCGTTACTCTCTGTGGTCTGCAATCGGTCTTTCTATCGCATTGTCCGTGGGCTTCGAACATTTCGAACAACTGCTGAGCGGCGCTCACGCGATGGACAAACACTTCGCTGAAACTCCGGCGGAGAAAAACCTGCCTATCCTGTTGGCGCTGATTGGTATCTGGTACAACGATTTCTACGGCACTGAAACCGAAGCTATCCTGCCATATGACCAGTACATGCATCGTTTTGCTGCTTACTTCCAGCAAGGGAACATGGAATCCAACGGTAAATTCGTTGACCGTAACGGCAATCCAGTGGATTACCAGACTGGCCCGATCATCTGGGGCGAACCTGGCACCAACGGCCAGCATGCGTTCTATCAACTGATCCACCAGGGTACCAAAATCATTCCTTGTGACTTCATCGCACCGGCGGTCAGCCACAACCCCCTGAGCGATCATCACGCGAAACTGCTGTCGAACTTCTTCGCACAGACTGAAGCGTTGGCATTTGGTAAATCTCTGGAAGTGGTCGAAAAAGAATTCGCCGACCAGGGCAAAAAACCAGAAGACGTTAAACACGTTGCGCCATTCAAAGTGTTTGAAGGTAACCGACCAACCAACTCCATCCTGCTGCGCGAAATCACTCCGTACAGCCTGGGTGCGTTGATCGCCATGTACGAGCACAAAATCTTCACGCAGGGCGTCATCCTCAATATCTTCACCTTTGACCAGTGGGGCGTTGAGTTGGGTAAACAGCTCGCCAACCGCATTCTGCCGGAACTTGCTGGCAGCGAAGACGTGAAAGGCCACGATAGTTCGACAAATGGTCTGATTAATCGCTTCAAAAACTGGCGTGCCTGATAACGTAGTCATACGTTAAAGATTGCCAAAAATAAAAGGGCCAGCCGTCAGACGCTGGCCCTTTTTAATGCCGCTTTTCCTGTGCGGACTCTGTGGTATTCTGCGGGTATTAATAACAAAAATGGGACGTGGATCACATGGCTGGATCTAAACGTGCAACGATGATTTCCGTCGTCATGCAGCGAATTTTGAATGTATTTTTATTGGGGCTGGCGGCGATCCTAATGCTGTTTTTAGGCCGGGAAACCTACCATTTGGCTTTAGTGTTATTCGTCAATAATGACCAATCATCGTCCTACTTATTGATTGAAGGTATCGTGATTTACTTTTTATACTTTGAGTTTATCGCGCTGATTGTTAAATACTTTTCATCGGGTTATCACTTCCCGTTGCGCTACTTTATTTATATCGGTATCACGGCGATCATTCGCCTGATTATTGTCGACCACAAAAGCCCTTATGACACACTGGTTTACGCTTGTGCAATCCTGGTGCTGGTGGTCACGCTGTTTCTGGCAAACAGTGAACGCCTGCGCCGCGAGTAAATGCCTTCTGCAAGCCGGTTGCTGCTGGCGTATTCTGCGTTAGAATGCGAGGCTGATGATTAATAGGGGAGATCAATATCTCCCCGTCACGGAGTTCGTAATGTCTGAGTCTCATTCCCCCGCACAGCCACCGATTCACTGGTTTGACGATCCGCAAGATGTTCCTGCCGACGTTGCTGACTGGCTGATGGAAATGGGCTCTATGACCCGCCGTTTTGAAAAGCAGGGTGTGACTGTTACGGTTCAGCCCAAACGCGAATGCTTTGTCAGCCGTGAGGAGCTGGGCGAGAGCGAAGCCCAGCAACTACCAGAAAGCGCGCGCTACTGGGTGCGCGAAGTGGTGTTGTTTGGCGATGACGCGGCATGGCTGCTGGGCCGCACGGTGATCCCGGAAGAGACATTAACCGGGCCGGATCTGGCGCTGGTGGATCTCGGCACCGTGCCACTTGGCCGCTACCTTTTCAGCGGTAATACGCTGACCCGCGATTATATTCACCTCGGTCAGCTACAACATGAACAAGGTGATCTGTGGGCTCGGCGTTCGCGGCTGCGCCTTTCCGACAAGCCGCTGCTGCTGACCGAAATTTTCCTGCCTGAATCTCCGATCCACCGCCCCGAAAATAAGGTGCAGAACAGATGAGTCAGGCAAAGCAACAAGGGAAGCAAAAGGTGTCTGTGAGCTTTTCTCAGGGCCATTGGCGGGATTACTGTCGTCTGATGCGCATTGATAAACCCATTGGGTCTCTGCTGCTGCTGTGGCCCACGCTGTGGGCGTTATGGTTGTCCGGTGGTGGTATGCCATCGCTGAAAATTATGCTGGTCTTCGTGCTGGGCGTGTTCTTTATGCGTGCAGCTGGCTGCGTCGTTAACGATTACGCTGACCGTAAGTTCGATGGTCATGTGAAGCGCACGGCCAACCGCCCTCTGCCGAGCGGTGCTATCAGCAGTAAACAGGCCAAAATTCTGTTTGTCGGGCTGGTGCTGGCCTCTTTCCTGCTGGTATTGACCCTCAACCGCATGACTATTCTGCTGTCGCTGGCGGCGCTAGCACTGGCGTGGGTTTACCCCTTCGTTAAGCGCGTCAGCAATTTGCCACAGGTCGTGCTGGGTGCCGCTTTTGGCTGGGCAATCCCGATGGCCTACGCGGCAGTAAGTGAAGCGGTACCGCTCAGTTGCTGGCTGTTATTTGCTGCCAATATCTGCTGGACTGTGGCCTACGACACGCAATACGCCATGGTCGATCGAGACGATGATTTGAAAATAGGCATCAAGTCGACGGCGATCCTGTTTGGGCGTTTTGATAATCTGATCAACGGTATTCTGCAATTAATCATGCTGATGCTGATGGCTGCGGTTGGGTATTTGTCACATCTTGGCGCCCCGTTTTACTGGTCGTTGCTGTTGGCGGCTGCACTGTTTGCGCATCAACATAAGCTTACCGCCAAACGCGATCGGGATGCGTGTTTCCTCGCCTTCCGGCAGAATAATTATGTCGGACTGGTACTGTTCCTTGGCATCTTGATGAGCCTGTCAAACTTCAGTTTCTGACATTCTTATCATTCCTCAATATCTAAAAAAACGCCCGGATCTCTGTAAAAGATCCGGGCGTTTTTATTCGTGTCATTAACGTATTCAGTTAACTCGCAGATGAGGACAATTAATGATCGGTATCCCGTACATCCACTTTGGGTTCTGCAGGCGGTACGGAAGGCTGTGGAAGTTCAGACGGCATGCCTGCGCTTTCGATCGTCAGCTTGATTTCCGGGGTCATTAAATCACTGAGGATGGTGTAGATTTCCCGGGTATGTTCAGGGATTGCATCACCGATGTCATTGATATAGCCCTCTGCGCGCAACGTGCCGACCAGCGTGGTAAACACCGCTTTGTCGAAGAACTCTGGCGCATTAATTCCGTGTAACACCGACAGACGCTGAGCCATGATGCGGCTCTCTTTCTCCAGCGCACCGCGGCTGATGCTTGGGTTATTGCTAAGTAAAGAGAGGGTGATGGCATAGCGTTGCAGGGTTTCACGCACACCGGCTGCCAGCAGTTGCAACGGACGGATACGCGCAGGATTAAGCGACAGCGTTTCACCATCAAGCTTGATAAGTCCCTGACGCGCCAGCTCTGTACAAAGTACCTCAAGCACTGTCGGCAGCTCTTCTTTGCTGTAGTGCATGAACAGCTCGGCTTTCATCATCGGGAAGATCAGTGCGACCTGACGCAGTAATTCTGCGCTGGTCACTGAGCGGTGGTGCATGATGATGCTGCAAATCAGCGACGGCAACACCAGTAGATGATGAATATTGTTACGGTAATACGTCATCAATACAGCCTGTTCACGTGGCAGAATGATAATGTCACCAATATTGTCTTTCTCTACTTCGAACTTATTCATGTTCAGCGCGTGGTCGAGAAGCTGATCAGACGTCAGGCCCGGCACGGTGGAATCAGCGGTATAAGGCACATTGCGCAGTAACTGCAGATAGCAGTCGAGCTGTTCGGTCAGCTGTTCGCGGGTTAGTGACCGCTGACGCGAGGCTAAAAGCGCCGTGCAGCACAGGTTCATCGCATTGGCAGCAGCAGAATTATTGATGCGTACCATGATCTTGTCCGCCAGATCCTGCACTGTTGGTGTTAGCCAGCTTGGACGGTGCGCTTCGATAGGGTCGATAGCCTCACGCCATGTAGGCACATTCTGGTTGAGGTAAGTGGTCAGATGCAGCGGCTCACCAAAGTTAACATAGCCCTGACCAAGGTTGCGCAGCTTACGCAATCCGTTGATCATCTGCATAAAGCTCTCTTTCTCTTTTGTCGCGCCGCGTAGCTCTTTTGCGTAAGTACCGACTTCCATCACGTGCTCATAACCGATGTAAATCGGCACCAGCGTGATCGGTCGTGAACCGCCGCGCAGCATGGCCTGGATGGTCATCGCCAGCGTGCCTGTTTTTGGTTCAAGTAAACGTCCGGTACGTGAGCGGCCGCCTTCAACAAAGTATTCAACCGAATAGCCACGGGTAAACAGCTCGCCGAGATATTCACGAAATACCGTCGAATACAGCTTATTGCCCTTGAACGTTCGACGAATAAAGAACGCACCCAGGCGGCGGAAAATCGGACCGGCTGGCCAGAAATTCAGATTGATCCCGGCGGCGATATGCGGCGGCACCAGACCCTGGTGGTAAAGCACGTAAGAGAGCAGTAAATAGTCCATGTGGCTGCGATGGCAGGGTACATAGACAATTTCCTGGCCATCCAGCGCGAGCTGACGCACGCGTTCGGCGTTATTGACGTTGATGCCTTTATACAGACGGTTCCACGTCCAGCTTAATACACGATCGGACAGGCGCACGGCCTCATAGGAGAAATCAGCAGCGATCTCTTCCATCAATGCAATGGCGTTTTGCTGGGCTTTTTCGTGGGAAATCTTCTTGCTACGCGCTTCGTCTTCAATGGCTTTCTCAATGGCTTTGGACGCCAGCAATTTATTGAACAGGTCCTGACGCACCGGCAGGCGTGGGCCAACCGCCGCTAAACGCTGGCGCGAGAAGTGCATACGCGCAACCCGTGCCAGTTTCTGAGCGATGGTCTTATCCGTGCCGTGTTCGGTAGCCATATAGCGCAGCGACACGGTATTGGAGAAGCGCACGAAACTGTCGCGGCCCAGCCACAAAACGGCAAAGAATTTTTGCACTCCGTTTAGTACACGCAGATGCGGTGTTTCTTGCCCTTCGCGGCCTGGTGCACGGCCAAACATTACCGAGACAGGTAACATTTGAATGTCCAGTTGCGGGTTGTTGCGATGTAAATCCAGATAGTCATGGAACAGCTTTATCGACTCAAGTTTCGGCGTGTAATACGTAAATACACGTGGTCCTTCAGCGATGAAAACGTGACTCGGCAGTTGAACGCCGTCAATTTCCAATGGAATAAGGGGATCAGGCAGATTCTGCGCCAGGCACTGGGTGCGAAGCGTCAGTAAATCTGTCTTCGAATGATAAGGCAAAACGTACAGGATCGGCCGCGTTGGATCTAAGCGCAACTCGGTAACCGGATCTGTCGGAATGACCTTGCTCTTTACCAGCAATTTCAGCGGTAAATTCAATAAGGTATAATAAAGTCTACGCCAACCTGACATAAAAACGTGAAGCCTCTTTGTTAGCAATTCGCCGCAAGGATACCAGAAAGTGGGTACGCGGTCTGTGGTGATACTCTGCGTCCTTGAGACTGCCGCTGTGCTTGCTGCAACCTGAGGGCTTTTAAGTATAAAATGCCGCAACTTTTCCGTTAAGACGAATAGCATATGAAAAATGAATCTACCGGGTTGATCCGCATCGTGAAGGCTGCAGGTTTTTCACTAAAAGGCCTGAGCGCAGCATGGAAAAACGAAGCCGCTTTTCGCCAGGAAGTGATCGGCGTGATTCCTTTCATTATATTGTCATTTTTTCTGGATGTGACCAGCATTGAACGCATTCTGCTCGTCGGTGTTCTGGTGCTGGTGATCATCGTCGAATTATTAAACAGCGCAGTGGAATGTGCTATCGATCGTATCGGGCCAGAATTCCACGTGCTGTCTGGACGCGCCAAAGACATCGGTTCTGCGGCGGTTCTGCTGACGATTATACTGGCGGTTTTCACTTGGGTCAGCGTGTTTTGGCCACGTTGGTTCTAAAGCGGAATACAGATTCCATAATTTACTTTAGCTTCTGTTTTTATTCACTCTTAGGTTTTCATTCCGGGGTTACCTGTATATACTCACAGCAATACTGTATAAACAATCAGGGGGCGGGATGAAAGCTTTAACAGTCAGACAACAAGAGGTCTATGACCTCATTCGCGATCACATCGCCACCACCGGTATGCCACCCACTCGTGCTGAAATCGCTACGCGGCTGGGTTTCCGCTCACCTAATGCGGCGGAAGAGCACCTTAAAGCACTGCAACGTAAAGGCGTCATAGAGATTGTTTCTGGTGCTTCTCGCGGCATTCGCTTGTTGATGGAAGAAGAAGAAGGTTTGCCACTGATTGGTCGCGTCGCGGCGGGTGAACCTCTGCTGGCTCAGCAGCACATTGAGGGGCATTACCAGGTCGATCCTGCGATGTTCAAACCAAGCGCTGACTTCCTGCTTCGCGTTAGTGGTATGTCAATGCGTGACATTGGTATTCTCGACGGTGATTTGCTGGCCGTGCATAAAACGCAGGATGTACGGAACGGTCAGGTGGTTGTTGCCCGTATTGATGATGAAGTGACGGTCAAGCGTCTGAAAAAACAGGGTAGCATTGTTCAGCTTTTGCCAGAGAACAGCGATTTCGAACCGATCGTTGTTGATCTGCGTGAACATAACTTCAGTATTGAAGGTCTGGCGGTTGGCGTTATCCGCAACGGTGACTGGATATAATTTTAACCGGCGGTGAAACTGTTTTTTGTTTTTGCCGCAGGTGAAACCTTTCGCTGTTAACGCTATTTACCACTCTAGATTAATCCTAATAATGGCGAACACACCTGTTATTTGAGGTGAAAACCAAATTCTCAACTACTCTTATTCATGTGGTAAGCACTTAGCGTGTTGCAAAAAACACGACAACCTAACCCAAGGTAATAGGAGAATTTGTTATGAATAAGGACCAAACCGAAGGTAACTGGAAGCAGTTTAAAGGTAAAGTGAAAGAAAAATGGGGCAAGCTGACTGACGATGACCTGACGGTGGTGGAAGGGAAACGTGATCAGCTGGTGGGTAAGATCCAGGAGCGTTACGGCTATAAGAAAGAAGAAGCCGAAAAAGAACTCAAGTCCTGGGAAACGGATAACAAATATCACTGGTAAGTCGCATCTCCCCCTTTGCGCATCAGTGATGCATCCTGAAATATGTGCGGCTCCTACCCGGGAATGCATTCGGGATGTACGGTACAAGGACGTACCGACCTTAATTCTACCTCGCCTGTCTTGTACTATGCTTTCACTTCAGTTCGAACTTTCTCATCACTATTTCGCAAAACCAAACACAACCCATCTCGGTTCCTAGCGCTTCTTAGTGACAATACTGTGGTCATGTTCGCAATGTTCGTGGCTGTCACACAGTTCAACCACTTTACATTCCCCACATAAACCATGGGCTTCAACCACGGAGTGCCGCAGTTCAAAACCAGAATCAAACGCCAGTTTTGCCAGTATCTCTTCGATACCGTTGGTGGTTTTCTCTGTCACCAGTCCGCATCGATCACAGATAAACAGGGCAGAAGTATGACTCGGTTCTTCAAAATGATGGCATAAGACGTAGCTGTTTGCTGACTCGACACGATGGATAAAACCCTGTTCCAGCAGGAAATCCAGTGCCCGGTAAACGGTCGGTGGCTTGGCCTGCGGCTCGCTGACTCGCAGTAAATCCAGCAGATCGTAGGCACTGATAGCACCGGGCTGTTGCGTCATCAGTCGCAGCACTTCAAGACGCTGCGGTGTCAGGCGCACATTGCGCTGCAGGCAGAGTTTTTCAGCCTGTACGAGTAATTGATCCGGGTTAGTCAGGGTCATAAAAAGGTTCTCTGAGTACACTGCTGGGTTAACGCGTTGAACAAGGCGATGACGGATTTTATCATGCTTCGGTTGAATCGACGAATTATGCGCCGACTCATTGACCACCGTTTGGCAAGCGCCTGTGATCCGTTGTTTCACCGGGCTCCAGGGAAGGCGGGATGCCGAATCTTTGTTCTGTGATATAATCAGCGATTACCTTCCTTGCGGTCAAAAGACTGGAAGGAGCGTCCCGCACACCTTCAGCGAATTTCAGGTCGATGTCAGAAACTCAAAACGCCAAAACTCATGCTACGCCATTTTCCGCCCAACGTTTTTCCGTTGCACCGATGTTGGACTGGACCGATCGTCATTGCCGCTATTTCCACCGGCTGATGACCGGTCAGACACTGCTGTATACCGAAATGGTTACTACGGGGGCGATCATCCACGGTAAAGGCGACTATCTGGGCTTTGGAGATGCCGAGCATCCGGTGGCATTACAGCTCGGCGGCAGTAATCCGGCCGATCTCGCGCAGTGTGCCAAACTGGCCGAAGCACGCGGTTATGATGAGATCAATCTCAATGTCGGCTGCCCGTCGGATCGCGTACAAAATGGGATGTTTGGCGCTTGCCTGATGGCGCAGGCTTCACTGGTAGGCGACTGTATTAAAGCCATGCGCGACGTAGTGTCGATTCCGGTCACTGTCAAAACCCGGATCGGCATTGACGAGCAGGACAGCTACGAATTCCTCTGTGATTTCGTCCGCCAGGTTTCTGAGCATGGTGGCTGCGATACCTTCATCATCCATGCACGTAAAGCCTGGCTGTCGGGCCTCAGCCCGAAAGAGAACCGTGAGATCCCGCCGCTGGATTACCCGCGTGTTTATCAGCTGAAAAAAGATTTCCCGCACCTCACCATGGCCATCAACGGCGGCATTAAAACGCTGGAAGAGGCCAAAACCCATCTGCAACATATGGATGGCGTGATGGTTGGGCGTGAAGCCTATCAGAATCCTGGCATGTTGCTGAATGTTGACCGTGAACTGTTTGGTATCGATGTGCCACAGCGCAGCGCACCGGACATTATTCGCGCCATGTATCCGTACATTGAAGCGGAACTGGCGAAAGGCACGTACCTTGGGCACATGACCCGCCACATTCTGGGCATTTTCCAGAGCGTGCAGGGTGCGCGTCAGTGGCGTCGTCATCTTAGCGAGAACGCCCATAAGCCTGGGGCCGGTGTTGATGTGGTTGAGCAGGCGCTGCAACGGGTGACTCAGCCGCAAAGGGCCATGAGCCAGGCTTGAAGTAGTGAATATCACCAATAGTTAGTCTGCATTACTATGTTGCCATCTGATAATTTTGCGGGTGGCAATAATTTTCTTTGTTTTTCATCGCATTACCTTTCCTGCCACTCTGGCACATTTCTTGTAATAGCTATGTATCTCAGATGGCATTCGTCAGGCTGATTCCGTTTTCTCGCTGTTTGTAAGGAGCACGCGATGTTGGAAATTCTCTTTGTGCTTGGTTTTTTCTTTATGCTAATGCTGACCGGAATTTCGTTGCTGGGGATGATCGCTGCACTGATGGTAGCGTTCGCTCTGATGATGTTCGGTGGATCTTTGGTGATTGTTATAAAAATGTTGCCATGGCTGATTTTAGCGGTGATCGCCGTCTGGATTTACCGGACATTTGTTAAACCTGATGAGCCGAAATACCGCCGCCGCCGTCTGCCATAATTATTGACTCAAATAACTCTTTTTCATAACTTGATGAAATCACGGCGATTACTAATGTACTTTTGAGCACATAAAAATGTAATTGTTACATCTATAACTTTTACTTATGTGCTAACGATCACATGCTGGCTCAGAATGTGCGGTGAAACCACATTAATCATATTTTTTAACATGGGTGACTGTTAGGATGAGCTCAATACGTGGCCAACGAACCACACGCTGAATTCATCAAGTCCGATGAGGCATACAATAGTCGCTGAAGTGACACCGCCCTTCGGATGTACCTTGCAGTACCCTACAGCAGTACCCGTCTGAGATCAGAGGTCGTCTGAAACAGACAGCATAAAAGGGCTTCCATATAAATGGAGGCCCTTTTTGCATCTGTTACTTACCCGGGATCAGCAGACTTGAACCTTGGGTTGAGCGACTTTCAAGCATTTCATGCGCGCGTCTGGCTTCGGACAGCGGGAATTTCTGCGCTTCGCTGACGTCCACTTTGATAGCGCCACTGGCGATCATGGAGAACAGTTCATCACTGGCAGTCTTCAGCTCTTCGCGGGTGGTGACGTAACCGTTCAGCGACGGGCGGGTCACAAACAGAGAACCTTTCTTGTTGAGAATGGCCAGATCCACATCTTTCACCGGCCCCGACGCATTGCCGAAACTGACCAGTAAACCGCGTGGTTTTAAACTGTCCAGCGAGCGCTCAAAGGTATCTTTGCCGACGGAATCGTACACCAGCCCGACTTTCTCGCCACCGGTCAATTCTTTAAGGCGTGTGACGATATCCTCTTTCTGATAATTAATGGTGGCCCAGGCACCGGCCTGTTTGGCGCGTTCGGCTTTTTCATCCGAACCGACGGTACCGATGAGATTCGCACCCAGCGCTTTGGCCCACTGGCAGGCAATCAGCCCGACGCCACCGGCGGCGGCATGGAACAAGAAGGTTTCTCCCGCCTTCACTTTATGTGTCAAACGCAGCAGATAATAGACCGTAAGGCCCTTCAGGAAGGAGGCCGCAGCTTGTTCAAAACTGATGGCGTTGGGCAGCAGGGCGATCTTCTCCTGCGGCACGTTGTGAATTTCGCTGTATGCCCCGAGTGCTGATTGCGCATATACCACGCGATCCCCGACCTTAATCCCCGTCACCGTACTGCCTATTTTGCTCACTACACCTGCCGCCTCAGTCCCTAAACCTGACGGTAACGAAGCCGTTGGGTATAAACCGCTGCGCATATAGGTATCGATATAGTTGATCCCTATGGCTTTGTTTTCGACCTGTACTTCGCCTGCGGCAGGGTCCTGTGGCTGGAAATCGACATATTGCAAAACTTCAGGTCCGCCGGTGGCGGAAAATTGAATGCGCTTAGCCATGTTGCTTCCTCGTTATCGGGTCTGTTGGTAACCCTAGGCTATTTGATTGAGACAATCCAGCGCAGGTGGTGAACTGCTAAGACCAATTGGAAATGAGGCATCACAACGAAATATAATTGCGTATACTGACGCATCATTATGCTTCCTATTTTGACAACACATTTCCAAATCCTGTTTTTAAAACAGGCTCTTAGATCAGGAATTCAGCAACACATGGCCAAAAAACCGACCAATCAACAGAACGAACACCGCGATCGCCAGATGGAAGGCTTGAAGCTTCCCCCGCACTCGCTGGAAGCTGAGCAATCCGTTCTGGGCGGGCTGATGCTGGACAACGAACGCTGGGATAACGTCGCGGAACGCGTGGTCAGCAATGACTTCTTCAGTCGCCCGCATCGCCTGATTTTCACTGAAATGCAGCGCCTGCTGGAAATGAGCAAGCCTATCGACCTGATCACCTTGTCTGAATCCCTGGAGCAGAAGGGTGATTTAGACTCAGTGGGTGGGTTTGCCTATCTGGCTGAGTTGTCGAAAAATACCCCCAGTGCAGCGAACATCGGTGCTTATGCGGATATTGTGCGCGAACGTGCCGTCGTGCGCGAAATGATTTCGGTCGCCAATGAAATCGCCGATGCCGGTTATGACCCGCAGGGCCGCAGCAGCGAAGATCTGCTGGATTTGGCCGAATCACGCGTTTTCCAGATTGCCGAAAGCCGTGCCAGTAAAGACGAGGGCCCGAAAAGCATCGACCGCATTTTGGAAAGTACTGTTTCCCGCATCGAGGAGCTGTTCCAGCGTCCGCATGATGGTGTGACGGGTGTGGATACCGGCTACGCCGATCTCAACAAGAAGACTGCAGGCCTGCAAAAATCCGATTTAATCATTGTGGCAGCGCGTCCGTCGATGGGTAAAACCACCTTCGCAATGAACTTGTGTGAACACGCCGCGATGATGCAGGAAAAGCCGGTACTGATTTTCAGCCTCGAAATGCCCGGCGACCAGATCATGATGCGTATGCTGGCATCAATGTCGCGTGTGGATCAGACCAAAATCCGAACCGGCCAGCTCGATGATGAGGATTGGGCGCGTATCTCCAGCACCATGGGCATTTTGCTGGAAAAACGGAATATGTATATTGATGACTCCTCTGGCCTGACGCCAACGGAAGTGCGTTCACGCGCACGGCGTATTTTCCGCGAGCACGGTGGCCTGAGCCTGATTATGATCGACTATCTCCAACTGATGCGCGTGCCGGCGTTGTCCGACAACCGTACGTTGGAAATTGCCGAAATTTCTCGCTCGCTCAAAGCGCTGGCAAAAGAGTTGCAGGTGCCGGTTGTCGCGCTGTCGCAGCTCAACCGAAGCCTGGAGCAACGTGCAGACAAACGCCCGGTAAACTCCGACTTGCGTGAATCCGGCTCCATCGAGCAGGATGCTGATTTGATCATGTTCATCTATCGTGACGAGGTGTATCACGATAACAGTGAAGAGAAAGGTATTGCACAGATCATTCTGGGCAAACAGCGTAACGGCCCAATCGGCACGGTGCGGTTGACCTTCAACGGCCAATTTTCCCGCTTCGATAACTATGGCGGTCCGCAATATGATGAAGACTAAGGAATAAAAATGAAAGCGGCTACGGCGGTGATTGATTGCCGCGCTCTGCGACATAATCTGCAACGGGTGCGGCATTTGGCGCCGCAAAGTCGTGTGGTGGCGGTGGTGAAAGCCAATGCCTACGGACATGGCCTACTTGATGCGGCGCACAGTTTGCAGGATGCGGATTGTTATGGTGTGGCCCGTCTGAGTGAAGCGTTGGCGCTGCGAGCAGGCGGCGTGGTGAAGCCAATTATATTGCTCGAAGGTTTCTTCAGTCCTGAGGATTTACCACAGGTCGTGGCACACGGGCTGGATACGGCTGTGCACAGCGTCGAACAGCTCATTGCCCTTGAGCAGGCAACGCTCTGCAAACCGCTGAACGTGTGGATGAAACTGGATACCGGCATGCACCGGTTAGGCGTGCATCCTGCTGAGGCCGAAGCGTTTTATCAGCGTCTGTGTGCTTGTCCTAATGTGCAGCAGCCGGTAAATATTATGAGTCACTTTGCCCGTGCAGATGAACCGGATTGCGAAGCGACGCCAAACCAGCTGCGGGCATTCCTGCAATTTTCGCAGGGAAAACCAGGACTGAAATCCATTGCGGCTTCAGGTGGCGTGCTTTTATGGCCCGACGCGCATCTGGATCTGGTCCGTCCCGGCATCGTCTTGTATGGCGTCTCGCCGCTGGACGTGGAAGACGCCGCGCATTTCGGGCTAAAACCTGCCATGACCCTGACCTCCAGCCTGATCGCCGTGCGTAGCCATGCTGCCGGAGAACCGGTCGGCTATGGGGGGACATGGCGCAGCGAACGTGAAACCCGGCTGGGTGTGATCGCGATGGGTTATGGCGACGGCTATCCGCGTAGCGCCCCCAGTGGTACGCCGGTTCTGATCAATGGCCGTATCGTGCCGATTGTTGGACGCGTATCGATGGACATGATCTCAGTTGATTTAGGCCCCGGCGCACACGACGTCGTGGGCGACGAGGTGATTTTCTGGGGGGAAGGGTTACCGGTTGAACAGGTTTCTGCCGCGACCGGCATCAGCCAGTATGAGCTGATCACCCAACTGACCTCACGGGTAGCCCGCGTATATGTCGGTGAATAGGCGCAGCATGTTGCGCCCGGTCGTCATTAAACACCATGGATACAACGACTATCTCTTCACTGCCAGCCAGTGGCTGACCAGATTCTGATAATCGCCGGTGGCTTTACTCAGGTGCAGCCACTGGTCGACATACATCTTCCAACTCACGTCATCACGCGGCAGCAGGTAGGCTTTCTCGCCATATTGCAGCGGCTTCTTCGGGTTCACTGCGCAAAGTTTCGGGTAATGTTTCTGCTGGAACAGCGCTTCGGACGCGTCGGTGATCATCACGTCCGCTTTCTTCTCCACCAGTTGCTGGAAAATCGTCACGTTGTCGTGCAGCGTCAGCTTAGCATTGGCAAGATGGCTGTGAACAAAGGCCTCGTTGGTGCCCCCCGCCGGTTCAATCAGCCGCACTGTGGGTGAATTCAGCTGTGCAATAGTCTGGTATTTCCGCACGTCTTCACAGCGCACCAACGGGATTTTACCGTCCTGATCAAGCGTATCGGCGAACCAGGCTTTCTGCTGACGTGCCAGGGTGACGGAGATCCCGCCCATGGCAATATCGCAATTGTTCGACGTCATATCTGACATCATGGTTTTCCACGTGGTTGGCACCCAGTTGACCTTCACGCCGAGGCTGGCGGCCAGTGACTGCGCCATGGCGATGTCGATGCCTTCGTACTGCCCCTCTTTATTCAGAAAGGTGTAGGGCTTGTAGTCGCCGGTAGTACAGACGTTGATCGACCCTTTTTGCTGTACGCGATCCAGATGCGAAGGCGTGCCATCTGCGTGGGCGGCCAGGGGGCTGGCAGCCAGCAGTGTCAGGGTCAATAGCGTTTTCTTCATGGGGCATGTCCTTGATAGCGGGCGGCAGGGCAGGCGTCGTACACCTCTGTTTATAATCCGCCCAGTATATACCCGTCATACTTCAAGTTGCAGGTGTGTTGGCTGCGCTTACTCACCCGAATCACTTAATTAAGTAAGTGATTCGGGATTCGCTCGTTTGCCGCCTTCCTGCAACTTTAATTATTTAGGGTATAAAAATTTGCATAAGTCGATGTGATATTTGCCGGTCAACAGGATGAGTAAAATCACAACATTGTTGTCATCTTTTTTAACGAACTTTGATAGTCTGTGAAGTACTGTTGATCACCCGCCGAACAACATCCGCGCCAGTTTTTGTGCGGTATTTCAGAAAATAACCAGGAGATCTATACCGTGTTCCAACATGTCGATGCCTATGCCGGTGACCCGATCCTGTCGCTGATGGACAGTTTCAAAAATGACCCAAGAGAGAAGAAGGTTAACCTGAGCATCGGTCTGTACTACGACGAGCAAGGTATTATTCCGCAACTGGCTTCAGTGGAAACGGCTGAAAACCAGCTGAATGCGCTGCCACAAACCGCATCGGTCTATCTGCCTATGGACGGCCTGCCGGCTTACCGCAGCGCGATTCAGACGTTGTTATTCGGCGCAGAACATCCGGCTTTGCTGCAAAAGCGCATCGCTACGATTCAGACCGTCGGGGGCTCGGGTGCGCTGAAAGTCGGCGCTGATTTCCTGAAGTTTTATTTCCCAAATTCTGAGGTGTGGGTCAGCGATCCTACCTGGGAAAACCACGTGGCCATTTTTGGCGGTGCCGGTTTTAAGGTTCACACTTATCCGTATTTCGACCCCGAAAGTCTTGGCGTGAATTTCTCCGGCATGCTCGACAACCTGAAAACTCTTCCTGCACAAAGCATCGTGTTGCTGCACCCTTGTTGTCATAACCCGACAGGTTCTGACCTGACGCCAGCCCAGTGGGATCAGGTGATTGACATCGCCAAACAGCGTAATTTGATTCCGTTCCTCGACATTGCCTATCAGGGTTTTGGTGCAGGCATTGATGACGATGCTTACGCCATTCGCGCGATGGCGGCGGCGGGCGTGACCTGCTTTGTCAGCAACTCTTTCTCGAAGATTTTCTCTCTGTACGGTGAGCGCGTCGGTGGTCTTTCTGTGGTGTGTGAAGACAGCGAAGCCGCAGGTCGCGTGCTCGGCCAGCTCAAAGCCACCGTACGGCGTAACTACTCCAGCCCACCGAATTTTGGTGCGCAGGTGGTGGCGAAAGTACTGGGGGATGCGCAACTGAAAGCCCAATGGCTGGATGAAGTAGAAAGCATGCGCATCCGTATTCTGGAAATGCGCCAGACGCTGGTCAACAGCCTGAAAGTGGCGCTGCCGGGCCGTAATTTTGACTACCTGCTGCAACAGCGTGGGATGTTCAGTTACACCGGTTTCAGCGTCGCGCAGGTTGATCGCCTGCGTGAAGAGTTCGGTGTCTACCTGATTGCCAGCGGTCGTGTCTGCATGGCGGGTCTGAATCACCACAACGTGAAACAGGTCGCCGACGCGTTCGCCGCCGTGCAGTAACATTCCAGTCTGATTCACTCTTCATCATGCAAATAAGGGCTGACAGCAATGTTGGCCTTTTTTTGAACTACGCTGAGTCATTAAACGTCTGTTTTTTGCTCACCTCCATGGAGAAAATGAAATATGACCAGTACGGAACTGCTTGAATACTGCCTGGCTAAACCCGGTGCCGAGCAAACGCAAAATAATCAGCGCGGCGCCAACCAGATCAAAGTGGCGGATGTGATGTTTGCCATGCTGTGCGAATGCAACGGGCGGGAAGCCATCTCACTGAAAACCAGCGCAGAACTTGCTGACGAGCTGCGCGCTAAACACAGTTGCATCATCCCCGGTGACCACCTGAACAAAGCGCACTGGAATACCATCTATCTCGACGGCGAATTACCGAACTCGCAGCTCTACTATCTGGTCGACAGCTCGTATCAGCTGGTGGTGTCGTCCCTGCCGGAATCGGCGCGACATGGATTGAGTGGTTAACGGTTCACCAGGTTCCGGCGGCCAGCGTTGCGGGAGAATAGTTCACATTGCGACCGCGCCAGGGCAAAGCCTGACGAAAGCGCCACCCGCGGGTGAACTCCACGCACCAGTAACGTTCTGCACCGGCGGGACCTTTGAGTGAGTCGGGCTGCCAGAGGATCTCGGTGGTGCCTTGCAGATGTAAAATATCGCCACTGTCGAAATCGACAAACAGCAGGGCGGCACGCGGCTGCGCCAGTAAGTTCCCCAGCGTATTCATGAACTTATTTCCCGTGAAATCCGGTATGCATAACCGGTTGCCTTCAATGTGCACAAACCCGGGCTGACCGCCACGGTGTGAGACATCTGCACCGCCCTGCGGTGTCCCCTTGTGGGCATGTGTGGCGACAAAAAACGTATCCGCGCCAACAATCAGCCTGCGGGCATCATCGTCGAGCGTCTCCAGGTCCTCCCTGGCAGGCGGCGGATTTAGCGTTGCGCTTGCCACCAGTTCGCGGATCTGAATGTACTTCGGGCAGTTACCGAAGCTTTGATCAACCTCGATCTCGATCCGGTTCTTATCCATACGGCCGATCTTGCCGTTGGCGCGGTTGCGTCGCCGGTTGGAAAAGTCGATCCCAAGAAGGCCAATCTCATTCCCGCTGCGCATCGCCGCCAGCGCCGGATCGTCCTGTCTGCGCGGCGCGTTAACGCGTAAATGGGTGGCATCCGGCGCGCTGATAAAACCGGGCGGGCCGGTCAGCAACGTCGCCACTGGCCAGCCGTTTTCATCGAGGGTCGAGGCCAGCACGTAGGGCAAAGCGGCAAAAAATGCGCGGTGCTGCTCCGGCATAGCGGGGCGGATGGGCGCGCTGGCAATATCAAACCCTGCCAGCGCCTGCGCCCGCCGTTCGTCAGGGTGAAAAACAGTGTCGCTCATGGCGATCTCCTGCATGTAAAACGGCTATTGTACGGCGGTGGGTAACGGCAGCCCGGGCTGCGGTTGATAACCTGGCAGAGCCGCGATCCGCGCCAGCCATTGGCGAGTCGCCGGATAAGGTTCGAGAGAAATCCCGCCTTCCGGCGCGCTGCGCACATAGCTGCTACAGGCCAGATCGGCGATGGTCACCCGGTCGGTGGCCAGAAAATCATGCTGGCTCAGATGCTGCTCGAGGTGCGGTAAGAAGCGGCGGGCGATCACCAGCGACGCGGCGTAATCTTCCGGCGCTTTAAACTGCACCACCATCCGCGCTGACGCCACGCCATAGCGGATCTCCCCGGCCGCTTTTGACAGCCACTGCTGGACTTGCGCGGCCTGCATGGCCTCTTCCGGCAGCCAGTGGCTGTCCGGCGCGTAGCGTTTCACCAGATAGACCAGAATGGCGTTGCTGTCGGTCAGCACCAGATCGCCATCGACCAGCACCGGAATTTGTGCCATCGGGCTGAGCCGCTGGAATTCGGCGGTCTCGCGCACGCTGGCCGGTGCCTCTTTGGCTTCAAATGGCAGGTTCAGCATGTTGAGCAATAAAACGACGCGGTGGCAGTGGCCGGAAAGCGGGGTGCCATAGAGCTGAATAGGGGGCATGGTTTTTCTCCTGTGTGGTCTATAGCGACAGATTACTCTTGCAACAAACGAAGCGAATCCGTAAAGATTGAAATTGACTGTTTCATCTTGTGGAAGAATCTATGGATCGTCTGGATGAGTTAGAGATTTTCGTCGCCGTCCTGCAATACGGCAGTCTGGCGGAGGCGGCACGGCGCACCCGGCGTTCGGCCCCGGCCATCACCCGCGCCATTGCTTCACTCGAACAGCGCTTTGGCGCGCGCCTGGTTGAACGCACCACGCGGCGACTGGCAGCGACAGAGGCTGGTGCGCGGCTGGCAGAGCGTGCGCAACTGCTGATTGGCCATTATCAGGAAGCGCTGTTCGACACCACCGAAACCCAGCTCAGTGGCCTGCTGCGCGTCACGGCGCCGGTGCAGTTTGGCCGCAAACACGTCGCGCCGCTGGTGATGGAATTTCTGCGACTGCACCCGGACATGCAAATTGAAATGGTGCTCAATGACCGCAATCTGGAGCTGATCGACGAAGGGCTGGATCTCGCGGTACGCATCGGTCATCTGGAGGATTCCGGCAAAGTGGCGCGTAAAGTGGGCGACGTCACCCGCATGCTGGTCGCCAGCCCGGCCTATCTGCAACAGCATGGCAGCCCGCGGCAACCGGCGGAACTGGCGCAGCATCAGACTATCGTTGGCACCCTGAAATCCCCGCGCAACGAGTGGCGTTTCGGCCCTAATGAGGATGGCCTGCGGGTGAAACTGTCGCCGCGCTTGCTGTTTAATGAGGTGGAATCACAGCTGATGGCGGTGCGCGCTGGTCATGGTATTGCCAGGCTGCTGAGCTATCAGGTCGCTGACGATCTGGCCGCCGGAACGATGGTCAGACTGCTGCCCGAGGCCGAACCGTCACCGATGCCGGTTCAACTGGTGGTGCAACATATTCAGCGAATCCCGAGAAAAGTCAGAACCTTCTGGGACTTTGCATGGGAAAGATTGAGTCAGCTGTCGCAGATTAATGGCGCATAATACGTCACTATCAGGCAGGATCTGGGTTGATGCGCAACCCGTCTGACTGAGGAGAAAGGAATGAATTTTTCTGTGCTTAATCGGGCTACGTTATTGATCTTATCGCTCTCTGTTCCTCTGCCGCTGCTGGCCGCCACTGCACAAAGCCTGCCGGTACAACAGGACGCGGCGCAGATAGCCAACCAGTTTCTGACCGCCGTTAACCCTGATAAAACCATCACTTTCAGACTGTTTGCCCCGTCAGCGAAGCAGGTCGATGTGGTCACCGGCGCGACGCTGGAAAGCTACGTTCCTCATGCGATGACCAAAGACGACAAGGGCGTCTGGCATTTTACCTCGTCCGTGATGCAGCCCGACCTGTATGAATATTTCTTTAACATTGATGGTTTCCGCTCAATAGATACCGGCAGCGCCATGGCCAAGCCGCAGCGGCAGGTGAATACCAGCCAGATCCTGGTACCGGGCAGTGTGCTGGATGTCAAAGCCGTACCGCACGGCGAAGTGCGCGCCATCACCTATCACAGCAATGCGCTCAATACCGAACGGCAGATTTACGTCTGGACGCCGCCGGGCTACAGCGATGCGGCGCAGCCGTTACCGGTGCTCTATTTCTATCATGGTTTTGGTGATACCGGCCGCTCGGCGCTCGATCAGGGCCGCATTCCGCAAATCATGGATAACCTGCTGGCGGAGAGAAAAATCACGCCGATGCTGGTGGTGATCCCCGATACCGAAACCGACGCCAAAGGCGTGGTGCCGGAAGATTTCGTGCCGAAAAATCGCCGCAAAGAGTTCTACCCAGCCAATGCGGCGGCGGCTGACCGCGAGCTGACGCAGGATATTATCCCGCTGGTGTCGAAAACCTTCCGCGTACGTGACGATGCCGAAAGCCGTGCGCTGGCCGGTCTTTCGCAGGGCGGATATCAGACGTTGGTCAGCGGCATGACACATCTGGATAAATTCGGCTGGCTTGCCGCATTCAGCGGTGTCAGCACGACCAGTGTACCGAATGAGCAGGTGGCAAAACGCCTGGAAGATCCGGCCAAAATCAATGCGCAGCTGAAAAACTTCACCATCGCGGTGGGGGAAAATGATCAGGTTACCGGGAAAGACGTGGCGGGGTTGAAAACCTTGCTGGAGCAGAAAAAAGTTAAATTCGACTATCAGGCTTACCCGGGGCTGGGTCATGAGATGGACGTCTGGCGTCCGGCTTATATTGAGTTTGTGCAGAAACTCTTTAAGTAAGTGAGAAACAAAAACGCCACCCGAAGGTGTAATGCCGTTCACTTAAGCCTCACGTGACTTAAAACTGAACGGATATTTAGGTGGTATGTAAAGCACTGTACGATCGTATCGTCGGTGCTTTCTTTTTTCCGGAAGGATAAACGCTTTTACATTTTC
>Ga0209848_1000106_pt1 | contig 44280 bp, 40 predicted proteins | sample OrgsoiDNA_201062_FD_185810 | JGI IMG/M metagenome (GOLD analysis project Ga0209848, IMG submission 185810) | Permafrost soil microbial communities from the Arctic, to analyse light accelerated degradation of dissolved organic matter (DOM) -... | ecosystem: Environmental > Terrestrial > Soil >...
CTGGGGCTGCCGCTTACCGAGGGAGGTGCGTATCGGGGAGGTACGTTGTTCATTTGCACCACGAGCACATCAGCCAAACCCTACAGGGTGGTGCTGGCGTCCACGGGGCGCGTACAGATAAGAACCGACAGAGCCGAAGAAGCGCTCTGCCGTTCAAGCCTTACAACAGCGATTTGACGCGCAGTTCCTTGGGCATCGAGAACGTGATGTTCTCTTCACGGCCGGCCAGTTCATCAGCGCCTACCGCGCCCCATGCCTGCAACTGCTGGATAACACCGCGCACCAGGACTTCAGGGGCCGAAGCACCCGCCGTGATACCGATGCGCTCCACGCCATCGAACCAGCTGCGCTGCATGTCTTCAGCACCGTCGATCAGATAGGCCGGGGTCGCCATGCGTTCAGCCAGCTCACGCAGGCGGTTGGAGTTGGAGCTGTTTGGGCTGCCCACCACCAACACCACGTCGCATTCATTGGCCAATTGCTTGACCGCATCCTGACGGTTTTGAGTGGCGTAGCAGATATCGTCCTTGCGCGGCCCGCCAATGGCCGGGAAGCGCGAACGCAGTGCGTCGATGACGCGGCTGGTGTCGTCCATGGACAGCGTGGTCTGGGTCACGAACGCCAGGGATTCGGGGTTGCGCACCTGCAGGTTGGCAACGTCCTGTTCGTCTTCGACCAGATAGATCGCGCCGCCATTGCTGGCGTCGTACTGGCCCATGGTGCCTTCGACTTCCGGGTGGCCTTCGTGGCCGATCAAAATGCATTCACGACCGTCGCGGCTGTAGCGCGCCACTTCGATGTGCACCTTGGTCACCAGCGGGCAGGTGGCATCGAAGACTTTCAGGCCGCGACCGGCCGCTTCGGTACGTACTGCCTGGGATACACCATGGGCGCTGAAAATCACGATGACGTCATCCGGCACCTGATCCAGCTCTTCGACGAAGATCGCGCCGCGAGCGCGCAGGTCTTCGACGACAAATTTGTTGTGAACCACTTCATGGCGCACATAGATCGGCGGGCCAAACACTTCCAGGGCGCGATTGACGATTTCGATCGCACGGTCCACTCCAGCGCAGAAGCCGCGTGGGTTGGCGAGTTTGATTTGCATGCTGTGCCTCGTATCTACGCGCAGGAGAGCAGGACGTCGAACAGGCCCGGTATGACGCCGGGCCATGCATTCAAAGCGCCTTGACCTCGAAGATTTCCACTTCGAAGCTCAGCGTCTTGCCAGCCAACGGGTGGTTGAAGTCGATAGTGACCTGATCGTCGTCGAACGCCTTGACCACGCCGGGCAGCTCAGTATTAGCCGCATCGTTGAAGATCACCAGCAGGCCTTCGGACAATTCCATGTTCTGGAACTGCGAACGCGGGATGATCTGCACGTTTTGCGGGTTGGGCTGACCAAAGGCGTTTTCCGGCAGGACCTCGATGGTGCGCTTGTCACCGGCCTTGAAGCCGAACAGCGCAGCCTCGAAACCGGGCAACAAGTTGCCGTCCCCTACCTTGAACGTGGCCGGCGCCTTGTCAAAGGTGCTGTCCACGGTGTCGCCGTTCTCCAGGCGCAAGGCAAAGTGCAAGGTGACTTCCGTGTTCTGACCGATGCGTAGCTCTTTGGAAGCGTTTTCGGTCAATAACTGTTCAGTCATGAACGGGTTCTCCGGTTTTCTTGCTTTTGAACATATCCAGCGCCAGCATGATTGCACCGACGGTAATCGAGCTGTCTGCGAAGTTGAACGCCGGGAAGTACCAGCGGTTGTCCCAGTGCACCAGCACGAAGTCGATCACGTGACCCAGCGCGATGCGGTCATAGAGGTTGCCAAGGGCACCCCCCAGAACCAGCGCCAGCGCGATTGCCAACCAGGTGTCATTGCGGCCAAGGCGCTTGAGCCAGATCACCAGCACCGCACTGACCACCACGGCGATCAGGGCGAACAGCCAGCGCTGCCAGCCGGAGCTGTCAGCCAGGAAGCTGAAGGCAGCGCCGGTGTTGTAGGCCAGTGTCCAGCTGAAATAGCTCGGAATCACCACGATCTGCTGATACAGGCTCAGTGAATTTTCGAAATGCAGCTTGCTGACCTGGTCGATGACCAGGACCAGCACGCTCAACCACAGCCAGCTCAAACGGCCTGTACGACTGGCGTTAGGCATAGTGACGAACCTCGCCCGCGCCGCTGATGTTGTCCACGCAACGACCGCAGATTTCCGGGTGCGCCGGGTCTACACCAACGTCTTCACGGTGATGCCAGCAACGACCGCACTTCGCATGGCCGGACTTGACCACCTTGAGCTTGAGGCCCGGCACTTCGGTCACTACGGCGTCGGCAGGCGCGTCAGCCAGAGGCGCGACGCTGGCCGTCGAGGTGATCAGCACGAAACGCAGTTCGTTGCTCAGCTTCGACAGGTCCGCTACCAGAGCGTCTTCGGCATACAACGTCACTTCGGCTTGCAGGTTGCCGCCGATGGCCTTGGCTGCCCGCAGGTTTTCCATTTCCTTGTTGACCGCGACCTTGACCGCCATGATCCGCTCCCAGTAGGCGCGGTCCAGTTCAAAGTCAGCCGGCATTTCGCTCAGGCCTTCGTACCAGGTATTGAGCATCACCGATTCGTTACGCTCACCCGGCAGGTACTGCCACAGCTCGTCGGCGGTGAAGGCCAGGATCGGAGCGATCCAGCGCACCAGCGCTTCGGAGATGTGGAACAGTGCCGTCTGGCAGGAGCGACGCGCGGTGCTGTCAGCGGCCGTGGTGTATTGACGGTCCTTGATGATGTCCAGATAAAACCCACCCAGCTCCTGCACGCAGAAGTTGTGGATCTTGGAGTACACGTTCCAGAAACGGTATTCGCCGTAATGCTCTTGCAGCTCGCGCTGCAGCAGCAGGGTACGGTCCACGGCCCAACGATCCAGCGCCAGCATTTCTTCGGCAGGCAGGATGTCGGTGGCCGGGTTGAAACCGGTCAGGTTCGACAGCAGGAAGCGCGCGGTGTTACGGATACGCCGGTAGGCGTCCGCACTGCGTTGCAGGATCTGGTCGGAAACCGCCATTTCGCCGGAGTAGTCGGTCGAAGCCACCCACAGACGCATGATGTCGGCGCCCAGGGTGTCGTTGACCTTCTGCGGCGCAATCACGTTGCCCAGGGATTTGGACATCTTGCGGCCGCTCTCGTCCACGGTGAAACCGTGGGTCAACAGCTCGCGGTACGGCGCGTGGTTGTCAATGGCGCAACCGGTCAGCAGCGAGGAGTGGAACCATCCACGGTGCTGGTCCGAACCTTCCAGGTACAGGTCGGCACGCGGGCCGCTCTCATGACCCATCGGGTGCGAGCCGCGCAGCACGTGCCAGTGCGTGGTCCCGGAGTCGAACCAGACGTCCAGCGTGTCAGTGATCTTGTCGTATTTCGAGGCTTCGTCACCCAGCAGCTCGGCCGCGTCCATCTTGAACCAGGCTTCGATGCCTTGCTGTTCGACGCGCTTGGCAACTTCTTCCATCAGCTCGACGGTGCGTGGATGCAGCTCGCCGCTTTCCTTGTTCAGGAAGAACGGGATCGGTACGCCCCAGTTGCGCTGACGGGAGATGCACCAGTCAGGGCGGTTGGCGATCATCGAGTGCAGGCGTGCCTGGCCCCAGGCCGGAACGAATTTTGTTTCTTCGATGGCCTTGATGGCGCGCTGACGCAGGGTATCGCCTGTGGTCGGCTGCTTGTCCATGCCTACGAACCACTGCGCCGTGGCGCGGTAGATCAGCGGCGTCTTGTGGCGCCAGCAGTGCATGTAGCTGTGAACGATGGTTTCGGTGTGCATCAGGCTGCCAACTTCGCGCAGCTTCTCGACCACGTTCGGGTTGGCCTTCCAGATGAACTGGCCGCCGAAGAACTCCAGCGACTCGGCGTATACGCCGTTGCTCTGCACCGGGGTCAGGATGTCATCGTTGACCATGCCGTAACGCTTGCAGGTCACGAAGTCATCTTCACCATAGGCAGGTGCCGAGTGAACAACACCGGTGCCCGAACCCAGCTCGACGTAATCAGCCAGGTACACCGGCGACAGACGATCGTAGAACGGGTGACGGAAGTTGATCAGGTCCAGCGCCGCGCCTTCTGCTGTCGCGATGACCGAGCCTTGCAGCTCGTAGCGCGCCAGACAGGCTTCGACCAGCTCTTCGGCCAGTACCAGCAGCTTGTCGCCCACATCGACCAGTGCGTACTTGAACTCTGGATGGACGTTCAGGGCCTGGTTGGCAGGGATGGTCCACGGCGTGGTGGTCCAGATGACGATAGACGCAGGCTTGCCCAGCGCTGGCAGGCCGAAAGCGGCAGCCAGTTTCGCGTCGTCAACCACAGCGAAGGCGACGTCGATGGACGGCGATTTCTTGTCGGCGTATTCGACTTCCGCTTCAGCCAGGGCCGAACCGCAATCGAAGCACCAGTTGACCGGTTTCAGGCCCTTGAAGACGAAGCCGCCCTTGACCATTTCAGCCAGCGCACGGATTTCCCCGGCTTCGTTGGCGAAGTTCATGGTCAGGTAAGGGTTGTCCCAATCGCCCAGCACACCCAGGCGGATGAACTCGGATTTCTGGCCTTCAATTTGCTCGGCGGCGTAGGCACGGCTCAGCTCACGGGTACGGTCAGGAGTCAGGTTCTTGCCGTGGGTCACTTCAACCTTGTGCTCGATCGGCAAGCCGTGGCAGTCCCAGCCCGGGACATACGGCGCGTCGAAACCCGAAAGGGTTTTCGAGCGAACGATCATGTCCTTGAGAATCTTGTTCAGCGCATGACCGATGTGAATAGTGCCGTTGGCATAAGGAGGGCCGTCGTGCAGGACGAACTTCGGACGATCCTTGCCAATCTCGCGCAGCTTCTGGTACAGGCCAATGCTGTCCCAGCGCTGCAGAATTTGCGGCTCGCGCTGGGGCAGGCCGGCCTTCATTGGGAAGGCGGTGTCCGGAAGGTTTAGCGTGGCTTTGTAATCGGTCATTTCAGGCTCTTGGTAAGGATATGCATGAAAAATGTCTGCGCTCAGTCATGCCAATGGGCACGAGCGGCGGCGACATCCGCATTGATCGCCGTCTTTAGCGCCTCAAGAGAGGCGAAACGCTGCTCATCACGCAGCTTATGGTGGAAAGCCACCGTCAAACGCCGGTCGTACAAGTCACCGGCAAAATCCAGAAGATGCACTTCAAGGTGGGCACTGCCATCACCTGCCACGGTCGGACGCACACCAATATTGGCAACGCCCGGCCATGCCTTGCCGTCGATCTCCACACTCACCAGGTAAACCCCGGTCATGGGCACGCGACGACGCTTGAGCTGCACGTTGGCCGTGGGCGTACCCAACTGGCGAGCCAGCTTCTGGCCGTGCAGAACCCGTCCTGTAATGTGGTACGGGCGACCGAGCAACCGCTCGGCAAGGGTGAAATCCGCCACAGACAACGCGTTACGGACCTTGGTGCTGCTGACCCGAACGCCGTCGATCTCAACGGTCTGTGCCGCTTCAACGGTAAAACCCTGGGTGATACCGGCTTGTTGCAGGAAATCAAAATCGCCGACCCGGTCGCAACCGAAGCGGAAATCATCACCGACTTCCAGATGCTGTACCCCAAGCCCGTCAACCAGAATGGTATCGACGAACTCGGCAGCGCTAAGCTTGCACAGGCGCTGGTTGAACGCCAGACAAAGCACCAGATCGATGCCCTCGTCCGCGAACAGCTCCAGCTTGTCACGCAGTCGCGCCAGACGGGCCGGAGCCGTCTCCGGGGCGAAGAACTCACGCGGCTGTGGCTCGAAAATCACCACGCAGCTGGGCACACCCAACTCAACGGATCGCTCACGCAGACGTGCCAGGATAGCCTGGTGGCCACGGTGGACGCCGTCGAAGTTGCCAATGGTGGCGACACAGCCCCGATGCTGGGGGCGCAGATTATGAAGGCCTCGAACCAGCTGCATAACGCACTTCTTGCTCATAAAGTGGCCGATTATAACCACACCCGGCCCGCTACGACAGGCAACAGTCCATGGCAAAACGCGTGCAATGGACGTTCTGGGGCAAAAACCGACGATTGTTCGCTACATGATCGCCTTGCGGGCGAAGTCTTTAAGGCGAAAGCCCAACAGCAACAGCATGCCGAAGTATGCCACCAGCCCCGCAACCACAAGGCCGCCCAAACGCAGGAAGCGTTCTAGCATGTGCCCGTCATCCCAGGCCGGCATGAAGTGCATCAAGCCCAGCAATACGCCCGACATGACGGCGACCGCCACGATCAGCTTGATCAGAAACTTCGGCCAGCCCGGTTGCGGCTGGAACAGGTCCTGCTTGCGCAATTGCCAATACAGCAGCGCCGCATTGATGCAGGCCCCGACGCTGATCGCCAATGCCAGGCCCGCGTGCTGCAACGGCCCGATGAACACCAGGTTAAGCAACTGCGTGACGATCAGCACGAAAATCGCGATCTTCACCGGCGTACGGATATTCTGCTGCGCGTAAAACCCCGGAGCCAGCACCTTGATGACGATGATCCCCAGCAGGCCAACCGAGTAGGCGATCAGTGCCCGCTGGGTCATGACGGCGTCCAGCGCATCGAATTTGCCGTACTGGAACAACGACACCGTCAGCGGTTCGGCCAGGATAGCCAGGGCCAATGTGCACGGCAGCACCATCACGAAACACAGTCGCAGGCCCCAGTCGAGAATCCGCGAATACTCGTGGCGGTCCTTGCTGGCGTAGGTTTTCGACAGCACCGGCAACAGGATCGTACCCAGCGCCACCCCGAGCACGCCCGATGGCAACTCCATCAAGCGGTCGGCGTAGTACATCCACGACACGGAACCGGCGACAAGGTACGAGGCAAAGATCGTGTTGATGATCAGAGAAATCTGACTCACCGATACCCCAAGGATGGCCGGAAGCATCTGTTTCATGACCCGCCACACACCGGTATCGCGAAAGCTCAGGCGCGGCATCACTAGCATGCCGATCTTTTTCAGGTGCGGCAGTTGATACAGCAACTGCAGCAGGCCGCCTGCCAGCACCGCCCAACCCAGCGCCATGACCGGCGGGTTGAAATACGGCGTCAGGAACAGCGCAAAGAAAATCATGCTGACGTTGAGCAGCGTCGGCACGAAGGCCGGGACCGAAAAACGGTTCCAGGTGTTGAGGATCGCCCCCGCCAGCGAAGACAGCGAGATCAGCAATATATAAGGGAATGTCACCCGCAGAAGGCTGGACGTCAGCTCGAATTTTTCCGGGGTATCGGTAAAACCCGGCGCGGTAGCCCAGATGACCCAGGGCGCAGCGATAATCCCCAGCAAGGTGACCAGCGCCAGCACCAGAGTCAGCATGCCGCTGACATAAGCAATGAAGGTGCGGGTCGCCTCTTCGCCCTGCTGACTTTTGTATTCAGCCAGGATGGGCACGAACGCCTGGGAAAAAGCGCCCTCGGCAAAAATGCGGCGCAACAGGTTCGGCAGTTTGAAAGCAATGAAAAAGGCGTCGGTCGCCATTCCTGCGCCAAAAGTACGGGCGACAATAGTGTCCCGGATAAAGCCTAGAACCCGGGAAAGCATCGTGATTGAGCTTACGGCGGCCAGCGACTTGAGTAGATTCATTGAAAGAGTTTCATGCCTTGAGCAAAGGACCGGCACTAAAGCCATCCATTTATGCGATACTCCGCGCCGCAACAGCACAGAGCCAAAGCTCGCGAGTTTACAGGTCGCACGCCGGAAAGAAATAACTCCGACGTTTCACCAGAACCACTCAGCGGAACGCATCAACTGCCCTTGACAAGACATCAACTCATCGGCATGATTCGCGGCCTATTTTGTTTGCTATTTCCCAAAGTCTTTCGAGGAGCTCGACGGTGGCCAACACACCTTCCGCCAAAAAACGTGCAAAACAGGCTGAGAAGCGTCGCAGCCACAACGCCAGCCTGCGTTCCATGGTTCGTACCTACATCAAGAACGTAGTTAAGGCCATCGACGCAAAAGACGCTGAAAAAGCGCAAGCTGCTTATGTTCTGGCCGTGCCAGTTATCGACCGCATGGCCGATAAAGGCATCATCCACAAGAACAAAGCTGCTCGCCATAAAGGCCGCCTGAATGGCCACATCAAGGCCCTGAACCTTGCTGCTGCTGCCTGATCGACCTGCTTGTTGAAAAAACCGACCTTAGGGTCGGTTTTTTTATGCCCGTGATTTAAACACTGCGGGAGATTCTATGTTTGGTCGCAATCGGGACATTGGCATGAACATAACCCCCTGTGGGAGATTCCCCGTCGTCCAGACGCCGCGCTGTCGCGCAGGAAACACGGTCTGTGTAGGAGCGGACTCGTCCGCGAAGACGTCGGCACAGGCGATATCTTCCGCGCCTGAGACATCGCCTTCGCGGACAAGTCCGCTCCTACAGTAGATTTTCGTCGTCTGAAATCATCAGTTAAATCAACGAATTAAATTTTGTTTGATGAGAGCGAGCTTGCTCGCGAAGGCGTCATCCCGGAAACATAGAGGGTGACTGACCCATCGCATTCGCGAGCAAGGTGGGGCGCCACCCCGGCCGCTCCCACAGTTGTAATTTGCGATCAAGGCGCCGGCGCAGGCACCCACGGCACGATCGGAATCGCCGTCACCGCATTCTGCGGGCTGCCCTCAATGACGCGGTCGCTGTAGACCAGGTACACCAGCGTATTGCGCTTCTTATCGAGGAAGCGCACCACCTGCATGGTCTTGAACACCAGCGAAGTACGCTCCTTGAACACGACGTCGCCATCCTTGAGCGGCTCCGCGAACTTGATCGGCCCCACCTGACGACAGGCAATGGACGCCTCGGCACGATCCTCAGCCAGACCCAGACCGCCCTTCACCCCACCCGTCTTGGCACGGGACAAATAACACGTCACCCCTTCAACCTTGGGGTCATCGAATGCCTCGACCACGATCCGGTCATTGGGGCCGACGAACTTGAATACCGTCGACACCGAGCCGATCTCTTCAGCCGAAGCCAGTAAAGGCAAGGCCAGCAGCACACCCAACAGTCCTTTCATGACCATTCGCATCGATACTTCCTTATGTTGTCGCGTTAACAGGCGCAAACGATCACACCAGGATCAGGTTGTCCCGATGAACCAGCTCAGGCTCAGCCATGTAGCCGAGCACCTTCACAATCGAATCGGACGACTGACCAATGATCTTTTGCGCTTCCAGTGCACTGTAGTTGCTCAAGCCGCGAGCGACCTCACGACCATCAGGCGCAACGCAAACGACCATTTCGCCACGTCGGAAGCTGCCCTGGACCAGCTTTACGCCCACCGGCAGCAAACTCTTGTTGTCCTTCGACAAAGCCAGCACCGCACCCGCATCCAGCACCAGAGTGCCACGTGTTTGCAGATGCCCGGCCAGCCACTGCTTGCGGGCCGCCAGCATCTCGCGCTCAGGCGACAGCAGCGTACCCAGACGCTCGCCCGCCTTGAGCCGCGCCAGCACACGCTCGATACGCCCACCGACAATCACGGTGTGCGCCCCGGAACGCGCCGCAAGGCGCGCCGCACGCAGCTTGGTCTGCATACCGCCGCGCCCCAGCGCACCACCTGTACCACCGGCCACCGCATCCAGCGCAGGGTCATCGGCCCGCGCTTCATAGATCAGCTGCGCTTCAGGATTATTGCGAGGGTCCGCATCGAACATGCCATCACGGTCGGTCAGGATCACCAACAGGTCAGCCTCGACCAGGTTGGCCACCAGCGCCGCCAGGGTGTCGTTGTCGCCAAAACGAATTTCGTCGGTGACCACGGTGTCGTTTTCGTTGATCACCGGGACCACGCCCAGCTCCACCAGCGTGCGCAGGGTGCTGCGGGCGTTGAGGTAGCGCTTGCGGTCGGACAGGTCGTCATGGGTCAACAGGATCTGCGCAGTGTGGCGACCATGCTCGGCAAAACTGGATTCCCAGGCCTGCACCAACCCCATCTGACCAATGGCAGCAGCAGCTTGCAGCTCATGCATCGCACTGGGTCGAGCCGTCCAGCCGAGACGACTCATCCCGGCAGCCACCGCCCCGGAAGAAACCAGCACCAGTTCGACTCCCGCCTCATGCAGGGCCACCATCTGCTCGACCCAGACACCCATCGCCGCCCGATCCAGCCCTTTACCATCGGCTGTCAGCAACGCACTGCCGATCTTAACGACCCAGCGCTGGGCACCCGTCACTTTGCTGCGCATCATCTTCCAACCTTAGCCAGAGAATATTTGGTGAGTACAAATTCTAGATACTAAAACGCCGCTATCAAAGCGGCGTTTAGTTTACTGCACTGACTTAGTCGCGGACGTAAATGATTTCCGGACCATCCTCGTCATCCACATCTTCCTCATCCCAATCATCGTCACCAATGTCGTGCACGCTCTTCACGCCACTGCGGCGCAGGGCACGCTGGTCGTCCAGAGCCTGCAACTGGGCACGGGCTTCGTCTTCGATGCTCTGATCCAGCGCGGCCAGTTCGGCGGCGAACACAGGATCCTCAGCCAGGCGCAGACTACGCTCCTCGAGGTAATTCATGATGTCGCGGCTGAGCTGCTCGGTGCCCTCTTTGGCAATCGCGGAAATCACATAGACCGGACCGGTCCATTCCAGACGATCAACGATTTCCTTGACCCGCTCCTCATGCTCTTCTTCGAGGATCTGGTCGCACTTGTTCAGCACCAGCCAGCGATCACGCTCCGCCAGGGACGGGCTGAACTTGACCAGCTCGTTGACGATCACTTCAGCGGCGTCCGGAGCACTGGTTTCATCCAGCGGCGCCATGTCCACGAGGTGCAGCAACAGACGGGTACGCGCCAGGTGCTTGAGGAAGCGAATCCCCAGGCCAGCACCATCGGAAGCGCCTTCGATCAAGCCGGGAATATCGGCGATGACAAAGCTTTTCCAGCGGTCAACGCTGACCACACCCAGGTTCGGCACCAGGGTAGTGAACGGGTAATCAGCGACTTTCGGCTTGGCGGCCGATACGGAGCGGATGAAGGTACTTTTACCTGCGTTCGGCAGACCCAGCAGGCCCACGTCGGCCAGCACTTTCAATTCCAGCTTGAGGTCACGCTGCTCGCCCGGCTTGCCCGGTGTCGTCTGACGTGGCGCACGGTTGGTACTGGATTTGAAACGGGTGTTGCCCAGACCGTGCCAACCGCCCATGGCGACCAGCAAACGCTGGCCAGCCTTAGTCAGGTCACCGATCACTTCCTGGGTGCTTGCATCGATCACGGTCGTACCGACCGGCACGCGCAGAACCAGCTCTTCGCCCTTCTTGCCCGTGCAATCGGTACTGCCGCCATTAGAGCCGCGCTCGGCATCAAAGTGGCGGGTGTAGCGATAATCGACCAGGGTGTTGAGGTTTTCGTCGGCGATCATGAAGATCGAGCCGCCATCACCGCCATCACCACCGTTCGGACCACCATTCTCGATGAATTTTTCGCGACGGAAGCTCATGCAACCGTTGCCGCCGTCACCGGCTTTTACTCGAATGGATACTTCATCAACAAACTTCATAACGCACGCCTCCCGTCACAGGGACGAGCTGACCAACATAAATTCATAAGACTCTTGCCAAAGATGAGCGTTGCGATACCGATCAGAAACCAGCGCTCCCAGGGAAACCCCAAAAGCCAACATCACAACAGCCCGCACAAACAGCTTTGCAAGAGACTCACCTACCGCTGAACACACCTACAAGCATGTCCCTACAAACAAAAAAGCCCCGTCGCGAGACAGGGCTTTTCAGCAACTGCGTGATTATGCCGCGACGACTTCAGTCTTCGGGACAATGCTCACGTAGCGACGACCGAACTCGCCCTTGACCTGGAACTTGATCACGCCTTCCACTTTCGCGAACAGGGTGTGATCTTTGCCCATGCCAACGCCGTAGCCAGCGTGGAATTGGGTGCCGCGCTGACGCACGATGATGTTGCCCGGAACGATAGTCTGGCCGCCATACATCTTCACGCCAAGGCGTTTGGCTTCTGAGTCGCGACCGTTACGGGTACTACCACCAGCTTTTTTGTGTGCCATGAGTCAATTCTCCAAATGAGGATTAGGCTGAATTAAGCCTGAATACCGGTGATTTTGATCTCGGTGTACCACTGGCGGTGGCCCATACGCTTCATGTGGTGCTTACGACGACGGAACTTGATGATGCGGATCTTGTCGTGGCGACCTTGGGAGATCACTTCAGCGACAACGGTAGCGCCAGCAACAACTGGTGCGCCGATATTCACGTCGTCGCCATTGGCAACCAACAGAACGCGATCAAAGGTAACGGATTCGCCAGTGGCGACTTCCAGTTTTTCGATCTTCAGGTATTCACCTGGGGCGACCTTGTATTGCTTGCCACCGGTAACGATTACTGCGTAAGACATGGTATTTCTCCGTTAATCCTGCTCACCCAGCTCTTTATAAGTAGAGTATCGGCTGGCATGGCTGCATCGGGCTGGAACGGCCCTTTTGCAATTGCGTAAGGCAGGTGCTGCCCAGGAAAGTTAGGGTGCGCGATTGTACGCAAGGCACGCAAGCGTTGCAATAGCCGCAATGTCACGCCTTGACACCTTCCAAGCCGAGACCTAGCATGCGGCGCAACCCCTCTGGAGCGCCTGTCGCTGATGCAACCCCAAGCCTTCTACCGCGCGGTGGCGGACGATTTTAGTGCCGTTGACGTCATTATCAAGAAGCAGCTGACTTCGCGCGTGCCGCTGGTCTCTAAAATCGGCGACTACATTACCTCCGCTGGCGGTAAACGCCTGCGTCCGCTGCTGGTTCTGCTGTGCGGCAAGGCCCTGGGCCGTGAAAGCGATGACCTGCGCCTGCTGGCCGCGACTATCGAATTCCTGCACACCGCCACCCTGCTGCACGACGACGTGGTCGACATGTCCGGCATGCGCCGCGGTCGCTCCACGGCCAATGCCCTGTGGGGCAACGCACCCAGCGTGCTGGTGGGCGACTTCCTTTATTCGCGCTCCTTCGAAATGATGGTCGAGCTGGGCTCGATGCCGGTCATGAAGATCCTGTCCAAAGCGACCCGGGTCATTGCCGAAGGCGAAGTGTTGCAGCTGTCCAAGATCCGCGACGCCAGCACCACCGAAGAAGTGTATATGGAAGTGATTCGCGGCAAGACAGCCATGCTGTTCGAAGCCTCGACCCACAGTGCTGCCGCGCTGTCCGGCGCCTCCGAAGAACAGAGCGAAGCACTGCGCACCTTCGGCGATCACCTGGGCGTGGCCTTCCAGCTGGTGGATGACCTGCTCGATTACCGTGGCGATGCCGAGACTCTGGGCAAAAACGTCGGTGACGACCTGGCCGAAGGCAAGCCTACCCTGCCGCTGATCTACACCATGCGCGAAGGCACCCCGGAACAGGCTGCACTGGTTCGTCAGGCGATCCAGAAAGGCGGCCTCGAGGACCTGGAAAGCATCCGTGCTGCCGTGGAAAGCGCTGGCGCCCTGGACTACACCGCACAACTGGCCCGCGATTACGTCGCCCGCGCCATTGCTTGCCTGGACGTACTGCCCGCCAGCGAATATCGCGACGCGCTGGTGGAGTTGAGCCAGTTCGCCGTGGCCCGGACTCACTAACATCCTTTGCCAGACCAAAAAGCCCGTCCTTGTGATGGGCTTTTTGCTTCTTACCTTTTCTCCATCTCTACATTCGCGAGGTAACCGAATGAAATGTAAAGAAAAGCTGGGTGCTGCACTTTCAACCACCCTCATCACCTTGACGCTGACCATGATGGCCCCCGCAGCCCAGGCCGCAGTCAAGGCATTCCAGCTGTGCACCGGGCCGGACAACAACTCCCATGTGGTGGAAGGCACCATCGACCCGACCGCCCGCACCGACGTGAACGCCCTGCACTTCAAGGAAACGGCCGCGCATTCGAGCTTCGACTGGCATCAAGACCCTGAGCCTCAGTACGTGATCACCCTCTCGGGCACCCTGGAGTTTGTGACCAAGACCGGCGAGACCTTCACTCTCCACCCCGGTGACGTGCTGCTGGCCCAGGACAACTCCGGCTCAGGCCACCGCTGGCGCCTGATCGATGACCAGCCATGGAAACGGGCGTATGTCGTCCTCAAGCCCGGCGCAAAAACCTCCTTCGTGCCTAAGCCTGGCGGTCCTAAAGGCTGCTGAGCCTGTGGGGGCAAGCTTGCTCGCGAAGGCATTAGTCCTGATACATCGTGGGTGACTGAACGATTGCATTCGCGAGCACGCTCGCTCCCACCCGACTCCATCATTCCCCGGCCCCATCAAACAATCCGCCAATAGGCACTTGCTATTATCGTAATAAGAATTATTCTCATCAAACCCACTCAGGAGATGAGACATGACTTATTTGATCGATGCATGGCTGGACCGGCCACACCCTTACCTGCGGATCCTGCACCGTGAAACAGGCGAGGTCTGTGCGGTACTGGAGGAAGAGGCGCTGGATGAATTGCGTGAACAGGGTGACCTGGATGTCATTGGCCTGAGTTCAAGCGAACCCGGAGTACTGAAGGAGCTGGTGCGAAATCTGTTTCTGTTCTGCTATGCACGGGCGTTGCGCCCTGCTGCGGAGCTGCATTGAGCATGAAACCCAGGCACTGCATCCACTCTTATGATGGCTGAACGGGCCAAGGCGGCCCGCTCACCCTCATCTGCTACAACTCGCGTTGATTACAGAACGTCCAGCAGCTCGACGTCGAAAACCAGAACGCTGTGCGGCGGAATGCTGCCAACGCCTTGAGCGCCGTAAGCCAGTTCGCTCGGCACGTGCAGGCGCCATTTGCTGCCCGCATTCATCAGTTGCAGCGCTTCGGTCCAGCCAGCGATCACGCCGCCAACCGGGAATTCAGCTGGCTCGCCGCGATCGTAGGAGCTGTCGAACACAGTGCCGTCGATCAGGGTGCCGTGGTAGTGAGTACGAACCTGATCTTCACGGGATGGCTTGGCGCCTTCACCAGCGGTCAGCACTTCGAACTGCAGGCCAGAAGCCAGAGTCGTCACGCCTTCGCGCTTGCCGTTCTCAGCCAGGTAAGCCAGACCAGCGCCTGCTGCTGCTTCAGCTTTTGCAGCCTGTTCAGCCTGCATGATTTCGCGGATCACTTTGAAGCTGGCGGACATTTCTTCCTGGCCTACACGGCTTGGCTTGCCGCCAAATGCGTCGGTCAGACCAGCCAGAATTGCGTCCAGGCTAACGCCCGGTGGCGGGTTGTCACGCAGTTGGTCGCCCAACTGACGGCCAATGCCGTAGCTGACGCGGGTTTCGTCGGTGGACAGATTGACTTCGGACATAACACTGCTCCGCTGAGGAGCGCTTCGACTGGCAGACCGCGAACACTCTTTTTTCGCCGTTTACCCAGAAGCGCCCCGAACTAAAAGGGCCAGCAGCCTAGCACAGTTGATCGAACGTTCCCTACTTGCGGGGCGGCTCAGGCGCGGTGACAGGCGTCGTCAGTGTCGGCAACTACCAACCCGAACGAAACGAGATAGGGACTCGTAGCAGCTGCCCTTCATCGTGTTGCGTGCCGCACATTTCGTCGTGGACGACGGCATGCACCAGATTGAAGGGCAATTGCGGGACGGACTGGAGCAGGTGTCGTGCATGCTCGACCGAGCGCAGGTGCAGGATTTTGCCGTGAACATCGCGCACCGGGTGAGCTGCGCCCCCCATACGAGCTTCCAGCAGGTAGATCCCGCCTTCGATGGAAATCAGGTTCAGCTCATCGATACGACCGGCAGTCGCGTGGGCATTCAGTTCCTGCAAATTCATGAGAGGCCTCGCCAGACGGAACAAGTTAGAAACACTTGTACAGGTTAGCGCCGCCCATGCACCACCCTCAATGCTTGGTCAGCTTGTCCAGATAGCCCATGGCAAATGCCGAAACGACAAACGTCATGTGGATGATCACGTACCACTTCAGGTACTCGGGCTCGACATTCTTGGCATCCATGAACACGCGCAGCAGATGGATCGAGGAAATCGCCACGATGGACGCCGCGACTTTCATCTTCAGCGAGGTGGAGTCCATCTTGCCCAGCCAGCTGAGCTTTTCCTTGCCCTCATCGATGTCCAGTTGAGACACGAAGTTTTCGTAACCGGAAATCATCACCATCACCAGCAGGCCACCCACCAGCGCCATGTCGATCAACGACAGGATCACCAGGATCAGGTCCGACTCGGCCAGGGAGAACACATTGGGGATGACGTGAAAGATTTCCTGAAAGAATTTCAGGGCCAGGGCCAGCAACCCCAGAGACAACCCTAGATAGATCGGCGCCAGTAGCCAGCGAGAGGCATACATGGTGTTTTCGATAAAGCGTTCCATTGAAACTCACAAGTGATTGAAAAAACGGCCGAAAGTATATCAGCCGTTATGCGAGTTTCCATGGCGCGGGATTCAGAAGGGAGAGGTCCGCTGACAACGGGAATGGTCCCCGTTGATTCGCCGCAGCTCGCCTTGCAGGTGCAGGCTCCAGATCGGTATCTCTTCAGAAAGCTGATAGCCGTGCAGGGAAAGGCTTTCAGCGATGGCCATCAATACCGACTCGGCGGCCAGTGGTCCATGAAAAGGCCCCTGGGCCTTGAGTGCAGAGGGTTGTTCACCGGACATCCCGGCGGCAAACAGTAAGGTCCACATACCGTTATCGCCGGACAGCGGACGGATTGCACATTCGATACGGGTCACCAGACCCAGGCATTGGCGGGTAAGACAGAGGCTGCGCGGCATGGCGAGTTCCTCGATAGCTACAGTGTTCGCTTCCCGTGTTGCAGAGGGAAGCGCGTCAGTCCTTTTGACAACTGTGGTATCGACCAGAATAGAAGAAAAGCAGGGTTGGAAAGGGGCGAAACGTAAAAGAGCGCCGAATGGTCATGTCACCATCCGGCGCGTCGTTGCCTTGATCAGACTGTGATCAGGCCTTGAGCTCCGGCTGCAGTTGAGCAGGCTCCTTTTCCAGCTCCTTAAGGTCTTCATCGCTGAGCATTTCCGCGATATCCCGCAGACGCTCCACCACCCGCGCGTTGACGCTGCCTTCCGGGAACTGACCGTCCTCGTCCGGCGCACCGGCATCCTCACCCACCAGCAGGCTCAAGGCTTCGTCTGCCTGGCGCACGGCATAGACATGGAACTGCCCGGCGCGTACGGCTTGCAGAACCCGCTCATCGAGCATCAGGGTCGCGACGTTGGCGTGGGGAATGATTGCCCCCTGCTCGCCTGTCAGCCCCCGCGCCTCGCAGAGCCGGAAGAACCCTTCTATCTTCTCGTTGACCCCACCCACCGCCTGCACTTCGCCGAACTGGTTGATCGACCCGGTAATGGCGAAACACTGCTTGAGCGGCGTTTTCGACAAGGCCGAAATCAGCGTGCACGCCTCGCCCAGGGAGGCGCTGTCGCCGTCCACATAACCGTAGGACTGCTCCAGGGCGATACTCGCGGAAATCGCCAGCGGAAACTCCTGCGCGTAACGGCTGCCCAGGTAACCGGTCAGGATCATCACGCCCTTGGAGTGAATCGGCTGACCGAGGTTGACCTCACGCTCGATGTCGACAATACCGCTGCCGCCGGGGTAGACCGTCGCGGAAATCCGCGCAGGCACACCGAATGCCGAGTCCCCGACTTCCAGCACCGTCAGGCCGTTGCATTTGCCCACTGCCGCGCCTGCGGTGTCGATCAGGATGATGCCGGCCAGCATGTCATCGAGAATCCGCGCCGAAACCCGCCCGGTGCGGGTGGCCTTGGCCTTGAGCGCACGTTCGATATGCCCGGCGTCGGTCTTGTCGTCGTTGGCCAACTGACGAATGAAATCCGCCTCGCTGACCAACTGGAACAAATCGCCGATCCGCGCCGACAAGCGCCCCTGATGCTCGGCCAGACGCGCACTGTAGGTCGCCAGACGCGCAACGGCATCGGCGGTCAGTGGCGCCATGCCTTCTTCGGAGGTACGGGTCTTGAGCAACTGGGCGAACTGCTCCAGGCTCTCGTCGACCATCGGGATGTCTTCGTCAAAGTCCACCAGCACCCGAAACATCTCCTGGAAGTCCGGATCCAGGTCCTGAAGGGTGTAATACAGCGAGCGTGCACCAATGATGATGACCTTGACCTGCAAGGGGATCACTTGCGGCGTCAGCGTCACGGTAGCCAGGCGGCCCAGTTCCCCCAGCGGCGATTCCATTTTCAGCTTGCGAGATTGCAGGGCTCGTTTCAGGGCATCCCACACGAACGGCTCGCTGAGCATTTTTTCGGCTTCCAGCACCAGGAAGCCGCCATTGGCCCGGTGCAAGGCACCAGGGCGCAGCTGGCGATAGGTGGTGTAGAGCGCACCCTGGTCCGTGCTGTATTCAATACGCCCGAACAGGTTGTCGTACGTCGGGTGCGGTTCGAATACCACCGGCGCCCCGCCATTGGCAGCATGGCCAACCACCAGGCTCGGTGCGTACTGCTCTTCCAGCAGCTTGCGGGCCTGGGCGTCGGTCTTGCTGTCATCGACCAGTTGCTCGACCACGGTTTTCAGCAGATAGACCTGCACCGCCTGCAGGTACGCGCAGACTGCAGCGTTTTCCGCGTACTTCTCGGACAACGGCGCCAGCAACGGTTGCAGGGCCAGGGTGATGGTCTCTTCGTTGAGCTGACGCATCTGGTTGCTGGATTCACGCTTCCATTGCGGCAGGCTGGCCAGCTCTTCGTTGAGCCGCTCTTCCAGGCCGGAAATGTCTTCGTGGAAACGCTCGCGGTCGGCTTCCGGCAACTGCGAGAACTCTGCCTCATCCAGCGCCTTGCCATCGGCCATAGGGGTGAAGGCGATGTTGGTGCTGTCGCGATAAAGGGCGATTTCCTTTTCCAGCGCCAGGCGCTCGATCACATCCAGGGCACGGTCGTAGCGCTGGTTGAAGGCACGGTCGATCGAGCTCTTTTTCTGCTGGTAAGACGGGTGTTCGAAAACCGCCGGAAAGGTCGCCAGCAGGTTGTCGATCAGGCCGCCGACGTCGCTGATGAATGCACTGGCACTGCCGGGTGGCAGCTCAAGGGCCCGTGGCTCGCGAGGCTCGTCGAAGTTATTGACGTAGACCCAGTCGCACGGGGTCTGCATGCGCTTGCCCTCGGCCTTGAGGTAGCGCTTGACGAACGAAAACCGGCCGGTGCCGGGCTCGCCCATGACAAATACGTTGTAGCCGGGACGTGGCATCGCCACACCGAATTGCAGGGCTTCGACTGCTCGCTCCTGGCCGAGCACACCGCGAAAGGGTTCCAGATCATTGGTCGTCGAGAAGCTGAACTGTTCAGCGGAAAAAGGACGTGTCAGCGCCTCAGGCGCAAGACGCAGGCTGGCAGCTACAGGATCGGGCATCGGGCATCCTTACTCAGACGGGGCAGATGGCGGCATTCTGGCGCTCGCCGTACCTGACTGGCAAGGCACGAAAGCGCCATGATGATTTCCCGATGAGCCAATCGCGCTTAATGCCGTCGAAAAGCATGCCCGGATCACAATTTGCAATAAACCACGGAACCCTTGGATCGTGCCTAAACTCCAACTTGCGCGACTGGCTCACTATGCAATCAGTTCGCCTTGACGGCTCTATGGTCAAGAACCCTGATCCTTGGATGAATATAAAGAGAACAAAGCTATGAAACGGATTCTTCTTGGTACTCTCTTCGCAGCAGTTTCCATCAACGCCATGGCACAGGCGCCAGGCGGCCCGGATTGCGGCTGGGGCAACATGCTGTTTGAAGGTCAGCGCGGCACGCCCGCCCACTTCCTGGCTTCCACCACTAACGGCACTTCGGGTAACGCCACTTTCGGCATGACTTCCGGCACTAACGGCTGCTCGACCAATGCAGCACTGACCTACGGCGGCAAGTCCTGGATTGCCATGAACGGCATGATGGACGAACTCTCCAAAGACATGGCAGTGGGTCAGGGCGAAGCACTGACGACCTACGCGGTAGTCATGGGTGTTGCACCTGAGGATCGTGCGCGCTTCGCTGCGGTCACCCACGAGCATTTCCAGCAAATCTTCAGCAAGGCCGACGCCACCGCTGATGATGTCCACACCAACACCCTCGCTGTACTGAAAAACGATCCACTTCTGGCGAAGTACGCAACCCAGGCCTAAGCTCGTTGCGCCTGCCCCTTTGCGGGGCAGGTTTTTGTCGCGGGTATTCGTTTGCGACAGCCCCGAAGCTCGGTTTGCCCAAGCTCCGTTTGCCTAACTCCAAGTAGTTGCCTTATATGCTCAAACGTCTTGCCTACCTGGCGCTCTGTGTCTGCGCCCCGCTGTCTGCCGCGCCACAGATCGATAACGATCGTTTGCAGCAATTGGCGAGTACGCCGCTCTGGATTTCCCTCGGTCACTACGAAACAGCCAAGCTTGGCGGCTGGCGCAGCTACGTCGATGACCCCAAATATTTTCTCGCCGCCAACGGTGCCCACGACCCGAAAGCCGAACTGAGCGCCACGCTGGCGGCGATCTACGCCCCGGCAGACAGCGGCGACAAGCATGCACAGTGCGTTTACCCGGCCCGAACCCGTTACCTGCGTGAACAACTGCACCTGACCGACCTGCCCGCCGTTGACTGCAAGGAATTCAAACAGTGGTTCAAGGACGTGGCGCCAGACAGCGCCGTGCTGGTGTTCCCGGCGGCCTATCTGAACAGCCCGTCATCGATGTTCGGCCACACCCTGCTGCGCATCGACCAGGCCGACGTACAGACCAACCACACCGCCCTGCTCAGCTATGCCATCAACTTTGGCGCCTACATCGAAGGCATGGACAACAGCATCCTGTATGCCTGGAAAGGCCTGGCCGGTGGCTACCCTGGCCTGTTCGCGCTGGTGCCCTATCAGGAAAAGCTGTCCGAGTACCGCAGCCTGGAAAACCGGGACCTGTGGGAGTACCAGCTCAACCTGACCAAGGAAGAAACCGGACGCATGGTCGAGCACGTCTGGGAGTTGAAGCAGATCCGCTTCGGCTACTTCTTCTTCGATGAAAACTGCTCCTACCGCTTGCTGGAACTGCTGCAGGTCGCGCGCCCCGGCCTGAACCTGACCTCGCAGTTTCCATTGACCGCGATCCCCACCGACACCGTACGCGCCGTACAGAACGCAGGGCTGGTGAAACAGATCGACTACCGCCCGTCCCGCGAGCGTGAGTTGCTGGCCCGGGCCAAACCGCTGAGCAGCGATGAACAACAGTGGGTGCTGAACGTCAGTGCCGATCAGAAACAGCTACAAGCCCCGGACTACCTGGCGCTGCCCAAGGAACGCCGCGCGTTGATCCAGGACGCGGCCTATCGTCTGGAACGCTATCGCGCCAATGGGCTGGAACGCGATGCCGAGCGCTCCCAGCGCAGTTTCGACCTGCTGCGGGCCATCAACACCAACCCGCCGCCGCCGCTTGAAATCGAGCGCCCCGGCCTGCCGGAAGACGGCCACGAATCCCGCACCTGGCAGGCCGGTCTCGGCACCCGCGATGACAAGGCGTTCGCCGAGTACGGGCTGCGCATGGCCTATCACGACCTCAACGACAACGCCTACGGCTTCCCCTTGGGTGCCCAGATCGAAATCCTGCAGCTCAAACTGCGCCAGTACGAGGGTAATCGCTGGCAAGTGCAGCAGCTGGACCTGGCGACCATCCGTTCACTGACCCCACGCACCGAGCTGTTGCAGCCCTGGTCGTGGCAGGTTGCAGGCGGTCTGGAGCGGGTCCTGGGCAAGCATGGCGATGAAAACCTGGTCAGCCATGTGAACGGTGGCGCGGGTGGCACCTGGCAACTGAGCGACGACATGCTCGGTTTTGCACTGGGCACCGTGCGGATCGAACACAACAATGATTTCGCCTCGTTCGTTGCCCCGGCAGCCGGTTTCGACACCGGCGTGCTGTGGCGCAACCCGCTGGGCAACTTCAGCGTGGAAGCCAAGGGCGATTACTTCACCAACGGCGAAGTCCGTCGCAGCATCAGCCTCAACCAGCAATGGGAGCTGTCCCGCAACCTGGGCCTGCGACTGACCGCACAACGCGAGTTCAGCCAACTGGCCTCGCCGGTCAATGAAGTGATGCTGGAGGTGAAGTGGTATCACTATTGAGGCCGGATAGCTCAACAACGAAACTAATCCGCTAGCCGAATGGCCCAACTCCTATTAGCCAGGAGAACCGCCATGAGCCGTGCCTTCGTCAATGAAGACCATGCCGCCGCGCAGGTCAGCCAACCGGTGGAGCGGCTGGTCAGCGAGCAACCCAATTACGTCACCGCCCATGGGCTGGCTCTCCTGCAGGAACGCGTTGCTGAACTGCAGGCACAACACAGCCGACAAGCAACACTGGACGACAAACAGCGCCAGGCCGATCTGGAACGGGACCTGCGTTACTTCAGCCAACGCCTGAGCAGCGCGCAAGTGGTGACGCCCGCCATCTCCACCGACAAAGTACAGATCGGCAGCTGGGTAACCTTCGCCGACGAAAACGACGTACGGCAGCGGGTGCAACTGGTGGGGGAAGATCAGGCCGATGCAGCGGGCGGGTTGATCAACTGGGCATCCCCCCTGGGCCGGGCCTTATTGGGTGCGCAGCTGGGGGACGAGGTGCTGTGGAAACGGCCCGCGGGGGATCAGATGATCGAAGTGGTCGAGATTGAGCCGGATGTTTGAGAGATGACAAATATCCTGTGAGGGACTCTATTTTGTAATTGGATGGACTTGCCCACACAGATCGTATGCATTGGCAGCAATAAAAAACGGAGCCCGAAGGCTCCGTTTTATTTGGCCCAATCAGGCCAGTTTCTTGTGCCGTACCCGGTGTGGCTGGGCAGCAGCGTCGCCGAGGCGTTTTTTGCGATCGGCTTCGTACTCGGTGTAGTTACCCTCGAAGAACACCGCCTGCGAATCATCTTCGTAGGCCAGGATGTGGGTCGCGACGCGGTCAAGGAACCACCGATCGTGAGAGATCACAATGGCGGCGCCAGGGAAGTCCAGCAGGGCTTCTTCCAGCGAACGCAGGGTTTCCACGTCCAGGTCGTTGGACGGTTCGTCGAGCAGCAAGACGTTGCCGCCTTCTTTCAAGGTCAGCGCCAGGTGCAAGCGACCACGCTCACCACCGGACAGGTCCTTGACGAACTTCTGCTGATCGCCGCCCTTGAAGTTGAAACGCCCCACGTAGGTGCGCGAAGGGATTTCGTAGTTGCCGATACGGATCACATCGGAACCATCGGAAACCGCCTGGAACACCGACTTGCTGTCATCCAGGTCGTCGCGGCTCTGGTCAACGCACGCCAGCTGTACGGTTTCGCCGACTTCGATGCTGCCCGAATCCGGTTGTTCCTTGCCCATCAGCATGCGGAACAGCGTCGACTTACCGGCACCGTTACCACCGATCACGCCGACGATGGCGCCTTTAGGCATGGAGAACGACAGGTTGTCGATCAATACGCGATCGCCATAGCCCTTGGTGACGTTCTTGAACTCGATAACCTTGTCACCCAGGCGTGGACCGGCCGGGATGTAGATCTCGTTGGTCTCGCTGCGCTTCTGGAATTCCTGCGATTGCATTTCTTCGAAGCGTTGCAGACGGGCCTTGGATTTGGACTGACGCGCCTTGGCACCTTTGCGAACCCATTCCAGCTCGTCTTTCATGGCCTTTTCGTGGGCCGACTGCTGCTTGGATTCCTGGGCCAGACGGTCGGACTTGGCTTCCAGCCATCCCGAATAGTTGCCCTCGTACGGGATACCCGCGCCGCGGTCGAGTTCCAGAATCCAGCCTGCGACGTTGTCCAGGAAGTACCGGTCGTGCGTGATCGCAACCACGGTGCCCTGGAAGTCGTGGAGGAAGTGCTCCAGCCAGGCGACGGAGTCGGCATCCAGGTGGTTGGTTGGTTCGTCGAGCAGCAGCATGTCCGGGGCCGACAGCAGCAGGCGGCACAGGGCCACACGACGCTTCTCACCACCGGAAAGGTGTTCGATCTTCGCGTCCCAGGCTGGCAGGCGCAGCGCATCGGCGGCGACTTCCAGTTGACGCTCCAGGTTGTGACCATCACCCGCTTGCAGGATGGCTTCGAGCTTGGCCTGTTCAGCGGCCAGTTTGTCGAAGTCGGCATCCGGCTCGGCGTACTCGGCATACACCTGGTCCAGACGCGCTTGCGCATCCTTGATCACGCTGACTGCTTCTTCGACCACTTCACGCACGGTCTTGGTCGCGTCCAGTTGAGGTTCCTGGGGCAGGTAACCAATGTTCAGCTCAGGCATCGGGCGTGCTTCACCGTCAAACTCGGTGTCGACACCCGCCATGATTTTCAACAGTGTGGATTTACCCGAACCGTTGAGGCCGAGCACGCCGATCTTGGCGCCCGGGAAGAACGACAGGGAGATGTTCTTGAGGATTTCCCGCTTCGGCGGTACAACTTTGCTCAGCCGATGCATGGTGAAAACGTATTGAGCCATGGAATGAAACCTGGGGTCGGTGACAGTGAATAAAGCGCGAGCTTAGTACCCCGTCCCGAAAAAAGCTTTTATTTATCCGGGCTACTTGCCGCCGGACAAATCCGGGACTTGAATCTGACAAGTGCAGGCCCGCCAGGGGGCGGCCGATAAACAACAAGCTGGATCAATGCTTGCAAGCACTGAGGCACTGTCGACAAAAACAGTCACGTCACTGCTGCATAAGTCGGGATACATGCGCGTCGGCCAAAGCTACCCGAATGCGCTCGGCAGGGCAAACCATCCGGCCCATGAATGGCTGGCACTTGGCCACATATCAAGGCATGCTAGTCGCCCTTCGGGCGTCCAGCTTATAGTGCATTTCGCATTCGCTGCTTCAGTCCAGTAGTCAGGATCAAAGTTTGCCCACATCGTCATCGCCTTCGTCCCTGCGCCCCACCACCAGCGCCACAGCTTTGCCTTTGCGCGGCTCATTGAAAGGTGCACTGGCGGCTTTGGTACTGCTGATGCTGGTGCTGTTGTGCTGGCAACTGATCGAGCAGTTTCAGCAAACCCAGGACCGCGAGCGCCAACGCAGCCTGGACTACAGCGTGCAACTGGTGGACCGGCTGAACCTGAACATGGCGCTCAACGCCCAGGTGGCGCTGAACATTCTTGACGAACCGGCCCAACAACTACAGACCACCGATGAACTCACCGGCATGCTGGACAAGTTGCGTCAGCCCCTGCCGCCCCTGCGCAGTGCGGCCTGGCTCGACATGTCCGGCAATATGGTCAGCGACAGCGCCCAGACCAAACGCGATGCCGCCTTCGTTTCCCGGTTGGTGCTGCAATCGGAAGGCCGCTCGTATTTCTACGCCAACGCAACGGACGGCTCGCAGATCTACCTGCTGATACGTCGCCCGGGCGAAACCACCAAAGGTTACTGGGCGCTGCGTCTGGGGCCGGAAATCCTGAAAACTCTGACCCGCCAGAGTGCGCTGGACTTCCAGCCCCTGTGGCACCTTGAAAACCGTCTGACCGGCGATGTGATTTATCGCAACGGCTTCGGTGTGACGCTCACACCGCACCCCACAACGGACGGCAAAACCGAAACCGTACTGCTTTCGCCGCTCAACAACAGCGAATGGCAGCTGCACAGCCTGTTCGACGCCGAGAACACCCGCCGGGAGCTGCTCGCGCCGCTGATCGGCAAGCTGCTCATCGGTCTGCTGTGTTCGATCCTGCCGGTGCTGGCACTGTTCAGCCTGCGACGTCGCCAGCGCCAGTTGCATGAAAGCCGCCGCCGCTACCAGGACATTTTCGAAGGCACAGGCGTCGCCCTTTGTGTCCTGGACCTGTCCGGGCTGCCCGGACGCCTGGACGCTCAGCAATTGCTCAGCAGCTACGACCTGGCCCGCCTGCTGGAAGATCAGCCCGACCAGCTTGCGCCACTGCTGCAGGAGCTTCGCATCACCGAAGTCAATCAGGTTGCGTTGAGCCTGCTCAATGTCGTCTCCAGCGAACAGGCACGGACCTACCTGATCGAAGGCTGCCCGCGCAGCCAGCAAGGCATCGGCGAACAGTTGATCCATGCCGTGCTCAACAAGCAAAGCCAACTGGAGCTGGAAATCCGCCTGAGCGATGCCCAGGGCGAAGAACAGCACTTGTGGCTGGTCATGCGCCTGCCGGAACAACCTGCGGATTACCACGCGGTGATTCTCAGCATCAGCGATATCACCAGCCGCAAGCGCATCGAACTGTCGCTGCTCGAACGTGAGAGTTTCTGGTCGGACGTGGTGCGCACGGTGCCGGACCATCTCTATGTGCAGGACGTCCTTAGCCAGCGAATGATCTACAGCAACCACCATCTGGGCCAGACGCTGGGCTACAGCCGGGCGGAGCTGACCACGATGGGCGAGTATTTCTGGGAGATCCTGCTGCATCCCGATGATGCTGAAATCTACCAGCGCATGCGCGCGCAACAGCGCCAGCGCGGCCACCGGGAGCTGCTGCACTGCCAGTTGCGCTTCCGGGCCCACAACGACAGTTGGCGGCGCTTCGACATTCGCGAACAGGTGCTGGCCCGGGACAAAAACGAACAGGTCACACGCATCATCGGCGTCGCCAAGGACATCACCGAACAGATCGAAGCCAGCGAATCCCTGCGCGACAGCGAACAGCGCTACCGCATGCTGGCCGAAAGTATCAGCGACGTGATTTTCTCCACCGACAGCCAGCTCACGCCCAATTACGTCAGCCCGTCGGTGTACACCGTGCTGGGGTACGAAGCCGAATGGATTCTGGAAAACGGCTGGAACTCGACCGTCGCCAACCCACAACAGCTGTCTGGCATGTACACCCTGATCGAGCGCGTCAAAGAGGCGCTGGACGACCCGCAAACCCTGACGAAACTGCGCACCGAGATCCCCACCCGGTTGTTCCTGTTCGATTGCCTGCGGGCTGATGGGCGCAAGATCCCCATCGAGCTAAGGCTGGTGCTGGTCTGGGATGAACATGGCAGTTTCGAAGGCATTCTCGGGGTCGGGCGAGACATCAGCCAGCAACGCCGCGCCGAGAAAGACCTGCGCATGGCCGCCACGGTTTTCGAGCATTCGACTTCCGCGATCCTGATCACCGATCCGGCGGGTTACATCGTCCAGGCCAACGACGCGTTCAGCCGCGTCAGTGGCTATGCCGTGGCCCAGGTGCTCGACCAGTTGCCCACCATGCTCACGGTGGATGACCAGCAGGAAGCGCATCTTGCCTACATCCTCAAACAGCTGCACCAACGTGGCAGCTGGGAAGGCGAGGTCTGGCTCAAGCGCCGCAGTGGCGAACATTACCCTGCGTGGGTGGGCATCACGGCAGTGTTCGATGACGAAGGCGACCTGGCCAGCTACGTGTGTTTCTTCAGTGATATCAGCGAGCGCAAGGCCAGCGAACAGCGCATCCATCGCCTGGCTTACTACGATGCCCTGACCCACCTGCCCAACCGCACCCTGTTCCAGGACCGTCTGCACACGGCCCTGCAACAGGCAGAGCGCCATCAGGCCTGGGTGGTGCTGATGTTCCTCGACCTGGACCGTTTCAAGCCGATCAACGACTCCCTTGGTCACGCCGCGGGCGACCGCATGCTCAAGGAAATGGCGACCCGCCTGCTGGGCTGCGTGGCCGACGACGACACCGTGGCGCGTATGGGTGGCGACGAATTCACCTTGCTACTGCAACCGGGCGCCACCCGTCAGGTTGCGTTGAATCGTGCGATTCATGTAGCCGAACAAATCCTGGCCAGCCTGGTGACACCTTTCGTGCTCGAAGGCCGGGAATTCTTCGTCACCGCCAGTATCGGTATCGCCCTGAGCCCTCAGGACGGCAACGAACTGAGCCAGTTGATGAAAAACGCCGATACCGCGATGTACCACGCCAAGGAACGCGGCAAGAACAACTTCCAGTTCTATCAGGCCGACATGAACGCCAGTGCGCTGGAGCGCCTGGAACTGGAAAGCGACCTGCGTCATGCCCTGGAGCAGCAGGAGTTCACCTTGTACTACCAGCCGCAGTTCAGCGGCGACGGCAAGCGCCTGACCGGTGCCGAAGCCCTGCTGCGCTGGCGCCACCCGCGACGCGGCCTGGTAGCGCCCAGCGAGTTTATCCCGGTACTGGAAGAACTCGGCCTGGTGGTGGAAGTCGGCGACTGGGTGCTGACCGAAGCCTGTCGTCAGCTCAAGACCTGGCATCAGGCCAAAGTTCGGGTGCCCAAGGTGTCGGTCAACATTTCGGCCCGTCAGTTCTCGGACGGCCAGTTGGGCAACCGCATCGCCAACATCCTCAAGGAAACCGGCCTGCCGCCTGCGTGCCTTGAGCTGGAACTGACCGAAAGTATCCTGATGCGCGAAGTCAGCGAAGCGATGCAGATCCTGGACGGCCTCAAGCGCCTGGGCCTGAGTATCGCCGTCGACGACTTCGGCACCGGTTATTCATCGCTGAACTACCTCAAGCAATTCCCCATCGACGTGCTGAAAATCGACCGCACCTTCGTCGACGGCCTGCCCTCGGGCGAACAGGACGCCCAGATTGCCCGTGCCATCATCGCCATGGCCCACAGCCTGAACCTGGCCGTCATCGCCGAAGGCGTCGAAACCCACGAACAACTCGAATTCCTGCGTGAACACGGTTGCGACGAAGTGCAAGGCTACCTGTTCGGCCGCCCGATGCCCGCCAACCGCTTCGAAGCGCAGTTCAGCAACGAAGCGTTGTTTATGTTTGATTGAGTGCTTGCACAGTAGATTTTCGTCAAACACCCCCACGTGAAAGCCGCTTGTCCACGACATGATTCCCTTTCATATGCCAGATAAAAGCCGATGGGTTAGAATGCCCCCCTTTTCTGCCCCCGATCCTTGAGGACCGCCATGTTCAGCCGTGATTTGACTCTCGCCAAGTACGACTCCGATCTCTTCGCCGCTATGGAGCAAGAAGCTCAGCGCCAGGAAGAGCACATCGAGCTGATCGCCTCGGAAAACTACACCAGCCCAGCGGTCATGGAAGCTCAGGGCTCGGTCCTGACCAACAAATACGCCGAAGGTTACCCAGGCAAGCGTTACTACGGCGGCTGCGAATTCGTCGACGTGGTTGAGCAACTGGCCATCGACCGCGCCAAAGAACTGTTCGGCGCCGATTACGCCAACGTTCAGCCGCACGCCGGCTCGCAAGCCAACAGCGCTGTATACCTCGCCCTGCTGCAAGGCGGCGACACGATCCTGGGCATGAGCCTGGCCCATGGCGGTCACCTGACCCACGGCGCAAGCGTCAGCTCGTCGGGCAAGCTGTACAACGCCGTTCAGTACGGCATCAACGAAAACGGCCTGATCGACTACGACGAAGTCGAGCGTCTGGCGGTTGAACACAAGCCGAAAATGATCGTTGCCGGCTTCTCGGCTTACTCGCAAGTGCTGGACTTCCCGCGTTTCCGCGAAATCGCTGACAAAGTGGGCGCTTACCTGTTCGTCGACATGGCCCACGTGGCCGGTCTGGTCGCTGCTGGCGTTTACCCTAACCCGGTGCCTTTCGCTGACGTCGTGACCACCACCACCCACAAGACCCTGCGCGGTCCACGTGGCGGCCTGATCCTGGCCAAGGCCAACGCCGACATCGAGAAAAAGCTGAACTCCGCTGTTTTCCCTGGCGCACAAGGCGGCCCGCTGGAGCACGTGATCGCAGCCAAGGCCGTTTGCTTCAAGGAAGCCCTGCAACCTGAGTTCAAGGTTTACCAGCAACAAGTCGTCAAGAACGCCCAGGCCATGGCCGGTGTGTTCATCAAGCGCGGCTTCGACGTGGTTTCAGGCGGTACTGAAAACCACCTGTTCCTGCTGTCACTGATCAAGCAGGACATCTCCGGTAAAGACGCAGACGCAGCCCTGGGCCGCGCCTTCATCACCGTGAACAAGAACTCCGTACCTAACGACCCACGCTCCCCGTTCGTGACCTCCGGTCTGCGTTTCGGCACCCCGGCCGTCACCACCCGTGGCTTCAAGGAAGCAGAGTGCATCGAACTGGCTGGCTGGATCTGCGACATCCTGGCTGACCTGAACAACGAAGCCGTGATCGACGCAGTACGTGAAAAAGTTAAAGCCATTTGCAAGAAGCTGCCTGTTTACGGCGCGTAACCCAGCCCGTTAAACCGCAGTAATTAAAAAGCCCCGGCTCGTGAGAGTCGGGGCTTTTTTATGCCAGAGAAGCAAACACTTTGATCGGGGCAATTGTGGGAACGAATTCATTCGCGATGCGGTGTGGTCAGTCACTGGAGATGCTGGATGTGCTGGCCTCTCGCGAATGAATTCGCTCCCACAGGTCCTGCGTTCGCCCTATGGGAGTGGGGCCACCATCAGCTCAATCTGAAACCCTGGCAAACCCCGCCCGGATCTTCTCTTCCGGCAGGTCGTCGGCGATGAATACGATCACGCTTTCGCGCTTTTCGTCTTCGGCCCAGTCGGTGTCCCAGTCGAAGCCGTAAAGCTTGAGCACGCCCTGGAACACCATGCGCCGGGGCTCGCCCGCGATGTTGAGCACACCCTTGTAGCGCAGCAGTTGTTTGCCGTGGTCTTCCAGCAGCTCGTTCATGAACTCGCTGAGTTTGTCGATATCCAGCGGTTTGTCGCTGCGCAGCACCAGGCTGGTGATGCGGTCGATGGAGCGGCCAGCAGGCGCTAGCGGACGCAGGGTCATGCCACCGCCGAGGTCGGCGTTGAGGTTGAAGCCGCGTACGTCGAGCAATTCAGACAGGTCAATGTTGCCGTGTTCCACCACGCGAATCGGGGCGCGGCGGTTGATGCGGGTCAGGCGCTGGCTCAGGGCTTCGAATGTCGAGTCGTCCACCAGGTCACGCTTGCTGACCAACAACCGGTCCGCAAAACCGATCTGCGCCTGGGCAATGGTCTGGGTCAGGTGGGTGTCCGCATGGGCGGCGTCCACCAGGGTGATGATGCCGTCGAGGATGTAGCGCTCGCGCAGTTCTTCGTCGATGAAGAAGGTTTGAGCCACGGGGGCCGGGTCAGCCAGGCCGGTGCATTCAATCACCAGACGGTCGAAGGCGATTTCACCGCTGTCCAGCCGCTCCAGCAGCAGGTACAACGCCTTGGTCAGGTCGGTGTGGATGGTGCAGCAGACACAGCCATTGGACAGGGTCATGACCTGTACCGGCTCGGTGCCCAGCAACTGGGTATCGATGCCTGCATCACTGAATTCGTTTTCGATCACGGCGATTTTCAGGCCGTGTTCGGCCTTGAGCAGGTGCCGCAGCAAGGTGGTCTTGCCTGCGCCGAGAAAGCCACTGAGTACCGTGACGGGGATGGGTTGCAAAGCGGTCATTCTCACTCCTGCCAAAAATAAAAAACGCGCCACGACAAGCGTGGCGCGTTTTATCAGTCACTGCCGAACATACAACCGGGTATCAAGGCTTCAGCAGCACTTCGGTCCGCCCTTGCCGCCGTAGCGGGCTTCCTGACGCTCACGAAAGAACGCTTCGTAATCCATCATCGGCTTGTCCGGGTGCTTGCTCTGCATATGCTCAACGTAGTTGTCATAGTCAGGCATCCCCACCATCAGGCGGGCAGCCTGACCGAGGTACTTCCCGAGGCGACTCAGGTCATTGAACATGTGCAGATCCTCTTCTCGGTTTCAATGTGCAGCATCTTATACCTAAGCATCACGCTTCAGGAATTGCCTGGAATGGCGCTTCCTTGTCGGTACGCTCCTTCCTGCCCCAGGCCTGTCTGCCCACCTTGACCGCGTAGAACAGGATGCTCAGCACCACAAACAGGAACAACGTGGTCAACGCAGCGTTGGTGTAGGCGTTGAAGATCACGTGCTGCATCTGATCCATCGACTTGGCCGGTGCCAGAATCTGGCCCGCATCCACCGCCGCGCTGTACTTCTTGGCCAGAGCGAGGAAGCCGACCGCCGGGTTAGGATCGAACAGCTTGATAAAGCCCGCCGTCACGGTGCAGATCAACAGCCAGGTCGCCGGCAGCATGGTGACCCAGATATAGCGTTGGCGCTTCATCTTGATCAGCACAACCGTCGCCAGCATCAGCGCGATCCCGGCCAGCATCTGGTTGGAGATACCGAACAGCGGCCACAAGGTGTTGATGCCACCCAGCGGATCGATCACGCCCTGGTACAGCAGGTAACCCCAGAGCGCTACACAGCCACCGGTGCCGATGGCGTTGGCGGTCCATGACTCGGTGCGCTTGAGTGCCGGGACAAAACTGCCCAGCAAATCCTGCAGCATGAAGCGACCGGCACGGGTGCCCGCATCCACGGCCGTCAGGATAAACAGCGCCTCGAACAGGATCGCAAAGTGGTACCAGAACGCCATGGTGTTCTGACCCGGCAGCGCCTGATGCAGGATCTGCGCGATACCGACCGCCAGGGTCGGCGCACCACCGGCACGGGCCAGCACGGTGTTTTCACCAATGTCCTTGGCCACCGCCATCAGTTGATCCGGCGTAATGGCAAAGCCCCAACTGCTGACGGTCGCGGCAACGGTTGCCACATCACCGCCGACAATCGCCGCCGGGCTGTTCATTGCAAAGTACACGCCCGGTTCAATCACCGAGGCAGCGACCATCGCCATGATTGCCACGAACGACTCCATCAGCATCGCGCCGTAGCCGATGTAACGGGAGTTGGCTTCGTTATCCAGCAGCTTGGGCGTAGTGCCCGAAGAGATCAGCGCATGGAAACCGGAAACCGCACCACAGGCGATGGTAATGAACAGGAACGGGAACAAAGCGCCCTTCCACACAGGGCCGGTACCATCGGTGAACTGGGTCAGCGCGGGCATTTTCAGTTCAGGTGCCAGGACCAGAATGCCAATCGCCAGGGCAATGATGGTGCCGATCTTGAGGAAGGTCGACAGGTAGTCACGCGGTGCCAGCAGCAGCCAGACCGGCAGCATGGCAGCGACAAAACCGTAGCCCACCAGCATCCAGGTGATCTGCACGCCCGTGAAGGTGAACATCGGCCCCCATTGAGGATCCGCAGCGATCTGCCCGCCCGCCCAGATCGAGGCCAGCAGCAGGACGACCCCGATGATCGAGATTTCGCCGATTCGACCCGGACGGATGTAGCGCATGTAGACGCCCATGAACATCGCGATCGGAATGGTCGCCAGCACGGTGAACATGCCCCACGGGCTTTCGGCCAGGGCCTTGACCACGATCAGCGCCAGCACCGCGAGGATGATGATCATGATCAGGAAGCAACCAAACAGCGCGATGGTGCCGGGGATGCGCCCCATTTCTTCACGCACCATGTCGCCCAGGGAGCGACCGTTACGCCGGGTGGACAGGAACAGGATCATGAAGTCCTGCACTGCGCCCGCTAGCACCACGCCAGCGATCAGCCAGAGTGTGCCGGGCAGATACCCCATCTGCGCCGCCAGTACCGGACCGACCAAAGGACCTGCGCCAGCGATGGCCGCAAAGTGGTGACCGAAAAGGATGTGTTTATTGGTCGGAACATAGTCCAGACCATCATTGTTGAGCACCGCCGGCGTGGCACGTCGTGGATCGAGTTGCATGACGTGATTGGCAATGAACAAGCTGTAGTAACGATATGCGACCAGATAAATGGCTATTGCAGCGACCACAATCCATAAGGCGTTGATCGCCTCTCCGCGGCGCAAAGCCACGACTCCCAAGGCACAAGCCCCAACAATTGCAACGATCAGCCAGGGCACATGGCGCAGCAGGCTATTATTATTTTTCATTTTTTTATATTTCCAGCTGAGTGGACTATTTAGAACAGCCCCCCGAGTTTAGCTCCGCTTGGGCGAAAGGCCACCCCCCACCATCGTATAGAGGAGTGACTTGCTGAAGAGAGGATTTACAGCCTGCGGCACCGACGCCAAACACATAGTAAACGCTGGTCGGCGCGTCTGATCAGGGCTATTGTCGGCACATACGGCAGTAAGCATGCATGGATGCTGATCGCTTGAACCACAGTAAGCGCAGGCGAAGGGCACAAACCTGATGACCGAATCCCACACAGAGCGTCGTCGTTTCAAACGCATCGCATTCGACGCAAGAACCGAACTCAGCCAGGGCAACCGTACCTGGCCGGTGAAACTGCTCGACCTTTCCCTCAAAGGCCTGCTGATCCAGCGCCCCACGCCCTGGCTTGGCGACACCAACCAACCCTTCACGGTCGATATCCACCTCAACGTAGACGTCGAAGTCCGCATGGATGTGCGCTTGTGCCATGACGACCATGAGCAGTTAGGGTTTCAGTGCCTGCACATCGGGCTGGACTCGATCAGCCATTTAAGGCGGCTGATCGAGTTGAACCTGGGGGATGCTAAGGAGCTGGATCGGGAGATGGCTGCTCTGGTTCAGGTGTGAACAGCGGTTGGTTTACCGTCATTGGCGAAGCTAACTCCTTTTTTAGGAACAGCAGGCGTTGGCTCTTTAGTCGCCTCTTGCCCTTCGTAGTCTACGGGAGGCTCTTTTGGTGTCGCCAGGATACCTGTTAAAGGTTTTGCTGCAGGAGATTCGATACCATTGGATTTCTGTTCACCAAGTTTAAACATTAGCAAATTATCAACCTGCAATAATCCGAGATCACCCTCTGATACTTGTCCGGTATACGAAACTTCGTGGTGGGACGTCCGAGCACCGAGTTCAGTACTCTTGAAAACGCCATTTGAGTGAACCCCAGCTGAGCTCCACTTAATCAGGAGTGGCTCCGCATTGTCACTTTTCACCGACGATTTACTGGTCGTAAAAGCTGCAGCAACAGTTTTGCCAGTACCAGAGTTCGTGCAACGTACAAGGCAATTAGAAAGAAAAGACACCGTTTTGCTTACGACAGCGTTTTGAGCACGTTGAACCGCATTTACCGCAGATACACCAAAAGGACCCAACATCAAATTCAACCTCTAACTAAAGGCCCGCGACACTAATGCCTCCCTACAGAAGCGTCTTACACTTTACGCTCAAACCCCATGACAAACGGCAAACGGTAAAACGCCGCTATCAGTAAAGACGCGAAAACTGGGGGGCTATGTGTGGCGGCAACCGTTGGAGCGAGGCTTGCCCGCGAATGCAGTGGTTCAGGCTTTAACAAGCTAGCTGACTGCACAGGCCTCTTCGCGGGCAAGCCTCGCTCCAACAGATCCATTTTTAGTCATTCGAACAACGCATCCAGCGCCTGCTCCAGCCGCGTGACGGCAATGATCTGCAACCCCGGCGGCGACTCTTTCGGGGCGTTGCCCTTGGGTACGATGGCGCGTTTGAAGCCGTGTTTGGCGGCTTCTTTCAGGCGTTCCTGGCCGCTGGGCACGGGGCGTACCTCGCCCGACAGGCCGACTTCGCCGAACACCAGCAGGTCGTGGGGTAATGGGCGGTTGCGCAGGCTGGACATGACTGCGGCCATCAACGCCAGGTCGGATGCGGTTTCCAGCACTTTCACGCCGCCGACTACGTTCAGGAACACGTCCTGGTCGTGGGTCGGAATGCCCCCGTGGCGGTGCAACACCGCCAGCAGCATCGCCAGCCGGTTCTGATCCAGCCCCAGGGTGACGCGACGTGGGTTGGCCAGATGGCTGTCGTCCACCAGCGCCTGGACTTCCACCAGCATGGGGCGTGTGCCTTCCCAGGTCGCCATGACCACACTGCCGGGGACTTCTTCCTGCGCACGGGTCAGAAAGATCGCTGACGGGTTGGAGACTTCCTTCAGGCCCTTGTCGGTCATGCCGAACACACCCAGCTCGTTGACCGCGCCAAAGCGGTTCTTCACCGCCCGCAACAGGCGCAAACGGCCATCGGACTCGCCCTCGAAATACAGCACGGTATCCACCATGTGCTCCAGAACCCGAGGCCCGGCCAACGCGCCTTCCTTGGTTACGTGGCCCACCAGGAAGATCGCCGTACCGCTCTGTTTCGCGTAACGCACCAGCAATGCCGCACTTTCCCGGACCTGGGACACGCCACCCGGCGCCGACTGCAATTGCTCGGTGAAAATGGTCTGGATCGAGTCGATCACCATGACCTTCGGCTGTTCGATACGGGCCGTGGCGATGATGGTTTCGATACAGGTTTCGGTCATCACCCGCAGTTTGTCCTGGGGCAAGCCCAGACGACGGGCACGCATGGCCACCTGCTGCTGGGATTCCTCGCCCGTGACGTACAGCGCAGGCATGCGCTCGGCGATGTTGCACAGGGTCTGTAGCAAAATGGTGGATTTGCCGATACCGGGGTCGCCGCCGATCAGCACCACGGAGCCATCAACCAGCCCGCCACCCAATACGCGGTCCAGCTCGGTGGAGTTGGTGGAGAACCGTGGGATTTCCTCGACGCTGACTTCGGCCAGGGTCTTGATTTGCGCCTGCTGGCCGGTCCAGCCTGCGCGCCCACTGGGCGCTGCTGCCGCTCCGCTTTCCAGCACGGTTTCAACCAGGGTGTTCCAGGCGCCACATTCGCCACACTGGCCTGCCCATTTGGGAAAGGTTGCGCCGCACTCGGTGCAGCCGTACATGCGTTTGGCCTTTGCCATGACAACCCCAGTCGTAAAAGGGGGCAATCATAACGCAGGTTCAATCCCGGTGACGGCACAAGGCACCGGTCTATGTTTTTACGTATTTCGATAAAACCAAACGAATAAACGCCGGTCGATTAAAAACGTGTCTGGCGCGCGATGCGCGTAGCTGATTTACACTGCATTCCTCAACTCATCTGTAACAAGGAATATACCCATGAGCGTACTAAGCGAATTCAAGGCCTTTGCCGTAAAAGGTAACGTGGTCGATATGGCCGTCGGTATCATTATCGGTGCTGCGTTTGGCAGGATCGTTTCGTCGTTCGTCGGCGACATCATCATGCCGCCGTTGGGGCTGTTGATCGGCGGCGTAGACTTCAGCGACCTGGCGGTCACCTTGCGAGCGGCGGAGGGCAACGCACCTGCGGTGGTATTGGCTTACGGCAAGTTCATCCAGACAGTCATCGACTTTCTGATTGTCGCCTTCGCGATCTTCATGGGCGTCAAGGCCATCAACCGCCTGAAGCGCGAAGAAGCCGTGGCCCCAACCCTGCCCCCTGCTCCGACCCCGCAAGAAGTCCTGCTGGGCGAGATTCGTGACTTGATCGCGGTACAAAATGGCAAACCAGCCGCGCCTGTGGTGGTTGATCCAACGCGTCCGGTTTGATTTGCGGTCATCTAGACCTTGCCCGCGATTGCGGTGGATCAGTCACCCACTGATGTGTCAGGACTGCCGCCCTCGCGAGCAAGGTGGATCGCCACCCCGGTCGGCTCCAACAGTTACCAATAATTCTCCACCACCACGGCACCGGGCTTGCGGGTCAGGCTCAGTTGCATGTCGCGCTGTTTAAGCAGCTGGCGCGTGTCGTCGATCATCTCGGGGTTGCCGCACAGCATCACGCGTGAATGCTCCGGCGTCAGCGCCACGCCCGCTGCGGCTTCCAGTTCGCCATTCTCGATCAAGTGGGTGATACGGCCATTCAAGGCGCCGGGGTGCTGCTCGCGGGTGACGATGGGGATGAACAGGAACTTGTCAGCGTATTCGGCCAGGTAAAAACGCTGGGTCAGTTCTGCAATCAAAGACTGATAGGCCAGCTCCTTGGCCTCACGCACGCTGTACACCAGGATGATCCGCTCGAATTTCTCCCAGACTTCGAAGTCCTGCAGGATCGACAAAAACGGCGCTACCCCCGTGCCCGTGGATAACAGCCAGAGATCACGACCCTCCACGAAACGATCCGGGGTCAGATAACCCAACGCCTGCTTTTCGATCAGTAATGTGTCGCCTTCGCGCAGACGGCTTAGCTCGCTGGTGAATTCACCGCCCGGCACCACGATGGAGAAGAACTCCAGAAACTCGTCATGGGGCGAAGACACCATGGAGTAGGCACGCCATACGGTGCTGCCATCAGCCTTGGTCACTCCCAGCCGTGCGAACTGTCCGGCACGAAACCGGAAACCGGGATCGCGGGTTGTACGCAAGGTGAACAGATTCGGCGTCAGCGGGGTGACATCGAGGAGTGTCTGCCGGGTGAACTTCTCTGCACTGGCGGTCATGGGTCGCTCTGGCTCCTGGGGGGCGAACAAAAGGAGCAGCCAGTGTCCCGCAAAGTGGCGTCGATAAACACCGGTGGTTTGTAGTGGCATAGGCGTCAGGCATGTGCGCCATATGCTACAACGCGCTGGTAACGGCCTGTAAACCCGGGCATTAGCTGTTGGGTCGGGATCCAGCAGGCATTAATCCAGTGACCGTCAAACTTTTCCGAGACACGCCCTCGATGCGCGTGAAAACCCGCGCGGCGCAGCAGGGCTTGCACGGAGCGTGAAGACACCGCCACCAGGCTCGACACACTGCGTTCGCGGGCATAGTGCAGCACCGCGTTCATCAGTTCAGAAGCCAAGGTTGCCGATTCAAGCTGCGAGCCCTGGCTGCGACGAAGATCCATCGCAGCGAAACGTGATAACTCCATGATGGCCGCAGAGTCAGGTGCCGGAGCGCCATCTAGCAATTGGGCGAAGACGCAGCGCAGCAGGTAAGGGCCCGTGGTGGGCAGCAACCGCGCACAACCGACGATTGCCCCGTCAGGTTCACGGGCTATCAGATAGACCGTCCTCAATCCATCGAACTGATCGAATTCCAGCCCGTCAGGGGCTGTCAGTGACCAGCCAAGACGCTCGATGAAAACCCGACGCCGATAGATGCCAAGGGCAACCCGAAGTTCAGGGTCCAATTGTGATGAGAGATAGGCAGCAACATGCATGTCGTTCGTCCCTGAGCGAAGTGATACAGCTCAATCCGTCAGGGGAAACCATAAAACCCTCAACCAGTAACAACCATATCCCGATTAGAGCATTTCACTCTTGAGGCTATTGCCAGAAACCTGACTCAATTGCCAACTGCCTCTGTTCTGGCTCAACTGCATCAAGGCGCGCAGGGCAAAAAATCCATTTTTCTCGCGGTCAAAATACCTACAACGCCACCATCCCATCCGTCCGAAGCCGTCCACTGCGCAACCGTATTATGTCGGGGCTTTTCTAGACTCCCATGGGCGACAAACCGATTCAGGACAATACATACGGAGGTGGATGATGCAAACATGGAAGTTGGACCAATTGCAGACACTGACTGGTGGCGAGGACGTCAATTTCTTAAATCGCAGCGTGGTGGAACTGGTGCGGGGGCTCGGTTTCGAGCACTGCTCTTTCGGCGTCAGAACCCATACATCCGTCATGCATCCGCGCTTCATCATGCTCAGTAACTACCCACAGCAATGGCAAGCGAAATACATTGCCAGCGATTACATTTCCATAGACCCCACCGTCAGCCATTGCCATCGTTCCTTGATGCCGGTGCTATGGCACGAGGATCTGTTCGCCCAGGTGCCGAGTTTCTGGGAGGAGGCCCGCTCTTATGGGCTACACCACGGCTGGGCGCAATCAGCGCAGGACTTACGAGGCGTGGAGAGCATGCTGACCCTGTCGCGCAGCAACGAATCCATCTCATCCCTGGAGTTTTACACCAAGGCCGGACAGATCTCCTGGTTATGCAACCTGCTGCACACGGTCATGGCAGAAAAGCTGCTCAGCAGCGTCAACCCCCTTCCCCCCTCACACCTTTCCGCCCGAGAAGTCGAAATCCTCAAATGGTCAGCAGAAGGCAAGACTGCGTCGGAAACTGCCTTGATCCTGAACCTGAAAACTCGCACCGTTAACTTTCATATGGCCAATGTCATCAAAAAGTTCGGCGTTGCCAACAAGACCGCAGCGGTGGTCCACGCGGCGCTAAAAGGCCTGCTCTGAACCTAGCCCAGGGAGAGACCGGAAACAGGCAGGTGCCAAAGTTGGAAAAGCACGTAAAATCGCCGTCTTCTGTGGGCTGCGCTGTGTGCAAGCCCACGCAACACCGCCGATTGCCAGAGTTTCCCTGCCCATGCCCTTGCTCAACAGCCCTTTTGCTCAGCTCGATCTCATCCGCCAGCCTGACCAACCGGATGAGCCATTGCAGGCGTTCGATGCGGCCGATGAATACCTGCTCAACCATATCGCCGAAACCGGGCTGACGCTGCAAAGCAAGGTGCTGATCCTCAATGACAGCTTCGGCGCCCTGGCCGCCAGCCTGGCGCAACATGCGACGGTGGTCAGCAGCACCGACTCTTTTCTGGCCGTACAGGGGCTGGAAAAAAACCTGATGCGCAACGGCATGGCGTTCGATGCGGTGCCGGTTGTGCCTGCCAGTGAAACGCCCGACGGCCCCTTTGACTGGGTGCTGATTCGCGTCCCGAAAACCCTGGCCCTGCTGGAAGAACAACTGATTCGCCTGCAGGGTCAACTGGCACCGGGTGCCCGGGTGGTTGCAGCCGCGATGGTCAAGCACTTGCCACGCTCGGCGGGTGAGTTGCTGGAGGAGTACGTGGGCCCGGTACAGGCGTCGCTGGCCGTCAAGAAGGCCCGCTTGCTGTTCGTCACACCCGAGATCAGGCAAGTCCAGCCTTCGCCCTACCCTACCCGCTATGCCCTCGATCAACCGGCAATCGAACTGGTCAACCACGCCAATGTGTTCTGCCGCGATGGACTGGACATCGGCACCCGAGCCTTTCTGCCGTTTCTGCCAAAGAACCTCGGCACGGCACGGGTGGCGGACCTGGGTTGCGGCAACGGCGTATTGGCCATTGCCAGCGCGCTGGAAAACCCGCAGGCGCAGTACACGCTGGTCGATGAGTCGTTCATGGCGGTGCAGTCAGCGCAGGAAAACTGGCGCGCTGCGTTGGGTGAGCGGGAGGTAATCATTCGTGCCGGTGACGGGCTCGCTGGTCAGGAACCAGACTCACTGGATGTGGTGCTGTGTAATCCGCCGTTCCACCAGCAACAGGTGGTGGGGGACTTCCTGGCCTGGCGGATGTTCCAGCAGGCACGCTCGGCCCTGGTGGTGGGCGGTGCGCTGTACATTGTGGGTAATCGTCACCTGGGCTATCACAGCAAACTCGCACGCCTGTTTCGCGGTGTGGAGCAGGTTGCGGCGACGCCCAAGTTCGTGATTCTGAAGGCCCGTAAGTAGCCAACCTGCTTCAACAGCACGAATTCCCTGCAGGAGCCAACTTGTTGGCGAATGGCATATGCGGTGTAACAGATACGCCGCCTCGCGAATAAATTCGCTCCTACAGAGTGCCGTGACCACCCATCAATGGGTGGTCAGACCCGCCGCATTCATGAACATGCGCATCAGGCTGGCGACGATGAACAGCGCCACCACACTTCCCGTCCAGATACCGGCCAGCCAGGCCAGCCGCTGCCAGAGTGGTTTCTTCAGCGCCGGGTCTTCTTCATGAAAAGATTCTTTGCCGGACATCGCCCCTCTCCCCTAGTGGTAGCCGTCTTCGTGGGTCACCTTGCCGCGGAACACGTAGTAGCTCCAGAAGGTGTAACCCAGGATGAACGGAATGATGAACAACGTGCCCACCAGCATGAAGCCCTGGCTTTGTGGCGGTGACGCGGCGTCCCAGATGGAGATCGACGGCGGCACGATGTTCGGCCACAGGCTGATACCCAGCCCGCTGTAACCCAGGAAGATCAGAACCAGCGTCAGCAGGAACGGTGTGTAGTGCGCGTTGCGAGCCACTGCCTTGAACAGGCCGTACATGGTCACCAGCACCAGGATCGGCACCGGCAGGAACCAGAACAGGTTCGGCAGGCTGAACCAGCGGGTGGCGATTTCAGCATGGGCCAGTGGTGTCCAGATACTGACGACACCTGTGACCGCCAACACCACCAGTGCCAACGGACGTGCCAGATCGTGCATCTGCTTCTGCAGCTTGCCCTCGGTTTTCATGATCAGCCAGGTACAGCCCAGCAGCGCGTAGGCGCCAATCAGTGCCAGCCCGCAGAACAGCGAGAACGGCGTGAGCCAATCCAGTGAACCGCCTGCAAACTGGCGGTCTACCACCGGTATGCCATCGATGAAAGCCCCCAGCGCCACACCCTGGAAGAAGGTTGCGGCCAGCGAGCCGCCAATGAACGCCTTGTCCCACCAGTGGCGCTTCGCGGCGGTGGCCTTGAAGCGAAACTCGAACGCCACGCCACGAAAGATCAGCCCCATCAGCATCAGGATCAGCGGCAGGTACAGCGCCGACAACACCACCGAGTAAGCCAGCGGGAAGGCGCCGAACAATGCCGCGCCCCCCAGCACCAGCCAGGTTTCGTTGCCGTCCCAGACGGGGGCCACGGTGTTCATCATCACGTCACGTTCGGAGTCGTCCTTGATGAACGGGAAGAGAATCCCGATCCCCAGGTCGAAGCCGTCCATGACCACGTACATCATGATGCCGAAGATGATGATCACGGCCCAGATCAGCGGAAGATCAATACCCATGACTCAGTTCCCCTTCGTCAGGCTGTCGTGTGGCGCGGTGTCTTCCGAGCCTTCTTCAGCAGCGGAAAGCGGACGGGCAGGTGTGCGTTTCTGACCGGGACCACCGTGTTTGGGCTGGCTGCCCTCGTGGGTGATCGGACCTTTGCGCACCAGACGCATCATGTAACCAAGACCGACGCCGAACAGCATGAAGTACACGACGACGAACAACACCAGGGTAATGCTCATCTGCGCAACGCTATGCCCGGACGACGCATCCGCCGTGCGCATCAAGCCGTAGACCACCCAGGGCTGACGCCCGATTTCAGTGGTGAACCAACCCGCCAGGATCGCGATCAGGCCCGACGGCCCCATCCACAACGCCAGGTACAGGAAAGGCCGCGAGGTATAAAGCGTGCCACGCTTACGCAGCCAGAGGCTCCACAGGCCGGTCAGAATCATCAGCATTGCCAGGCCAACCATGACCCGGAACGACCAGAACACGATAGTCGAATTCGGACGGTCCTCAGGCTTGAACTCCTTGAGCGCCGGGACCTGCTTGTCCAGGCTGTGGGTCAGGATCAGGCTGCCCAGGTACGGAATTTCCACCGCGAATCGGGTCTTCTCGGCCTTCATGTCGGGCCAGCCAAACAGGATCAGCGGGGTCGGCTCATCACCGATGTTTTCCCAGTGGCCTTCGATGGCGGCGATTTTTGCCGGCTGGTGTTCCAGAGTATTAACGCCATGGGCATCACCCACCACGGCCTGGATCGGCGCCACGATCAGCGCCATCCACATGGCCATCGACAGCATCTTGCGGATGGTCGGTGTGTCGCGGCCGCGCAACAAATGCCAGGCCGCCGAGGAGCCGACAAAGAATGCGGTCGCCACGAATGCCGCAATCGCCATGTGCGCCAGACGGTACGGGAACGACGGGTTGAAGATCACCGCAAACCAGTCAGTGGGGATCACCCGGCCATCAACGATTTCGAAGCCCTGCGGGGTTTGCATCCAGCTGTTGGAGGCAAGAATCCAGAAGGTCGAGATCAGGGTGCCGATGGCAACCATCACGGTGGCGAAGAAGTGCAGGTTGCGGCCGACGCGGTTCCAGCCGAACAGCATGACCCCGAGGAAGCCGGCTTCCAGGAAGAACGCCGTCAGCACTTCATAGGTCAGCAGCGGTCCGGTGACCGCCCCGGCGAAGTCGGAAAACCGGCTCCAGTTGGTACCGAACTGATACGCCATGACCAGACCAGATACCACACCCATGCCGAAGTTGACGGCAAAAATCTTGGACCAGAAATGGTACAGATCGCGGTAGACGTCGTTTCGCGTCTTCAACCACAAACCTTCCAGCACCGCCAGGTAACTTGCCAGACCGATGGTGATGGCAGGGAACAGGATGTGGAACGAAATGGTGAACGCGAACTGAATTCGGGCGAGATCGATTGCCTCCAAGCCGAACATAGATTTTCCTCTAATCAGGTGATACCGGCTGTTGACCCGAGGCCAGCAGCGACTGCCCCCACGGATATGGAGTACGGCGTACGGCAATTGTTCTTTTAAGTTTCGTATTGCAGGCGACCGCGTCAGGCAGGGCGCCTGTCGAGTGATTCGACGGTTCGATGGCGGTCTACCAATGGCTGAAAGAGTAGCCCCATTTTGGCGCATGCACGGCGTGGTCTTTTGTCGCGTGACCAGATGCCGCAACCCGCCTAAGCCGTGGTTTACAGGGCAATCGAGAAGAATGGGAGATCTGCTGCGGTGAATTAAGTTTCAGCTGATATGACGGATGGTTCCCGCGGGACTGCACACAACCCTATTGTAGGAGCGAATTCATTCGCGAGAGGCCAGCACATCCAACATTTCTGATGACGACACACCGCATCGCGAATGAATTCGCTCTTATCAAACAAGATTTAATTCGTTGATTTACCTGATTATTTATGGCGACGAAAAATTACTGTAGGAGCGGACTCGTCCGCGAAAGCGATGTCTCA
>Ga0209848_1000121_pt1 | contig 41571 bp, 36 predicted proteins | sample OrgsoiDNA_201062_FD_185810 | JGI IMG/M metagenome (GOLD analysis project Ga0209848, IMG submission 185810) | Permafrost soil microbial communities from the Arctic, to analyse light accelerated degradation of dissolved organic matter (DOM) -... | ecosystem: Environmental > Terrestrial > Soil >...
CACAGCCACCTATCTTCTGGTTTGACGATCCGCAGCGTGTTCCTGCTGATGTTGCCGACTGGCTGATGGAAATGGGCTCGATGACCCGCCGCTTCGAAAAGCAGGGCGTGACTGTCACCGTCAAACCCAAGTGCGAATGCTTTGTCACTCGCGCAGAGCTGGGTACCAGTGAAGCTGAACAACTGCCGGAGAGCGCGCGCTACTGGGTGCGCGAGGTGGTACTGTTTGGCGACGATGAACCATGGCTGCTTGGCCGTACGGTTATCCCCGAAGAGACGCTGACTGGCCCCGATCTGGCGCTGGTGGATCTCGGTACCGTTCCGCTTGGCCGTTATCTTTTCAGTAATGACACATTAACCCGTGACTATATTCACCTGGGTCAGCTGCATCATGAGCAGGGTGATCTATGGGCGCGCCGTTCCCGGCTGCGGCTTTCCGACAAGCCGCTGCTGTTGACTGAAATTTTCCTGCCTGAATCTCCCGTCCATCGCCCTGACAGCAAGGTGCATAACGGATGAGTCAGGTTAATCCACAAGGAGAACAAAAGGTGTCTGTAAGCCTTTCTCAGGGCCATTGGCGGGATTACTGCCGCCTGATGCGTATCGATAAACCAATTGGTTCGTTGTTGCTGCTATGGCCGACACTGTGGGCTCTCTGGCTGGCTGGCGGCGGAATGCCATCATTGAAAATCATGCTGGTTTTCGTGCTGGGGGTATTCTTTATGCGGGCAGCCGGTTGTGTGGTGAATGACTACGCCGACCGCAAATTTGATGGTCATGTTAAACGCACCGCGAACCGCCCGCTACCGAGTGGTGCTGTTACCGGTAAGCAGGCCAAGATCCTGTTTGTCAGCCTGGTGCTGGCCTCTTTCCTGCTGGTTCTGACCCTCAACCGTATGACCATTTTGCTGTCGCTGGCGGCGCTGGCGTTGGCGTGGATTTATCCCTTCGTAAAACGCGTCAGTAATTTGCCACAGGTCGTATTGGGTGCGGCATTTGGCTGGGCTATTCCGATGGCTTATGCGGCGGTAAGTGAAGCGGTTCCGCTGAGCTGCTGGCTGCTGTTTGCCGCCAATATCTGCTGGACCGTAGCCTATGACACACAATATGCCATGGTAGACCGTGACGATGACTTGAAAATCGGCATCAAGTCGACAGCAATTCTATTTGGTCGTTTCGACAATCTTATCAACGGTGTTTTGCAGTTGGCCATGCTCGCACTGATGGCGGCGGTGGGATATCTGACCCAACTGAGCGCGCCATTCTATTGGTCTTTACTGCTGGCGGCGGCACTGTTTGCTTATCAGCATAAACTGACTGCCTCACGCGATCGCGATGCCTGTTTCCTTGCTTTCCGGCAGAATAACTACGTCGGGTTGGTGTTGTTTCTCGGCATACTGATGAGCCTTTCTCACTTTAGTTTCTAACGTATCAACCCGTAATACATAAAAACGCCCGGTTCTCTGTTAAAGAACCGGGCGTTTTTGATCGTAGCGTTTATCGGACGGGTTAGTACGCTGAATATCTCACTTAATGATCGGTATCCCGCACATCCACTTTAGGTTCTGCAGGCGGTGCAGAAGGCTGCGGAAGCTCAGATGGCATGCCAGAGCTTTCGATGGTCAGTTTGATTTCCGGGGTCATTAAATCACTAAGCACGGTGTAGATTTCCTGGGTGTGTTCAGGGATGGCATCACCGATATCATTGATATAACCCTCGGCGCGTAGCGTACCGACCAGCGTGGTGAAAACCGCTTTATCGAAGAATTCTGGTGCATTAATACCGTGCAGGACAGACAGACGCTGAGCCATAATCCGGCTCTCTTTCTCCAGCGCACCGCGGCTGATGCTGGGGTTATTGCTGAGTAGAGAGAGGGTAATGGCATAGCGCTGCAAGGTTTCACGCACACCGGCCGCCAGCAGTTGCAGTGGACGGATGCGTAATGGGTTCAACGACAGCGTTTCACCATCGATCTTGATGAGTCCCTGACGTGCCAGTTCTGTACACAGGATTTCCATTACTGTCGGCAGCTCTTCTTTGCTGTAATGCATGAAGAGTTCAGCTTTCATCATTGGGAAAATCAGCGCAACCTGGCGCAACAGTTCAGTGCTGGTCACAGAACGGTGGTGCATGATGATGCTCGCGATAAGCGACGGCAATACCAGCAGGTGATGGATGTTGTTGCGGTAGTAGGTCATCAGGACGGCCTGCTCACGCGGCAGAATGATGATATCGCCAATATTGTCTTTCTCGACTTCGAACTTATTCATGTTCAGCGCATGGTCAAGAAGCTGATCTGAGGTTAAATCCGGAACCGTTGAATCTGCGGTATAGGGAACGTTACGCAGTAACTGCAAGTAGCAGTCGAGTTGTTCGGTGAGTTGTTCGCGGGTCAGCGAGCGCTGACGCGAGGCCAAAAGTGCAGTACAGCACAGATTCATGGCATTGGCCGCAGCAGAATTATTAATGCGTACCATGATCTTATCCGCAATATCCTGCACGGTCGGTGTCAGCCAACTTGGTCGGTGAGCTTCAATTGGATCGATAGACTCACGCCAGGTGGGTACATTTTGGTTCAAATACGTTGTGAGGGGCAGAGGCTCGCCGAAGTTAACGTAGCCTTGACCAAGGTTACGCAGTTTGCGCAAGCCGTTGATCATTTGCATAAAACTCTCTTTCTCTTTTGTCGCACCGCGCAACTCTTTGGCGTAGGTCCCGACTTCCATCACGTGCTCGTAACCGATGTAAATCGGTACCAGTGTGATAGGGCGGGAACCCCCACGCAGCATGGCCTGAATGGTCATCGCCAGCGTACCGGTTTTCGGCTCGAGCAAACGTCCGGTGCGCGAACGGCCACCTTCAACAAAGTACTCAACCGAATAACCGCGCGTAAACAGCTCGCCAAGATATTCACGGAATACTGTCGAATAAAGCTTATTACCCTTGAAGGTTCGGCGTATGAAGAATGCGCCCAGGCGGCGGAAAATCGGGCCGGCTGGCCAGAAGTTCAAATTGATACCGGCAGCGATATGCGGTGGTACCAGTCCCTGATGGTACAAGACGTAAGAGAGCAGTAAATAGTCCATGTGGCTGCGGTGGCAGGGCACATATACGATTTCCTGGCCATCCAGCGCCAACTGCCTTACGCGCTCGGCATTGTTGACGTTGATACCCTTATAGAGGCGGTTCCACGTCCAACTTAATACGCGATCGGAAAGGCGTACAGCTTCGTAGGAGAAGTCAGCGGCGATCTCTTCCATTAATGCGATCGCGTTTTGCTGGGCTTTTTCATGGGAAATCTTTTTGCTGCGTGCTTCATCTTCGACAGCTTTCTCAATTGCCTTGGATGCCAGCAACTTATTGAAAAGATCCTGACGTACCGGCAGGCGCGGGCCGACCGCTGCTAAACGCTGACGCGAGAAATGCATACGCGCAACCCGGGCCAGTTTCTGAGCGATGGTTTTATCGGTGCCGTGCTCGGTTGCCATATAGCGTAGCGATACGGTATTGGAGAAGCGCACGAAACTGTCACGGCCTAGCCACAATACGGCAAAGAACTTTTGTACGCCGTTCAGCACACGCAAATGCGGCGTTTCTTGTCCTTCCCTACCTGGCGCGCGACCAAACATTACTGATACAGGTAACATTTGGATATCGAGCTGTGGATTATTACGATGTAAATCCAGATAGTCGTGGAACAGTTTTATCGACTCAAGTTTCGGCGTGTAGTAGGTGAACACGCGCGGCCCTTCAGCAATAAAAACGTGACTCGGCAGCTGTACGCCATCAATTTCCAATGGAATGAGGGGATCGGGCAGATTCTGCGCCAGGCACTGAGTGCGTAAGGTCAGTAAATCTGTCTTCGAATGATAAGGCAAAACATACAGGATCGGACGAGTCGGATCTAAGCGCAACTCGGTAACCGGATCTGTCGGAATGACCTTGCTCTTTACCAGCAATTTAAGCGGTAAATTCAATAAGGTATAATAAAGTCTACGCCAACCTGACATAAAAACGTGTAGCCTCTTTGTTAGCAATTCGCCGCAAGAATACCAGAAACGGGATACGCGGTCTGTGGTAATGCTCTGTGTGTACCCTGGCCCCTTATGGTGGCTGCTTTGCTTGCTGCAACCTGGGGGTATTTAAGTATAAAATGCTACAAACGTTCCGTTAAGACGAATCACACATGAAAAATGAATCTACTGGTATAACTCGCATCATCAAGGCCGCTGGTTTCTCCCTGAAAGGCCTGAGGGCTGCATGGAAAAACGAAGCGGCTTTCCGCCAGGAAGTGATCGGCGTACTTCCTTTCATCATTTTGTCATTTTTCCTTGATGTCAGTAGCATTGAACGCATCTTGCTGGTGAGCGTTTTGGTGCTGGTCGTCATCGTCGAGTTATTAAATAGCGCTGTTGAATGTGCCATCGACCGTATTGGGCCGGAGTTCCATGTGCTCTCTGGCCGCGCCAAGGACATGGGCTCGGCAGCGGTTCTGCTGACAATTATACTGGCAGTTTTCACTTGGGTCAGCGTGTTTTGGCCCCGTTGGTTCTAAAGCGGAATACAGATTCCATAATTCACTTTAGCATCTGTTTTTATTCACTCTTAGGTTTTCATTCAGGGGTTACCTGTATATACTCACAGCAATACTGTATAAACAATCAGGGGGCGGGATGAAAGCTTTAACAGTCAGACAACAAGAGGTCTACGACCTCATTCGCGATCACATCGCCACCACCGGTATGCCACCAACCCGCGCTGAGATCGCTACGCGATTAGGTTTCCGCTCACCTAATGCGGCGGAAGAGCACCTTAAAGCTCTGCAACGCAAAGGCGTCATTGAGATCGTTTCCGGTGCGTCGCGCGGTATCCGTCTGTTGATGGAAGAGGAAGAAGGCCTGCCGCTGATTGGCCGCGTTGCTGCCGGTGAGCCTTTGCTGGCACAGCAACACATTGAAGGGCATTACCAGGTTGATCCCGCGATGTTCAAGCCAAGCGCTGATTTCCTTTTACGCGTCAGCGGTATGTCGATGCGTGACATCGGTATTCTTGATGGCGATCTCCTGGCCGTACATAAAACACAGGATGTACGTAATGGGCAGGTAGTTGTCGCGCGTATTGATGACGAAGTGACGGTCAAGCGCCTGAAAAAACAGGGCAGCGTTGTTCAGTTGCTGCCTGAAAACAGCGACTTCCAGCCTATTATTGTCGATTTGCGTGAGCAAAGCTTCAGCATTGAAGGCCTTGCGGTTGGCGTTATTCGTAACGGCGACTGGATCTAATTTCAGCCTCTCATTTCCTGCGGCGGTAAATTTTTTCTCTTACCGGCGCAGGGGAAATTTTCAGCTGTTACCGCTATTTACCACTCCGGATTAATCTTAATAATGGCCATTATCTCTATGAACAGAGGTAAAAACCAAATTCTCAACTACTCTTATTCATGTGGTAAGCACTTACCGTGTTGTAAAAAAACACGACAACCTAACCCAAGGTAATAGGAGTATTTGTTATGAATAAGGACCAAACCGAAGGTAACTGGAAGCAGTTTAAAGGTAAAGTGAAAGAAAAATGGGGCAAGCTGACTGACGATGACCTGACTGTGGTGGAAGGGAAACGCGATCAGCTGGTAGGTAAAATCCAGGAACGTTACGGCTACAAGAAAGAAGAAGCCGAGAAAGAACTCAAGTCCTGGGAAACGGACAATAAATATCACTGGTAAGTCGCAACTCCCCCTTGCGCATCAGTGATGCATCCTGAGAAATACGCTGCTCCTACCCGGAAACGCTTTCAGGATGCAAGGTACAGGGATGTACCGACCTTAGGATAATCAGTTGTAAACGTAACTTGTAGTCCCTGCTTAAATAGCCCTGCGACATTCCCCGCGCTACTCTTTATCTCCACAACCTCAGCTATATATGCCTGTAAGCCAGAGTTTCTTAAAGCAACCCTGAATGCTTTAACGCTTTTTCGTGACGATAGTATGGTCGTGTTCGCAATCCTCATGGCTGTCACACTGTTCTACGACCTTGCACTCACCACATAAACCATGTGCTTCTACGACCGAATGACGCAGCTCAAAACCTGAATCCAGCGCCAGCTTCGCCAGCCTCTCTTCGATACCATCAGTAGTTTTCTCTGTGACCAGTCCGCAGCGATCGCAGATAAACAGAGCCGAAGTGTGGCTGGGCTCCTCAAAATGGTGGCACAGCACGTAGCTATTGGCGGATTCCACGCGGTGAATAAAACCTTGTTCGAGCAGGAAATCCAGCGCGCGATAAACAGTCGGTGGCTTGGCCTGCGGCTCGCTAAGTCTCAGTAAATCCAGCAGATCGTAAGCACTAATGGCACCGGGTTGCTGCGTCATCAGGCGCAAAACTTCCAGACGTTGTGGCGTTAAACGCACATTACGCTTCTGGCAAAGTTTTTCGGCCTGTGAAAGAAGTTGATCCGGATTGTTCAGGGTCATAAGAAGTTTCTCTGAGTACGATGCTGGGTTGAACGCTTACGAGCAAGCGAACGATGATTTTACCATGCTTCGCGTAAATCGCCGAATTATGCGCCATTACAGTTAACATCCTGCACCTATTCAGACGCGATTTTCTAGCGCTTGTTCCACATATAAATAACCAATTCCCATGATTTGCTGCTCGCGGCTCAGCGTTCCGAGGCCAATATGCGTCGCCTGAGTCTTCACGCTGTCAGTCTTATCGAAAGGGTTTAAGCCACTCTGTTCCAACACCGTGCTCAGCCACGCCTCGCCAAAACCACAGCTGCGGCCATAAAGATAAATTTGGTTGATATTGAGAATATTCAAGAAGTTATACAGGCTCAGCCCCAAGGCGCGCGCTGCCGAGAACACCATCACGCGCAGGTTCTCATCTCCCTGATGGTAGCCTTCGATAATCTCCTGAGTGGTCGGGGTGCGCAGGGCTGATTTGTCCGCCGCCGCCGAGCCATTTTTCAGCAGCATGCGGGCCTTTTTCTTCATGGCGGAGAGCGAAGCGATAGTCTCCAGACAGCCATACCGCCCGCAAGAGCAGAGGCTGCCGTCTGGGTCGATAATGGTGTGGCCGATTTGGCCGCTGCCAAACAGATTGCCGCGATAAATCTGCTGGTTGATAACAAATGAAGAGCCAATACCGTAATCTACATTGATAACGCAAAAATCGTGTTGAATTTCAGTGTGTTGCCATTTCTCAGCCAGCGCCAACATAATGCAGTCGTTATCCATCAGAATTTCAGTATTCAGCTTCTCTTCCAGCAGATATTTAATTTCTATCGTGCTGTCCCACGGTGCTTGTGGCATATTCTGCGAGACGCCGGTGGTGGGGTTCACCTGCCCGTGAACGGACAGCGCGAGGCTGAGATTTCTTCCTCGATATTGTTTGCGATAGTCGTGAAACAAGCGTTCTATCTCATTAAGTAGCTCATTAGGCGTTTGCACTGAGATTTCACTCACCCGGAATTCGCTTTTGGCGGTGATAAGCCGGTCTACCAGAATACTTTCAATGCGATAGGGCGAGACATTCATGCATAGAATATCGCTGTCTTCGACCGCCACCTGATAGCTGCCACCACCCAGTCCACGGGAGTGCAGATTCACCTCGCTGTGAACCACGCGCCCCTCCTGCTGCAAGTCATTGAGAATTTTGCCGACCGCCGGAATCGACAGGTTAGACAGCCGCGCCAGCGTCGATTTACTTGCCGTTTTCTCACGATACAGCAGGGTCATCAGCACCTTTTTATTGAATTCCCTGACCCGCAGATTGTTCAGACCTTTAAGTTGCATTCACTAAACTCCGCTTACTGAATTGCGTGACCGTAGCGCATTAATTAGCCGCTTTCGCTGCGTAGACTCACGAAATTGAATTTTTCAGTATTCATTAGTGAGAGGAAATCATGAGCGGAAATGTAAAAGTCTGGCAGGAGCAGGTCGAATTACCGACTTATCTCACGGGAAAACAAGATACCCACCCGATGTTTTTAGCCCATCGTGTCTACCAAGGCTCTTCAGGCAACGTCTATCCGTACGGCGTGACTGACCAACTGACGGGTGAGAAGCAGATGCAGCGCTATCAGGCGCTCTATCTGGAAAATGATTATATAAAAGTCATGCTGTTACCCGAGCTTGGCGGGCGTGTACACCGCGCATGGGACAAGATTAAGCAGCGTGATTTTGTCTACCACAATGAAGTGATTAAACCGGCCTTAGTGGGCCTGCTGGGGCCGTGGATCTCCGGCGGAATCGAATTCAACTGGCCGCAGCACCACCGCCCAACCACTTTTATGCCGGTGGATTTCACCTTGCAGCAGCATGAAAACGGCGCGCAAACCGTCTGGATGGGGGAAGTGGAACCGATGCGCGGCTTACAGGTGATGACCGGCTTCACGCTCTATCCGCACAAAGCGCTGCTGGAAATCAGCGCCAAAATTTATAACGCCAACCCAACGCCGCGCCACTTCCTGTGGTGGGCCAACCCTGCGGTGAAAGGCGGGGATGACCACCAGAGCGTTTTCCCACCGGATGTCACGGCGGTGTTTGACCACGGCAAACGCGATGTTTCTTCTTTCCCGATTGCCAGCGGCACCTATTACAAAGTCGATTACTCGCGCGGTGTGGATATCTCGCGCTACAAAAATATCCCGGTGCCGACCTCCTACATGGCGGACAAATCAGAATATGACTTCGTTGGTGCTTACAGCCACGACGATCGCGGCGGCCTGCTGCACGTGGCGGACCACCATGTCTCGCCGGGCAAGAAGCAGTGGACTTGGGGTAACTGCGCCTTCGGTCTGGCTTGGGATCGCAATCTTACCGACCGCAACGGTCCCTACATCGAGCTGATGACTGGCGTTTTCACTGACAACCAGCCTGACTTCACTTGGCTCGATGCCTATGAAGAGAAGTGCTTTGTGCAGAATTTCATGCCCTACAGTGAGCTGGGCATGGTGCAAAATGCCAATACTGAAGCCGTGCTGAAATTGCAGCGCGACGGGCAGGCGGTGGAGTGGGGTATCTATGCCGTAGCGCCGCTGAACCAAGCGCGGGTGCTGATCACCACGGGCAGTGATCAGCAGATTCTGGTGGATAAAGTAGTGACTTTGCAACCGGGCGAAGTGCTGCATGCCAGCCTGCAAGGGGAGTTCAGCGGGCGGCTTAAAATCAGCCTGTTGGCGGAACATGGTAGCGAAATTCTGCATTATCTTGAGCATCAGCCGAAGGAAACGCCGCTGCCGGAAGCGGCCAAAGCGCCACTTCCCGCTGACCAAATTCAGACCGCGGAAGAGGCTTGGTTTATTGGTCAGCATCTTGAGCAGTACAACCATGCCAGCCACGGCGCGCCAAACTACTATCAGCGCGGGCTGGAATTCGACCCATTGGACTACCGCTGCAACTTGGCGCTGGCGACGCGCGAATATAACCGCACCAACTTCGCCAGTAGCATCGCCTTTGCCGACAATGCCCTGAGTCGCGCCCATCGCTGGAATAAGAACCCGCAGTGCGGCCTCGCCAGTCTGATCCGCGCCTGTGCTTATGAGCAAACCGAGGATCTGGATGCTGCCTATGAAGACTTTTTCCGCGCCATCTGGAGCGGCGACGCCAAGTCCGGCGGCTACTTCGGTTTGGCTCGCATTGCCACCCGCCGCGGGAAATTTGCCGATGCACTGCAATTCTGCGATCAGGGTCTGGAAAGCCACGCCAGCCATTACGGCCTGATTGGCCTGAAAGCGCTGCTACTGCAACTGAGCGGCGACGCGGCCTCTGCCGAGCATTATCGCCAGCAGCAGTTGCAACGCTACCCGCTGCACTATCTGCTGCATTTCCTGAACTACCAGCAGCAGCCGAACAGCGAATCGCTCCACGCGCTGCGCAAGGTGACCGGGCAACGCGGCGAAAGCGCGCTGAATATCGCCACCCAGCTGCTCTCTTTCGGCTTGAAAACGCTGGCGCTTGAGGCGCTGGAGTCCATCGACAGTCGCGAAACTCTGCCGCTCTATGTGCAGGCAAGTCTTGAACCGCATAACCGCAACTCGCTGATAAGTCAGGCCCGTCAGGCTTTCCCCGACAATGTTCGCTTCCCGAACAGCGTTGCCGAAGTGCAGATACTTAACAGCTTCACCGATGACGCCTTTGCCCACCACTTGCTGGCCTGTTTCCACTACAGCAAGGGCAATCTACAGCCTGCGGTTGCCCACTGGCGGCGCTGCCTTGAACTTGAACCGGATTTCACCGACGCATGGCGCGGATTGGGGATCCACGCGTGGAATATCGACCATGATGCCTACGCGGCGGCCCGCTACTTCGATAAAGCATACGCGCTGGCTCCGCACGATGCCCGACTGCTGTTCGAGCTGGATTTATTGAAAAAACTCACCTCGGCGACGCCGCAAACCCGCCTCGCGCTGCTCGAAAAGCACCTCGACGTGGCGACCCAGCGCGATGATCTGACGGCCGAGTTGCTGGGGCTTTATCACCAAACTGGCAAGTTGCAGCAGGCCGCAACGCTGCTGTCAGAGCGTCAGTTCCATCCGTGGGAAGGGGGCGAAGGGCGCGTCACCGGGCAGTTCTTGTTGAATGCGCAACTGCGGGCGTTTGAGTTGCTAAACAGCGGCAAACCGGCAGAGGCGCAGGAGATTTTACTGGCGGCTCAAACCTATCCGCTGAACCTTGCCGAAGGGCGGCTGGTCGGGCAAACCGACAACGACCTTTACTACTGGCTCGGCGTCACTGCCAAACAGCTTGGGCAGCACGAGCAGGCAAAACAGTGGTTCGAGCGCGCCGCGCAGGGCGATAAGGGCATTAGCGAGCGCCGTTATTACAACGACCAGCCGGTGGATTATCTGTTCTATCAAGGCATGGCATTGCGCCAGCTAGATCAGCAAGCCGAGGCTAATCAGCTATTTAGCCAAATGCGCGACTGGGCCGAACAGGCCAGTGGCGATGTCGTAGCCGCCGACTTCTTCGCTGTCTCCCTGCCGGACCTGCTGGTGCTCAATGGCGATCGCCAGCTTCAACACAAGGAACATCTGTTATTAGTCGAAGGTTTAGCTGAGTTGGGAGCAGGGGATAACGGCGCAGCGGCCAGCAGCTTGCAACAGGCGCTGGCGCTCAATCCGGCCAACAACAAAGCACAGCTTTTCCTACGTCTTGCTGAGCAACAGGAGGGTTTACTAAACGCTGTTTAGTTTAATCCGTGATCGTGATGAATAACTGCACAGCGGGGATGATTTACTTTATTCCCACTGTGTTAACTCATCGAAAACATTTACTTCACAACTAAAACAATAAATTAGCCACCAATCTTACCAGAACATCACGCCAACCCAGGAATACCGGAGGAATCATGCCGTTCAACTGTAAAAGAATTGCTCTGACTACCGCCCTACTGACCGGTTTATTCACCCTCACTCATGCGCAGGCCGAATCGGCGAAAGCGCTGACCGTCGGGGCCATCTATCTCGATACCCAAGGCTATTACGCCGGAGTAAAAGCCGGGGTGCAGCAAAGTGCCAACGCCTCTGGCGACAAAGTGAATTTGATTGAAACCAACGCGCAGGGCGATATCTCGAAAGAGAGCACGTTCATCGACACGCTGATTGCCCGCAAGGTCGACGCCATCGTGCTCTCGGCCGTGTCTGAACAGGGCAGCCGCCGGGCTATCCAGCGGGCCAGCGAGGCTGGGATCCCCGTGGTTTGCTACAACACCTGCATCAGCGACAAAGGCGTGCAGAAGTATGTCGCGGCCTATCTGGTGGGCGACCCCGTGGCGTTTGGCCGCAAAGCGGGTGATGCCGCCGCTGACTACTTTATCGCTAACAAAATTACTGCGCCGAAAATCGCGGTGATTAACTGTGAAGCCTTCGAAGTGTGCGTCCAGCGCCGTAAAGGCTTCGAAGCCGCGTTGAAACAGCGAGTGCCGGGCATGAGTATCGTGGCGAATCAGGAAGGAACCGCCATCGACAAAGCCATTTCAGTAGGTGAAAAACTGCTGATTTCCCAGCCTGACCTGGACGCCATTTTTGGTGAATCCGGCGGGGCGAGCCTTGGCGCCGTTAAGGCCGTGCGCAATCAAAATCGCGTTGGGAAAACCGTGGTGTTTGGCTCCGACATGACCACCGAAATCGCCCAAGAGCTGAATAAAAATCAGGTGCTTAAGGCAGTAGTGGATATCTCAGGTAAGAAAATGGGCGAGCAGGTGTTTGCCAAAACGCTGCAAGCCATCAACAAAACCCTGCCAGCGGACAAAGTCATTCAAGTGCCGATTGACCTCTACACCACCTCAGCTCAGGGACAGGGCTGGCTGGACACCCATCAGGATGGCTTACCTTAATCTGGGGTTCGACTATGTCAGCACTTTCAACGGCAACAGACACCATGACCACGCCTGATGATAATAAGGATTATGTCGCAGCGGTCCGTGGCGGCTACAAAGAGTATCCGGGCGTGATTGCACTGGAGAATGTTGATTTCACGCTGAAACGCGGAGAGATCCGCGCCCTGCTGGGTAAAAATGGTGCCGGGAAATCGACATTAATTCGCCTGCTCACCGGCAGTGAAAAGCCGGATCGGGGAACCGTGATGTTAGGCGGGCAGACCTTGTCAGGCAGCGACGCCCAGCTTACCCGCCGCGCGGCCGAATTAGGCGTGCGTGCGGTGTATCAGGAGCTGAGTCTGGTGGACGGCCTCAGCGTGGCGGAAAACCTCTATCTCGGCGAGTGGCCGCGCAGCGGCGGCATGCTCGACGCCAAGAAGATGTTGGAACAGGCGCGGCACTGTCTCGGGCATCTCGGCGTGGATATCGACCCGCTACAGCGCGTTGAAAACCTCAGCCCGGCGCAGAAGCAGCTGGTTGAAATTGCCCGCGTTATGAAGGGCCATCCGCAGGTGGTTATCCTCGACGAGCCCACCAGTTCTCTGGCTTCCAACGAAGTCGAACTGGTGATTGCCGCTGTTCAGGCAATGGCTGAGGTCGGCATCGCGGTTATCTATGTCAGCCACCGGATGAATGAAATCCGCCGTCTGGCCTCCAGCGCCACCATCATGCGTGACGGCAAAGTGGCGGGCAATGTCCGTTTAGCCGACGCCTCCACCGAAGAGATTGTCGCACTGATGCTGGGTCACAGCGGGCATCGCGACAACCAAGTCACTCACCCGCAAGGCGGCAAACCCGTGTTGTCGGTTCGCGGCATGAATCTTCCACCCAAACTTCACGACATCAATTTCGACCTGCTGCAAGGCGAAGTGCTGGGCATTGCCGGGCTGCTGGGGTCGGGCAGAACAGAACTGCTCAAAGCCTTGGCGGGTCTGGACAGTTACAGCGAAGGCGAAGTGGAAATCGACGGTACGCGGATACACAAACCGACCTATGCTCGCATGCTGTCCCACGGGTTAGGATACACGCCGGAAAACCGCAAAGAGGCGGGCATCATGCCGCTGCTCGGCGTGGATGAAAATACCGTGATGACCAACCGCCATCGCGTCAGCCGACTGGGCGTTTTGCAGTGGGCCGACATTCGCCAATACACGCAGGACATTATCGCCAGGATGCGGGTGAAGGCCGCCAGCACCACGACGCCAATCGGCACGCTCTCTGGCGGCAACCAGCAGAAGGTGGTGATTGGTCGCTGGGTCTATGCCGAAAGCCGCGTGCTACTGCTTGATGAGCCGACGCGCGGGGTGGATATCGAAGCTAAAAACCAGCTTTATCAGATAGTTCGCCAACTGGCCGCCGAAGGAAAAAGCATCATCTTTGTCTCAAGCGAAGTGGAAGAGCTGCCACTGGTTTGCGACCGAATTTTGCTGTTGCAGCAGGGCACGCTGACCCGAACGCTGACCTCACCAGTGAGTACCGAAGAGTTAATGGCGGAAATATTAGCGTCACATTAAATAGCCGCAGAGTGAATAAAACCTGCGGCTAAAAAATATAAATCAGGGCGATAGTGATTGGCTCAAATAAACGCTGGCGTGCAAGAGCCTCTCCATTGCCGGTAAATGATGGCTTTCGCTTCCGGGCTTTTATTTCGATGCCGGGAAATAGTGTGGAGTAATGAAATGACCATGACGACATTATCTTATCAACAAGAAAAAGGTGAATCCCGCCGCGCCTTTATTTCGGCGAATATTAATGCCATTGGCTTATTAGTGGTTATTGCTCTGCTTTATCTGGTGTTTTCAATTTACGCGCCGGGCTTTATTTCGCTCAGTAACCAAATGAACGTGCTGCGCGATGCCGCGACTATCGGCATTGCGGCGTGGGCCATGACGCTGGTGATCATCGCCGGTGAAATCGATGTCAGCGTCGGGCCGACGGTGGCTTTTGTCTCAGTCTGTCTGGCTTATCTGATGCAGGCACAGGTGCCGCTGGCGGCGTCGCTGGTTCTGGTGCTGATCCTTGGCGCGGCCTTTGGCACTCTGGCGGGCTTCTTGCGCGGATGGTTTAACGTGCCGAGCTTTGTGGCGACGCTGGGCCTGTGGAGCGCGCTGCGCGGACTTGGCCTGTTTATGACTGACGCCCTGCCAGTGCCGATTGAAGAAAATGACGTGCTCGACTGGCTGGGCGGGCAGGTAGCAGGCATTCCCGTCTCGGCGCTTATCATGCTGATTTTATTTGCCGTATTCCTGTTTGTCAGCCGCAAAACGGCCTTTGGACGCTCGGTGTATGCCGTGGGCGGTAACGCCTCGGCGGCGCAGTTGTGCGGCATCAATGTCAAACGCGTGCGGGTGCTCATCTTCACACTCTCCGGCCTGCTGGCCGCCGTCACCGGGATCTTACTCGCGGCACGTCTGGGTTCAGGCAACGCCGGGGCGGCCAACGGCTTGGAATTTGACGTTATCGCGGCGGTGGTGGTGGGTGGCACGGCGCTGTCCGGTGGCCGAGGCTCGCTGCTTGGCACCCTACTCGGGGTTCTGGTTATCACGCTAATTGGCAATGGATTGGTGCTGCTGGGGATTAACTCCTTCTTCCAGCAAGTGGTGCGCGGCGTAATTATCGTCGTCGCCGTGCTGGCAAACATTCTCCTGACTCAGCGAAATAGTCGAGTTCGCTCGAAAAAATAATCTGCACCTTTGCGCCTTGCAAACAATCTTCGCGAGGCGTGATGGCAAAAAGAAAATGAACAATTTTCAAATTTACGGAGAGGAATAATATGAAAACCATGTTGGCGGCTTATTTACCGGGAAACTCTACTGCCGAATTAAGAGAAGTGGCGATCCCAACGCCAGGGATCGGACAGGTGTTAATTAAAATGAAATCGTCGGGAATTTGCGGCAGCGACGTTCATTATATTTATCACCAGCATCGGGCGACCGCCGCCGCACCGGACAAGCCCCTTTATCAGGGCTTTATTAATGGTCACGAACCTTGCGGCCAAATTGTCAGTCTGGGAGCCGGGTGCCGCCACTTCAAAGAGGCTGACCGCGTGCTGGTGTACCACATTTCCGGCTGTGGTTTCTGCCCCAACTGCCGCAAGGGTTTCCCTATCTCCTGCACCGGCGAGGGCAAGGCGGCCTACGGCTGGCAGCGCGATGGAGGGCATGCCGAATATCTTCTGGCGGAAGAGAAAGACCTGATTCACCTGCCGGACTCTCTGAGCTACGAAGATGGCTCATTCATCTCCTGCGGCGTCGGGACGGCCTATGAAGGCATCCTGCGCGGCAATGTCTCGGGTAGCGACAACGTGCTGGTCGTCGGACTTGGCCCGGTGGGCATGATGGCGATGATGCTGGCGAAAGGCCGGGGTGCCAAGCGCATCATCGGTGTTGATGTTCAGCCTGAGCGTCTGGCTACCGCCAAAAAGCTCGGCTTGATGGATCACGGCTTTTTAGCCAGCGGCGAAAGCCTTATCCCTTCCATCATTGAGCTGACGCGCGGCGGCGCGGATGTGGCGCTCGACTGCTCCGGCAATGCCCAAGGTCGCTTGCTGGCCTTGCAAGCGACCGCCGACTGGGGCCGCGTGGTGTACATCGGCGAAACCGGCAAAGTCGAATTTGAAGTCAGCGCCGACCTGATGCATCACCAACGGCAGATCATCGGCTCGTGGGTCACCAGCCTCTACAACATGGAAAAATGCTGTGGCGATTTGCATGACTGGAAAATGCGGCCGCAAAGCGCCATCACTCACCGCTTCACGCTGGAACAGGCGGGAGAGGCTTATGCGCTAATGGCCAGCGGTAAATGCGGCAAAGTCGTCATCAACTTTGCCAGCTAACCCTTCAAGGAGCGCGCTATGTCTGTGTTTACGCTAACCAATCCGCTGCTGTCTCTTAAGGTTTCTACTCATGGCGGCAGCATTCTGCAACTGGTGGCGCATCGCGACGGGGCAGATCTGCCTCTGCTGCGCCCGGCGAAAGTCTCTCCGGGTACGCCGCCGCTGCAATCGGGCTGTTTCCCGCTGGTGCCTTTTGGTAACCGGGTTAACGGCAACCAGTTTAAATTTAACGGCACGCGCTATCCGTTGAAGCCTAACACCGACTGGGATGCCCACTATCTGCACGGCGACGGTTGGTTACAGGAGTGGCGCTGCGCCGAGCATGATGATTGGCATCTGCTGCTGGAGTTTAGTCATCATCACGGGGCTTATCAGTACCGCGCAGTGCAGCGATTTGAGCTGGTGGATAATCAGCTCGAAGTGACACTCAGCGTCACCAATCTTAGCAAAGTGGCGATGCCCTTTGGGCTGGGCTGGCACCCCTATTTCCCTCTCGAAGAGGATACCCAGCTTCAAGCCAATGCAGCAGGATACTGGCTGGAGGAGGCGCAGTGGCTGGCGGGTGAACACCAGACTGACTTGCCCGAAGAGTTGAGTTTCACAACGGCAAAAAAACTGCCGCGCCGCTGGGTGAATAATGGTTTTTCGGGTTGGGATGGGCAAGCGAAAGTGATTTGGCCGAGCCGTCATCACCAGCTAAGCCTGTCTACTGAGCCTGCCTGCCCAGTCTATTTCGTTTTTGTCTCAGACCCTAAGTTTGATCGCGGCTACGACTTTGATTTCTTCTGTTTCGAGCCGATGAGCCACGCCGCCAATGGTCACAATATGGCTGATCTAGGGGGCTTAAAGGTGTTGGAGCCGCATGAAACTCTCAGCCAAAGCATGACGCTCACTTCTGAAACAGCCACGGACGAGGAGAAGCAATGATGAAAAACTCTACAACATTGAACATGTCTTATATCTGGATGATCTGTCTGGTTGCCGCCTGTGGCGGGCTGCTATTTGGCTATGACTGGGTGGTGATTGGCGGGGCGAAGCCTTTCTACGAGGCGTATTTCCACATTACCGATCCCGCTACCTCTGGCTGGGCCATGAGCTCGGCGCTGGTGGGTTGTATCGTCGGGGCCATGGTATCAGGCTGGCTGTCAGACCGTTTTGGCCGCCGACTGCCGCTAATCATTGCGGCAATTGCCTTTACGCTTTCAGCCGTGGGAACGGCACTGGCTAATGACTTCGACTGGTTTGTGTTTTGGCGCATTGTTGGCGGCGTCGGTATTGGTTTGGCTTCGGCCCTCGCGCCGGTCTATATCGCGGAGATAAGCCCTGCGGAGAAGCGCGGGCGCTTTGTGGCGATCAACCAGCTCACCATTGTTATCGGCGTGCTCGCCGCGCAGTTAGTCAATTTGATGATTGCCGAACCCGTAGTTTCGGCGGCGACACAGGCTGAAATCCTGCAAACCTGGAATGCGCAAATTGGCTGGCGTTATATGTTCGGCGCGGAAGGGGTTCCGGCGGTTCTGTTCCTGCTGCTGATGTTTGTGGTGCCGGAGTCCCCGCGCTGGTTGGCGAAAGCCAATCGCTATCCGCAGGCTGAAAAGGTGCTGCGCCGGATTGGCTCGGTGGAGTACGCCCAGCACACGCTGTCTGACATTCGCCACTCGCTGGGGTCGGAAAACCAGCAAGTGCCGCTGTCTGCCTTATGGCAACCGAAAGTTAGACCTATCGTGGTGATGGGCGTGGTGCTGGCGGCCTTCCAGCAGTGGTGCGGGATTAACGTCATCTTTAACTATGCGCAGGAGATCTTCGCCTCGGCGGGCTTCGACATCAACGACACGCTGAAATCCATCGTCGCCACCGGGCTGATTAACCTTATCTTTACGCTCTTGGCGCTGCCGCTGGTGGACCGTATTGGGCGTCGCCGCCTGATGCAGTACGGCGCGGCGGGTTTGACCATCATTTACGTGCTGATTGGCATGGCCTATTCCTTCGGCATTATGGGGCTGCCGGTCCTGCTGTTGGTGCTGGTCGCTATCGCCATTTACGCGGTTACGCTGGCACCGGTGACTTGGGTTTTGCTGTCAGAAATCTTCCCCAATCGGGTACGCGGCACGGCGATGGCAACCTGCACGCTGGCGCTGTGGGTTGCCTGTTTTGTCCTGACTTACACTTTCCCGCTGCTCAACGTGGCGCTGGGCGCGGCGGGGAGTTTCTTCCTGTATGGCGCAATTTGCCTTGCCGGATGGGCCTTTGTACAGATCAAGGTGCCTGAAACCAAAGGCGTTTCTTTGGAAATGTTGGAGCAACAGCTGGGGCAGAGTAAAGCCGAACGCGAGGCGACCAAGGCAACGGTCTGAACAACCTTGCTGTAAAAGCCGTTGGCGTAATGGCTCACGCGGTGCTTGGCCTTGGTTGGCAGAGCACCGCGTGAGATGCCGAATCTCTGTTATGTGGTATAATCTGCGATTCCATTCCTTCGGCTGATTAGGTCCGAAGGAGCGCCCGAACACCTTCAGCGAATCTCAGGTCGATGTCAGAAAATCAAAGCACCACAGTTCATTCAGCACCATTTTCCGCTCAACGCTTTTCCGTCGCGCCGATGCTCGACTGGACAGATCGTCATTGTCGCCATTTTCACCGGCTGATGACCAGCCAGACGCTGCTGTATACCGAAATGGTCACTACCGGCGCTATCATCCACGGTAAGGGCGATTATCTGGGATTTGGTGATGCCGAACATCCGGTGGCGTTACAGCTGGGTGGCAGTAATCCGGCTGATCTGGCGCACTGCGCCAAACTCGCCGAAGAGCGCGGCTATGATGAGATCAATCTGAACGTCGGTTGCCCGTCTGACCGCGTCCAAAACGGCATGTTCGGTGCCTGCCTGATGGCGCAAGCTTCGCTGGTGGCGGACTGCGTGAAAGCAATGCGCGACGTGGTGTCGATTCCGGTCACTGTCAAAACCCGCATCGGCATTGACGAGCAGGACAGCTACGAATTCCTCTGCGATTTCGTGTCCCAAGTGTCCGAAAACGGCAGCTGCGATACTTTTATTATTCATGCGCGTAAAGCCTGGCTGTCGGGCCTCAGCCCGAAAGAGAACCGTGAGATCCCGCCGCTGGATTACCCGCGTGTTTATCAGCTGAAAAAAGATTTTCCACACCTGACGATGGCGATTAACGGCGGTATCAAGACGCTGGAAGAGGCCAAAACTCATCTGCAGCACATGGACGGCGTGATGGTCGGGCGCGAAGCCTATCAAAATCCCGGTATGCTGCTGGACGTGGACCGCGAGCTGTTTGGCATTGATGCGCCACAGCGTACCGCACCGGATATTATCCGCGCCATGTATCCGTACATTGAAGCTGAGCTGTCCAAAGGTACCTATCTTGGGCATATGACCCGCCATATTCTGGGTATTTTCCAGAGCGTGCCGGGCGCGCGTCAGTGGCGTCGTCACCTCAGTGAAAATGCGCATAAACCGGGTGCGGGTGTTGATGTGGTCGAGCAGGCATTGCAACTCGTGACGCAGCCGCAAAAAGTGTTGAGTCAGGCCTGAACACTCTTGGTTAAATTCACTAAAAGTTAGTCATAATGACAATGTTGCCACCCAAGTGATTCTGCGGGTGGTGATAATTTTCAGTATTCTCATTGGGTTATTCAATTCGCTATTCTGGCACGTTTCTTGTAATACCTTCTATACCTCAGATGGCATTTGTCAGGCTGACTCCCTTTTCTCGCTGTTTGTAAGGAGCATGCGATGCTGGAAATTCTCTTTGTGCTTGGCTTTTTCTTTGTGCTGATGGTGACCGGTATTTCGTTGCTGGGGATGATTGCCGCGCTGATTGTGGCGTTTGCGTTGATGATGTTTGGTGGATTCTTGGTGATTGTTATAAAAATGTTACCATGGCTGGTTCTGGCCGTGGCCGTCGTCTGGATTTACCGTGCTTTCAACAAGCCTGAGCTGCCGCGCTATAAGGGGGGACGGTTGCCGTAAAGCCGGGCAGTGAAACGACTGACGATCTAATTGTCGAGTTATCAGCAGCCTGAACGCCCGCTAGAATGTAATCGTTGCAGATATAACTTTTACTTATGTGGCATCGATCACAGCTTGCGGCTTAAAGTGCGCTGAAATTTTATTAATCATATTTTTTAACATGACGGGCTGCTAGGATGGATTTTCGTTATTGGCTGCATGCCATCCCGAAAAGAATTCATCAAACCCATGAGACACAAAATAGTTGCTTAAGCGACATCGTCCGTGGATTTACCTGGCAGTACCCTACAGCAGTACCCGTCTTGAATCAGAGGTCGTCTGAGACAGACAATATAAAAGGGCTTCCATAAATGGAGGCCCTTTTTGCATCCCCTTCGTACTTGTCACCTCTGCGGCGTTAGCTACGTTCAGTTGCCCGAATCAGTTATTGATGTAAGTTCATCGGGCTCTTCACTGGCTGCCTTGCTGAGGCACCAATTACTTTGGGATACAGCCTTCGTCGATCTCTTACTGACCCGGTATCAGCAGGCTCGAACCCTGAGTGGAGCGGCTCTCCAACGTTTCATGAGCGCGTCTGGCTTCTGAAAGCGGGAATTTTTGCGCCTCGCTGACGTCCACTTTGATAGCGCCGCTGGCGATCATCGAGAACAGCTCATCGCTGGCGGTTTTCAGCTCTTCACGCGTGGTGACGTAGCCATTTAGCGACGGTCGGGTGACAAATAGCGAACCCTTCTTGTTGAGTATGGCCAGATCGACATCTTTCACGGGACCGGAGGCGTTACCGAAACTGACCAGCAATCCGCGTGGTTTCAGGCTGTCGAGGGAGCGTTCAAAGGTATCTTTACCCACCGAATCATACACCACCCCGACTTTTTCGCCGCCGGTCAGCGCTTTGACGCGCGCGACAATATCCTCTTTCTGATAGTTAATGGTCGCCCAAGCCCCGGCCTGTTTGGCGCGTTCGGCTTTCTCGTCAGAACCGACGGTGCCGATCAGATTTGCGCCCAGCGCTTTGGCCCACTGGCAGGCAATCAGCCCGACACCGCCGGCCGCGGCGTGGAACAGGAAGGTTTCGCCGGCCTTCACGTTATGTGTTAAACGCAGCAGATAGTAGACGGTCAGGCCCTTCAGGAAGGAGGCAGCAGCCTGCTCAAAGCTGATGGCATCGGGCAGCAGGGCGATTTTCTCCTGCGGCACGTTGTGAATGTCACTGTACGCGCCCAGCGCCGACTGCGCATACACCACGCGATCCCCGACTTTAATGCCGGTGACATTGCTGCCAATTTTACTCACCACACCCGCTGCTTCGGTACCTAATCCGGACGGCAGTGAGGCCGTCGGATACAGGCCGCTGCGCATATAGGTATCGATATAATTGATCCCTATCGCTTTGTTCTCGACCTGCACTTCGCCAGCGGCGGGGTCCTGCGGATAAAAATCGACATACTGCAAAACTTCAGGGCCGCCGGTGGCGGAAAACTCAATGCGCTTAGCCATGCTTTTTCCTCGTGATGGAGTCTGATTTCAACCCTAGGCTAAATAGCCGGGACAATCCAGATTTTAGGCACAGGGGGTTAATACCCTTTTGAAATGACTCAGCACAACCTATACTAACGCGCGAGTTGAGCGTCCGTTTTTCGAAAGCCAGGCGCTCACAAAATAGGCACTTAGAGCAGGATGTAACCCACAGATGGCAGCAAAAAAACCGACCAATCAACAGAACGAAAACCGCGACCGCCAGATGGAAGGCCTCAAGCTTCCGCCGCATTCGCTGGAAGCTGAGCAATCCGTTCTGGGTGGGCTGATGCTGGACAACGAACGTTGGGATAATGTAGCGGAACGCGTGGTCAGTAATGACTTCTTCAGCCGTCCGCATCGCCTGATTTTCACCGAAATGCAGCGCCTGCTGGAAATGAGCAAGCCTATCGATCTCATTACGCTTTCAGAATCACTGGAGCAGAAAGGCGATTTAGACTCGGTCGGCGGATTTGCCTATCTGGCAGAATTATCGAAAAACACGCCAAGTGCGGCGAACATCGGCGCTTACGCAGATATCGTGCGTGAACGTGCCGTTGTGCGTGAGATGATCTCCGTCGCCAATGAAATTGCTGATGCCGGTTATGATCCACAGGGCCGCAGCAGTGAAGACCTGCTGGATCTGGCCGAATCCCGCGTATTTCAGATTGCTGAAAGCCGGGCCAGTAAAGATGAAGGCCCAAAAAGCATCGACCGCATTTTAGAAAGTACGGTTTCCAGAATTGAAGAGTTGTTCCAGCGGCCACATGACGGCGTGACAGGCGTGGATACCGGCTATGCCGATCTCAACAAGAAAACCGCGGGCCTGCAAAAATCTGACCTCATCATTGTGGCGGCACGTCCATCCATGGGTAAAACCACTTTTGCGATGAACTTGTGTGAAAACGCCGCCATGATGCAGGAAAAACCGGTGCTGATTTTCAGCCTGGAAATGCCCGGCGACCAAATCATGATGCGTATGCTGGCGTCGATGTCGCGTGTGGATCAGACCAAAATCCGTACCGGCCAACTCGATGACGAAGACTGGGCGCGTATCTCCAGCACCATGGGTATCCTGCTGGAAAAACGGAACATGTATATCGACGACTCCTCCGGTCTGACGCCAACCGAAGTCCGTTCGCGTGCGCGACGCATCTTCCGTGAACACGGCGGCCTGAGCCTGATCATGATTGACTACCTTCAACTGATGCGTGTTCCGTCCTTGTCCGACAACCGTACGCTGGAAATCGCCGAGATCTCCCGCTCGCTGAAAGCCCTGGCCAAAGAGTTACAGGTGCCGGTGGTGGCGCTGTCGCAGCTTAACCGAAGCCTGGAGCAGCGTGCCGATAAGCGCCCGGTGAACTCCGACTTGCGTGAATCTGGCTCGATCGAGCAGGATGCCGACTTGATCATGTTCATCTATCGTGACGAGGTTTATCACGATAACAGTGAAGAAAAAGGCATTGCGCAGATCATCCTTGGTAAGCAGCGTAACGGTCCAATCGGTACCGTGCGCTTGACGTTTAATGGCCAATTTTCCCGCTTTGATAACTATGGCGGTCCGCAATACGACGAAGACTGATAGTGCGGGGCTAGCTTACTGGCCACTTTGAACCCATCTGGCGCGGAAAAATCCTCACGTACTTTGTGTAGGCTCCGGTTTTTCCACACCCTCTGTGTCCAAATTGCCTGCGACGCTGACGCCCCTTTAGTCTGCTAAAACAAAACCCCAATAAAACATTCATTTAAGGAATAAAAATGAAAGCGGCTACGGCTGTCATTGATTGCCGCGCTCTGCGACATAATCTGCAACGGGTGCGGCATTTTGCGCCGCAAAGTCGTGTGATGGCGGTGCTAAAAGCCAATGCCTACGGACACGGCTTGCTCGATGCGGCCCACGCGTTGCAGGATGCAGATTGTTATGGTGTTGCCCGTCTGAGCGAAGCGCTGGCGCTGCGTGCTGGTGGTGTGGTGAAGCCGATTGTGTTGCTCGAAGGTTTTTTCAGCGCTGAAGATTTACCGCAGGTGGTGGCGCATGGGCTGGATACCGCGCTGCACAGCGTCGAACAGTTGGAAGCCCTTGAACAGGCAACCCTGCCTAAACCGTTGAGCGTCTGGATGAAACTGGACACCGGCATGCATCGTTTAGGCGTGCATCCGGCTGAAGCGGAGGCGTTTTATCAGCGTCTGTGCGCCTGCCCTAACGTGCAGCAGCCGGTGAATATCATGAGCCATTTCGCCCGTGCCGATGAGCCCGAGTCTGACGCCACGCCAAACCAGCTGCGCGTTTTCCAGCAATTTGCGCAGGGCAAACCGGGGCTAAAGTCTATTGCGGCGTCGGGGGGCATCTTGTTATGGCCCGAGTCGCATCTGGACCTGGTTCGCCCCGGCATTATTTTGTATGGTGTTTCGCCGCTCGATTATGCCGATGCCGCGCATTTCGGGTTGAAACCGGCCATGACCCTGACCTCCAGCCTGATTGCGGTGCGTGACCATGTCGTCGGAGAGCCCGTCGGCTACGGCGGGACCTGGCGAAGTGAGCGTGCAACCCGTCTGGGCGTGATTGCGATGGGCTATGGCGACGGTTATCCGCGCAGTGCCCCGAGTGGTACGCCGGTGCTGGTCAATGGCCGCATCGTGCCGATTGTTGGGCGCGTGTCGATGGACATGATTTCAGTCGATTTAGGCCCCGATGCTCGTGATGCCGTGGGAGACGAAGTGATCTTCTGGGGTGAAGAATTACCGGTCGAACAGGTTTCTGCCGCGACCGGCATCAGCCAGTATGAGTTGATCACCCAGCTGAGTTCACGCGTTGTCCGCGTGTATTTAGGCGCGTAATTTCTACTTCTTCACGGCCAGCCACTGGCTGACCAGATTCTGATAATCGCCGGTGGCTTTGCTCAGGTGTAGCCACTGGTCGACATACATCTTCCAGCTCACGTCATCACGCGGCAGCATGTAGGCTTTCTCGCCATATTGCAGCGGCTTCTTCGGGTTTACCGCACAGAGTTTTGGGTAATGTTTCTGCTGGAACAGCGCCTCGGACGCGTCGGTTATCATCACGTCGGCTTTGTTATCTACCAGTTGCTGGAAAATGGTCACGTTGTCATGCAGCGCCAGTTGGGCATCAGGCAGATGGCTGTGAACGAAGGCTTCATTGGTGCCGCCAGCCGGTTCAATCAGACGCACCTTCTTCGAATTGAGCTGCTCAACGGTCTGGTATTTACGTACATCTTCGCAGCGCACCAGCGGAATTTTGCCATCCTGATCCAGCGTGTTAGCGAACCAGGCTTTTTGCTGGCGTGCCAGGGTTACGGATATCCCACCCATGGCGATATCGCATTTATTCGACGTCATATCCGCCATCATGCTTTTCCAGGTGGTCGGCACCCAGTTGACCTTCACACCAAGGCTGGCCGCCAGAGATTGTGCCATAGCAATGTCGATACCTTCGTACTGCCCCTCTTTGTTCAAGAAAGTGTAGGGCTTGTAGTCGCCGGTGGTGCAGACGTTAATCGACCCTTTTTGTAGCACGCGATCCAGATGCGAGGGTGTGCCTTCTGCGTGAGCGGTCAGCGTACCAGTAGCCAGTAACGTCAGGATCATTAGCGTTTTCTTCATGAGGATTTTCCTTGATAGCGGTCAGTAGGGCAGGCGTCATGCACCTTTATTTATAATTTTCTCAGTATATTGAAAAATCTGCATAAGTCGGCGTGATATTTGTGGAGATTAAGCCTTCGCAAAATCACAACATTGTTGTCATCTTTTTTAACGAACTTTGATAGTCTGTGAAATCGTGTTGATTACCCACCGAACAATACCTGCGCCAGTTCTTGAGCGGTATTCAGAAATTAAACCAGGAGATTTATACCGTGTTCCAACATGTCGATGCCTATGCCGGTGACCCGATCCTGTCGCTGATGGACAGTTTCAAAAACGACCCAAGAGAGAAGAAGGTTAATCTGAGCATCGGTCTGTATTACGACGAGCACGGTATTATCCCGCAGCTGGCTTGCGTCGAAGCGGCTGAGAATCAGCTCAACGCGCAACCGCAAACCGCGTCGGTTTATCTGCCGATGGACGGTCTGCCGGCTTATCGCAGCGCAATTCAGACGCTGTTATTCGGCGCTGAACATCCGGCCTTGCAGCAGGGCTGTATTGCTACCATTCAAACCGTTGGCGGTTCCGGCGCGCTGAAAGTGGGTGCTGATTTCCTGAAAACCTACTTCCCGAATTCCGAAGTGTGGGTGAGCGATCCAACCTGGGAAAACCACGTGGCTATTTTTGGCGGCGCCGGTTTCAGGGTTCATACTTACCCGTATTTTGACCCGCAAAGCCTGGGCGTTAATTTTGCCGGGATGCTCGACACCCTGAAAACTCTGCCAGCGCAAAGTATCGTTCTGCTGCACCCGTGCTGCCACAACCCGACGGGTTCTGACCTGACGCCAGCCCAGTGGGACCAGGTGATTGACGTCGCTAAACAGCGCGGCTTAATTCCGTTCCTCGACATTGCCTATCAGGGCTTTGGCGCGGGTATTGATGACGATGCCTACGCGATTCGCGCCATGGCTGCAGCGGGCGTGACCTGTTTCGTCAGCAACTCTTTCTCGAAGATCTTCTCGCTCTACGGTGAGCGCGTTGGCGGTCTGTCCGTCGTTTGCGAAAACAGCGAAGCGGCGGGTCGCGTGCTCGGTCAGTTGAAAGCCACCGTGCGCCGTAACTACTCCAGCCCACCGAATTTCGGTGCGCAGGTGGTGGCGAAAGTGCTGGGCGATGCGCGGCTGAAAGCCGAATGGCTGGATGAAGTGGAAGGCATGCGTGTACGTATTTTGGAAATGCGTCAGACGCTGGTGAACAGCCTGAAAGTGGCGCTCCCAGGCCGCAACTTTGACTACCTGCTGCAACAGCGTGGGATGTTCAGCTACACCGGTTTCAGCGTGGCGCAGGTTGACCGCCTGCGTGAAGAGTTTGGCGTGTACCTGATCGCCAGCGGCCGCGTCTGTATGGCAGGCCTGAATCACCACAATGTTAAACAGGTTGCTGAGGCGTTTGCCTCCGTCCAATAATCGCCCGTCATACTTCGCGCTGCAGATGCGTTGGTTGCGCTTATTCACCCCCGGTCACATGGTACGGCCCTGCTCACGGGAATTCGTGAGCTTACCGCCTGCCTGCAACGTGAATTATTTAGGGAAATATTTATATGTGAAGGGCCGACTGTCATGTCGGCCCTTTTTTTTGGCTGCTATCCTTAACAGGCAACAGAACTGACGGGAGGAATTATGTGGCACCAGCAGATTTTCAGGCTCGGCGCAAAGTCACGCGGTTTTCATTTGGTTACTGACGAAGTGGTGAGCCAGATCCAGCGGCTGCACGAGGTTCAGACCGGTTTGCTGCATCTGTTTATCCAACACACCTCAGCCTCGCTGACGCTCAATGAGAACTGCGACTCCACGGTGCGATACGACATGGAGCAACATTTCATGCGCAGCGTGCCGGAAAATGCGCCCTATGAGCATGATTACGAAGGCCGGGATGACATGCCGGGTCACATTAAAGCTTCGCTTTTAGGGGCATCATTAATGCTGCCTGTTTCAAAGGGCAAACTGGTGTTAGGCACCTGGCAAGGTATCTGGCTGGGCGAACACCGGATCGACGGCGGAGAGCGCCGGATCGTCGCAACCTTGCAAGGGGACGTTGAAATATGACCAGTACGGAACTGCTTGAATACTGCCTGGCCAAGCCCGGCGCGGATCAAACGCTGAATACGCAGCGCGGCGCCAACCAGATCAAAGTGGCGGATGTGATGTTCGCCATGTTGTGCGAATGCAATGGGCGTGAAGCCATCTCGCTTAAAACCAGCGCGGAGCTGGCTGACGAGTTGCGCGCCAAACACAGCTGCATTATTCCCGGCGATCATCTGAACAAGGCGCACTGGAATACCATTTATCTCGACGGTGAATTGCCAGACTCGCAGTTCTATTACCTGATCGACAGTTCTTATCAGCTGGTGGTGTCATCCTTGCCGGAAGCGGCGCGCCACGGGCTCGGCGTTTAACGACTCACCACACCCCCGTCGCCAGTGTTGCAGGCGAATAGTGTACATGACGACCGCGCCACGGCAGTGCTGCGCGAAAACGCCATGCGCGGGTGAGTTCCACGCACCAGTAGCGCTCTGCGCCTGCTGGCCCTGGCAGTGCGTCAGGCTGCCAGAGGATCACCGTGGTCCCCTGCAGATGCAAAATATCGCCCCTGTCGAAATCGGGAAACAGCAGGGCTGCACGCGGCTGTGCCAGTAAATTCCCCAGCGTGTTCATGTAGTTATTGCCGGTGAAATCCGGAATCCATAACCGGTTGCCATCAAGGTGCACAAACCCGGGCTGTCCGCCACGGTGCGAAACATCCGCGCCGCCCTGAGGTGTGTCGCTATGCGCGTGGGTGGCAACAAAAAAGGTATCGGCGTTGGCGATAAGTTTGCGCGCATCACCCTCTAATGACGTCAGATCTTCCCTGACCGGCTGCGGATTTTGTTGTACGCAATCCACCAGGTCGCGGGTTTGAATATACTTCGGGCAGTTACCAAAGCTTTGATCGACCTCGATCTCAATGCGGTTTTTATCCATACGCCCGATCCTGCCGTTGGCGCGGTTACGCCGCCGGTTGGAAAAGTCGATCCCCAGCAAGCCAATCTCTTTACCTGATGTCATGGACGCCAGCGCCGGATCGTCCTGTCTGCGCGGCGCGTTAATGCGTAAATGCATGGCATCGGGCGAGCTGATAAACCCGCGCGGACCGGTCAGCAGCGTCGCCACTGGCCAGCCATTTTCATCAATAGTTGAAGCCAGCACATAAGGTAATCCGGCAAAAAACTCGCGGTGCTGTTCCGGCATCGCGGAGCGGATTGGGGCGCTGGCAATCTCAAATCCTGCCAGTGCTTGTGCACGACGTTCGTCAGCATGAAAAACATCGGGTGGGAAAACCGTATCGCTCATGGCGGTCTCCGAGGGGGCAAAACGCTATTGCGTTGCAGCGGGCAACGGCAGCTCAGGCTGGGGTTGATAACCGGGTAGAGTGGCGATCCGCGCCAGCCACTCACGGATGGCCGGATAGGGCTCAAGTGAGATCCCGCCTTCCGGCGCGGTGCGCACATAGCTGCTACAGGCCAGATCGGCGATGGTCACCCGGCCGGTGGCCAGAAAATCATGCTGGCTCAGGTGCTGCTCGAGGTGCGGCAAAAAGCGGCGGGCAATGGCGACTGCTGTTTCATAATTTTCCGGCGCTTTAAACTGTGCGACCATCCGCGCCGACGCTACGCCGTAGCGGATCTCCCCGGCGGCTTTCGACAGCCACTGCTGTACCTGCGCGGCCTGCATGGCATCGTCAGGCAACCAGTGGCTGCCTGGCGCGTAACGCTTCGCCAGATAGACCAGAATGGCGTTGCTGTCGGTTAGCACCAGGTCGCCATCGACCAGTACCGGAATTTGTGCCATCGGGCTGAGCTGCTGGAATGCGGCGGTCTGACGCACGCTGGCGGGTGCCTCTTTAGCTTCAAACGACAGGTTTAACATATTGAGTAGCAGAACGACGCGGTGGCAGTGCCCGGAAAGCGGGGTGCCATAGAGTTGAATCGGGGGCATGGTTTTTCTCCTGAGTGGGCTATAGCGTCAGATTACTCTTGCATCAAACGAAGCGAATCCGTAAAGATTGAAATTGACTGTTTCATCTTGTGGAAGAATCTATGGATCGTCTGGATGAGTTAGAGATTTTCGTCGCCGTTCTGCACTACGGCAGCCTGGCGGAGGCGGCGCGGCGTACCCGGCGTTCGGCCCCTGCCATCACGCGTGCGATTGCCTCGCTCGAACAGCGCTTTGGCGCACGTCTGGTTGAACGCACCACGCGACGGCTGGCGGCAACGGAGGCCGGTGCGCGGCTGGCAGAGCGTGCGCAGGTGTTGCTCGGCCATTATCAGGAAGCGCTGCTTGATACCACTGAAACCCAGCTCAGTGGTCTGTTGCGCGTCACGGCACCGGTGCAGTTTGGCCGCAAACACGTCGCGCCGCTGGTGATGGAGTTCCTGCGGCTGCATCCGGACATGCAAATTGAGATGGTGCTCAATGACCGCAATCTGGAGCTGATCGACGAAGGTCTGGATCTTGCGGTGCGCATCGGGCATCTGGAAGATTCCGGCAAAGTGGCGCGTAAAGTCGGCGAAGTGACCCGTATGCTGGTCGCCAGCCCGGCTTACCTGCAACAACATAGCTGCCCGCAACAACCGGCAGAACTGGCGCAGCATCAGACCATCGTCGGCACCTTGAAATCCCCGCGTAACGAGTGGCGTTTTGGCCCAAATGAGGACGGCCTGCGGGTGAAACTCTCACCGCGTTTGTTGTTCAACGAAGTGGAATCGCAGTTGCTGGCGGTGCGTAACGGTCATGGCATTGCACGCCTGCTGAGTTATCAGGTGGCCGACGATCTGGTGGCCGGAACTCTGGTCAGGCTGTTGCCGGACGCCGAGCCGCTACCGATGCCGGTCCAGTTGGTGGTGCAAAATATTCAACGTATCCCGAAAAAAGTCAGAACCTTCTGGGACTTTGCAGCCGAAAGATTGGGGCAGCTGTCGCAGATTCATCCTGTATAACCCGCCATTATCAGAAAAGAGCCGGGTTGATGCGCAATCCGTCTGACTGAGGAGAAAGGAATGAACCGTTCTGTGCTCAACCGTGCCACGTTATTGATTCTGTCGTTATCTGCCCCTCTTCCGCTGTTGGCCGTCACGGCGCAAAGCCTGCCGGTGCAACCGGACCCGGCGCAGATTGCCAACCAGTTTCTGACTGCCGTTAACCCGGATAAAACCATCACTTTCAGGCTGTATGCCCCGGCGGCGAAGCAGGTGGATGTAGTGACGGGAGCCACGTTGGAAAGCTATGTTCCTCATGCGATGACCAAAGATGATAAAGGCGTCTGGCGTTTTACTTCTTCTGCTATGCAGCCCGATCTGTATGAATATTTCTTTAACGTTGATGGCTTCCGTTCGATTGATACCGGCAGCGCCATGGCGAAACCTCAGCGGCAGGTGAACACCAGCCAGATTCTGGTGCCGGGCAGCGTGCTGGATGTCAAAGCGGTGCCGCATGGCGAAGTGCGGGCTATTACGTACCACAGCCATGCGCTGAATGCCGAACGGCAGCTCTACGTCTGGACACCGCCGGGCTACAGCGATGCGTCCCAACCGCTGCCGGTGCTCTATTTCTACCATGGCTTTGGCGATACCGGCCGTTCGGCGCTCGATCAGGGGCGCATACCTCAAATCATGGACAACTTGTTGGCGGAGCAAAAGATCATCCCGATGCTGGTGGTGATCCCTGATACCGAAACCGATGCTAAAGGCGCAGTACCGGAAGATTTTGTGCCAAAAAATCGCCGCAAAGAGTTTTACCCGGCCAATGCGGCAGCGGCTGACCGCGAGCTGACGCAGGATATTATTCCGCTGGTGTCAAAAACGTTTCGCGTGCGTGATGATGCTGGCAGCCGCGCGTTGGCTGGGCTGTCACAGGGCGGTTATCAGACGCTGGTCTCCGGCATGACGCATCTGGATAAGTTCGGCTGGCTGGGTGCATTCAGCGGTGTCAGCACCACCAGCGTGCCGAATGAGCAGGTGGCAAAACGTCTGGAGGACCCGGCCAAAATCAATGCCCAACTGAAGAACTTCACGATTGCAGTGGGGGAGAACGATCAGGTTACCGGCAAAGACGTGGCGGGCCTAAAAGCCCTGCTTGAGCAGAAAAAGATTAAGTTCGACTATCAGGTTTATCCGGGGTTGGGCCATGAAATGGACGTCTGGCGTCCGGCTTATATTCAGTTTGTGCAGAAATTATTTAAGTAAGCACTAAACAAAAACGCCACCCGAAGGTGGCGTTTTGTATGGCAGAAACCAAAGCATTACGCGGACTTCTTAGCCTTCTGCTTATGGTGCTCAAGCAAAGGTTTCAGGAAGCGTGCGGTGTGTGACTCTTTGCACTCGGCCACGGTTTCCGGCGTACCGGACACCAGGATCTCACCGCCGCCGCTGCCGCCTTCCGGCCCCAGATCGACAATCCAGTCCGCGGTTTTAATCACGTCCAGATTATGCTCAATCACCACAATAGTGTTGCCCTGATCGCGTAACTGATGCAGGACTGCCAGCAGTTGCTGAATATCGGCAAAGTGCAGGCCAGTGGTCGGCTCATCAAGAATATAGAGTGTCTGACCGGTGCCGCGTTTGGACAGCTCACGCGCCAGTTTCACACGCTGCGCTTCACCACCAGAGAGCGTGGTCGCCGACTGACCGAGACAGATGTAGGTCAGGCCGACGTCCATCAGGGTTTGCAGCTTGCGCGCCAGCGCAGGGACGGCATCGAAGAAATCACGGGCCTCTTCAATGGTCATTTCCAGCACTTCGTGAATGCTTTTGCCCTTGTATTTAATTTCCAGCGTTTCGCGGTTGTAGCGTTTGCCACGGCACTGATCGCACGGCACGTAGATATCCGGCAGGAAGTGCATTTCGACTTTGATCACACCGTCGCCCTGACAGGCCTCGCAGCGCCCACCTTTGACGTTAAAGCTGAAACGCCCCGGATTGTAGCCACGCGCACGGGATTCCGGCACACCGGCAAACAGTTCGCGCACCGGCGTGAAAATACCGGTGTAGGTCGCCGGGTTGGAACGCGGTGTACGGCCAATCGGGCTTTGGTCGATGTCGATGACTTTATCGAAATGCGCCAGACCGTCGATTTCGCGATAAGGGGCCGCTTCGGCCAGCGTCGCGCCGTTCAGCTCACGCTGTGCCAGCGGGAACAGCGTGTCGTTAATCAGCGTCGATTTACCCGAGCCGGACACGCCGGTGATACAGGTAAACAAGCCTACCGGCAGGGTCAGGGTGACATCTTTCAGGTTGTTGCCCTTAGCACCTGAAAGTTTCAGTACTTTGGTCGGATCCGCCGGTACGCGCTGTTCGGGCAGAGCAATCTCACGTTTGCCACTGAGGAACTGACCGGTGAGCGACTCAGGCACTGCCATAATGTCTTCAACTGAACCTTCGGCGACCACTTCACCGCCGTGCACACCGGCACCGGGGCCGATATCAATCACGTGGTCAGCGGCGCGGATGGCGTCTTCGTCATGCTCAACCACGATCACCGTGTTGCCGAGATCCCGCAGGTGAATCAGGGTTTCCAGCAGGCGTTCGTTGTCGCGCTGATGCAGACCAATGGACGGTTCATCGAGTACGTACATTACGCCCACCAGCCCGGCACCAATCTGGCTTGCCAGACGGATACGCTGCGCTTCACCGCCAGAGAGGGTTTCTGCCGAACGTGAGAGCGACAGGTAATTCAGGCCAACGTTAACCAAAAACTTCAGGCGGTCGCCGATCTCTTTCATCACTTTTTCAGCGATCTGCGCGCGCTGGCCGGTCAGCTTCATGTTGCGGAAGAACTCCAGCGCGTGGCCGATGCTGTAATCCGAAATCTCGGGCAGCGTGGTCTCTTCAACAAACACGTTGCGCGCTTCTTCGCGCAGACGCGTGCCTTTACAGGAAGAGCAGGAGCGGTTGCTGATGTACTTCGACAGCTCTTCACGCACGGCGCTTGATTCTGTCTCTTTGTAACGGCGCTCCATGTTGTGCAGCACGCCTTCAAAGGGGTGACGGCGAATCGAGGTATCACCGCGATCGTTGATGTATTTAAATTCGATGGTGTCTTTGCCGGAGCCTTGCAGGATGGCATGTTTCACGTCACTGCTCAGTTCACTGTAAGGCGCTTCTACGTCGAATTTATAGTGCTCGCCCAGTGAGCGCAGCATCTGGAAATAGTAGAAATTACGGCGATCCCAGCCACGGATTGCGCCACCTGCCAGCGACAGCTCGGGGTTTTGCACCACACGTTCCGGATCGAAGAACTGCTGCACGCCCAGACCGTCACAGGTCGGGCAGGCGCCGGCCGGGTTGTTGAACGAGAACATGCGGGGTTCCAGTTCACTCATGCTGTAGCCACAAATCGGACAAGCGAAGTTGGCGGAGAACAGCATTTCGGGCGCTTTCGGATCATCCATGTCGGCGACTACGGCGGTACCGCCGGAGAGTTCGAGCGCCGTTTCAAACGATTCCGCCAGACGCTGCGCAATGTCATCGCGGACTTTAAAGCGATCTACCACCACTTCGATAGTGTGCTTTTTCTGCAACTCCAGCTTCGGCGGATCGGACAGATCGCAGACTTCACCGTCGATACGCGCACGGATATATCCCTGTGCCGCCAAATTCTCCAGCGTCTTAGTATGCTCACCTTTACGATCTTTAATGATCGTTGCCAGCAGCATCAGGCGCTGGCCTTCAGGCTGTGCGAGCACGTTATCGACCATCTGGCTGACGGTCTGCGCCGACAGCGGCACGTTATGATCCGGGCAGCGCGGCTCACCCACGCGGGCAAACAGCAGGCGCAGGTAGTCGTGGATTTCAGTAATGGTACCCACGGTTGAACGCGGGTTATGCGACGTCGATTTCTGCTCAATCGAGATCGCCGGAGAGAGACCTTCGATATGGTCGACGTCCGGTTTTTCCATTAAGGATAAAAATTGGCGGGCATAAGCAGACAGCGACTCAACGTAACGGCGCTGGCCCTCTGCATACAGGGTGTCAAACGCCAGTGAAGATTTGCCTGAACCCGATAGGCCGGTGACAACAATCAGTTTGTCGCGCGGGATAATCAGGTTGATATTCTTGAGATTATGGGTACGTGCGCCCCGAACTTCGATCTTATCCATTCATCATTCCCGGATTAACTTGATAGCTCACCGTGCCGGCGACCGCCGGTAAATCTGACATTGCTGCGGTCAACGAATCGGGCACAGAGAAGAACGTAACGCGCAATTATGACACAAATCACAGTCTATGCCACCTCAAAACCTGAATGTATATCCAGTACTCGATGTAACAGTGGATGCTTTGCTGAACAATCTGGAAAGAATGTCGCAGCGAATTACATCCGTGGTACGGAGGCGACGTTTTGTGGTTATAATGACGCGAAGTGAGTCCCTCACACCCCAAACTGTGGTTTCAACCACGACATACATCATCAGGAGAATCCACATGGCCAGCAGAGGCGTAAACAAAGTCATTCTCGTCGGTAACCTGGGTCAAGACCCGGAAGTCCGCTACATGCCTAACGGCGGCGCCGTTGCTAACATTACTCTGGCAACGTCTGAAAGTTGGCGTGATAAAGCCACCGGCGAACAGAAAGAGAAAACGGAATGGCACCGTGTTGTGCTGTTCGGCAAGCTGGCAGAAGTGGCGGGTGAATACCTGCGTAAAGGCTCTCAGGTTTATATCGAAGGCGCATTGCAGACCCGTAAATGGACCGATCAGGCTGGCGTTGAAAAATACACCACCGAAGTGGTTGTTAACGTTGGCGGCACCATGCAGATGCTCGGCGGTCGTGCCGGCGGCGGCGCACCAGCAGGTGGCGGTCAGGCTTCAGGTGGCCAGGATTCACAGGGCGGTTGGGGCCAACCTCAGCAGCCACAAGGCGGCAACCAGTTCAGTGGTGGTCAGCAATCCCGTCCTGCTCCACAGCAGAACAAGGCTCCTGCGCAAAGCAATGAACCACCAATGGATTTCGACGACGATATCCCGTTCTGATGGTTCGCCTTCGGGCATCCATGTCAGAAAAACAAAAAGCCCCGAATGGGGCTTTTTAACGTCTGGAGACGGCGTTCCACCGCTCACATCTCGAACTTAGCCCCTTTCACCACAATCTCCCCGAACTGCAGGTGGTGCATAAATTCGCGCAGGATTAGCAGGGTGGCAGCGAAGTCGTTGCCATCAGGAATGCCTTCAAAGCTTGCCGGGCGGCCGCTGATCACCAGCGCCAGCCGGTCGAACATGTGTTCGACGGCATCGACGGAGAGCCGCATCTCTTCGTTTTCTGCCACGCCTGCCAGACGTGCGATAGCGCGGATATCATTGTCGGTACTGGTCAGTTTGCCATTGGAGGGAATGTCATGCCGGACGCGCATGATTTCATCTTCGACGGCCATGATCGCATTTTCCATCTCATCCGGCGTCGGTGGCGTATGGCGGAAATAGCCCAGCGATGTCAGCTGCGAACCCAGCGTTAACCGCAACGCCGCCACGTCGCCGTTCTCCTGATGCACAGTGATATCGGTCTGTTCACTGCCAATATGTAATGCAACGGTTGAAGAGGTCATAGTCACCTTTGTTTTTTAAGCGTACTGAGCTTCACCATTGCCGAAGGACCAGTTCTCTTTCGCCACTTCGACCAGACTAATAAATACGTCCTCCAGTCGCATGCCGGTTTTCTCGTGCAGACCGTACGCGATGGCGTGATAGAAGGCTTTTTTCATCTCCAACGTGCGCCCGCTGTTAAGCGTCACCTGCACCACGATGCAGTTCTGGGTACGCTCTATTCCGAGGTAATCAGGGGAGATCATCATCTCCTCGGGGGTATGCTCGGTGATGACAATAAAACGATCGTTTTCCGGCACATTCAGGTGGCTTCTCATGGCGTTATAAATCACGTCACCGATGGCTTTGCGGAACGTTTCGGGTTTACCTTCAATCATATCAACACGAACGAATGGCATGGGATGTCCTTAAAAGAGTGCTTAATCAATGCGAAGGCGGGCGTGCCTTATAGGTTATGCACGGCCCTCAGGTATGAACAGTTCCGATGCTAAAGTCTAGCTGAATTTTACCCGCCCTCATCTTGCGACTCAGTTCAGCACTTTTTCGGTTTTGCGAAATATTCCCAGCCAGCCTGGTCTGGCGAACATCACCAGATTACCCAGCAGGATCATTCCCAGACCTATCACCGCATTAATGTGCCATTGATAGCCTTCGCCGAAGGTTGAGACAGTCAGCGCCACCAGCGGGAACAGCAGCGTGCTGTAAGCCGCCTGACTGGCACCGATTCGTCCGACCAGACTGAAATAAATGCCGAAAGCTAGTACAGAGCCGAAGACTGACAGATAGACCAGTGAGCCGAGATATTGCGGCGTCAGGTCGATGGCGAACGACTCACCCTGCGAGAATGCCAGCGCGCCGATAACCGCTGTGCCGTAGAACATGGCGTAGGTATTGGTGGAGAAGACATCCAGCCCGCGCTTTTTGTGGCGTGTGCTGAGCATATTGCCCAAAGAGAAACCGAAGGTGCCAAGCAGGCTAAGACCGATACCTTTAAGCAGTTCCGGGGCAATCTGCGACGCCGTTAGGTCATGCCAGAACAGTGTAACAATGCCTACCAATCCAAGCAGCGCGGCGGGAATAAATGTCGGACTCAGTTTCTGGCGGAAGAACAGCATGCCGTTGACGGCGTTAAACAGCACCGACATTGAGAAAATTACGGACTCCAACCCGGTGTTGATATAGGCCGCAGCATGGTAGAAACAGTAGAAGTTAAAGCTGAACACGCAACATCCCTGCAGAATGCAAAACAGGTGGTCACGCAGCGCCAGGCGGCGCAGACGGCCCGTGGCCAACAGCGCGACAAGCATGATCACGGCTGCCAGCAGGAAGCGATAAAAAATGGAGACGGTGGCAGGCACGTCGCCCTGTTGCAGATAAATAGCAAACCAGGTGGTGCCCCAAATCAGAATCACAGAAATATATAGCAGCGCGTTCATGGCATTACTCGATGAAAGAAAACAACAGGTTGGGCGGGAGTATCCCTAGAATCGCCTTCTGTTGCTGTCATCCGCTTGCTACGGGTTGCATAATCTTGCGCTTTTTTTTGCCGTGCAAAGCAGCAACAACTGGCTGTAAGGACGCCCCAAACGGTACACTAACGCTCTTTATAGACTCAGGCGGTGTACGACATGACCAAGGGATATCAGGCTTTCGAAACGCTGAGGAAGCACAATGCCGTGCTGCATGACAGCGTGGAACTGGGCTCTGGCATTCAGCTCGCGGCCTGGTCAAATAAAAATGACTGCGTGACGCAGGAAAACCCTGATCACCATACGCTCAGTCTGTATGTCGCTGACGGCTACGAAACCTATCACAAGACACGTGCTGGCTGGCGCAACGGCGGCGGCCCGGACCGTTTCTGCATCATGCCAAAAAACAGTATGTCGAGCTGGGATGTACGCGATGATCTCTCTTTTGTGCATCTGTATTGCAGCGATCAGCATCTGCGCCATCTGGTGGAACAAACCTGGGAGCGCAGCCCGGCCAGCATTCAACTTGAAGAGCGTACGTTCGCTGAAGATCCGCAGATAACCTTGCTCTATCGCCAGTTTTTGCTCAGCAGTCAGTGGCAGGAGAATAGCAACCAACTGATGCTCAGCAGCGCCGCGACATTGCTGATGGCGCATCTGGCGAAGAACTACACTCATCTGCAATGGGCGCTGCCCACGGTGCGCGGCGGGTTATCGCCGTCAGTATTTAACCGGGTCAAAGAGTACATTCATGCCAACCTGTCTCAGCCGCTTTTGCTGGGAGATCTGGCGGTTGTCGCCGGGCTAAGTGAATTCCATTTTGCCCGCATGTTTAAACAAAGTATGGGGCTGGCACCGCATCAATATGTGATGAATGCGCGCCTGATACAGGCCGAAAATCTGTTGCGCCACAGCGCCATGGATATCACCACCATCGGCCTTGAATGCGGCTTCAGTTCTACCAGTCACTTCAGCAACCGTTTTAAAGCTATGCGCGGCATGAGCCCGACGGCATTACGGCAACAGATTACGCGCTAATCCTGGCGTTCAATTTGGCGCTAAAAACCTCATTCCCCCTGTCTGTATTCGGTGCTAGCTTATGATTCATTGACCTTTAATGAGTACATACTATGCACATCTCAGCACCCGTTTTAGAGACCGAACGTCTGATTTTACGCGCCCACCGCGTGGACGATTTTGAGGCCATTGCTACGCAATGGGCCGACCCTGATGTGGTGAAATATATCGGCGGTTCGCCTTCATCGCGCGAAGCCAGTTGGAGCCGTTTGTTGCGCTACCCGGGCCACTGGCAAATGATGGGTTTCGGTTATTGGGCTATCTTCCTTAAAGACGGTACTTTCGTCGGCGAGATCGGTCTGGCGGATTATCAGAGGGAGATTTCCCCGTCCCTGGTCGGATTGGCTGAGATGGGCTGGGTGATTTCCCCTGCGTTTCATGGCAAGGGGTATGCGTTTGAAGCAGCACGCAGGGTACTTGGATGGGCGGACACCCATCTTGACCGTGCGCTGTGTTGCATTATTGCCCCTGAGCATCAGGCGTCTATCCGCCTGGCGGAGAAATGCGGATTTGTTGCACATACAGATGCGTTATATCACGGTGCCGAAACGCGTATTTTCAAACGCAGCGGGCCGCGCTTTTAATACCAGACGTTTTTCGTTGAGGGTGAGGAGGGCTTGTGCTGAAAATATTGGGAAAAGCATCATCAATTAACGTGCGTAAAGTACTGTGGACCTGCCATGAGTTGGGGCTGGATTATCTGCGTGAAGATTTTGGTGCAGGATTTCAGCCAACCGATACGCCGGAATTTAAGGCACTCAATCCCAATGGTATGGTGCCTGTGCTAATTGACGGGGATTTTGTATTGTGGGAATCCAACGTAATTTGCCGTTATCTGGCGGCGAGGGAAGGGCGCAGCGATCTATTCTCAACCGATCTGCAAACCCGTGCGCTGACCGAGCAGTGGATGGACTGGCAGGCGGGTGAACTCAACAATTCATGGCGTTATGCGTTCCCTGCACTGGCGCGAAATAGCCCGCAACATACTGATGAAACCCTGATCAAGGCCGGTGTCAGCGACTGGAACCGGCATGTGCAGATGATTGAAGAGCAGTTGCTGCGCAGCGGGGACTATATTCTTGGCGACAGTTTTACGCTGGCCGATATTCCCATTGGACTGTCGGTTAACCGCTGGTCAATGACGCCGATGCCGCGTCCGGCACTCCCTGCCGTCACGGCCTATTATGAAAGGTTGAATCAGCGCGAAGGTTTTCGCCTGTTTGGCCGTAACGGTACCCCTTAGGCATAAAAAACGGCGCGGAAGAAGGAATTTCCGCGCCGTATCAATTCATTGTACCGGTGTTATACAGAGTGTGATTACTTAAAATCTACCATCATCAGTTCTGAAATTGACTGGCCACGCGTAGAGGTCACGCATTTATCAATATAACTTCTGAACGGAGCGGGTTTAGGCATGCCCATATCCATGAGACGCTGATTATCAAATTTGACATTTAACTCGGCAAACCCGCCGTATAATTTGATGGCACGTAAGATAATCTTATCATTGCAGGGGCCGAGAATGTCTTTGAACTGTTTTCTGATACCCGTGAAATCTTGATAAGACATTTGTTTATATTCATCAACTATTTTTTTGGTATTGCCTGCTTTGGCGACAAACGTATCTATTTCATGAAAAGGAGTACACATCTCTTCACCGGATGAAATATGGTAGAAGTTATGTTGAATATCATCGCTCAGACAGAGATTAACCAGTACCATTGCGCAATAATCTACCGGAATAACATCGATATTGGCATCAAAAGTACAAGTGAATTTCTTCAGTTTAATTGCCATCAGGAACACCCAGAAAATACTGCTGGATGGTCGACAACCGAACTGCGTATGCCCAACGATGATAGAAGGGCGCGCGACCACAAACGGCATGTCCGGGCACTCCTGACGAATCAGATTTTCGATAGCGCGTTTGGAGGCGGTATACTGCACCAGATCCTCATTGTGCGAGTTATCAGGCATATCTTCGTAAAAAACGCTGTCTTTGTCTGGCATAGACGCCATGGCGGTACCCACGTGCACGAAGCGTTGCAGACTTTTTACCTGAGCCATGCGCTTGGCGAAGATCAGTGAACCATCAACGTTAACCTTCCACAGCACCGGGTTATTACCAAACGAGGCGATGGCGGCACAGTTAATAACATGCGTTACGCTGTCGAGGCGTGGATCATCAATGAAGTTTTCTGGTTCAGCCAGATCGCCGACTAAAATAGCGTCTTCGGTGATCAAGGAAAGTTGTTTTTCACTTAACTCAAATTTTTTCAGGTTATTAATGATCCGGCCAAGCCCTGCCGCTTTATCGTCTGCCCTGACTAATAAAAGTAATTGAACATTATCCATAGCGGGTTGGCGAAGAATATGTTCAACCACAGCGCCACCGACAAAACCTGATGCGCCGGTAATTAAAATATTTGGCATAACGATTACCTGTAACGAGAAAGTTCCGGCACAGTATCATTACCATCGTAAACAGTTTGTATACCAAGTTGGGTGTTAAATAAACGCAAGCTAAACGAAATTCTTTGGTTAATAACGGGAGGTATTACTGTCGTTGAAGTAGAATATAAAATAAACCATTTATTTACATCTGGTAATAAAGAGTAGTCATTAATTATAGAAAAATAGCGTCAGGAGTCACGCTGATTAAATTAGCAGGCTCAGGAATATTTAATGCAAATTTACATGTCATTTTTTGCCGATCGGGCAACGTGGCCGTTAAAACAGTTTTGTTTGCCCAACAGGATTTTTGTTAGGCTGGTCTGGTGAAGCTGGCTTCAGACGCAACGAGAACGCGACACGTTGTTCAGGAAGTAGGCACTGCTTGTGCATTAAGATAAACTGATGGATAAACAGGTGCGCACAAGAAAATGAGAGCGCGCGAAGTGTTACAGTAAGCGTAACGGATGCCGGTAAGGGCATGAAATCAGACGGCTTCAATGAAGCCACTGAAGGGAATATTGAGCTGGTGATTCCCTCGCGCGCGTAAATAAGGTACAAGGCTGCATGAAAATCCCAAATAGAATCCAACCTCTGGTGGATGACGGCCTGATAGACGATGT